>Ga0066256_1000130_pt1 | contig 324784 bp, 268 predicted proteins | sample ThiBio_1000_biof_FD_87107 | JGI IMG/M metagenome (GOLD analysis project Ga0066256, IMG submission 87107) | Wastewater bioreactor microbial communities from Cape Town, South Africa - Thiocy_expt_1000_biof (version 2) | ecosystem: Engineered > Bioreactor > Thiocyanate-remediating >... | reverse complement strand
TTACTTGTGCATCTACCTTAGTCTCTGCTGATAGCTCTTCAAATATATCTTCTGGTATCAATCCTATAAGTTCTTTTGCCGTCATTAGGCAAAATTAAACCCAAATAGGTTTCGAACACTTGTGGTCCTGTACTTGTGCCTGGAGCCATTCCATAAATATATCCACTATTACTTACTACTCTTGCATTAAGTGTTGTACTTACAGCCACATTTTGCAGACTTATTCCAAATGTTATTTGATTCCATGCATTGGTCAGGAAAACGCGCAGGTTTCCGTTACTTTCTATTGTAAAAACCTGCCCCTCATTATTAACGGCAATATCCCGTCTGTTATTCCCTCCAAATAGTTCGGACCATTGGTTGTTTATTCGTTGTTGTATTTTACCCTGGTCAGCAATTACATATAGCGATTGTGTATGTGCTGCAATTCTTTTTATACCTGAAGGTGCGCCAATTACCCTACTCCATGAAGTTGCAGTATTCGTCATTTGGTACAATAAGCCTGCAGCATCTGCCATATATGCTGTTCCTGCTTCATTAATAGATATATCTACAGCATTATTTGCCGATACTTTTTGCCAGGGTAAAAAATAAGAAGTCGCTTTAAGCTGGCTGACCATTGTTCCTACATTACCTGAAAATTCACCAATAAAACTCCCCGACGTCGCAAATGCACTGAAATATGTACCTTCTGTGCTTGTGCTGTTACTAACACTTCCTCTATTTGTGTATATGGCTAGACTTTTTAAAACACCATTGTTTGAGCGGCCTGAAAATCCTTTGATATACTCTCCGTTAGAAAGTGTATAAGTTGCCATAGGTGTATTTGTAGTGCCGCCTGATGATACAACATATAAAATACTTTGTTCTCCCCCTGTACTATACCAGATGCTGATATGAGATACTGCTCCGTACTTACCCTGGCCAATGGCAATTTTTCTGACCTGATAAGGAGGTATTGTTATTGAAAAATTTTCAGCAGATAAGTTAAAAGGATTAAATATTTCATCCTTTTTATACGGATCAACCGGGAGTCGCCCTTCTTTTTTGCTTATCATATCATCGGGAGAAATACGAACGGCATTTTTATATTCATCAGGCAGATCATCCCAGTAAACAAGATTTGATTGTGTATTCTCGGTTTTAGTTTCCCGGGAAGGTGCATCAACCAAATTTTTTTTGCAGGAAGAAATTAAAAACATAGATGCAAAACAAATAAAGAGTAACTTTTTCATTATTGTAGTTTTTTAATTTTTAAGATTGTAGAATTGCTAAAGCAAATATGTGCAGACATTACAGGTATAGCAATAACCCTATGGGTGATTTTTGTTGCTGCGTTTGAAGCGTTTAGCCTCAGCATTATTTTTACCTGGTCACAATACTCCGTTCCGGAAAATTGTTAGCTGTTCTTTCTGCGAACAGTTCAATTGTGTCGAGCATGAAATGGTATATCAAAAAGACTGAAGCTAATATCAACATCGTTGCCACCAGGTAGATAAGAACAGGGAAAACAGCTTGCTTTTTCATTGTAGTAAGTTTTGCATAAAACTCGGTATTTGATAAAGCAGCATCAATACCTCAGCAGGTGATTTTATAATCCTCAACAATTTCCGGCAGCAGTTACAGGAAATAGCCAAGTGTTTCGTCATATTGATCCCGCCTGTACGTTGTATTGAGTTACGATATCTTTTGGCGGGAGAAATATCTGCCAGGCTTGGGTGCTAATGTTCAACATTTGTACTATGGCCCAACGGATTCCTCTCCCGCCGCAAGATGCCTTCAATTCAAAGTTCATGAGGCGGGTTCGGAATGACGGCTGCCGGTTTCTTTTATCACTTAACAGAATCAGGAGTTTTTCTTGTGAGATTAAAACATCCTTTTAAAAGTGAACTTCCCTGTTAATGCTAATCATTAACGCTTCGGAAAATCTTTTGACTGTTTTATTCTCAATACCTGTTTCAAATGCCGGTCGGTATGGCCAAAGTGCACAACCATTAATGCATGTATGCTGCGTCTCTTTTCATCGCCCCACCTGTAGGTATAATGTGATTTCAGATCGTACGTTGTGTTTTTTATAAACCCTATAATATGGTCTCTGCCAAATAAAAAGAAGGTAAGATTGTCTTTGCCTTTCATCAATCCCAAAGGTTCCGCATTCCATTCTGCCTTGTGAGGACTTGGATCATTCATCCAGCTTATATAAGCTGTATCGGGCAGTGCAAGGCTGTCGAGTTCCGGTTCGGGCTTTGAACTGAGCATAATATCAGCTTCCTGCGCAAAAATTCTTTCGTATAAACCCAAATGCTCAAGCACCTGCGCAATTGACCATTTTGCAGTATCTTCTTTAAACGACCATTGCGCCGGCGTAAGATATTGTGTTTGCTGAATAATTGCCTGTTTTGTTCTTTCAAGGTTTTCAACCAGGAAGCGACGGTCGGCAGACGTCCACAAAGTTTTGGATTGGCTGAAAGCATAATTGACCGAAAGACCTAATAATATGGTTTTAAATAGTACGTACTTCATAATAAAAAGATGATGTGCATATACTTGCGTTGGTTATGATGTGCTGTTATAATTTAAAGCTATATCCCCTGAGAAAAAGAATATTACTGCTCAATTCATCATTGCTGCTCACTTATATGAGCCCCTGCTGCACCGCTTTCATCACTGCCTCACTACGGCTGGCCACATGCAGCTTTTTGTAGATGTGTTTAACGTGGGTGCGTACTGTTTCGTAACTGATGAACAACTTGTCTGCAATTTTTTTGTAATCATCTCCATCCACCATGCATTTAAGTAATTCCTTTTCACGGTCGCTGAGTTGGTAATCGTGACCTGAAGGTGTTACCAGTATCACATTCTTATTAGAGAAAAAACCAAGCGTTTTTTTTGCTACGGTAGTATTCATAGGAGCGCCGCCTTCATATACTTCCTTAATAGCTTCGAGATATTTATTAGGCGGATCATTTTTCAGTATGTAGCCCGAAGCGCCGGCGCAAAGCGCCTGGAATATACGCTCACTATCGTTAAATACGGTTTGTATCAGCACCTTAATATCGGGAAATTTTTCTGTGATCAACCCGGTAATTTCAATACCGTTAAGCCCCGGCATTTCAATATCCATCAATACCACATCGGGTTTACTACGCTGTATGTCAGATTCCCAATTGTTGCCATCAGGATAGGCCCCGGTACAATCATAACCCGCCGTGCCGTTTAAAATAGCCTGCATAGCATCCCGAACCAGCTTGTTGTCTTCAAACATTACAACTCTTATATCCATACATATATATTCATGAGCGATAAAATAACTCAAAAAGCCATCAGCCATGCCGGTTTAATAACGATAGATTATTTTCTTTGCTGAAAATCAGGATGCCCGCATTGCCATAAAGCAAATGCAAACTGATCAGCAAAATTGGCATAAGCTACAGACCTGTCTTCTGTAAAATGCCCATTATCATAATTTACTTTCATCAACACAGGCTTACCAGATGTTGAAGCATTTTGCAAAGCAGCGGCAAATTTGCCTGGCTCCCAGGCTATTACCCTGGGATCGTTCCAGCCTGCCACACACATTACAGCAGGGTATTTGGTATTGGCTGCAACATGCTGCACACCATCCATTTCATATAAGGCCCTGCACTCTATACTATCTGTTACTGTTCCAAATTCCGGAATGCCGGGAGGTCCATTGGGCGAAATTTCCATACGCATTGCATTGGCACAACCCACATTACAAACAGCAGATGCATATAAGTCCGGACGCTCAGTAATTGCCCGGCTAATTAAAATTCCTCCTGCGCTGGTGCCCCTGCCACTCATTTTAGCAGGTGATGTATATCCTTTGGCTATCAAATATTCGGTGCAGCTATTAAAATCTTTCCAGGTATTGGGTTTATTTACCTTTGTTCCATCCTTATACCAGGCATCACCTTTTTCTCCTCCTCCCCGTACATGCGCCATAGCTATTACCACATTTTTTGTAGCCAGTGTGTTGAGCGTTATGTCAAAAAATGGAGTAAGACTATATCCATAAGACCCATATCCCTCCATTATACACGCATTGCTTCCATCGAGTTTTAGTCCTTTTTTATAAATGATAGATAGCGGTATCATTGCGCCATCATGTCCTTTCACTTCCACTTCTTCCACCACTAAATTTTTATATGCATCCGGGAAATTTGTTGTTTTATTAAAAACCGTTTCGCTAAACTCATTTTTATCTGCCTTATACATAAACTCGGTGTAAGGTTTATTCCACGAACTTATACCTATCAGGCAGTCGTTGGTTGTGGCATCTATGCAATTGAGGTTTGCCATCCCCGCGAAAGGCAGATTTATTTCATCAATCTTTTCAGTCTTCAGGTGATACCTGAAAATTCTGCTGTTGATTCCGTTAGTATACATTGCAAACAAATAATCTTTACTATGTGCTATATTCTCTAATACCTCTTTCTTTTCTTCAAAAATTATTTTTGCATTTTTCCAATCGGGGTTATTGATACTTGTGGAAACTACCTTGTAATTTTTTGCACCCACATAAGTAATACCATACACTTGGTCGCCTATTACCTGCATATTAACGTCCAATGATGCACGGCTCATGATAATGCCATCTTCATGTTTGCATAATATTTTCCAATCAAGCTTTTCATCAGTAAAAGATTTTGGAACTGGTGCATAATAGCAGTTATACTCCGGCTTGTCGGTATATAAATAGCCAATAATGTAGTTGCTGCCTTCGGGAAGTTCTGCCAGCGGAATATCTACCGGTTGTATACCAAGCCCGGGATAACTTTTATTACTGTAAAAATCAATATCGGTGCTTACCTCTTTACCAATAATATGAAGTTTGGTTTTATTATTCTGCTGAATTTCAAAACTGGTAATATCATCTGTAGGTAACCACGAATAAGTGAATGCCTTATTGTCTGCCGTCCAGCTAATCGCGCCCATCCAGCTTGGATAGATGGTTTCGGGCAGAAATGTTTTGGTATCTACATCCATCACTTTAATGGTAGAGATTTCACCTCCTCCTTCGGCGTAGGAAAGTAATAGTTTTTTACCATCATAACTCGGAATTATTTTTTGCACAGACAGGGTTTTGTCTTTAATATAATTTACAGGATCAAATAGCAATTGCTCTTTTCCATTCAGCCCCTGGCGATAATACACCTTGCCTACTGTTTCGCCAGGCATTGTTTTTATATAAAAGATCCGCTGTTTTTTTGTAATAATAGATCTGTAACGAGAAGGTTTTATTTTATCCAGCTCTTGCCATTCTTTTATAAGCGCATCCCGCCCCGGAATTTTGTTAAGTATTTCATTGCTAAAATCAGCCTGTTGCTTAAACCAGTTTTCTACTTCAGTGCTTTTTATGTTCTCAAGCCAGCGGTAGGGATCTTTGTAAGTAACACCAAAATAAGTATTGCTGCTGTCAACCGTTTTGGTTGCAGGATATTGCCACTGAGTATTGCCATTTAACGCAGTGCAAAGTATGCAGCAAAGCAAGCGTATTATTTTCATCCTTTTTTTGTCTAAAATAAAACCTATGAAGCTGGTATGCAATACCTCATTAGGTGATTTTTAGCCGAATAGAAATGATGGTACCCTCTTCTTCATTTGATTGCAGCAATAACTTTGCCCCAATATCATCTGCACGTTGCTGCATATTGTCAAGCCCATTGCCTTTGCGTACTGTTGCGGCATCAAATCCCTTCCCATTATCAATTACAGAAAAAGCAATGATGTCTTTTTCCTGAACTACTTTTAATTCAAGCAATGTTCCTTCGCTATATTTTACAGCATTGTTGATGGCTTCTTTACACAACAAATAAATATTGCGCCTTTTTTCTATTGACAATTGTTGATGCTGTGAAATAGGATCTGTATGTATTTCTACAAGAATACCTTTTGCTCTTGTCATTTTACGGGCGTATTCTTCGATGTGTTGTATGAGTTTAGGTAGATTGTCTTGCGTGGGATTGGTGAACCATACAATGTCGTTTAGCTTGTTCACCATTTCGATAGCCGATTCCTGTATAACAGTTAAGGAATTTTGAACGCTAGTCGTATCGCCGTTTTTTAGCTGTTCTCCGGCAAGATGTCCGTACATACTAAGACCGCTAAGAGTGGCGCCTATATCGTCGTGAAGTTCCATGGAAAGTTTATTTCTCAGTTTTTCCATGGTAAGCTGAGTACTTATTTTTTCTACTGCCAACTGCTGCTCCTGCCAATGCCATTTTTTTAGAATAACCAATAACAGGAAAAACATATCGCCCAATACACCAAGTCTTATAAATAAAAGTGGATATCCAAATGTAAACAAGTGCCGTACTTCCATATTACGCAGCAGGTTCATTAGAATGGTTAGTAAGGTGCCGGATGCATAGCAAATCAACCCGTATAACAAAAACCTGGAGAAGGGAAGGTTTGTTTTAAATGCATAAACAATAATGGCAACAGCCGGAAGAAGAGAGATAATATTTACACCAAAAAAAATGATATCACGATTTACATCCGCAATGGTGAATATTACAAATAATGCCAATAAGGCTGGCGCTATCCACGTTGCTGTAGTAAATAACTTTTTGATATTGGTGTGTTGCGGTATATCTGCATAAAAATTTTTCAGGAAAAGCAAGTAAGAAAAATTCATAGCAATAATTACAGGTTCATTCAGGAGATTGTACCATGGAGATTGCCACGCTTTTTCTTCCGGGATGTTAAAGAAGGTGGCGGGGGCATTTATGAAAAAATGACTGGCTGCCAACAGCAGGAAAAGACTGTAGAGTAATAAATATTTTCTTTTTGTAATCAGGTAAAGAATAAAAAAAATAAGCACTTGAAAACAAAGTGCACCCTGGAAAAACAAGTAAAAAATTTCTATAGCTCTGTGTTGATGCATTTCAAACCTGTATTACGGGCTTAATTGTACAAATTATTTGTGTTCCTTTTTCTGCTGAAGTAATTACCTGGTATATTCCGTTCATTTCCTGAGCACGTTGTTGCAGGCTATTCAAGCCGTTGCCTTTGCGTACTGTTGTGGCATCAAATCCCTTCCCATTATCAATTACGGAAAAAACAATGATGTCTTTTTCTTGAACAACTTTTAATTGCAGCAATGTTCCTTCACTGTATTTAACTGCATTGTTGATTGCTTCTTTGCAAAACAAATAAATATTGCGGCGTTGCTCCATAGATAGCGGCATTTGCTTTATATCTTCACTAACATTTACTTTCACTTCCATATTTTTAGTAGCTGCCATATTCCTTGCATATTCTTCCAGCCTTTGAATTATATCAGGCAGGCTGCTTTTGTCAGGATTGATCAGCCAAACAATGTCATTAAGTTTATTTACCATTTGTGCAGATGAATCCTGCATGATATTGAGGGAGTTTTCAACACCTGCAAGGTCTTGCGATTGCAATTGCGTTTTAGTAAGATGGCTGTACATGGCAACGCCGCTGAGCGTAGCGCCTACTTCATCATGCAATTCGCGGCTGATGCGCAACTGCCGGCTCAGCAAAATTTTATCACTTTCTGCTCGTACTTCTTCCACTTCCCGGGTACGTTGTTTAAGTGTTGCCACAAGTTTGTTAATAAGAAAAAGTAGTGTAAGCGTCATTTGTGGAACTGAACTTGTAATCAAAAAAATTACATGTGTCTTGTAATTGTATTCCCATATTCCTGTTTCAAACAGTATAGTAACAATGCTCAGGAATGCAAAAAAGCTAAAAATAATTACAAACCAATAATACTCTTTTTGTTTTTTTTGCATTGCTTTATAAGCGGAAATATATAGTATAGTAAAAAAAAGGATTAATAAAAACAAATACATGATATTCATAAATGCTGAATATACTCCAGGCTTCAATTTATCAAAGTATAATGCAAACCCTGTTAAAGTAACAAGAGGATAAATGAGCATAAAGGCATTGATCATAAAATTTATTCGCCGGTATTCCTTATTTAATTGCAAAATATTTTTACTAAATCCTAATAATCCGCAAATAGACGCAGCAGCAAGGAAAGCGGCTGCATTTTCCTCAAACCAGGGCATGGAAGACCACAGGTATAAAGAACCATAACCTGAAGCTGCCATTACATAGAGTAAGCCAAATAAAATATAAATAAGGAAATACATTGTGTTTTTAGATGGCGCATATGCCATCATCATAATAGCAGTAAGAAACACCACAGCTATAAAAGAGAGCGCGATTAAAAGCGTTGTATCTTCCCATGGAAGTGATTTGTCGGAAAGCGGATTGCTTAGCAGAAGCGAAATCGTCATAGCTATTTCCCTTCGCTGCGACCTAATATAAAACTCAGCAGTTTTTCCGGCAGGTATTCTTAACGGAAAGGAAAGCGTTCTATCTTTTGTTGCGCGCTGAGATAATGGCAATATTGATCCTGTAATTTCCGAAACAATAAGCTTGCCGTCTACCAGTACATATAAATGCATTGGTCCGGTTTGTATATGATTTAAATAAAGTTTTAGCCCTTCATCGTTTAAAGATGTGTTTTTGAGTAAACCAAATATCCAATGTATTTCATCCGGAGTTAGTGATATATTATTGGAAGATGCGGCTTTCCAACTGCTATCCGTCTGCATGAATCGTGTAAAAGCAGGGCCCGTACGCAGCAGGCATTTACTTCCTATTTCAACTTTTTTAAAGTTGGGGTTAATTTCAATTGTGTCCGGCAAAGGTTCGGCTGCAATTATATTTACATACATTATTTGCAGTAATATTCCCCAAAGCACGAAATAATGAGTTTGCCTTTTTTTAGGCGGGCGGTTCATTTACTTATTTATTTGATAATTTATTCTTGTTGAAATGTGCCTGTTTAATGGAATGTTGTTTAACGCTTCTACAGGGTTTAACTTTGCCATTATCTATTGCTGCATAATCTAACAGTTCTCTATTTCCCTTTGCATGTAGCAACACTAATGGATATCTGCTGTATTTCACAGCATATCTTAATGGATTCATCACAAAATAAATATATTTCAGTAGGGCACGTAACTTAAAGCCAACTTTTTTGTGCAGGCTTTATTAGAGCGTATCAGATGTGCTAACACTTTATTTCTTCATAATCTTCATCACCCTGCCATCATGCATTCTCAGTATATAATGTTTGTTGCGCCTGCGCATTGAGTAATAACAGCCAAAACAAAATAACAATGTAACTTTTTTTCATACCCTGTAATTGAGCGTAATGAGATGCAAATACTATCTCCAACAAACCTAATTTTTAGCAAAGCGGCTTTCAATACTCCATTGAGGTAAACCTGGGTGGAACAAGATTGTAATTACTGTATACTGGTTTTCTGAAATCAATCCTTCATCAGTTTTTCTACCACTCTTTTTCCATCCTGCACTAACTCCAGCAGGTACATGCCTTTTGCCAACTGTGTTGCGGGTAGTTGAATATTGTTAATCCCCTGCTTTAAGGTCTGGGTACTTTGTAATATTATTCTACCCTGTATATCAATTAATTTAACCGATAATTTTCCCTGCTGTTCTGCCTGAACTGTAAACTGTATATTATTTTTTACAGGGTTTATGATAGATGATATCCATGCGGTGTTCTTTTCTATTCTCACCTGCACCACTTTACTGTACGCATATTTTCCGTCTTTATCAACCTGTAACAGACGGTAGTATAATATTGAGCTGTTTAAAATTGAGGTTATGTTATCAACCCATGAATATTGTTGTATGTTGTTGCTGTTACCTGCTGTATTTATTCGGGCGGTGTTTTCAAAATCAATACCGTTTAATTCCGTTGAACTATAAAATGGCTGTTATTATACGTTGGGCAGCAAAGATGCAATCATCCGGCAATCATTTGTGAGCACTGTTTTCCTCCATACACAAATATTTCTGTAGCTGCATTGCCTGTAGCCAGTAGGTTTGCTATCTGTTTCTCCATCATATCCTCTAGCATTGTTGCCCCTGTTAATAGCCGGGCTGCAATATTTTAACCGAAGCCCATTGTCGGAAGTAAACCATATATTGCCTACCTCGCTGTACAAACAAGTTGTGGACCTTCTGTAATATTTGTCTCGTTAGCTCGTCCTGCGAACAGTGTCCCATATTGGTTACGGATAATTTTTATTATTCTTTCCCAACACATTTACTACAATACCCACAATTAGAATCATTGGTACAACTTACCATTTTTAACTTGCTCTTTTTCTGTTTTTCTCTTATTTCTTTCGCACTTATATTTATTAATGGCAGTAAAATTTCAAAGCCAGGTTCAACAGGTTTAATAATTTTCAGAATCGAACTTGTGTCAATTTTTGCGTCGTCTTTATTTAAGCACATGACAATTCCTTTCATTCCGTATTTAAGAGCAATTATACTTGCAGTTAAAGCTGAATAGTTATTGTGAAGCGTATGAATCTTATAAATATACTTCCTTCCATCGGGGGGAGGAGGATGTGAAGGTCCACGTTTAATAACATTAATAAATCTGTCAAGCAATTCAGCATTGGTAATTGCAACTTTTGCTTGTTCCTTATTTCGTCCCTTGAAAAAAAGGAGATGTTTAGCAGTTTTCTCTGATTCAATAAAAAAAGTAGAATCAATACCTCCTGAATAAAGTACTAAATGTTTGCTGTAATCCATGATTTTAAATTTAAATGTTATAAAATATATTACTCTAAGAATGGTCATTCAGTATTTGCAGCCAACCTGCACTATACAAAAGCACTTCCTGCAATGTTTTTTTTGCTGTACCCCACGATTTTCCATCACCGGATGATGCTTTAGATGCATCAACATACAATACAGTTGAAATAACAGGACATGTTATTCCAATTTCGCCACCGCCACCGTCGCCTCCAATGCATGAAGCGCAAATACGGGAGGAGGGTTGTTGTGCATTAAGCAGGTTAAATAATATACAGCCAATAAAAAGAAGTCGATATTTTTTCATGCTGCCATAGTTGAAGTCAGAGAATCATTTCAATTACACTTTTGCAGAAGTGCAGTATAAAACTATATGCAGCTAGTATTCAGTTCAATACCCCATTGGGTGATTTTGAAAATTGTAATGATGAATGTCAGGACTGCAGCTGCGGGGTTGGAAGTAAACGCCGGTAGGTGGTAGCAGAATATGTTAATTTCATTCAACGGAATTTTTATAATTCTGTTAGTTAATTATATAACTGAGTCTACCTTAATTCTTTATTCAAAAACCGGCGACATTTTTTACATTGTTAAGTTGTCAATCTGCTATCTTATAGGCTAATTAATATTTTGAGGTGCTGGGCAAAAGTAGATAAGACCTTTAATTTTTGAGATTAACATTTCACTATAAATGATCAAATGCATTTAGTTTATGACATTTCACCTCATGCCGGTGTGGCATCGTATCCACAACGGCGCTGACTTTTACTTTGAGGAGACCTGTGAGCTGTATATCGTTATTGAGCATTTCCTTTAATCAGCCACATAGCAAAGCCCACGTAAAAGTAGGCGCCTAACGTGGATACTGGTGTAGATAAGTAACAGGCTGTGAGCAGGAATTTCCCAAAACTTATTCATGAATAAGTAGTTGGATATAATCAGCACCTCAAAATATTAATTAGCCATCTTATAGTCATGTGCTTTCACTCTGAAAGTATTATCTTAGTTTGCCTGGAATAGCATCCAATAATTTAATTCGCCCATCCCAGCCTTTGTTCTTCTGCATTAAAGTTGATCCATCTGAATTTATTCAATCCGATTTTACTGAAAGTTCCCCGTTTCATGATCCTGACAATTGGATTGCCATACCAAAAACGGTAAATGATAGTGGGCGTTCCGGAAACGGTCATAACATAGATTGCAGGATTATTTTTTTTGAGCTTTTCCAGGTCTCCTGATTTCAACCTCCCTTTTGCAAGCACTTTATCCAGAAAGCCTTTAGTAGATGCCGGCATACTTTCCCACCAGATCGGGAAAATGAAAATAATCCTGTCGGCCACCAGCAAACGCTGAAAATAGTCATCCGTTTGTTTATCTACAAAGGGCCCGGTTCGCCAGGCTATAAGATCTTCTTTAGACATTACAGGGTTAAACTTATCAGCTCTTAAGTCTATTAAATCAACTACTCCGCCACGGCTTTCAATAGTTTCTTTTACTCTTTTGTAAACTGCTGCTGAAAACGAGCGCTGGTGTGGTTTGTTTTCTGATGCCTGAATACCATATGGATGATCAAAAATTATTTCCTGAAATAATAATCAGCAAGTGCATTTGCAATAGCAGCGGGGTAAGCCTCATTGGTATTGGTGAGAATGATAATAGCAATATCATCATTTACAAAGCGGGCATAAACAGATCTGAACCCTATATTAGCACCACCATGAGAAATTAATTTATGTCCTTTGTATTCATCAATAAACCATCCAAAACCATAATATTCTTTTAAGTCTGCTTTATCCGAAGTTTTAATAAAAGGCTGCCATAATTTTTCCCAATGCATTTTTTTAAGAATAATCTTTTTTTCGCGTAATGCCTTATCCCATTTGATCATATCTGAAGAAGTGGAAAGAAATCCTCCGCTGGGTCGTATGGCGTACATGGCAGTGGCATTAACCAGGGCGCCTTTATTGTACATATAGCCATTGGCACGGTTGGGGATAATAGTATAAAAATCAGTCAGGTAACTGTTGGTCATCCCCGCCGGTATAAATAGTTTTTCACGGATATAATCCTGCCAGGGCATGCCGCTTACCTGTGCTATTATTTCTGCCAGCATGAAGTAACCGAGGTTACAATACTGGTATCTTTCACCGGTATTAAAAACAAGAGGGAAGGTGTATGCAGATTTAATGATAGTGATATCGGGTTGTATCCTGAAATTATCATATGCAGGGCCTTCCCTTTGCAGGCCTGAAGTGTGAGACATCAGGTTTTTTATAGCAATCGGCCGCCACGTCTCCGGTGCATCCGGAAAAAATTTAAGTACCGGATCATCAATGCTAAGTTTTCCCTCTTCTGCTAACTTCATAATAGCCGTTGTAAAGAACTGCTTACTTACAGACCCAAGCCTGATCACGGTTTCAGAGGTAACTGGCACATTCAACTCTACATTTGCAAGCCCATAACCCTTGTTTACAAGCGTCTGCCCGTTTTTTATTACCGCAAGTGAAAGCCCTACAATTTTTTGTTCTTCCATCATATTCTTTACGATAATGTCAGTACTATCCACCTGCGCTGAGGAGAGCATGGGCAAAAAGAGAAAAAGCAGCAGTTTTTTCATTTTGAAATTTGCTTTTAAGAAGTGTCCGCAACAAAGGTAATAGTCCAACTCCCAAAATTGTGATATAAAGAAAATCATAGTAATAGTGTTATAGTACAAGCTTCTTATATCATCTTAACAAGCTGTGTATTCAAAATATAATCTGTGCTGTCAATATTTGTAGATGGCGATCTATGAAAGGCGACCATTTCTGGACAGAATACAATGCTTTACTTACGTCCCAACCGCTCCTTCATCTTCAAATACAGCACATAATCCGCATTTAACAGTTCCAGCAATTTCTCGTAAAAATAAAAACTGTTTGATCTGTCAATTTCGCTAAAATCATTGGTATCAATATGCGTAAGGGTACATTTAAACATCTCCCACAATATATCATGTGCCCGGCCGAGCCTGTAATTATCAAAAAAATCATAGATGATTTTTTGTGGACGCTCTACCGCATCTTTAGAGAGATACCAAAGTTCTTCTGCTGATATGCGATCCTGGTTATTATTCCTGTGCATGCCACTGTTGTTTTAGATGGTTAGAATTTTTATTATAGACTTTAAAAGATAACCGCACCAGGCATAGCAGGTGTTGATAAAAGAATATCAGGTTGCCTTTATAGCTTTCATTTATGCCTTCGTAAGTAATTACAGCATCCAGTAAATCCAGCAATTCCATTTCCAGGTACCCGGGGTCAAAAGTGTTACAAAATTTGTTAAGGAAAAGGAACGGATCTGTATGTTCATCCTTAATGAAGAGATTACATGTATCTTCTTTTTCTGTTGCTTTCTTTCGGTGTTTTGATTTGCCCTTTGCCAATTTATTTTTATAAGCCTTATTACGGTATATAGCATACCAATGATCTGCCAGCTTTTTCAGCCAGTCGATCATGTCCATAAGATCTTCCCTGCTGTTGGCTTCATCATACGAACTTTGGTCGTTACACAAAGCAAGCCGCTGCCACTTCTCTAAGCCAGTGTTGAAATCTTGCGGGTGACAGTTTTGGAATACCTTATGTAGTACATGAGTGGTTTTCTTTTTGCTGTCAACCAAAAAACCAAATGGCTTCCGGAAGCGCTTCCGTTTATGAACACTGTTTTTCATGCTGTTGTGTTGTGAGTGCCAGGCTGGTGATCATTTGCCTGTGTGTATTGTATTTTTAATCCTAACAGGAAAATACTTTCAGGAGCAGTGACCTTTACAATGCTGTCTGCAATTGCATGTTGGTATGTGGCGAACCCCGCATGGCAATGCTTATATGAAGTTGTTGTGCTCATAGTTATGCCTGTTGAGATAGTTTACGCCCTGGTTTGTGGAACCATTGTTTAAACCAATAACGATGCTGCTTATCTCTCCATTTGGCATAGAGGTCAATCATTTTCGTCTTACCATGGCGGGGAAACAGCATACCCATGGCATTCATTTCTTTGAACATGGTGCGAAGCTCAGTTTCTGTGTAATGCCGTTGCCCGTAGCCGTGGGCGATAAAATAATTGATGAGATGTTCTTTTGCCAGGTCTCTGTCTTTGCTTTTCCAGCTGGCACAGGCGAGGTTATCCATAAAATCAATGAGCATATCACGGGGAGAAATATCTGTTAACCTGCACAGCATAAGGAACTGATCAGGTATGATGAACTCATATTGTGCATGGCGGGCGTAAGCCCCGGTTTGCCATTTGAAATATGGTTTGGATCTTTGTTTGGTGCTGGTCCTTTTCATCTAAAATGTTTAAAACAAGGATAAGTAAAGCCTGCCCACAGCACAAAAAGCGCTATGGTTGGTAATTAACCTATACAGACCACCATTACCGCTAGTGATAATAGGAATTACATTTCGGGGGTATTGCTGACCTGAATCTATATTATAAAATGCTAAGAAGTGTCCCGGTGCTTCATTTTTGTGACAGATAGCGTGATAATAGTTATAGAAAATCAAACACAATGTATGACCATTCCTACAATTTAACAAGCCTGTGTGTAAGTATTTATATATTTTTTTACTTTCATTCCGTTAATGTTTATAGAAAATCTTAATAATCAATGACAAAGCTGGGAATATATCTGGCTCAAAAGTCAGTGAACAAATCTGAGGTGGCGCGCAAAACAGGTATTTCGAGGGCGCGCATAAACGAGCTTACACTTAGTGGGCGCAGCCATTTAAGAGCGGAAGAACTATACCTGATCGCCCTGGCTATCGGTGTACCGCCTACAGATCTGCTGGAATATATCTGTGGTAACCTTACCCTTAATACACAGCTCACTATCGCTGCTGAAGACCCGGTACCTTTTAAAAAAGATGTGAAAAGAAAAAAATAATACGGGTTAATAATTAATATTATGTAATACCATTAAACGCCGTATAATACTATGGGGTATTTGGTTTAACCTTTATAAGTCGCCGGTGTTTGCAATTTGTTGCCGGTTTCGAACAGCCGGTACTTCTTTTTTATGCAAATGTTTTTGAAGCAAGAGATTGGTACAAAACCAACCGGCAAAAAAGGGGCTTAATTTGAACCCTCGAACTTTCCCCATTCTGCCTTTGCTCCAATAATTTGGTGGGATGGCAATTTCAGTATTGAGATTAGTCCGGTTGGTCGCGCTATAACAGAGGGTCGCTTAATTTTTTATTCAAAAGTCACGGAAATTAACAGGATCAGGAACCAGATTATCTCATACGATTGAAACCATCATCACCATCATAATACCTGTAAACCGAATTTATCTCTCCGGATTTTAGCATCTTTTTTATCTGTGGTTTAAGGAACATGAATTCTTCTGCCTGATCAAAGAAATCATCTTTATCCAATTTGTCAACATATCCCGAATAAACAAAATTGTTATGATAAGCTGTTATTGTATCACCTTCGATCCGGATTAACCGGACAAAGTAATAGGAAGACTTACCAGTATCTTCTTTCCTGATCGTATAAACATCGCCCACTTTAGGATCGTTTATAAACGCCTGCTTTTCTTTTTGGGTTTCGAGGTTTGATTTGATCATAAAGGCAATAAATATTATCACAAGTATGGGCCATATAAAAAAGTAAAATGGCGTCCGGGCAGTATTTTCATATTGTTGTGAAACAGCTTCATTCCTGATCGTGGCTCCGCAATTGTTGCATGATACTGCTGCCGATTTAATACCTGCTGGAAATGCCGGGATATAATATAAATGATAATATTCCCTGAAGACCTTAATTGACAGATCAAATGCTTTACAGTTGGGACAAGCATACCCATGATCTGTATATTTTTTAATTCTGCCTGTTTTTTTGCCGTAGATAATAAACATGAAAGTGTTTTATTAAATAGTGATCAGGGTTAATGTACTGTTGGTAAGCGATAAAAATAAACAATGAAAATAATTATAACTTACAAATACGAAAACAGGTTTGTGACAGATCATCAAAAGTTAACCCGCGATGCTACTTCTCCTTTGCTGACTGTACGATACATTCTGACAATATTTTTTTCAGTTTTGGAACTTGGAAATAGTCATCAGAAAAATACTCGCCAATGGTTATTTGTCCATTCAATCTGTTAACAATAGAATTGCTTGCCATCTCTGGGTCAATATACCTGAAGTCGGCTTTTGAAGACAAGCCATTTTTCAGTTTTTTCTTTAGCTTCTCACTGATTATAATTTCGTCAACCGGTGTTTTGGGCTTTAAGTAATTGCAAATCCAAAGTCCAATAAACTTAAATAAGAGGAAATAATTAAATTTTGATGGAAAATTGCTAATAGGCACATTCAATTGTACGGAGAAGTTATTGCCCAATTGGCAAGAGGCATTTGAATTAATAATTGAGTCATAAAAGTGAAATAATAATATTTCACATACTCCTCGTATGAGCATTCTCCGGCGCCTTAACAAAACAGCTATTGCCATTCTACACATCCACGTTATACAGTCCTTGGGTTGATAAAAAGCGCTGTACAAAGCAGCAGGCATACCTCATTGAAATAACAATATATCAACAGGTATTTTATTGCTCATTGATAGCCTTACAGAAATCGTATTGCACCTGACAAAAACTTTACCCTGGCTTTCAAAAACTTTGTCCGTTTACAAAATATTACTAAATTGAAAACTCAATTAATCTTTTAGATTACCTCCGATACCGCCAGTATATTATTGCTGGTCTAAATTGTATTTGCTTTTTTAGTTTCAATGCGCCATTTCAAACATATATTTAGTACCGAATGAAAAAATTTTTACCTATTCTGTTTATCATCAATCTTTATACGGTAAGCATATGTGCCCAGGTAAACACTTCAGACAGCCTTTCGCTTGTGCAATTTTACAGCAGAACGGGAGGAATGACCTGGTTGCAGCAGTACAACTGGCTAACCGGGCCGGTTGCAAACTGGCAGAGAGTTACATTAACAGGTGACCGCGTAACAGAACTACGCCTGCCAGGCAATGGTTTAACCGGAAACAATTTTGGAGGGGCACTTAACCAACTGTCAATGCTTGAGGTTATTGACCTGTCGAACAACCAGTTGAGCGGTAATATACCTGATACTTTTTATTTCTCTCTTAACCTGGCTGAGGTTAATTTTTCGCATAACAACTTTACAGGTAAATTTCCAAAATCACTAAGCACCCGAAACAGCTTAATAAAGGCAGACGTTAGTTACAACCAGTTATCGGGTAAAATTCCTGAAGGGCTTTGCAGCCTTTCCGGTCTGCAGGAATTAAAGCTCAACAACAATAGTTTTACTTTTGAAGGAATGGAATGCATTGCAACAGTAACAGGTTCCATTTACAATAATCAACAAAAAATAAACGCTGATAAAAAAAATAATATACTTACTGTAAGTGTGGGAGGAACAGCAGTCAATAATACCTATACCTGGTACAGGGATGGCAATGTCTATGCAACGATCTCCGCGGATTCAAGTTTTGCTATAACAGAAACCGGAACTTATTATGTAAGCGTAACTAATATTGTAGCTACGCAGCTTATACTGGAGAGCAACCCAATAATAATAGCTCCTATCCAAAATACAGATAGTCTCGCCCTTCTTGATATATATTCAGCTTTGGACGGCAACAACTGGACGGATAATACAAATTGGCTGTCCGGAACCCCTGCCGCTACATGGTCTGGGGTTACTGTAGAAAACGGGGAAGTTACAATGCTGGATTTAAGCGACAGAAACCTTAGTGGTGAAATAATGCGGAATAATAAAAACGTAAATCCCAGTAAACGCATAATGGGGTTGTCTGATGCTTTGCAAAATCTTACAGCATTAAACTGGTTATCACTTGCCAATAATAATCTTAGCGGAAATATCCCTTCTGGTATTGCAAATCTTTCTAATCTTACTTATTTATCATTAAAAAGCAACTCGTTCAACGGTGCCATTCCTCAGGGAATTTGCGATCTCAATAATCTTACTACAATAGATATCAGCAACAATGCATTTAATTTTGACGGAATGGAATGTATCGGGCAGAAACAGGGAGCGATATATGACAACCAAAGAAACTTAACCGTAACCAACAAAAATCCCAACCTGGCTGTAACAGCCGGAGGAACACTTGCTAAAAATACATACACATGGTATAAAGACAATATCCTGCTGGAATCACGTACAGGAGATTCCACACTTACTATAACAACATCAGGCACCTATTATGTTGTTGTTACTAATACAGATGCAAGCGGGTTAAGTCTTATAAGTTCACCATTATCAGTGTCTGAAGTATTACCGCTGGAATGGATTGGGTTTACGGCGCAATCGTGTTCAGGAAACATTTGCCTGACATGGATCACACAAAATGAATATAATACCTCCCATTTTGAAGTTGAAAAGAGCAGTGATGGTATTAATTTCAAAAAACTTCATGCTGTTATTTCTAAAAACAGTAGCAGCAAAAACGAATATAGCTACACCGACATGGATCCCGAAGAGAAATATGTTTATTACAGGATTAAGCAAACAGATAAGGATGGGAAATACACCTACAGCAAAACTGTTCTGATCAATAATGCAGCGCCCTATTCATTACAATTTTATCCTAATCCTGCAAATGACTATTTTATTATACAGGGCGTTCGCAAGTCCTTAAAAATAATTATATATAATTCTGCAGGGCTGGTAGTAAAACAGGAAACAGGTGTAAAAGAAGGAATTCCTGTTTACATTAACAACCTAAATCCCGGTGTTTACATTGCTAAAATTATTGACAGCAGTAATAATGAAATAATCCTCAGGTTGATAAAACAGTAATAAACCTGTTTCTACCTCTTTGATGCTATATTGAAATTGAATATTTCAGGATTTTCAATTACTTTGACAATGGAATGGATAGTTGATTACGACTATCCTATTCAAATAGCTGCCTGCCGCTTTATTTTTATTACCGCAGCAGTGGTCAGGTGATTTTGCCACACACTTCAGAAAAAAAAGAAGGAAAATCGACAACATCAAAAAAATTTGATTGAGATCACGGTATTCAATTGAAGTGCTGGTGTTCTCGAAGATCTACTTCATATATCCTTGCGACTTCTTCATATGTAGGACATATAGCATCCGAGTCCTCTTCAGGAAGTTTATAATCTGAAAGATCAATGGAAGCAATGATCTTTCTTTTGAGGCGATCTTTAATAAAGCCTCGTAAAATGTTTAATTTTTTTGTTTTTGACTAAAGCAATAACGAATTAAGACAGAAGAAGTGCCATCGGTATGTACCCTGTTGGTGCGGCAAATAACTTTAATTGTTAATCTCATAGCACTACAATTTCTGCGACACGAAAGCAGAAATTGAATCGGGTCTACCTGTGCTCAATTCAGGTTTACTTTTTAGAATTGTTAAGCTGATGTAAGGTAATTTGCCTTTTATCGCGAACCTGTTATAAGAAGATGAAAATCAGTTCCTTATTTGTAAAGATGTGTAAAAATAAAAAAAGGATCATCATTACTGATAATCCTCTTAAGCGGACCGGACGGGACTCGAACCCGCGACCTCTGCCGTGACAGGGCAGCATTCTAACCAACTGAACTACCGATCCTTACCAACTCGGCATTGCTGCTTCGTTTTTGGGACGGCAAAGATAGGATTTTTGGGTTCCCTTCAAAAAGTTTTTTTAAAAGATTTAAGGCGGATTTTCAAACCCGCTTTATAAGTACTTATTAACAAGGCAGCATATATTATCTTTGACTATTAAATTGTTACGCATGCTTAAAGTTGGTATCCTGGGTGCAGGGCATCTCGGCAAATTCCATATTAATAACTGGCTGAAAATAAAAGACGCGGAACTGGTTGGCTTTTTTGACCCTCATGATGAAACAGCCAAAGCTGTAACAGCACAATATGGACTGAAGCGGTTTGAAACGGCAGACGATCTGATTGACGCTTCAGACGCCGTTGATATTATTGCGCCTACCAACTTTCATTACGATTTATGCGAAAAAGCAATCAAAAAAAGCAGGCATGTTTTTGTAGAAAAACCGCTTGCTGATACCATGGAACAGGCGCATCGTATTGTGAAGCTGGCCAAAGAAGCAAACATTAAAATGCAGGTGGGGCACGTGGAACGGTTTAACCCTGCTTTCCTTGCACTTAAAGGATATAGCCTGGCTCCAATGTTTATTGAAGTGCACAGGCTTGCACAGTTTAATCCGCGGGGCACCGAAGTGAGCGTGATACTGGATTTAATGATACATGATATAGATATCGTACTGAGCATTGTAAAAAGCGGCGTGAAAAATATATCCGCAAGCGGCGTGGTAGTTATGACGGAAACGCCGGATATGGCGAATGTACGCATCGAATTTAATAATGGCTGTGTGGCAAATCTTACCTCTTCAAGAATATCAATGAAGAAAATGAGGAAGATGCGTTTGTTTCAGAAAGATGCATATATTGGTATAGATTTCCTGGATAAGAAAACAGAGATCATTAAACTGAAAGACGAGAACGATAAAGATGCTTTTACTTTTGACATTGAAACGCCTTCAGGCACAAAAGAAATAGCCATAGCAAACCCGGTTGTGCCTGATGCAAATGCTATCCTGCTTGAGCTGGAAGCCTTTACCCGGGCAATTAAAAACAATACCCCTACACCTGTTTCAGAAGTTGACGGATTACTGGCAATGGATATTGCGCACCAGATATTGCAGAAAATTCAGTCGGCCAATTACGTGGTGAGGTAATAAACCAGTTCCCTGTTAAATGAAGAACCAACATAAAATACCAATAGCGTGGTATGTTATCAGCGATTATACTGCTGCTGCCGTGGCATGGGTGATCGCGTTCTTCATCCGGAAAAAACTTTCCGGCATTTCCATGAACATTGTTCCCGAATTATCTAATAATAATACCTTTCTTTTAAGCATTTTTATCATTCCAATCGGATGGTTAATATTGTTTTTAATGGCAGGAAGTTATCATAAGTCGCTGTATGTAAGATCCAGAACAGCTGAATTTACAGTTACCTTGCTATGCACCCTGCTGGGCTCACTTATATTATTTTTTATGCTGGTGCTGGATGATAAGCAGGTAAATTATCCCTACTATTCCAAAGCGTTTGTTACGCTCTTTCTTAGCCATTTTGCACTAATATGGACAGGAAGAAATATTATTTTAAACCGTGCAAGAAAGCAGCTCATCAGGGAAAAAGTATGGTTTGATACTATTATCATTGGTAATAATGCAACAGCCCTTAAAGTATTCCAGGACATAAAAAAGAACCAGCATTTACTTGGCTATAAATTTTCAGGCTTTATTGACAAAAGCATTTCTAAAAACGGGCTTAACAAGCACATGCCCTTTTTGGGCACCGTAGATAAGCTGGAAAATATTCTTGAAGCAAATAAAACCGACACCGTAATTGTAGCCATGGAATCTGTTTCTCAAACAGAGATAACGGACATTATTAACCGCATCAGCGAAAAAGATATTGATATAAAAGTTGCGCCGAGCCAACTGGATATACTGGCAGGAGCCGTAAGAACAACAAATATACTTGATGCTCCATTGATTGATATCAGAAAAGGGTTGATTCCTGAATGGCAACAGCATTTAAAAAGATTGATTGATATTGTGTGTGCGGTCTTAGCACTTATCATTTTATCTCCCTTACTAATATATACGGCTATCCGCGTAAAACTTTCCTCGCCGGGCACCATATTTTATGCGCAGGAAAGAATAGGTTATAAGGGAAAACCGTTTCGTATGTATAAATTCCGTTCGATGTTTGCTGATGCGGAAAAAAACGGGGCGGCACTTTCATCACATGGCGATACAAGGATAACACCCTGGGGAAAGATCATGCGCAAATGGCGTATTGATGAACTGCCGCAGTTCTGGAATGTATTAAAAGATGAGATGAGCCTTGTTGGCCCAAGACCTGAAAGAAAATTTTATATCGACAGGATTAATGAGCAAACGCCGTATTTTAAATATTTGCTTAAAGTAAAGCCAGGCATTACAAGCATGGGCATGATAAAGTTTGGATATGCCGAGAATGTAGACCAGATGGTGCAGCGTATGCAATATGATCTGATATATATTGAAAATATTTCTTTAGCGCTTGATTTTAATATCATGCTGCATACGTTAAGAATAATTTTGAAAGGAAAAGGAAAATAAATTCATCAGCCTGTCAGGCGTGCCAAATATAAAGAACGGAACATGGATATAACGGATACAGCAGATATTTACGGAATGTGCCCGCGTTTATCAGTGGTATCCGAGTATTCATGTGCCATTCTATATAAAAACAAATAATTGCTATTGAGAAATATATGCTCCATATTGTTGTTTTCACTTTTATTTGTTCAATCTTTTGGGCAAAATAATTACTGGCAGCAAAAGGTTGATTATTACATAAATGTTACACTGAAGGATACAGATCATACGCTCGATGGATTTATTAAAATAAACTACAGTAATCAATCACCTGATACATTAACTTATATCTGGTTTCATGTATGGCCAAATGCTTATAAAAATGATAAGACTGCTTTCAGCGAACAGTTACTGGAAAACGGCAACACTGCTTTTTATTTTTCAAAACAGGAAGAACGGGGATATATCAATCAACTCGATTTCAGGGTGAATGATATACATGCTGAAACACAGGATCATCCTAACGATATTGATATTGTAAAACTGGTATTACCTGCTCCCCTGCCTCCGGGTGAAAATATACTCATTACAACTCCTTTTCATGTTAAGCTGCCTTATAATTTTTCAAGAAGCGGGCATATAGGGCAATCTTACCAAATTGCACAATGGTATCCCAGGCCGGCGGTATATGATAGCAAGGGATGGCATCCTATGCCTTATCTTGACCAGGGTGAATTTTACAATGAGTTTGGAAATTACGATGTAATGATTACGCTGCCCGAAAATTATGCAGTTGCTGCCACAGGTATATTGCAGGATGATAAAGAAAAAGAATGGCTGAGATCAAGAGCCGCATTTTCATGGAAAGAAACAAAATACAGGAAGAAAATAAAAAAAGGCAGTTATAAAATAATTCGTGAATTATTCCCTGCATCGGCTGCTGAAAACAAAACATTGCATTACAAACAGGATAGCGTAGTTGATTTTGCATGGTTTGCAGATAAACGCTTTGTGGTAGACTACGATACCTGCACATTATCTTCAGGAAAAGTGATAGATGTATATGCTTTTTACACAGCTAAATCAAAAGCGCTTTGGGGCAACAGCCTCTCAGAAATAAAGAAAGCTGTCCGGAATTATTCAGGCGCTGTTGGTGAATATCCTTATACCAATGTATCAATAGTAGAAACAGAAAGCAGGAATATTGGCGGCATGGAATATCCTGCGGTTACTGCCATTGCTGTAAAAACAAAAGATCAGCTGCAGGAAGTAATATCGCATGAGGTTGGCCATAACTGGTTTTACGGAATTTTAGCAAGCAACGAAAGAGCGCATCCCTGGATGGATGAAGGAATGAATACCTTTTACGATTACAGGTTTAATAATGCTTCTGCTAAAAAATTCTCTTCGCAGCATTTGATGAAGCTCGCGTTTGAAACAATGGTTTCCGCCAATAAAGATCAGCCCGTCGGGCTTTCTGCTCCTGAGTATAGCTACCTGAATTACGGGCTGTCGGTTTACTATAAAACTGCCGCCTGGATAAAGTTGCTTGAATCGAAAACAGGCACAGCGCAATTTGACGCGTTGATGAAAGCATATTATGAGCAATGGAAATTCAAACACCCCTATCCTGAAGATTTTAAAAATATAGTAACTCAATATACCAATATCGCAACCGATAGTATGTTTAACCTGCTTGATGCAAAGGGTAGTGTAGCTCCGGGACAAAAAAGAAAATTTAAGCTAACATTTTTGGGTAAGCCGAATGCGGAAAAACAATATAATTATATCAGTCTTACACCTGCAGTTGGCTTTAACCAGTATGATAAATTTATGATTGGTGGCATTATACATAATTACACGCTTCCCTTCAGAAATTTTCAATTTGCCGCTGTGCCATTATATGCAACAGGCAGTAAAAAATTAAACGGTATAGGCCGTGCAACATATAGCTGGTATACCAATAACAATATATTTGAAAAGATAGAAGCCGGTATAAGCGGCACTAAATTTTCGGAAGACGCGTATACTGATTCTGCAGGCAAGACCACTCACCTCGGGTTTAAAAAAATTACCCCCCAGGTAAGATTGGTTTTCCGTAATAACAATGCACGCAGCCTGGCAAAAAGATACATACAGTTTAAGCTGCATTATATCAACCGGGATGAATTAAACTTTTCCTGGGATTCCATTGGCATGAAAAATACATATGCCTTATCCGGCAAAACAATCACGATAGGGCAGCTAAGATATGTTACGGAAAACAGCCGGGCATTGTATCCCTACAAATGGGAGTTGCAGCTTGATATGACGAAAGATTTTGGACGCATTGCATATACGGGAAATTACTTTTTCAACTTTCCCAATAAGGGCGGGCTGAACATGAGATGGTTTGCAGGCAAGTTTTTTTACCTGGGTGATAAAACAAACAGCAAACGCTTTGCTGCAGATGCCTATCACCTGAACATGAGCACGCCAAAAGGCTATGAAGATTATACCTACAGCAATTATTTCTTAGGAAGAAATGAATTTGAAGGTTTTTTCTCTCAGCAGGTAATGATGAGAGACGGAGGCTTTAAAGTTAGAACGGATCTGCTGAGCGATAAAATGGGCAAAACAGATGACTGGCTGGGCGCATTGAACTTTACCGCTGCAATACATCCAAAGTTTCCTGTGAAGATATTTGCTGACCTCGGCACTTACAGCGATGCCTGGAAAACAAGCGATGCTTCGCGTTTGCTGTTTGATGCAGGCTTGCAGGTTTCGCTGTTAAAAGATATCGTAAATATATATGTGCCGGTAATCTATAGTAAGGTATACCGCGATTACTTTCGTTCTTACCCGGGAAACAATTTCTGGCAGCGAATATCTTTTAGTATAGATATACAGCATATCAGTTTTAAAAAATTTTATCCCGCTATTCCATTTTAATATTGGTGTATTAATGAGTAAAATCAGGTATATACAACATGCAGCAATAGATAAAGCGAAATGGGATAGTTGCATATCCAACGCAGACAATAGCCTTGTTTACGGTTACACATGGTGGTTAGATAATATTTCTCCCGGCTGGCATGCGTTGGTATTAAACGATTATGATGCAGTGATGCCTTTAACCTGGCGTAAAAAATATGGCATATATTATTTGTATCAACCGTTTTGCACTGCAATGCTGGGCGTATTTCATAAACCGGGCATAAAAGTAAAAGCAGACGACTTTCTTGATGCGATACCCGCAAAATTCAGGTATTGGGATATAGACATGAATGAGCAGAATGTTGTGGAAAACAAATCTGTTACTGCTTATACCCGCATTAATCAGTTACTCCACCTTAGCGGCAAGTACCATGACGTACAAAAATCGTATAGCCGCCTTGCAAAACGAAAGCTATCCAAAGCAACAGAAAATGGTATAACGCTTAAGCAATCCGTTTCTCCCAAAATAATTGTTGAACTTTATAAAAATGAGTATTATCAGCAACACAGGAATACACAGGATGACTATATCGCATTAATCAATTGCTGTGAAACTGCGATGCATAAAGGAATGACCGAAACATATATCGCTACATTTCCGGATGGTGAAGTCGTGGCTTTTTACATTGTACTGAAAGATAAAAGCTTCGTGTACTCCTTACTGGGTGGCAGCACTGCGAAAGGTAAGGATGCAGGCGCGTTTTATTTTTTAACGGATGCTGCTATTAAAGATCATTGCACTTCGGGAAAAACATTCCGCTTTGAAGGATCGGATATTGAGGGCATTGCCTTTTTTAACGGGCAGTTTGGAGCTGAGTCAATAACGTATCTTCATTTGCAGCAAAACAGGCTACCTGTGTTTTTGAAATACTTAAAAAAATAACCGTTTCATGAACCATAAAGACTTTTCATATATCGTTGTTGGAAGCGGGTTATTTGGTGCTGTAATTGCAGAAAGGATAGCCTCTCAGCTTCAGCAAAAGGTTTTAGTAATAGAAAAAAGGGATCACATCGGAGGAAATTGTCATTCAGCCATTGATGAGGAAACCGGCATAGAATATCACACTTACGGAACCCATATTTTCCATACAAGCGAGGAGAAAGTATGGCAGTATATAAACCGGTTTTCTTCTTTTAATACATACCGGCACCAGGTACTTAGCTGTTATAAAAATAAAATATACCAGTTGCCTATTAATCTCGAAACAATTAACAGCTATTATAACCTTAATTTAAAGCCTTTCGAAGTTGATGCATTTTTGGAAAAGATTACAAAAGGCGAGAAAAGCAATCCTGTAAACTTTGAAGAAAAAGCGATAAGCTCTATTGGAGGGGAATTATATGAAGCGTTTGTAAGAGGATATACTGTTAAACAATGGCAAATAGATCCTAAAGCATTACCGGCAGAGATTTTCTCCAGGCTACCGGTTCGCAAAAACTATAATGAGAATTATTATTTTGATGAATGGCAGGGCATTCCGCTGAATGGATATACTCACATATTTAACAACCTGCTTGGTCATCCAAATATATCTGTGCTTTTAAATACAGATTTTTTTTCTATAAAAGATACATTTGATAAAGACGTTACAATTATATACAGTGGTCCTATTGATCGCTACTTTGATTATAAATTCGGGACACTTTCCTGGAGAACATTGCATTTTGAACGAAAAGTTTTTCCTGTAAAAGATTATCAGGGGAATGCAGTTATTAACTATCCTGAAGAAGGAATTCCTTATACACGAATTCACGAACCTGTTCATCTACACCCGGAGAGAAAATACAATACAGATAAAACTGTCGTTTTTGAAGAATATTCTCTGCCTGATAATGGAGCCAATCCCTACTACCCCATCCTGACAGAGGAAAATATTAAAAAGCTCAGACAGTATAAAGAATATGCAGCCGGTTTTAAAAATTTATTTATCTGCGGACGACTTGGAGAATACAAATATTATGATATGGATAAAACGATAAGTAATGCCTTGAATTTATTTGAAACAAGAATAAAAGAAGCCAAACGCAACCAATGAGTGAATTGAGCGTAGTAATACCGGTTTATAATGAAGAAGCATTTATTCCAATGCTGATACATGATTGGGTTGATGCTTTTAATGCATTACATATCACTTATACCCTCATTTGCATAAATGATGGCTCGAAAGATAATACGGCCGTTATTTTAAATGAGTTTGCCTCCTCGAATAAGAATATTCTGGTAATAGAACAAAACAATACAGGACACGGGCCGGCTATCATGCGTGGTTATAAAACAGCGCTGCAATCAGAATGGGTATTCCAGGTTGACGGAGACCATCAGTATAGCGCCAAAACTTTTGCAAAATTTTGGAACAACCGGAAAGATTACGACTTATTAATTGGTGAACGTATGTACAAAAACGAAAGTATCTTTAGAAAAATCGTCAGCGCTGTTGCACGCTTTTCCGTTTTAATAGTATGCGGCACTTCACTTAAAGATGTAAATTGCCCATATCGCTTAATAAGGGCTTCCGTTTTGGAAAAGGCTATCGCGGCTATTCCGTCAAAAAGTTTTGCGCCAAACTTAATGATGAGCATTTTTTTTCTTGTAAAAAAAGGGAAAATATATGTAGCTCCTATTCCACGTTCAGGCATACCGTCTAAGAGAAGCGGTTTAAACAAATATATGCTGAAAGGAGCTGTTAAATCTTTCTACCAAATTGTGAATTTTCGTTTGAAGTTATGAACAGGCAAAATATTTTCATAGTTATTGTTGCAAGTATATTGTTGAGTTTTCTGCATTGCCCCTTATTCGAAATTTTTTTTGATGATAAAGAAATATTCAAATACACAGGGCTGGTTATGCTCAAAGGAGGAGTTCCTTACAGGGATTTTTTTGATCACAAGCCGCCACTGATATATGTGTTGAACTACTTCGGACTCCTGATGGGCACATGGGGATTATGGGTCATTGATAGCTTACTTGTACTGTCTGCATCCCTTTTTTTTCTTCACAGATGTATTCAATATAAGGTACGCATTCCCTGGATTTTACCTGTTCTTTTCAATCTGTTATTGCGTAATCATGCTGTTTCCGTTGGCATAGGAATGACCAGAGAATATACTGCCATCTTCCTTCTTTTTCTTTTTTGCATTATACTGAGCAAAAATGAAAAACGGTTTTTATGGATGGGTCTGCTGACGGCACTGATATTTTTTATGCAGCAGGACCAGGTTTTAATAGCAATTCCTTTTATCCTATATACTTTTTTTATTAGCTTACCCGAAAAAAGGTTTATCAAACAAGCCCTGATGTTTACCGGTGGATTCGTCCTGATTTCCGTAATAATTTTGGGCTACTTTGCTTATAACCAATCCCTGAATTACTTTTGGAAGGATGCTTTTCTTTTTAATTTTCAATGGTATAATAAGCACTACCCGGTTTTCACAAATCTTAAAGCTATACGCAACAGGCTGCATGATACTGCCTATGAAATGCCTTTCTATATGAGTTTTGTCACTGCCGCGTTTACCCTTGTATATTATAGCCGGAAAAGAATTTTACTGTTAACCTGCATCATTATGCTGATCGCTTCGTTTACAGCAGCCCTTGTGTCAGGCAAAATGGTTGATGGGTTAAATGTGTCATATTATTTCTTACCCTTGTCTACCTCAATTCCAATTGTATTATTTGCGCTGTTTAATGATAATGAAGGATTAAGACTGAACGAAAAAAAACCTCAGCTTATCTTTAGCGCAATGGTTTTTATAATGCCTCTGCTGAGCATGTTTCAATATGCAACCAACCTTTTGAATGAGAAAGAGGCCTTTTATAAACCATCAGCAGTGTATCAATATCTGCAGAAGCAACAATTAAAAGACTATGATTTATATGTTGCATTTAACTCTAATAATGATTACCTGTATAATGAATTCAGCATTTTAGCACCTTCAAAATGGATATATCATTTTTTCTGGGTATGGTTTGATAAATGGGATGCAGACCGGAGTATTTTTAGATCCATCATAAATGAATTACAGCTTCATAAAACAAAATATATTCTTGATAGCTCTGACGGAGATATTATTTTCAAGGACCCGGAAATATATAATGAGTGGAAACACTTTCTGATCGCTCATTATGAAAAGATTGAGTTACCAGGCATACAGACAAGGAATAGTATTTTATGGAAGCATAAAGACTAATCTTTGTTGATCAGGTGTTCCGCTATGATTAAATCCGCCGGAACGGTGATCTTAATATTTTCTTTCTCCCCTTCAATAAGAAAGACTTCTTGTCCTGCGGCTTCCACTACAGTGGCTTCATCAGTAAAAGCATTATTATATTCCTGTTCAAACGCAGGCAATATAATTTCACTGCGAAATGTTTGCGGCGTTTGAATGGCTTTCAGCAAATTGCGGTCAATTACCTTCGTTGTATCGCCATCAATCATGCGTACACTATCGGTTATTGATATTGCCGGTATAGCGCTTCCCTTGCTTAAAGCCTGCTCGTAACAGCAATGAATAAGCGATTCAGATACCAGGCACCTTACGGCATCATGTACAAACACAACCGCTCCTTCTTTTACCTGTTTTAATCCATTTTTTACGGAATGAAAACGCGTTTCACCGCCGGGAATGACGGATATTTTTGAAGCAGCAGGCAATGATTTAATAAGCGCTTTCGCCTGCTCAATAAATGAAGGATGAATAACCAGGATAATCTCAATATCAAAAAAAGCCTCGAGAAATTTCTCAATGCTGTGAAGCAATACAGGCTTTCCTGCAAGTACCAGGAATTGCTTGGGCACAGTACTGCTCATTCTTGTACCGCTACCACCTGCTACCAACACAGCATATTTCTTCATGTTTGTTTTTGCGGCAAATTAATTATAAGTAGTGAAAAAAGACCATCTGCCGTCTTCCAAAAGGGAAGGACGCCTACTCACAGCCCTCGTTTTTAAGAGAGTAGTTACTGAATACAATCTCTGTGTAACTTTGGAGTCTTCGTGTTTATGATTCAGCTATTTCCACATTCCCACATTCCCTTTCATTTTCATCCCGCAGTTGCGGGATCAAATTATTAAGCCGGCAGCCCTATTGCACCATTGTCCGGCGCCGGTCTTTTTTCCGGAACCATTTTCGGTTTTTTCTTTCTTCTTCCCCGCCAAACCAAAAAGCCTGTCACCGGCAGGCTGGCACATATAAGCGAACCCAGGAATGCCAATACCTTACCCGTTATTCCCAGCACCGCTCCAACATGTATATCATAATTCATGCGGGCTATTTTGTCGGCTAAACCCGCCTCTTTAAAACTACCGGCATATACGCCTGTTGCAGGCAATTCCTCCAGTGTATACTGATCGTAATGATAATAATCCGCATTATAATAGGTGCCGGGGCGGTGATTTACAAAACCTTCAATGGCATCAGTTTGTGTGGCAGGGTAGTATACGCCAAAGCTTTCCCCTGGTTTTGTTTTGTCAGACATTAATGTATATACATAGTCGCCCGGATTTGCTTTTAATGATGCAATGGCAGTGGTATCAGATACCGGGTGCTCATGCGGAGGCAATGTTTTACCTGCAGACGTTACAAAATATACTGATTTCGCAAACCATTCAAACCCCCATACAAGACCGGTAAGCGCAATGAAAATACAAACCCATGTCATATAGAACCCAAGCACATTATGCAGATCATAATTTACCCTTCTCCATTTTGCATTGAATTTGATAGAAAACCGTTGCTTCCGCGCCGCTTTATTTTTAGGCCACCAGAGTATCAGGCCGGTGATCATCATTATTACAAAAATCAAAGTAGCGGAGGCAACTATAGGCTGACCTATCTGCGGTGGAAGCCAGAGATAAAAATGCCCGTCCAATATTATCCTGAAAAAATCCTTCCGCATATTTTTTGCTTTCAGCACTTCGCCGGTATAGGGATTTACATACACTATTTTATAATTTTCTTCTTCATCCCAATAAGATACTACTGCTGATTTATTGCTTGCCGGATATTCTATACCCGCGGCTTTTTTACCATCGAAATATTTTTCTGATACTGCCTTTAATTGAGAAGGAGGTAAATATGGAGTGCCCTGTTCCTGTACGTAAAGATAAGGTTGCGTTATACTTCGTATCTCCTGCTCAAATGCAAGTATGCAACCCGTAATGCCAAGAAACAATACTATGACGCCGGAACTTAGCCCCAGCCATAAATGCAACCATCCTGTAATGAGTTTAACGGCAGATTTGCCATTAGTCTTTTTGTTTTTGCCAGACTGGTCTGCTTTTTTATTAAACATAGCTGCACTTAATTCAGTGGAACTTGCAAGATATGTGATAAAAAACAGGGTGATTTACGAAATGCGGAAACTGATGCCGGCTTTCGTATGAAACCATATCCGCAACAGAGAATGGAACACGGATATAGCGGGATATTCACGGAATCAATCCGTGGTAATCAGTGTCATCGGTGGATTCAGTGTGCTATTCCCCAAAACTGATTTCTAACAGCTGCCTACACCTTACAGCAATGTATTTATGGAGGTTTTTTCTAATACACTTCTTTTTGAACCCGAATCTTCTTTCTTCCATTTGATCAACCGTATCGCTCCATTATCTATTTCAATACCGGTGATATCCCCATCGCTGAAACAACAGCAGCCGGTATTAAAATAAGTTGGCTTAAGGTGAAGATAGTCTTCAGACACATGATCGTATTCCTGCCGGCGGAAAGCAATTTCTTCCTGCAGTTTGGCTATAGCCTGGGTATCATTCTGCTGACGGGCAATCAGTAAAAGCTTATACAGGCGTTCAAGATGTGTCATTGATTCAAAAACAGGCTGATGGGTATGACCGGTAACCAACAGCAGATTCTCCTGCTGCGAGCTCCATTCGTACATAAACTGGTTATGTTCGGTTTTAAGTATATCGTTAAAAGCCGGTGTATTGATATTGAGCTCAAGATATGATTGCAGCGGGGCCCAGACCTTTGCAACAAACCAGGCGCTGAATTTATTACCATCACTTTGCCCATCGCCCTGGTGGCCGTGGGTTAAAAGTATGTCAATAGATTTCCTTTCTTTCCTGTGCTGCAACAACACACCTTCAAAAATTTTCACTTTTTGGCCATAGGTAGCCAAAAGCTGTGCTCCTGCAAAAGGGTCATTGTTCCAAAAAATATCGTGGTTACCAAACACTTTAATCAGTGCATTGCGGTTTAAAAATTTTTTTTCAGCGTCAAATGAGGGATGATTATGTTTTTGAACAGTAAACAAATTGAATTTCCATAACTCCTCGCTGTCGCCTAACATGATCAGCGTGTAACCTTCCCTGTTATAATAATCAAGCGCAGCAAGGTAATTCTGTTCGGCAGGCGCAAAATCATCAGAACGTTTTTTATTGCCTTTATGCAGGTCTGAAAAGATAATGATCTTTTGATGAGCCCTTTCAATATTGATGATCAGTCCTTTTTTGCCAGGCTTCTTTTGTATATGTTGGTAAAGTTTAGATAGCGCCTCATGCACCCGCTGTTTATCGGGTTTAGAAGAATACTTATTAGCCAGCTTAAGCACCGGTTTTGTGAGTATGCGTTGTAAAAGTTTACGTATGCCCATTTTAAAAAAGGCAATACTACAAATTTTACCTGACCTCAAACATTTCTTCCCATCTTGTTGTAAATCTCGGGCTGCGCAACTCCTGTCGCATTTTCCAGTCTCTCTTAGTACCCGATGCAGCAAACTTCAGTATATCGCCGCGCATGCTGAAATTGATGTTATCCATCATATCCATCAAAAACCTTCCTTTATTTTTTGATTCAGGAACAAATAAATTACCCTGTATACATTTATCATCTTCTAAACCACTCAGCATTACGCCGGCCTTTTTATAAAACCTTCCTTCTTCATAAATTTTTTCAACCAGTTGCACCGCCGGCTTTATCAGTTCGTTGGTAACAGATGTGGCGGTTGGTAAAGTAGTTCTTGTGCTGATAATGGGGCCGTGATGAAAGTCAACCGCATGATCTTCTTCTTTAGGTACAATAAATATACTGATGGTTCGTGCAGAACAGCGTTGCCTGCGCAACTTTTGCGCCGCAAGCGAAGCATAGGTGGCAATAGCTTCTTTTATGGAAAGTATGTCGTTAACCGGGGAACCGAACATGCGTGTGGTGGCGATCATTTTTTTTGTATCCAGTTGCTCCTGCATGTCTATACAGGATTCTCCTCTTAATTCCTTAACAAGTCTTGTTCCCACTACTCCCCCTAATTGTTTGTTAGCCCATTGTTCAGACATATTTCTCAGCTCCCAGGCGCTTGTTATGCCCATGTTGATCAACTTGTCTGCATACGATCTTCCAACACCCCATATATTATTTACCCGTATAGATCGTAAAGCAATACGCTGTTCTTCCGGCGTAACCATGGCTGTTACACAGCGGGTCAATTGCTTATTTTTCTTGGCAAGATAATTAGCAGCCTTTGCCAGTGTTTTGGTTGGCGCTATACCTACAGACACTGATATGCCCGTCCATTGCTCAACAATCTCCCGTATATATAAACCATAGTTTGCGGCAGCCTCCTGCGTCATATCGGGCAGGTCAACAAAGGCTTCATCAACGGAATATACTTCCACATTATCTTTTCCCGCAAGCATGCGCAGGGTTTCCATTACCCGCCAGCTCAGGTCGCCGTATAAGGTGTAGTTGGAGGAGAAAACAGCAATATCATGTTTTGCTATTAAATCCTTTGCCTGGAAATAAGGGATTGCCATCTCAACGCCGGCCCGTCTGGCTTCATCACTGCGCGAAACAATACAGCCGTCATTATTACTGAGCACCACCACAGGCTTTGTTTTAAGTTCAGGTTTAAATAATCTTTCACAGGAACAGTAAAAGCTGTTGCAATCTACAATAGCTTTAAGCCCTGTTCCCATGGCGGTTACATTTTCCACGCAGTATGGTGCTATAGCAGGCAGAAAAACCATTTAGCAAATAATCAAATTTTTGCTAAAAATAGCTAAAATAATTAGTTTTAGGAAGAAAAGAAAAAGCCTTTTATAAGGCTGGAAATCCGGCGGTAACATTGATCCGGGTTATACTATCCTGCTGAGGAAGATCATAACCCAGGCAAATAAAATACCGCATACAAAAGAAACGAAATAGGGTTTGCAGGTGGTAACTATATTTCTCATAAGTGTATTTTGCATATAACGATCAGCGAAAAATATTATTATCGGTTCAAATCAATTCCCGGTCAAGATTGATTGGAACGCTGATATATGATATGGCGCCGCATTCAACCGTTGCATATTTTAAAATAAATTCGCAGAGCGATTTAGCGCAGCATTAAATAATTGCATTATGAAAGCAGTAGGATTTAAAACCTCATTCTCTCTGAATAACCCGGATAGTTTTATTGATTTTGAAACTGAAATGCCTGTGCCCAAAGACAGAGACCTGCTGGTAAAAATATCAGCCATTTCGGTAAACCCTGTTGATTTTAAAATACGCCAGAACAGTGCTAAAGATAAAGTGCTGGATAAGCCAAAGGTTATTGGTTGGGATGCCTGTGGCATAGTGGTAGAGGTGGGTGATAACGTGAGCCTGTTCAAAAAAGGCGATAAGGTATACTATGCCGGTGATATTAATAAACCCGGCAGCAATGCTGAATATCAATTAATAGATGAGAGAATAGCAGGAAAGAAACCGGTAACACTAACTGATGCCGAAGCCGCAGCGATGCCACTTACAACCTTAACCGCCTGGGAAGCGCTGTTTGACCGTATACGCATAAATGATAAAGATAAAGGCAAAACTATTTTAATAATTGGTGGAGCAGGCGGTGTTGGTTCTATTGCCATCCAGATAGCAAAAAAAGTTGCAGGGCTTAAAGTGATCGCGACCGCCTCGCGCCCGGAAACAATTGAATGGTGTAAACAGCAGGGTGCTGATATAGTAGTGAATCATAGAGACCTGGCAAATGAAGTGCGCAAAGCAGGATTTCAATATGCAGATTTTATTTTTGATTGTGTTGATACCAATTTTTACTGGGATGCCATAACCGACCTCATTAAACCACAAGGTCATATAACTTCCATTACAGGTTCTGCCACACCGGTAGCATTAAATAAACTGAAAGGAAAAAGTGTTTCTTTTAGCTGGGAGCTGATGTATACCCGTTCTACTTTTCAAACAGAAGATATGATTGAGCAACACAATATTCTCAATAAAGCATCAGCGCTTTTCGATCGCGGTGAGCTGAGATCTACATTAACAACAACCCTCAAAGGATTATCTGCAGATAACCTTAAAAAAGCGCATGCGCAACTGGAAAGCGGAACTACGATTGGAAAGCTGGTGATCGAGTTTTAGGATAGCAGAAGGATGACTTATATAAAACTATCAGCAAGGGAAGACAATGACAAATATTTTAAGATACTTTGCCCGGCCGGTTCCGAACCTTTAAAAGGTTCGGAACCCCTGTTAAACACGAGCCACTGTGGTAGAAATGACTATATACAAAGCCGTTTAGGTAGAAAATATTATGGCAATTACGTTAAGGTCGTTAAAATATCTTCTTGCAGAAACTGAGAACAAAATTTCTCAGATCAGGAATCGAGAATTTGGTAATAACATCATTGAAGATTTATTACTTAAGGATTATGCGGCTTATTTTGAAGCTACAATTAATACGATCAAACATGATATATTACTTGAAAAAAATGCCTCTTTAAAGAGCGAATTTCAGAAATTGTTATTAACAGACATATCAGTAATAATAAAACAAAGACCATTTAACATTTTTTCAATTTTTAATGATTATCTGGAAGGAGGTAATGAGATCTCCAGGATGCATTATAATGATAAAATATTAACAACATTGATTGCCATTGAGTCTCACTGTAAAAATTTGATTTATTTTTTGGAGTTGGAGAAGTAGGGTTCACTCACTGCAGGTCTTATACAGGCGGGTTCCAAACCTTTGAAAGGTTCGGAACCACTGTCCACATATTCCGTAGTTTCCCTCAATTCTTTACACAACGAACAGAAAGCTCTTCTCTTTGAGACGCCGTATTTAAAGAGCTGAACATTGCGGAGTTGAGCGATAAAATACAGGAAAATAAAAACTCCCCTTGCTTGGTGGATGACCAGAAAGCCGCCGTAGTTCCTTTTTCCCCGAATATACCCAGGTGGCTGCCGCGTCCGCCTGCCACTAAACCTGTAAAACCACTATTGTTATCTCCGGGACAGGTAGAGCCGCTATTCCATGAGGTAGTAGCTTTCAACTTTACACCGGCATTATTGTTTTATAAATTTCCGGCTTAATATGCCTGCATCTTTATTCACCAGTTTTACTATATATATTCCCTTACTCAGCGCACTTATATCAATCGTTGCTTTCTTATTCCGCGAAAGCATTACCGTTCTCCCGGTAATATCAAATATTTCGATGTAGTTTATATTCCTGCTGTCAACCCCGGTTAACGTAATGGTATTATTGGCAGGATTGGGAAATACGTTCTGGCGCATTTCAGTTTTTCCGCAGTTAACGCTTAATACTTTTGAATACGTTAAGATGCCGTCAAGGTCTCTTTGTATAATCCTGTAATATGTATGATTACTGCTTGCATAATCCTCAAAGTACTCATATCCAACAGATGCACTGCTGTTTCCGGCTGCGACTATAGTATCCTTATTTATCCAGTTCAGTGCATCGGCACTTGATTGAACAATAAAGTCCCTGGTATTTATTTCAGAAGCTGTCTTCCAATAAAGATGAGGCAGATTTTCTTTGCAATCAATATCCATTGTTTCCCACACTACAGGCAGTATGGTTTCAGAAAGCTTATACAACTCTTCTCCAAGTCCATCGTCCAGAACGCCGCGAAAATACAGGTTACCATTAAGTGCGATAAGCACCCTGCCGCCTATAGAAACATTCGGAAATGTACTCCCGGCTTCTGGATACAGGTCAGCAATCAATACAGTTCCGGTTTCTGTTCCATCTGTTCGCCAGATTTCATATCCATCATTGGCGGTATTGGCAACAAAATAAACCATGCCGGCGTGAGCTGTAAAATGGGAAGAATTAGAACCAGACGATCCGGGATTAATATCTTTAACAAACATAGTAGCAGCCGTGGTGCCATCGCTTTTCCAAAGTTCACTATTTGCAGAAGCTCCCGGGAAACCTGAAAAATACAGCGTATTGCTGATATTTACGAGATGCTGTACTCCCCCATCGGTGCTGTTGATATCCATATCTTTTACCATTACTGTTCCTGCATCTGTTCCATCGCTTTTCCACAAAGCTCCACCTCCTTCCGTATCTATATCGGCAGCAAAATATACTTCGTTATTAAATGCAGCAAGATAGGCAGGTTGAATACCGTAAGGAAATCGTGATACATTGGTTGACACCATTACTGTGCCAGCCTCGGTGCCATCACTCTTCCACAAGGTAGAACTGAACGGAAGGCTTGGCCATTGCCCTCTGAAATATAATGTGCCGTTTGCATTGATCAGCTCAGTAGGTGTAATAAAGCCTGAACCCACAGCATTGTTATAAGTACCGGCCACTTTTCCCGTACCTGCAGCAGTACCATCGCTTTTCCATAGTCCGCGGTTGGCTACAACAGGGTTACTATTTGAAATTGCAAAAAAAAGAACCCCGTTTACATCGGTTAATTGAAACGGATAGGTATTATTGCCGGGTGTCAGATCGGTTACCATCGCCGTTCCAGCCTCCGTGCCATCGCTGCGCCAAAGTTCACCGCCATTTACGCCATCATTCGCTGAAAAATACAGAACACCATTGCTCACAGTCAGCCATTCCGGATCCGACCCTGCACTTCCGGGGCTGATATCCTTTACCATTACCGTTCCGGCCTCAGTTCCATCGGATTTCCACAACTCCCTGCCATGTACACCATCAACAGCGCTGAAGTAGATTGCGTTGTTATATACAGCAAGGAACTTAGGTTCGCTGCCCACACCACCGGGGCGAATATCTTTTACAATGGTAGCAGTAACCTGCGATAATGCAACAATGCTATACATTGCAAGCAGAGCAAATAAAAAGCAGCGGCGTAATTGTTGTAGCATACATTATTGGTTTAGCAACAAAATTTGAGCATTAAGTATTATGCCGCAACCCTAAAAATGGGGATATATGCAGGTGTGAAAAATGAATGATGGCTTTCCTGTTCAGATAAGCTTTTCATTAATAGCCTTACTAACAGCTTCTGTAGCCGAACGCACCTGGAGCTTTTCGTAAATATGTTTGATATGGGTGCGTACTGTTTCAAATGAAATAGTAAGCCCTGCGGCAATCATTTTATAACTGTTGCCTCTGCAAAGCCATTCAAGTATTTCTTTTTCGCGGCTGCTGAAATGATACTGCTCTTTAACCGAGGTTTTCTGCATTGACTGAATGATCATCTTTGCTACCGAAGGACTTAAAGTAGCGCCTTCTGCTATCATTTCTTTAATAGAAGGCACAAGTTTTTCTGATATGCTTTTTTTAAGCAGGTAACCCGATGCGCCTGCACAAATGGCTTCCAGTATATGCGTGTTGTCATCAAATACCGTGAGCATAATGATGGGTACTTTTTTATTAAACGACCTGATTTTTTTTACTGCCTCAATACCTGAAATACCCGGCATGTCAATATCCATCAAAATAATATCAGGCATAGCTGCCGGCGCAATAAACTGATCAAAACTGCCTGTAATGATAAACTCTCCCGACAGGTCAAGCAGTTGCTCCAGGCTCTGTCTCAGAGCCGCGTTGTCATCATAAATATGGATCGTGATTGACATACAAATCGTAAAGTTAATGTCAAAAATCTGTAGCAACCTCCCCAATTAGGGTGATGATAAACTAATTTACCGGGAACATAATCTCTGCTGTAGCGCCCTGGCCTAAGATGGAGTTCAAAGTAAGGCTGCCGCCCAGCGCTGCTGCTCTTGTTCTCATATTGTTTAACCCATTTCCTTTTTTTACCGTTTCCGGGTTAAAGCCGCTTCCGTTATCACTTATGGTTATCTGTATCATGTTACTATCTGCAACTTTGCAGTTTACCTGCAGCAAAGTGCAGCCGCTGTATTTTACAGCATTGTTGATGATCTCTTTACACAGCAGTAAAACATGTTTGCGTTTATTAGCGTTGAGCAAAACACGGTCTAACTCCTCTTCCCTGCTTATTTCCATTTGTATATGCAGGGGCTCGCATACTTCTGCGGCAAACTCACGCACACGCGTCATCACGCTTTCAAGGTTATCATTATCCGGGTTTACCGACCATACTATATCACTCATGCTCTCCATTGTATGGGCCGTGTATTGCTTTATCTTCTGTAATTGTTCAGTAACCACCGCCGGCTCCTCACTTTTGGCAAGCGCTATGCGGCTGCTTATATCTATTACGGAAAGCGCTGATCCTATATCATCGTGCAGGTCTCCTGCTATCTGGTTGCGCAGCAATTGCTCATTCAATCTTCTTTTAATACGCACACGGTTAAGCAATAACCACCCTATTACCACAGAAGCAACAAACAGCACGCTAAAGAGATATTGCAATAACCTGTTCTTCCTGTTGTCTGCTTCAGTCAGTTCGTTTTGGGTTTTGAGCAGCGCAATCTCATTTTCCTTTTTCTCTGTTTCAAATTTTTCCTTAAGCTCATTGGTAAGTTTTATCTGGCTTGAAAGATCAATAGAATCTCTCAGCGTTGCAGCGGTATTCCGGTATTGATAAGCTTTTTGCCATTGCCCGTTCTGGCTATACATATCAGCCAGCGTCTGCGCTATATCATATTGATAGTTCAGCATTTTAAGCGTGTCGCTTATGCGGTATGCTTCTGTAAGGTATTTTTCCGCCTCTGTATGTCTTTGCAGTTGCCATAGCACCTTGCCTACATTCAAAGCTTCGTAAGCAACATCACCTTTGTTATTGATCTTTTTGAAAATGCCATAAGCATCAGAAAAATGTTCCAGCGCTTTGCTGAACTGTTTCTTCTGATAATAACTCTCCGCCAGGTGCTCCTGTATCATTGCAGACCTGTAAGGTGAAGCCGGCTGCCGGGAATCAACAGCTTTACATTGCTCTAAAATATACAGGCTGCTATCCGGCAATTGTAAATTTCTGTAGAGAATGCTGAGGCTGATGCCTGTGCTGATATAGCGGAAATCATCCTGCAGTTTCAGAAACCCTGCCAACGCCCGGTTAAGATAAGCGGCAGCCTGTTTATAATCTTTTGCTTCCCGGTACACAACACCCAGCTGGCGCTGCACATTGGTATAATAAGGAATATTGCCGGTTGCCGTACATAGCGAGTCAGCCTGGGTTAAATATTGAATGGCGTTTGCAATTTTGTTTTGTTTGGTATATACTTCTGCAATATTGATGCAGGCCCTGATAATGCCATTCGTATCGTTGGCCTTACCAAAAAGCTGCCATGCAGTATGCAGGCTGTTTATGGATGAATCAAGAAAACCCCGGTGCATATACGCCCAGCCCATAGCATTGTGAATATTAGCTAAGGAGAGATTACCGGCAGACGATGTTGCTTTTGCCAGCAATGCTTTGGTAAACACAAGCATTGAATCGGAATAGCGGGAAGCTGATGCAAAAGCTGAATCTGCCTGCGCAAACAGCAGCGAATCATTTGGGTTTTTAAAACGTGACTGCGCAGATCCTTTGCTGAAAGAGACCACCAGCAATAGTAAAATGATGAATGGCATGCACATGATTGAATATAATACATTTCATTTGCTTGTGCAATATGCAGGGAGTTTCATCAGCGATTATGCATTACTGTTATGCCTTCAGCGGATGAGGATATTTTCAAAAAAGGCTGCCGGGCGGCAGGTTGCTTCCGTAAAGCAGCAGGAAGCTTCCATTTCATCCCATCTTTTCTACAGTTCAGCACAAATCCTGTTTAGCAGGCAGATGGTAAGACTAATTTTGTCCGCAGAAATGTACTACGTATGTTAAAGATCATTTTCATAACCCTGATGATGCTACCTGGTTTAACCGGTGGCTGCGATAGGGGCAAAAGCACAGCCACCTGCGGACAACAGGCTAATGAATTACATGACAAGCCTTATACCGAGAAAACATTACTGTGGTTAACCGCAAATTAATAAGTGCTGTTAATAATACAGTGCAACGGTAAAATTCGCTAAGCATTTACTCTTATTCCATTGAATATATATCGTTATTCCGGTTTTACATAGCTACTTTATCTACGTTTTGCCCTATTTTATGTATAAATAAATGAAGTTGTATACTTTAAATATAGCTTTCACGTTTATGCATACCTAAACCAAATTTTATGAAGAAGATCATTTTTCTTTCTGTATTTACTGCTGCTGCATTTATTGGACAGGCTCAAATCAAGTTCGGTATAAAAGCCGGTGCTAATTTCTCAAAGTTTTCCGGTGAAGATGCTAAAATAGAAGGTCTTCCACCTAAATTCAGAACCGGGTTTGCAGGTGGTGGCTTTGTTAATATAGGTCTCAATGAAATGTTTAGTGTTCAGCCTGAAGTGCTTTATTCCATGGAAGGAACAACATATAAACAATCCGGAGAGAAAGCAACGTACAAAACGGATTATATTAATATTCCTGTTCTTGTTCAGTACAATAATCCCAGTGGATTTTATGCTGAAACAGGCCCTCAAATAGGCTTCTTAACCTCTGCTAAAATAGGCTATGATGGCAATTCAGCAGATATAAAAGAAGGGTTCAAAAACATCAATTTTTCATGGGGATTAGGAGTAGGCTATAAGCTATCCAACGGGCTTGGAATTGGCGCACGCTACAATTTAGGCCTTACTAAAATAGCTGATAACGATGATGCAAATATTAAGATAGGAGGTTTCCATGTTGGTTTATCTTACACTTTTGGAGCCGGAAAAGAATAATTCAAAAAACATTCACAATAAACATAAAAGCCCCGGTATTTCCGGGGCTTTTCATATCTGTAAAAGTCTTTTGCAGACATAGCAAATCAAAAAAACACAATAGTCAATTGAGTTATCAAAAATATATGCCATTGGTTTTAAGCTACCCTATGCTTCTGCCGGTAATTCTTTTACTATTTCCGCTTGTAAATCTTTGTTCATATCCTTCTTCCGTTTAATCATCCTGCTCACTCTGAACAATAAAATAATGCTTATTGCAGAAATTACCACCAGCACATACCCTACGCGGTCGTAATGCTCCAGCGGACTGTATTTATCTTGCTGCATAACGATCATACCAGCAACCGCGGCGGCTATGCCGCCTGCTATTTGCTGTAAAGATGCATTAATGCTCATAAAAGCGCCTCTGTCCTGCATATCGGGTATGGCGCTCGTTAACGCTGATGAAGGGACCATGCGGCTCATGATGCCCATCATCATTAATATATTTAAAGTTATAACCAGCCAAAAGGGTGAAATGCCCAGGTTGGTATATACTACCACCACTGCCATCAGCCATACCGAAGCGATTGCGAAAAGCAGGAATTTATCAATCCTGTCACTGAGTTTGCCAATAAGCGGCATAATTACCAGGGAGCTTATGCCCGCGATCATTATAAGAACAGGAAACTCCTCCTGCGTTACACCCAGGTTATTTATGGCAAATGCACTTCCGAAAGGCATCATCATAAAACCTCCTATAGATAATAAGGCTGTTGCTGTAAAACCGATGCGGTAATCTCTTTTGGCTATCGTATGCCATAAATGAAGAAAAGCTGATTTTTCCTGGTGTAAGAGCAGGTGTTTATTGATGGGCGACAGCTTCGTAAAGATCAGCAGCGCCACAATAATCCCAAGCCCGGCTATCATTAAAAAAGGCGCTTCCCATCCCCAGGCATTGGCAAGAAACAATCCTATAGGCACTCCCAGCACCTGGCTTGCGCCAAAGCCCATTTGTATAAAACCCATTACCCTGCCGCGTTGTTCCAGCGCAAAAAGATCGGTAATAATAGCCATAGATATGGAACCGATAACACCACCAAACAATCCTGTAACTATACGGGCCGCAATAAGTACTTCATACGAATGTGCCAGTCCGCAGAATATAGTGCCGCCGATAAAACCGGTATAGAAAAACAGCAATAATTTTTTGCGGTCGAACCTGTCGGCAAACCCTGCGGTAAGCAACCCTGAAATGCCGGCGCTGAAGGCATAAGCCGAAACAGCCAGTCCAAATTTTGAGGGAACAATATCAAGCGACTTCATCAGCATATCTCCCAAGGGAGACATTACCATAAAATCGAGTATCACGGTAAACTGCGTAACAGCCAGTATAAAAATCACAAATTTCTGATAGCCTGAAAAAGGAACGGTGGTGGTATTGTGTTTTGCCATTCTGTTTGTTGAACGAGGGCTCAAAATTAGCATTTCGGAATAGTGTTTTTGCAGGTAGCAGAAAATATCTGGTGAAAAGGAAGTTAAGCGCGTTATACAGGGAATAAACTTAATAAATAAAAAACCGGAAAAGCGATGACAGCTGGTTCCGGTTTGGTAGTCCCGACAAGAATCGAACTTGTATCTAAAGTTTAGGAAACTTCTATTCTATCCATTGAACTACGGGACCAAATAATAACGGGCTGCAAAAATAGTGGTTTCGGGAGATTTTCTACTGATAAATTTCAGTACTTTCAGCATCTTAAATATTAATATGAAAATCAGGTTTTCCTTCATTGCCCTGGCATTGCTTGTTTTTTGCGGCAAAACATTTGCCCAGGCGCCTAAAGCCCGTATCAATCATGTGGCTATCTATGTGGTGGATGTACAAAAATCCGGCGACTTCTATATCAATGTATTAGGGCTCGACACCATACCCGAGCCTTTTCATGACGGTAAGCATATCTGGCTCAAAATAGGCCCGGGCGCAGCTATGCATATTATACAGGGTGCTGATATTAAGAAGGAGTATTATAAGAATAATCATACCTGCTTCAGTGTGGCATCAGTGCCGGCATTTACCAATGTATTAAAACAAAGATCAATAGAATGGGAAGATATTAACGGTAAAAAAGGCAGTATATCTTCGCGGGTTGATGGCGTAAAACAAATATGGCTTAAAGACCCTGATGGGTACTGGATTGAAGTGAATGATGCAAAGGAGTAAGTAGCTGTCAGCAATCAGGTGTCAGCGGTTAGCGGTTAGCCGTCAGCTATAAGCGTTTACCCTAAATCTGCTACGCTATACTTTCCACCTTCTACCCTACACCTTCCACCCTTCGCCTTCCCCCTTCAAAACACAGCTTACTATACAGTGGGGTTTTCCTATCTTTGCAGCCCTAAAAACAGGATATGAAGTTTTATACATTATTGATAAAATACCGTTTGCCGCTCAGTTTTGTAGCGTTGGCCCTGGCGATAATCGTTAATATATATTCAGGCTTTTGGCCGGCATTTGCGCTTTACTTTATAGCGCTTATCGGTATTGTAAGCCATTTCCTGTTTGGCCCCATGCGCCTGATACAGGGTTATATGGAAGATGGTGATATTGAAGGTGCGCAAAAGGTATTGGATTCTATTAAATTTCCCGGGCTGCTGATAAAGCCTGTGCGTAGTGTTTACTATTTTTTGAAATCAAACCTGGCTTTGTTCAAACAGGATTTTGATAGCGCCGAAGTGATGATGAAAAAAAGCCTGAGCCTGGGCATGCCAATGAAAGAAACCGAAGGCGCCGCATATTTTCAGTTAGGCAGTATTGCCATGCAAAAAAGCAATATGAAGCAGGCGGAAGAATATATCCGCAAAGCCATCCGTGCCGGTTTGCCTGATAAAGAAAATACCGCGGCAGCATATCTTCAAATGTGCCAGATATTTATTAATAAAAGAGAGTTCAGGGCAGCTAAGGATTATTTCAGAAGAGCAAAAGAACAAAAGCCTACTACACCACAGGTGGTTGACCAGATTAAGCAGATTGAAAAGTATATAAGCCGCATACCCGGTTAGCTGAGTACAGGAAATATTTAAAAAGCCGCTAACAAAATTGTTGCGGCTTTTTTTTAAACAAGTAAATGTACTTTTAGTGAATTAAGTGTCGTGCTCATCAATTGGTTTCAACGGCTGTAGTGTATCAATTACTGGTGTAAAAGTATTGAAGCATTTTAAAGCAGCCAATACTACAAAGTGGTTATATTTATTAATGTTATAACGTTAGTTACCTGAGAAAAATATAATTAGCATAATAAATACCCTGTGTTACAACAAGGCGGTGACGTTGATACTCTACCAGTTTTGTATATTACTACATACTACTTGTTAACCGGTTTAAAGCACTACAATAATTAAAACGGGTAATAAACAATTTAAATATTTTAGCTGACCACAATAACCCTGAAAATGAATACTAAAGAGCTGGAATTCCTGGAATATTACAACAAACTGAATGAGCAGCAAAAAAATGCCGTTGATACTATAGAAGGCCCTGTTTTGGTTAATGCGGGTCCCGGCACAGGCAAAACGCAGGTGCTTGCGTTGCGTATCGCAAATATTCTGCGGCAAACAGATATCAATCCTAATAATATTCTTTGTTTAACCTATACTGATAATGGCGCTATAGAAATGCGCAATCGTTTGCTTAAGATTATTGGTACGCCAGCCTATAACGTGCGCATACACACATTTCACTCTTTTTGTAATGAAGTCATCCAGGATAACCTAACCTACTTTGGCAAGCTTAACCTTTCTCCCATAGGCGACCTGGAGGAAATTGATCTCTTTCATAAGCTGATAGATTCCATTCCGCCAGATAATAAGCTCAAGCGTTTTCGCGGCGAAGTATATTACGAAAAAGACAGGCTGAAAGCATTGTTCAGTTTAATGAAGAAGGAAGCATGGACGCCGGAATATTTGAACGAAAGGATAAAGGATTATGCAGACAATTTGGAAAACCGGGAAGAATTCCAATATAAAAGAAAATACAAAGGCTTTGAAGCGGGTGCTCCTAAAAGAGCAGCCATTGACGATGAAAAGGAAAAAATGGAAACGCTTAGTGCCGCGGTAAATCTTTACCCGCAATACAATACCATGATGGCTGCCGCAGGCCGATATAATTTTGATGATATGATACTGTGGGTGCTGAAAGCCTTTGAAGAAAATAATAACCTGCTGCTGGACTACCAGGAACGGTTTATGTATTTTCTGGTGGACGAATTCCAGGATACCAGCCGCTCACAAAATTTATTGCTGCAAAAACTTACCGGCTATTGGGATGTGCCTAATCTTTTTGTAGTAGGAGATGCGGATCAAAGTATTTTTTCTTTCCAGGATGCGAATGTTGAGAACATTAAAGCTTTTGAAAAAAAATACGAACATGAATTAACTACCATTGATCTTATCAACAATTACCGTTCTACTACTCCTGTTTTAAATGCAGCATACCAACTCATAGCTCATAATACCGGACGCGTAATTAAGCCGGAGAACAACCATCCGCTTATATCATCCAATCCTCTATTTAAAGGTATTGATACCGCACCTGTAATTGTTGAATATGCCAACGCCGGCCAGGAAGCTATTGATATTGCCATGCAGATTGAAAATCTTATTCAGCAGGGTATCAGCGGTAAGGAAATAGCAGTAATATACCGGAATCACGCACAGGCAGAAACGATCATCTCAATGCTGGAAGGCAAAAAGATACCGGTAAATGCCAAAAAGAAAGTGGATATACTTGGGCTGCCTTTTATTCAAAACCTGCTGCTGATATTACAATGGATAGAACGGGAAAAATATATTCCCTATAGCGGCGATGATATTTTATTCCTTCTGCTGCATAGTGACTTCTTTAATCTTCATCCGCTGCAGATTGCTAAACTAACCATTGCGGTTAATGCAAAAAACAAAGCCGCAAAAGAAGACGCATTCTCCCTGCGCCGCATAATAGCGGAATCTGTCGCTCCCAAAGCCGACCTGTTTAACGAGCCTGACGGCCAGTCAGTAAAAGAAATAAGCGATACGCTGGAGCATTTGCTCAAAGCTTCTGTAAATACCACCGTGCAGCAATTGCTGGAGCAGGTTATTCAGAAAGCAGGTGTGCTTTCATACATTATGCAAAGCGCTGAAAAGCCCTGGTTGATGCAGGTGCTGAACGCATTATTTGATCATTTGAAAGAAGAAAGTCACCGCAACCCTGATATAACATTAAAGGAATGGCTGGATAATATAGCCATGATGAAGTCCAGCCGGTTGCCGGTATCGCTGTATAAGATAACCGCGAACGACGAAGGCGTAAACATGGTAACCGCACATGGTGCTAAAGGTTCGGAATATGCGCATGTGTTTGTAACAGGCTGCACACAAAAAATATGGGATGAAAACAGCAGGGGGGCAAACCGCTCCTATAAATTGCCCGATAACCTGAAAAGCAACAGCACAACGCCGCCCGGCATTGAAGAGAACAGGCGGTTGTTTTATGTGGCGCTTACCCGGGCTAAAACACACCTGCATATATCTTACGCTGTAAAAGATGAAAAAGATAAGGAACAAACGCGCAGCACTTTTGTTACAGAATTAATTGAAGACGGCTCACTTCAACCCACCAATAAAATAGTACCTGATATATTGCTTGCTGATTACCTGCAGCAGCAATACATTGAAAAAGCAAAACCTGAAATTGAGCTGGTAGAAGCGGAATATATTGATGATATACTGAAGCGCTATACCATGAGCGTTACCCACCTCAATAATTACCTGAGCTGCCCTTTAAAATTTTATTATCAAAATCTAATCCGCGTACCTGCTGCTAAAAATGAAAGCATGGCTTTTGGCAGCGCTATACACTGGAGCATTGAACGGCTTTTTATAAAAATGAAAGAGAACGGGAATGTTTTTCTTCCTAAAGAAGACCTGCTGGCAGACTTTAACTGGTATATGAAAAATAACCGCGAAGCATTTACGCCGGAGGCATTTAAGCTGAAAAAAGCATATGGAGAAAAAATCTTACCTGACTATTATAATAACTATATTGACAAGTGGAATAAAATAATTTTAGCTGAAAAGAATATCAGGAATGTTACCGTTCAGCATGTGCCTATCAACGGCAAGCTCGATAAGCTTGAATTCAATGGCAGGCAGGTAAATGTGGTTGATTACAAAACCGGCAAATATGAGAATGCTAAAAAGAAATTGGTTCGCCCTAATGACAATGAACCCAATGGAGGCGACTACTGGCGCCAGGCAGTATTCTATAAAATATTACTGGATAATGACAGGACCCATGACTGGCAGGTGGTAAGCACCGAATTTGATTTTATAGAGCCTGTGGGTAAAGAATATAAAACTGAACTGGTAGAAGTAACAGATGCAGATATTACTACTGTAACACAACAGATCATTACCACCTGGCAAAAAATACAAAACCGGGAGTTTAAAACCGGCTGCGGAAAAGCCGACTGTGACTGGTGTAATTTTGTAAAAAGCAATCATCTTTCCGTGGCACTGCACCCGGCGGAAGAAGATGAGGCATGATATTTACCAGATTATTGACAAATGAATGAAGGCGGATTACCTGAAAGCCATTAAGTTTGCCACTTCTTATTTGAAATGCGGATTATCAGTATAGCATGAAAAGAATGTTGTTTTTTGTTGCGGCAGTTTTCTTTACTTATAAACTTGTTGTATTTACTTCGGGTTGTGCACAGATCATTCCACCCACCGGTGGACCAAGAGATTCTCTTCCTCCCGTTATGTTAAGTGCTGTGCCTAAAGATTCAACACTCAATTTTAAAGGAAATAAAATTGTGCTCGCCTTTGATGAATACATTCAGCTTGAACGGACAGAAGAGCAACTGATTGTTTCACCTGTACCCAAAACAAACCCTGTTGTTGAAGCGAGGTTAAAGGAGGTAACCATACGAATAAAAGATACACTGGAAGAAAACACAACGTACAGCATCAACTTTGGTAAGTCATTAAAAGATTTAAATGAGGGCAATCCTTATAAAAATTTTACTTACCTGTTTTCTACCGGCAGCTATATTGATAGCGGACGGCTGTCCGGAAAAGTAATTATTGCAGAAACAGGAAAGCCGGACAGCACATTGATCGTAATGCTTCACCGCAATTTTGATGACTCCGCCGTAATGAAAGAAAAGCCCCGTTATTTTACCAGGCTTGATAGTTCGGGTTTATTTGCATTTAGCAATATTGCTCCCGGGCGATATAATCTTTTTGCACTAAAAGACCCGAGCGGGCAAAAAATGTATTTGCGCAATAGTGATGTCTTTGCTTTTTACGATAGCGTTATAAACGTTGGCGAAAGCGATATTCACCCTGTGCTATATGCTTTTGCTGAGGAGCCGGAAGAAAAAAAACCGGGCAGACCATCCTCTGCACCATCTACACAACGTAAAACCACAGCGCCCAAAAAAGATAAAAAGCTTTCGTATAGTACCAATTTAGCAGAGGGGCAGCAGGACCTGTTGTCTGATTTCATACTCACTTTCAACGACTCTCTTGTTGCGTTTGATGAAAACAAACTGCACTTTACGGATACATTGTTTCAGCCTGTAACGGGATATACTGTTGCGCATGACACTACAGGAAAAATAATCACGCTTAAATATCCCTGGAAAGAAGAACAACATTTCCGGCTGATACTTGAAAAAGATATTGCCAGAGATTCTTCGGAACTTGAATTAGGAAAAGCTGATACCATAAAGATCATAACAAGAAAAAAAGCAGATTATGGTACGTTAAAATTGCGCATAAGAAATCTCGACACAGCCCAGCATGTTGTGTTCTTATTTTTTAAGGCAGATAAACTGGAGCAGGCCGAACCGGCACACAGCAAGGAATTAAACTTTCCTTTATTCCATACAGGCGATTACCAGATACGCATTCTGTACGACAAAAACAATAACCTCAAATGGGATCCGGGCAGTTATATGAAAAAGCTGCAGCCCGAAAAAATCATTTCAGATAGTAAGAAATATACCATCAGGGCCAATTGGGATAATGAGATCACCATTGAGCTGCCGCTAACACCGCCGGAAGATGTGATGAAGTAGCTATCTGTTAAAAATGATACCTGATCTGTCCTGTAAATGTCTGGGGCGTTAACGACCATGCACTATAATCGGTCATAGAACTTATAAAGCGCCCATCTAATTCGGCAGAAATCCTGTGGTTTAATTTTATGCCTAACTTCAGTAAGGGAGAAATCCAGCTTTTAGGAAAAATAAGATAATCTTTAAATGATCTGTTTCCCCAGGTATCACTTGTTTCAGTATATATATTTTTGCTATAAGAAGCTAAATTCCATGCAACTCCTGCACCAACATATATTTGGAGAGACTCTTTCCTGACAAAGCCGTATAATAAAGAAACCGTTGGGGAAATATTTTTCTGCAAAAGAGCATAGCTCGTAATATACTTATCCGATGTGCTGATAGGAACATCTTTTGTGCCTTCTCCACTATAGTCAGTGCTGTAATAACTAACCTCAGCCCTCAGTGTAAACGCATGTAAATTTCTTGGAGAAGAAATATCAACTCCAACTGTAACATACGGCACAAAGGAACCTTTATATTGCATATCTCCAAGTGTTGAATTGTTTCCTCCAAACTTTAGATTACTATAACCGCCTCCTGCTCCTGCAAAAAAGGACACTCCAACCTTTTTACTTTCTACAGACGCTACATATTGCACATTTCCTGAAAGATTATTCATTTCCGTCACTATCCGTGTCAAATCTTTTTCAGTATAATTCGCCGCATATATCTTCTTTACCAAGCCTTCAGTCCTTGACTGATTTACCAGGTACGATGTTAACTGATTTATAAATAATTTTTGAGTGCTGTAGGTGTTATTATTATCATTGCTAACAACCCGGTATTTCAGTTCTTTAATATCGCCTCCGGGTTTTTGTATAAAGAAATGATATTTGCCGTCAAATAATTCATATAGATTAAACTGGCTTCCTTTTACCAATACGCGAAGTAAAGCTGTATCAACAATCAGCGAGTCATCATCTGGCGGCAAAAGAGAGCCGATTGTTACAGGCCGGGCATCCTTCTCAACAACGGCTTTTATGTAAAGGTCCAATCCCGATATTTCTACAGTTTGTATTTCGTACTTTGAATAGCTGGTAATATCCTGTAGTAAAGAGTCTTTTCTTAAACTTATTGAGTTGGGATTTCTTTCCCAATTAAAATAATCAATCCAACCATAGGTTGTATCACCATTGTTTAATACAACATATCCTTTCTTTTTAGCTTTTTGTGCAATGGCAGCCGGAGAAATACCAATAGCTATAATGAGTGTTATTCCAGGGATTAAAAACTTCATATCAAAGGTTTAAGAGCAGCTAATTTATACCAGATTGAGGTATTTCAATAAAAATACCTCAATATCTTTGCCCAATGCAAATATCTTCCTCTCTGTTAGAAAACGCGGTGAATGAATTTGCCCGGCTGCCGGGCATAGGAAAAAAAACAGCGCTCCGGCTAGTACTTCATCTCATCAAACAAAACCCTGAAGAAGTACAACGTTTCAGCGAAACAATAGACAAAATGAAAAAGGAGATTGCATTCTGCACGGTTTGTCATAATATATCCGACAGCGCTGTTTGCAATATCTGCAGTAACCCATCCCGCAAAAAAGAAACCATTTGCGTGGTAGAAAATATACGCGATGTTATCGCCATTGAAAGCACGCAGCAGTTCAGCGGATTGTATCATGTGCTTGGCGGTATTATTTCCCCGCTTGATGGCGTAGGTCCGGATCAGTTAAATATAGAAACGCTGGTAAACCGCGTACAGCAGGGAAGCATACACGAAATCATTTTTGCGTTAAGCCCTAATATACAGGGGGATACCACCATCTATTACATTCAAAAAAAACTACAGCCGTATAATGTGGTGATCACTACTATAGCCCGCGGCATATCATTTGGCGGCGAGCTGGAGTATGCTGACGAACTTACTTTAGGCCGGAGCCTGCAAAACCGCATGCCGGTGGAGAAGTATGTGTCGCATTAGAGCGGGCAGCTTTGGCTAATAGCTGTCAGCGATCAGCTTTCAGCTATTAGTTCAGCGAAACCTATAAGGTTTGCCGGGCGGCATTGCAGCGCTGCAAACCTTATAGGTTTAAAAAACACTGATAACCACCGCAACCGATAGTTATCAGCCATTAAGCATGAGCCATATGTTGACTATCTGAAAACTGACAGCTGCCCCTTTTGCACTTTCAATTCCCTTCCCTACCTTTGCACCCAATTACAGGCGGATTTGTTTATTGTTCAGCCTGTTTAAAAACTGAACTAATAAACGATAAGAAACCTTCTCAAAGTTTCCCAACGTTTTAAAGTTTAGTATAGTTTTTTTGATGCCGGCTGCATTACTACTATAATGCATTACTTGCCTGCCTACCGGCAGGCAGGCGTCGCACTCGTCAACATCAGTAATGCTGATGAGCATAATGCAACAGTGCTACTAAATGATACAGGAGGGAAAATTATGAGTGATATAAGAAACGCATTACAACAACGCATACTGGTAATAGATGGCGCTATGGGCACCATGATTCAGCGTTATAAACTTGCCGAGGCCGATTACCGCGGTGAGCGCTTTAAAGACTGGCATACCGATGTAAAAGGTAATAATGACCTGCTGAGCATTACACAGCCACAAATCATTATTGATATACATAAGCAATACCTTGCTGCCGGCGCTGATATTATTGAAACCAATACCTTCAGCAGCACCAGCATTGCTATGACGGATTATGATATGCAGTCGCTTGCCTATGAACTGAATGTGGCATCTGCTAAATGTGCAGGAGAAGCTATTAAGCAAACCGGCAAACCGGCCTGGGTGGCTGGCGCCATTGGCCCGTTGAATAAAACGCTGTCGCTTTCTCCTGATGTAAATAACCCTGGTTACCGTGCTGTTACCTTTGATGAAGTGGTTGCGGCTTATTATGAGCAGATACGCGGGCTGGTAGATGGCGGCGTTGATATATTCCTGGTAGAAACCATTTTTGACACGCTGAACGCTAAAGCAGCCATTTTCGCCATCAAAAAATTCTACCGCGAAAACCCGGGCGCGCCTAAAAAAGAGATCATGATCAGCGGTACCATTACCGATGCATCAGGCAGAACATTAAGCGGGCAAACGCTCGAAGCGTTTTATACTTCTGTAGCTCATGCAAAACCATTAAGCGTAGGGCTAAACTGTGCTTTAGGCGCAAGCGAAATGCGGCCGCATATCGCTGAATTAGCGCATATCGCTTCCTGTTATGTATCGGCATATCCTAATGCGGGCCTCCCCAACGCCATGGGGGAATATGATGAAGAACCACATCAAACAGCACACTTTTTGGAAGACTGGGCAAAAGAGGGTTTTGTGAATATAGTAGGCGGTTGCTGCGGCACAACGCCGGATCATATAAAGCATATAGCAGATAATGTAAAAAATATAAAGCCAAGGGAATTGCCGGTGGTAGAGAAGGAGTTGAGTTAAAAATGGAAGAAAATATGGAAATGTGAGAATGTGAAGATGAGGCTGAAATTATCCAAGTTTGATATCACAAAATGTGATATCAAACCCAGTAGTAGCCTAAGGGGCAAAGGAAAAAATATTTTACAAAGAGCTAACCAAAAACAAAATATATGAAAACATCTGGATCAATTGCCGTTACTGACAATGATATTGTACAGAAAATTTATATAGTTCGAGGTATTAAAGTAATGTTGGATAAAGATTTGGCAGAAATGTATGGAGTCCCAACCTCTCGGTTAAACGAAGCTGTAAAAAGAAACATTCCCGGTTTCCAGAGGATTTTATGTTTCAAATTACAAGCGGAGAATTCCCCCACTTGACGTCGCAATTTGCGATATCAAGTGGGGGTGGCACCAGGAAAATACCTTTTGCATTGACTGAGCAGGGAGTTGCCATGCTTTTCTCGGTTCTGCGGTCTGAAAGAGCAATACAAGTGAATATACAGATTGTGAGGGTATATACTAAGATGCGGCAGTTGATAGTTGACAATAAAGACCTTTGGTTAAAAATTGAAAAGATAGAACAGGATTGACGAAGAAAGATGAAGAAGTACAGGCGATTTTTAAAGTGTTGAAAAGCTTACTGGTGAAAGAAGAAAAGCCAAGGGAACCAATAGGATTCAAAATTCCCGGTAAGAATAGATAGTTTGAAAAATATAAGGGACAGGAAGGTGAGGAATAACTTGAGGTCACAATTTGCGACCTCAGGTTGAGAATAAAAACCGTGGCTTAAAGCTGACAGCCGATAGCTGATCGCCCAAAGCCCATAGCTTAAAAATATTATGTCAAAACCTACCGTCATAAAACCATACCTCCGTTTGTCAGGATTGGAACCACTTGTAGTGCGGCCTGAAACGAATTTTATCAATATAGGTGAACGCACCAACGTAACCGGTTCAAAAAAATTCGCCCGTTTAATCAGAGAAAATAAGTATGAAGAGGCATTAAGTGTTGCACGCCAGCAGGTAGAAAATGGCGCGCAGGTATTGGATATTAATATGGATGACGCGTTGCTGGATGGTGTGCATGCCATGACAACATTTATCAACCTGGTGCAGAGTGAGCCGGATATTGCGAAGATCCCCATCATGATTGACAGCTCAAAATTTGAGATTATTGAAGCCGGATTAAAATGCGTGCAGGGAAAGTGTATAGTAAATTCTATCTCCATGAAAGAAGGAGAAGAAAAATTTATTCAGCAGGCGATCATTTGCCAGAGTTATGGCGCGGCCGTAATAGTAATGGCATTTGATGAAACAGGACAGGCCGACACTAAAGAACGTAAGATTAATATTTGCCACAGAGCATATAAAATATTAACAGAGCAGGTTGGTTTTGATCCGCAGGATATTATTTTCGACCCTAATATTTTCGCTATTGCCACAGGGCTTGAAGAGCACAATAATTATGGCGTTGATTTTATTGAAGCTACCCGGGAAATCAAACGCCTGATGCCTTTAACAGGCGTAAGCGGAGGCGTCAGTAATCTCTCCTTCTCATTTCGCGGTAATGAGCCGGTGCGTGAAGCAATGCATTCTGTGTTCTTACTGTATGCTATAAAAGCCGGCATGAACATGGGCATTGTGAATGCAGGGCAATTAGTAGTATATGACGAGATAGAACCGGCACTCCGCAACCTGTGTGAAGATGTTATATTGAACCGCAACAATGAAAATAATGAAGCAACCGAAAAGCTGATAGCATTTGCGGAAACCGTAAAAGCAAAAGGGAAAACAGAAGTTAAAGATGAAGGCTGGCGTAAGGAGAGTGTTGAAGAAAGATTAAAGCACTCGCTTATAAACGGCATTACTGATTATATAGATACAGATACCGAAGAAGCAAGATTGAAATATCCCAAACCACTTGATGTAATTGAAGGTCCGTTAATGGATGGTATGGGTGTGGTGGGAGATTTGTTTGGTGCCGGTAAAATGTTTTTACCGCAGGTGGTAAAATCCGCAAGGGTAATGAAAAAATCAGTAGCATGGCTTACACCATTTATTGAAGAAGAAAAAAAGAATAATCCTTTAGCAGCCAATGGCAACGCTCCAAAAATTTTACTGGCAACGGTAAAAGGTGACGTTCATGATATAGGCAAAAATATTGTTGGTGTTGTACTGGGATGTAATGGTTATGACATTATAGATATGGGCGTAATGGTTCCTACAGACAAAATATTAGATACAGCGGAAAAAGAAAAAGCAGATATTATTGGCTTAAGCGGATTGATTACCCCTTCATTAGACGAAATGGTAAATGTGGCGCATGAAATGAAGAGGCGCGGTATGGATAAGCCGTTATTGATTGGCGGTGCAACCACATCACGTATGCATACGGCTGTAAAAATTGCGCCGCAATATGATAATGGCGTAGTGCATGTATTAGATGCGAGCCGCAGTGTAACGGTAGCAGGCTCATTGCTGAGTTCGGATCAGAAAGGAGAATTTTTAAATAAAACCCGTACGGAATATAAAAAACTAAAAGAAGATTTTGAGAATAAAAAACCGGTTAAACAATATTTGCCTTTCGCAGAAGCACAGGCAAATAAAACTGCTATTGACTGGGATAACTATACTCCTCCTGTTCCTACATTTACAGGTACAAAAATTTTTGAAGATTACAGTTTAGCTGAACTCCGTGATTATATTGACTGGAAGCCATTTTTTATTTCGTGGGAATTGCATGGAAATTTTCCTGCAATACTCACTGATGAAAAAGTAGGCGTGGAAGCAACCAAATTGTATAATGATGCCAACAAACTGCTTGATACTATCATCAATGAAAAATGGCTGACCGCACAGGGCGTGATAGGTTTCTGGCAGGCCAATAGCGATGGAAAGGATACTATCGTTATAAATAATGATGGGGAGGAAATACATCTTGAATCCTTAAGGCAACAAATAAAGAAAGCACCGGGCCAGCCCAACCTTTCCTTAACTGATTTTATTGCTCCCTTAACTACCGGCAAACAAGACCAGATCGGCGCCTTTTCCGTAACCATAAAGGGTATAGAACCACACCTGGAAAGATTTATAAAGGATCATGATGATTACAATAAGATAATGCTCCAGTCTTTGTGCGACCGCTTTGCTGAGGCATTTGCGGAATGTCTTCATGAAAGAGTGCGTAAAGAGTTTTGGAGTTATGTAAAAGATGAACATTTAAGCAACGAAGATCTTATCAAAGAAAAATACCAGGGCATCCGCCCGGCTCCCGGTTACCCAGCCTGCCCGGATCATACAGAAAAATATAAACTGTTTGAATTGTTAGGCGGAGAAGCAGCGACAGGTATTCATCTTACAGAATCATTGGCTATGTATCCTGCCGCGTCTGTTTGCGGCTGGTATTTCAGTCACCCCCAAAGCCAGTATTTTGGCGTAGGTAAAATACAGCAGGATCAGTTTGAAGATTACCTGCAACGCAAAGAAATGAGCAGGAATGATATGGAGCGGTGGCTGAGACCAGTAATGGAGTAAATGCTGTAACATCTTCTTTATTTCAATTTTTTTGCGGAGACAGGATCTCCGGGGAACATAGGCTATACGAAGCCGGGAACTTCATATCATATAGCAGAGTATAATAAAATAACCGCTTTCATAAATCCGGGCTTATCATTTAAGAAATAAGCTATTCACTTTCATACCTAACTTTACGTATAAAATAAACTGCATGGGCAGGCAACAAATTATTCTTCCCGACAGTAAATGGTCACCATTCAGCGATCTTTTTAAAAAACAGCAAGTTCCGGCACGAACTATACTGCTGCGCGAAGGGCAAGTTTCAAGAAAAGGTTACTTTATTGAAAAAGGCTGCCTGCGGATATGGTTTAATAATAGTGGGAAGGATATTACTTTCCAGTTCTTCTTTGAAGGAGAGGGTGTTTCATCAGTTGAAAGTTTCAGGACAAGTCAGCCAAGCATGTTTACTATTGAAACCATTGAACCTTGTATCCTGCACAGCATTTCAAAAAAAGATTTTCAGTTCATATTAAATCATTCTCCTGAAATAAGAAATGAATTTGAAGAACAAACCTTTCAGCGGTTAATTTTTTATCAACGGCTCTTTCTCTCCCGTATTAAAGACAGTCCGCAGAAACGGTATCAGGAACTGTTGCAGCAACGTCCTGAAATACTGCAGCGTGTACCACAACATTATATCGCTTCCTATCTGGGTATTACGCCGGTTTCATTAAGCAGGATAAGAAACAGGCGCTGATCTGTTTCTTAACAATTGTTATCGTTTCAAGCCTTATGGCTACCTCAACTTTGTATAAACAAAACAGTTTTAATTATGAGAGTAGCAATTGTATTTAATCACCCCTATGAAAGGAGTTACTGTAATGCTATTTTGATTGCTGTAATCAACGGGCTTCAAAAGGCCGGGCACGAAGTAGATCTTATGCACCTTGACCGGGATGAGTTTGATCCTGTTATGCGCGCAAAAGACTTATACGCCTTTGCCCGCGCAAAAGCGGATGGAGAAAATATATATGAGAATATTGATCCGCTGGTACTGAATTATAAAGAACGTTTAGAACAAGCGGAACATCTTATTTTCATTTTTCCTATATGGTGGGAGCTTATGCCCGCTATGACAAAAGGATTTATTGACAAAGTAATTTTTCCGGGTATTAGTTACGATTATGCGAAAAGTGGTTTAAAAATGATCAGCAGATTAAAAAAGCTAAAGTGTACAACAATAATAACAACCCAAAACACACCGGCATTATTGTATCGCCTTGTTTTTGGAAATGCTGTTAAATATGCCTTATTGCGTGGTACATTCTGGAAGATTGGGTTTCCTAAAAGAAAATGGATAAACTTATGCCTCGTAAAATTTGTGTCAGATAAAAAGCGCGAAAAGTGGTTAACCTCGATCGAAAGTCGGTTTGCCGCTTTAAGTTGAGGAAATATTGGTTAAGAAACAATGCTCAATACCTGCATACACAATAAAAGGTAATACAGGTTTTATATCAGAAAGAAGATCAAGACAACGTTTTAACTATTTTTGTTGTCACAGTATAAATAGTTAACAAACCAAATGAATACACTTAAGCCCAGACTCCTTGCTTTATTGTTTGTTCTTCCTGTGTTATCATATGCGCAAAATACTATAGAACCCTATGTGGGTTACAGTATTGATCTGGCTAACAAACCGTCTTTTGGCCAGGCAAATATCGGGTTGCAGTATCCTGTTATCAATCACCGGGTATACCAGATGCTGATCAGGGTCCAGGGCGCACTTCCGTTAAGTAACCATTCGGGGATTGATGCAGCATATACCTCCAATCCTTCGTTACCGTTAAACATTACAGCAGCATATAAGGCTAAATGGTATTCTGCCGCATTTATAATTGGCAACAGGTTCAAACTGATAGCATGGTATAAAAACTCCATCTCTCCATTTGTTAATGCGGGCATTGCATATCAAAAAATAAATACGGCTTACGGTAACTATAATATGGAGCAATATACTGTGCTGAATCCTCACCGGGATCTGAAAAAAATTGGTTTATGTATAGGAGGAGGTATTCAGTATAAACGAAACCTGGGAACTGGGGCTGTTTTTCTCCAGGTGGAGGTATTGTCTTCTCCATTGGTAGACAGTGTTAATAATTACAGTTATAAGTTACCCGTGCCATTGTCTATAAATATTGGTTATGTAGTTGAATTTAAAAATAGAAACAAATGAAAACAATGCCGTCTTTACAATGGATAATATTTGCCTTCATTTCAATAGCATTTGTTTCGTGTGATAAAAACTATACGGTATTTTATGAAGACAATGATGCAGAAGATTTATCTGTATTTTCAGATAAGGGTAATAATGTAATGTCGTGCTATATTAATGGATATCCTTTTCGCACAAGAAACAGAATGTCTTATGGGAGATTTGCCAGCAGTGTTTTTTCTCCGGAAATTGAATTGTTTAAAGATGATACTGCTACAGACAGCGATACCCTTATCATTAACTGGCAGAGTGATATAGATTCTCCCAATCCTTATTCTGTAAGTTTGGTATTGGCAGTAAAAAAAGGGTTTTCTTACAATGATTTCACCGCCTTTAATAATAACCGGTTAGCCATCAATGGTACTGATAGTTATTTTATGGTGAACAGTAATCGTGCTGAAAAAGGAACCGGTAGTATCTATTTCATTAGGGCAATATTAATGCCCGGCAATGCAGCAGGAATAAGTAACCAGCTTTCGGGAGTTTTTGAAGCAACCTTACCTTCCCTCAAGATTACCAGGGGAAGATTTGATCATTCGTTGCCTGTGGGTGTAGGAGAGGGAGTAGTTTTCTTTTAATTGTTACATCATAACAATATTTACTCACCAACCAATATCCAATATAGTAGTGCCTGGTTTAATATGTACTCCTTTCAAACCAGCCGAAACAGCACCTTCAATATTCATAGCCGAATCATCAACAAAAAGCGTACGTGAAGCATTTAGCCCCTGTTCATCAATAATATATTTATACGAGTTAATATCCGGCTTGCGCATTCTCAATACCTGCGAATAATATGCTTTTTCAAAATGATCATCAAAAACTGCATTATTGAAAGTTGTTGAATATATATTCCGGAATTTGTCAAGATGAATAGCATTGGTATTGCTGAATAAAAACAACCGGTATTTTGATTTTAAATTATGCAGCAATTCAATTCTTTCCCTGGGAAAAACACCCAGCATGGCATTCCATGCATCTGTCAACTGATCATCGGAGAGTGGCAGTCCAGCCAAATCTCTTAAAGCATTCAGAAAAGTAATATTATCAATAGCGCCAACTTCATAATCCTTAAAGAAAGAAGAAACATTGCCGCTGCGAAAAAATTCATTGTAATTTTTTACGCCTAAAGCAGTAAACTTTTGTTCCGCTGCAGGCATATCTAAAGTAAGAATTACACCACCAAGATCGAAAATGATATTATCTATGTTTTGCATGGCGTAAAAATAAGGAGGAATTTGTTAAGTCGCCGGAGGCAACAAAACTATTCTACTATACTACGCAAAAAACGCATAGCCAGCAGTGAATAACAACAGTACAATATAACGGGACAGACCAGGGATTTCGCTTTTAAAAAAACACATTCTTTTGTTATCAGTCCCAAAGAAAATCTAATAACAAACTCAACCTCTTGCACGTCTTTGCGAGAGTGTTTATATTTTACAATCAGCACTAAAAAACTATCGGATAACTTTTTATTATGAAATCCTCTTTTATCGCTTAACTAAATGATATTGTCTTTTGTATATAACATATTTTAAAAGCGAAATCCCTGCGGGACAGACGCATTTCCGTGACTTTTTATTGTATTTGATTTTTAATCTATCGTCAACGGCTTAGTATACAATAATTTCATCGGTAAATAAATACCCCCTCTTAGGATCATTTTTCTTCACAGTCTCTATCCTTGCATTTTTTATGGCAGGATGTTCGTTTAATAAAACTGCAGCATCTTTAAAAGCTACTGTTGTTATTATATCAATATCTGGCTGAAAAGTAAAATTGCCAGATCCTGTGCTAACGCTCAGTGGTTTGGGAATAATATCAAAATTATTTTGCGCGTTAATTGCCGGACAAATCAGGCTGCTGAACAATATGGTTATAATAATTTTCGCTAATGACATGATTGTCTTTTTATACTTTCCCTTGCTGTGATGATGGTTTTACCTGTAATGCGGAGAGATTTAACCCAGCTCCCACTGCCGCCTCACGTAACATCCCCTCTATAATAATTTAAAATCCACCTCCTTAATATCTCTGCTGTTTGTACCGATAAATAATTTAAAGTCGCCAGGTTCAGCTACAAATTTCAAATCACTGTTATAAAACTTCAGATCTTCTGCCGAAATAGTAAATGAAACAATTTTTGATTCTCCTGCTTTTAGTTCAATTTTTTGAAACCCTTTTAATTCCTTCACCGGCCGGGTAATGCTCCCTACCATATCACGAATGTATAATTGAACAACTTCTTTACCTGTTATATTGCCGGAATTCGTTACCGTTACCGTCGCGGTGATTTTTTCGTTGGGCTTAAAAGTATTGCTGCTTAATGTAATATCACTATAACTGAAAGTTGTATAGCTCAATCCAAAACCAAACGGATACAACGGATCATTGGATACATCTAAATAATTAGAACGGAATTTCTGAAACCATTGCCCATCGGCTAAAGGGCGACCGGTATTCTTATGATTATAGTATAATGGTATTTGTCCTACGTTTTGAGGAAAAGTAGCAGACAATTTACCTGAAGGATTTACATCACCAAACAACACATCTGCTATAGCTGTTCCGGCCTCAGAACCAGGAAACCAAACATTTAATATGGCAGGAACATTTTGCTGTTCCCAAACCAGTGTCATCGGCCTTCCTGCAAATAAAACCAATACTACAGGTTTGCCGGTTTTCAGTAAGGCCTCAAGTAATTTTCGCTGCACGTCCGGTATTCCAATATCCGTTCTGCTGGCACTTTCACCTGTCATCTCTGCGGCTTCGCCTAATGCAGCTACTATTACGTCTGATTGCACTGCTATATCCAATGCTTCTTTCAGTAATGCTTCATCACTGCGGTTATCCCTTCCCAATGTTTTACCAAACATAGTAGCCCTTTGCTCCAGCAGGCTATCTTCTGTAAGGTTAGAACCTTTGGCATAAAGAATTTTTGCATTGCTGCCTGCTACTTCTTTTAGCCCTTCCAGCACAGATACAGGTTTTGTAAAATCAGCAGATACGCTCCATGTGCCGGGCATATTTGAGCGGTTATCCGCCAGTGGGCCAATCAATGCAATAGTGCCGGATTTTTTTACCGGCAATGTATTATCTGCATTTTTAAGCAATACAAAACTCTCCGCTGAAATTGCTCTTGCTTCCTTACGGTTGGCTTCACTATATATTTCTTTTGCTGCGCGTTCTTCATTACAATAACGGTAAGGATCATCAAACAAACCAAGTTTATACTTTGTCTCTAAAACCCTTCTACATGCATCATCAATTTGTTTTTGTATAACTTTTCCCTGCTGCAGCGATTTTTTTAATGTGGTAAGAAATCCTTCGCCTACCATATCCATATCTACTCCTGCTTTTAGTGCCAGTGCAGATACCCGCTGCAGGTCACCCATGCCGTGATCTATCATCTCATTCACCGCAGTATAATCTGTAACTACCATTCCTTTAAATCCCCATTGCCTGCGAAGCAGATCAGTAAACAGCCATTTATTGGCGGTTGCGGGAATGCCGTCAATTTCGTTGAAAGAAGTCATTACCGTGCCGACACCTGCATCTACCGCAGCCTTGTAAGGAGGAAGGAATTCATTATACATTCTCACGCGGCTCATGTCAACCGTATTATAATCTCGGCCGGCCTCACCTGCGCCGTATAATGCAAAATGTTTCACACAAGCCATAATGGTATTGTTCTTCGAAAGATCATCTCCCTGGTAACCCTTTACCATTGCTTTTGCAATTTGTGAACCCAGGTAAGGATCCTCCCCATTACCTTCGGATATACGTCCCCAGCGTGGATCCCGGGCTATATCAACCATTGGCGAAAATGTCCAGTTTAATCCGTCTGCACTAGCTTCGGTAGCAGCGATCCTTGCACTGCGTTCAACTAAATTCATATCCCAGGTGCATGATAACCCGAGTGGTATAGGAAACATCGTTTTATAACCATGTATTACATCCATTCCAAAAATGATAGGGATTTTTAAACGGGTTTGATTAACCGCAATCTCCTGTGCTTTACGGATACGTGCAGGTGAAGACATACTGAAAATACCCCCAACCTGTCCCTTCTTAATTTTGTTTTCTACGCCTGAACTTACCACAGAGCCTGTTGTTGCTTCTCCGCCGGTAAGCAAATTCAACTGTCCTATTTTTTCATCATTGGTCATTTTCTGCATTAAGCTGCTGATAAAAGCATCCATTCTGGCATCAGATGCCTTTTGCGCAGTAAGAGGAACGGTTATATACAGGAGCAACAGTATGGTTAAGATCCTTTTCATATTGCAGGTGTTAGTGTTATATACATCTATTTTTTAAGGTAAGGTAAGATAGCATATTGCCATATAGCATACCCATATTTATTCATGTGCAGCATATCCTCAATAAATAAAGCCTTTCGCGGACTTCCGTTTTCGTGCATCATATAGGGGTAGATGTCGATATATGCAGCATTTTTTTGAGTAGCTATATAATCTTTGACCTGCTGATTGGCAACTTGCAGTTTTGGCAGAAACCGCTCTCTGCTTGGGCTTGGTTTCATGGATATAAAGTCTATTGTTACTTTAGGGTATACTTTCCTGATAGCTTCAAACAATGTAACAAATCTTTGCGCAACTGTTTCCGCGGTTATCGTATCAGACGAAGCAATATCATTCTCCCCGCAGTATATCACAATTTGTTTGGGTTTGTACGGCACTACAATATCATCTACATAACGGGTAAGATCGGGTAATGTGGAACCGCCAAATCCGCGGTTAATAATGGCATATCCCGGAAAATAATCCTGTACATCCTTCCACATTGTAAATGAAGAGCTGCCAATGAATAAAATAGATTTCTTAGCAGGAAAATTCAGGCTATCCTGTTGTTTAAATTTCCGGATATCGTTATAGAACGGAGGATTTTGTGCAAACAAGCTAACTGAACACACAAGAAAAAAAACGATGAGAGATGATTTTTTCATGTTTGATATTTGTTTTAATGATCATTCTACTTTCATTACGGGCAGTTTTTCAGACACTCCACTCCCGTTAACTGCTTCGATGGTATAGTAGTAGGTTTTCTGGCTATCCATTCCTTTAAACCAATACTCGTTAAAATCGTGCACCATTATACAGTTATATAATTTTTCCGGGTCGGTGCCATAGTAAATGTTATAGGCATATGCATTATTAACCGGGCTCCATTTCATATATGCGCTTCGTTTATCCTTTTCAGTTCGCAAAACAATAAACTGTTTTACTTTATCCGGTTTTGCTCCACCGCCATTGCCAAATACTCTTAATCCACTTATTGCAAATTTACCGGTGGGCATGTGTATATTTTCCAGTTTAATATACCGGGCTTTTACCGGTTGGTTTAGTTCTATATAGTCGTGAGGCACATCTGTTTTATTATTACTCTTATCTGTTAATACACTCCACTTTTTACCATCTGCAGAATAATATAATTTATACTGGTGAAACTGGTCGGTTCTTTTGCCTAAACGATCATCATCTACATCCTGGTCAGCATAGTTGATCTGTATTGCATTTACAGTAGAGATATTTCCCATATCTGTTTGTATCCATTCACCCTTATTGCCGGTAGCTGCGCTCCAGTATGTTTTCATCACTTCATCTACCGCGTTGTTAGCATGGTAACCACCAAAGGTAGACGAAACCTGCACAGGTGTTTTGTAATTCAGCAACATCCACCCGGTAAAACCACCAGCATTAGCTGTTCCCGGTAAATAGGTGGGATAATCGCCGAATGCGGTATTACACCACATCACTCCATCTTTATCAAAGCCTGTCGGCCAAATGCCCAGCCTTCTTTCAAAATTATTTTTTACAGATAGTACAACCGTACTTACATGCCAGAATTTTTTATCATTGTCCTCAAAAGTAGCGCCATGCCCTGCGCCTCTTACAAAACCACCCAGCTTAAAACTTAAGGGATCAGATTGCGGCGCGAAAGGGCCCAGTGGATGTTCGCCTACAATTACACCATCCGCATAACCACTGAACTCTGTGCCGGGCGCACCATATTGAAGATAGTATTTACCGTCATGTTTCGTCATATGTGAGCCTTCAATAAACGGATCAAGAAAGGTGTTGTCCATATACTCACCAAACCGTTGCCAGCCGTAGCGCCATGGCTCTAACAGATACATTTCCTTTCTGTATCCTATAGGCGACATCGTTTTTCTATTCAACTCTATGCCATACATCGGGAATTTGTTGCTGCTGCCATTGTACATATAAAGCCTGCCATCATCATCTGTAAAGAAAGATGGGTCCCAGCCGCCCAACGAAAATGAATCTACCAATGGTTTCCATTCATTGGCTTTGGGATTGGTGCTCATCCAGATGGTAAAAGTTGAAGTATAAGTTGACCCGAAAACCAGCATTGTATCCCCGATAATGCCTACAGCAGGCGCACAAAGCTCATCGTATACCCCTCCATTCCATGGACGCAAAAACTTCTTGCTGATGAACTTCCAGTTGAGCATATCACTGCTCCACCAGTAGCCCCATTGGTTGGTGCTGAACAAAAAGTAATCGCCTTTATAATTTACAATCACAGGATCAGCGGTTGCCCTGTGCCTGCCCCATTCGCTAAAGTTGGGAATGGGTGTATAGCCATAATCGATATTGATGGGGTTGCAATAAGTGCGTTGTTGTGCATGCGCAATGAATACGTTAAATAGCCAAAAGACAGCAAAATATATTTTCTTCATAGTAGTATCAATTTTTTGTCGCCAGAGGCGACAGGACAACTGTATGAGGCGAAGACGCCTCATACAGCAACATTCCACAGCGTCTCCGCTGCATGAGGCGTCTTCGCCTCATGCATATGTCTTGTCGCCTCCGGCGACTATAATTAAAATAAATAATCTATCTCCATTATACCTTTCCCAAGCATATAATCAGATGCGGAAGAATACAAATAATCTTCCGGCTTTGCTACCCAACCTGCACGCACCGGGTTGTTGTGAATATAATCCAGCTTTATTCTTAAAAACGCTTCAGTGTATATCTGTTCCGGGTGATTGCCACTCATCCATATCTTATAATCCTTATTTTGGTTTGTGCCCTTTGCATGAAATTCAAATGCTCTCACCAGCCAGTCTTTCCTGCTTTCAGGGTTATGCTCTATCGCCTGAATAAATGCTTTTGTACAAAAAGATTTATAATCTCTTAAAGTATCGCTCAGCTTTCCGGATCTTGATTGCCATATTACATGTATATGATTCGTCATGATTACATATGCACCTACTGAAAGATCCTTGTGCATTCTGCAATACTGCATGTTTTTTACCAGAATATTCCTGTATAGCTGCCTGCTGAAAAGATCAATCCATTCTACAACAGTAAAAGTCATAAAGAATAAACCAAACTGATCGCGGATTTTGTGTCCGCCGGTGAATTCATAGTTCATAGCAATTGTGTATTTACAGGTTACATAATTGTTGTTGTGTCGCCAGAGGCGACAAGACGGAGTGTGAGGCGAAGACACCTCACACAGCAGATTTACTGATTAATTTAATAAACTTTCTTCAATAAATTCTTTCAATCTGCGGCTATTTCTTTATTTTTTACGCAACAATATATTGTCCATACTATACTTCCCTCCGCCGGCAAAGAAATATATCAACCCCAGCAGTGCAAATAAAAACGGGTGTTGGTCTTCATACCAAAACCTGCCGTTTCCTACTTTAAAACATATGTACAGCATGGTAATTATTAATATAACTGCAGCAATACGGGTAAATAACCCAAACGCAAGCAATACTCCAGAAATTAATTCTGCACCTTTGCCTATATATACCATTACGGCAGGAGCAGCATAGCTATTAAAACTTTCCCATTTAGCGTACTCCTCCATCTTTGCTTTGTCAAATACCTCCCAACCATGGTAGGCTATTAACAATCCAATGATGATCCTGATAAAGGTTAATCCTTCTTGCATCATACAGGAATCAGGAGAAAATATTCTTTTCATTGTATATAATTTAAAATAGCCAATCAGGCTGCATAGCATTTTAGTCCACACTCCTCTCTCTGGCAGTGTGTGGCGTATTCATCACACATTTCTGCCCTGTCACACCTGGCTACTTACCTGCCATTATTTTCAAATCCCAGCTTCTTTAACCCATACTTAACCTCCGGACAACTCATAAACAAATTCCACAATAATCCGCTTCTGTAATTTTCTATCATCACAATAATAGGTCCCTGATCTATTGCCAGGTAATTTTTTGAATACCAGTTTTGCGTTTCATTGAATGCATCTGTAAATCCATATTCACCCCATATCTTATCTCCAAGATTATAGTAAAAATGTTTGAGTGCTTTCATAGATAATTCGGGCGTGTATGGAAAAGCAGACAGCGCTGCTGTTGGCGTAATAGTTCCATGATCATTAGTGGGAGAATGCGCATCATAACCATTATAGGTATCACTCGCAGTCAGTCCCCAGCAGCTATCATTATAGCCTTTAAATTTTTTAGGATTCTCTACACAGTAGTCGTGATTGATTAAAGTATGATTTACATTTTGCTGCCAGTAGTCTGCATAGCGGTCTTTCAGTCCCTTAGGGTTTAACCCCAGAAAGGAATAATGTGAAAAAAACAATGGCCCGCCATAGTCAAATCCTAAGGGTAAAGTATGACCGTAAAACTGTTTTCCATTTTTAAAAAAATTGCTTTCTACCCAACCCCGGTGGTATACGGAAGCGCTGACAGGATAATATTTCTCATCACTTGCCGCAAGTATATACATAATGAGGCATTCGTTAAACCCCCTCACCGGAAAATTCATTGCCCATCCATTGTTGGGGCTCCAGTGCCAGTATAAAACTTCCTGCCCATCGCGTGTAAACCAGTTCCATTCAATACCTGTCCATAACCAGTTGAGTTTATTCCTGAATTCATTTTCTACCGGATTATCCTGGCTAAAATATTGCCGCGCACAAAGCAAGCCCTGGAACAGGAAAGATGTTTCCACAAGATCTGCTCCATCATCCTTCCTGCTGAAAGGAATAGTTTTACCGGAAGCGCCATCAAGCCAGTGTGGAAATACGCCATGATAGGAATTTGCTTTCAATAAAAAATTGACCATTTTACGCATAAACCTCGCGGCAGTATCCCTGGATATCCAACCCCTTTCCGTTGCAACAATTATCGACATAATACCAAAGCCCGTTCCCCCGGTTGTTACCACTTCATGCCCATAGTATTCTGTATTGCTTCTTTCTCTCGCCATTCCGCTTACCGGGTGTGCAAAATCCCAGAAGTAGCGAAAAGTTTGTTTTTGAACAAGGTCAAGCAATGCTGAATCAGAAAGATTTTTAGGCCGTTTGGCAGCATCAAATACCGGTTGAATGGGTTTCTTCTGCTGTGCATCAGCACACAGGCTGAAAAAGAGAAAAGTAAATAGAAATATATGTTTCATATTATCAAGATATCGTTTAAAAAATGGTTAATACCTATAACCCCGGCGCGTTAAACCCCAATGACTGCAACCCTGCTTTTATTTCCGGGCAACTCATAAATAGGTTCCATAATAACCCGCTCCGGTAATTTTCAATCATTATAATTTGCGTGCCCTGGTCTATTGCTAAAAAAGAGTTGGCAAACCAGAGATCATGCAGTGAAAACGCGTCAACAAAACCATAATCCTTCCATATTTTATCACCAAGTGTATAGTAAAAAAATTTTAAAGCTTTCATTGACTCAGCAGGAGTATACGGCAAAGAAGATATAGCAGCTGTTGGTGCAATCACTCCAATATCATTTGTGGGTGAGCTGGCTGTATAACCATTTTGTATATCGCTTGCCGTTAGCCCCCAGCAGCTATCGCTATAGCCATACCATCTCCTGGGGTTTGCTTTACAATATTCATAATTAATGAGTGAATGATTAGTGGTTTGTGTGCTGTAGTTTGCGTAAGCGTCACTCAGCCCATTAGGATTCATCCCTAAAAATGAGTAGTGTGAAAAGAACAGCGGCCCTCCCAGCGACGGACCTAACGGCAACTGGTAGCTGTAGTAAGCATTGCCATTTAAAAATGATGAACCGGAGGCCCAGCCATTTGCATAAACTGATTGAGGAATACCATGAGCAGCAGAAGATGCCGCCAGTATATAAGTGATGAGGCATTCATTCCAGCCCTGTATTGGGAGGTTCATGATCCATTGTTTTGCATCGCTGTAGTGCCAGTACAAAACGTTCTCTCCGCCATTTCTGAACCAATCCCATTCCACTCCATTCCACAGCACATTGATATCATTCCTTAAAGCAGTTTCATCAGCATCTGTTCCATTAAAATATTGCCTGGCAGTAAGCAACCCCGCCATTAAATACGATGTTTCCACCAGGTCTGCACCATCATCATTGGTGCTAAAAGGAATGATAGCACCGGTAGACCCATTTAACCAGTGCGGAAATGCACCTTTTACTTTAACCGCAGTATGCTTTAAAAAGCCAACTATCTTTTGCATACGGGCAAGCCCATCAGCCCTGGTAATAAAATTCCGGCTAACCGCCACCGGTATAGCCATTATGCCAAATCCTGAACCGCCGGAAGTAGCCACATCATTATTGCCGTTGCTTCTTTCTCTTGCCAGGCCGCTTACCGGGTGTCCAAAGTCCCAGAAGTATTTAAATGTTTGTTGCTGTACTTTATCAAGCAGGGCGCTGTCACTTATTAGGGGAAATTTATATGAAGTGTCATACCTGGTTTGCAACTTTATTTCAACAGGAAAAATCAACTTTCCCCCACCCTTTGATTTCAGGGTATTATTAACAGTAAGCTTATAGTTTGAAAGATATGATAAGGTAGATTTTGGCTGTATTACTAATATGCTGTCGCCATTCTGATAATTTACATTATAATTAGCTGTGGGCAGCTCAATAGCCGAAGCAACCGAAGCCTTATCAATTGCTACCGGAAAATAAAGCCGGATATCCGGGTTTACGGTTGTTCCTTTATTGTCATTCTGATTAGTAACTCCGTCTACCTCCCAACTGTTGATAGAAAAATCAGGAGCCGGGGATGGTGGTGCAGGGTCACTCCCTTTCTTACATGCGCTGATAAAAACAGCATGAAATAACAAAACTGAAAATAATATTTTTCTCATTTCCCAGGCCTGCATGTTTTAAAAAGGTAAAGGCGTTAACAATATGTGTCAGCACTATACTTCCGGGTTCTTAATCTTATATTAAAAACGCCTTACGGTTTTGCCGTACCGTAAGGCGTTTTTAACCTGCTGATTTAATTCAGGCTATTACTGCATTAAAAGTTCAATATCTTCAGGTGTTAATACTTTATTGAATACCCTGAACTCATCATATAAACTTAAATCGGATTTATGATCCCAATAAGCAAATGTAGGGCCGCCTGATGCCAAGACCAATTTAGTACAACCTGTCAGATCCACTTTACTTGTATACGTTCCGGCTGCTTTTTGCACACCATCAACATATATTTTTGTTTCTGTAGAAGAAATGGTTACCGTAATAAATTTCCATACCCCGATACCTGAAGCCTGGGAACCTGCACCGATCCAGGAGTCACTGCTGCCGGTTCCTACGTTAATAGTCATGTCCTGGGTACCATTTTCCCTGAATAAACGAAATCCCTGGTTCCTGGTATCAACATCATTATCGTTACCTACTACTACCAATCCCGATCTGTCAGGTACATTATTCAATTTATACCAAAAAGCAAAACTCATCTCATTATTTGCACCATACAATCCGGCGATAGGGTATGATAAATAAGCATCCGCTGCTCCCTGGTAAGCTGCACCATTATGCCCGCTGGTTGCGCTTGTAGTACCAGGGCTGCCCGTAACGGTTGGGGAAACAAAATTTATCAGATCTTTATAATCACCACCTGCATTAAAAGGAACATATAAAGTTTCACTTTCTAAAACCTTATTGTACTTCGTAATGTTAAACGCAAATGATTTGGTAGTGCTTTTTCCGGATAAATCAGTTGCAACAACTTCAAAAGTATGAGCGCCTAAACCTAAATCAGGATAAGTATAAGTACCCGATATTCCCCTGTAATCTATAAGATCAGTACTCGTATATGACTTTAGTAAAGCCCCATCAAGGGAAACATCAATTTTACTTAGCTCAATATCATCTGTGACATTAAATTTAAAATCAAAATTGGCTGCCTCTGTTGTAGCCGGATATTGAATATCGGCCGAAGGACTAAGTATCTCTACGATTGGCGCCAACTCATCAGGTCCCGGGTCTACTTTTGAAATCGGGTCTATGTAGCCTTTCTTACAGGCTGCAAAGGATAATGATAGCACTATCCCTGTAATAATACATTTCAAAATACTTTTCATAATATTAATACTTAATAAATTAATGATCAGGATGCGTATCTGCATATTCTTTTAAAATAGGGCTCTTATCCAATTGCGGCAAAGGATAAGGGAGGTATTTTTTGTCCATGGTAAATGTCCTGCCGTCATAACTCAATTCGGCGGTATTTTCCAAACGGATCATATCATAAAACCTGTTACCCCATTCCATAGCCAGTTCTGCATATTTCTCATCTATTACCTGCTGGCTGGTTACACCGGATAAAGGCGTCAGACCTGCCCTCGCCCTTACCAGGTTTACAGCAGCATCTGCACTTCCGGCAGATGCATTACCGCCACGGGTTACAGCTTCCGCATACATTAATAATATTTCCGCATACCTGATAATATTCATGTTTTTATTACTGGCATAACCTGTCCTTCCCGGAATTAATTCTGTTGTAGGAAGGTAATGCTTGCCGCTATAGAAATAAACCCTGGGGGAATTCAGGAAAACATCACCTTCAGGGGTGGTGTTAGAAACCCATGCCGGCAACGTTGAGAATGCAGGGTCTGATTTAATTTTATCAATACCATCGGGTGTAAAAATTACACTTGTCTGGAGGCGGGTCTTCTCACCTCTGTTCAACATAAACTTAATGTATTTCTCACTTGGCTCAAAAAATCCCCAGCCGCCTCCGGCGCCACTAACTGCAGGCGTCCAGTTTGTAGGACCAAAAAAATCATTTAAATAATTCCGGCTATCTCCCGAGCCTGAATTAAAATCCGAATATTGGACTTCCAGAATATTCTCACTTGATAATTTACCTGCGGTTTTAAATTCTTTATTAAAATCCCCATACAGGCTAAACTTCCCGGAAGAAATAATCTCACCAGTAGTTGTTGCAACCGCATTGTAATCTTTTAATTCCTGCTCGGCCATTGCCTTTACTGCCAAAGCAGTATATTTTGTGACCCCTCCTCTTAAATCAGTTCTTTGATTAGGATGCATATCCAATAACTTCGTTGACGCATCCTGCATTTCTTCTTTAATCCAGCTCATGATCTCGTCCTTGGTCTGCATTGAAAGCACTGTCGGGTCTGTAGTGGTTACTTTAAACACTCCGCCAAATGTTCTTGACAACGTTAATGTAAGCCAGCCTCTTAATACCTGGCATTCGGCAATGTATTGATCTATCAATGCAGCATTTACGCCAGCTTTCCTGAATTTTTCCAATTGTTCAATTTGTGCTGTGATTTGCAGCACATGTTGAAACAATCCATCCCAGGCATTATTTATCATCCAAAAATTAGCATCATACACAAACATATCCTCATCGTGAAAAGGAGGTTGATCGAATACGCCGTTTCTACCGCCCCCGGAATTTACATCGTCTCCGCGAACTGACAGGCAGGGAACATGCTCCCACCAAAAATCATAGAATGATTGATACGCCCCTACCAACGCTGCTTTTGCTGCACTGGCATTGGTATAATCCACGCTTCCAGCCTGGGTTTCCAATTCTCTTGGCTCATCTAATTGCTTATTACAATCCGTTAATAAAAACGTTGTAACAATTAATAAAGACGCCCATAAATATTTTTTACTTTTCATTTTATTCATTTTAAAATGCTGATATTAAAATTTAACGCTCCAACCAACGGTAAACACGGAAGGGGTAGGATAAGTACCCGAATCAATGCCATCAAAACCCACTTCCACATTGGTTGATTTACTTTTAGACCACACGTAAGGCCTGTCAGCAGTAAGGGTAAAACGCATTTCAGGTACCTTGTTACGCTTCTCTATGGAGTATCCTAACTGGATATTTTGAATCCTGAAGAACTTCCCGTCTTCTAACCAAAACCTTGAAGCCTTTTGGTTCCATGCCGTTCTGTACCCTTCAGATGAGGGGTAGCTGTTGGATGTTCCTTCTCCATGCCAGCGGTTATCAGCTAGCTGAGCATCTATATTCCTTCCCTGGGTTCTGAAAACTTCGGCACGGCTGCTGTTGAAGATGATATTTCCACCCTGCCCGTAAATGCGTACTGACAGATCAAAGTTTTTATAGTCTACCCCAATGTTACCACCATAATAATAAGTAGGGGCCGGGGAGCCTAAATATACCCTGTCGTTGGCATCTAATACTTTATCTCCGTTTACATCCCTGAATTTAAAATACCCCGGTTTTACCGTTCCTGCACCGGCTGCATTTGCAGCAGCAGCTGCCGGATCTGCATCTACTTCAGCCTGGGTTTGATAAACGCCTGTGATCTCGTATCCATAAAATACATCAAAGGGCTGCCCTACTGTTAATCTCTGCGGAAACTCAGCCAGTGGTCCCCTGGTTATAAAAGCCTGACCAAACAGGTTGGTAACTTCATTTTTAATGGTACTAAAATTAGCGCCTATCGTATACCCCCAATCTTTAGCAATCTTTCCTCTCCAGGTGGCCGAAATTTCTATACCCTTATTACGCATAGCCCCCACGTTTTGATAACTCGTTTCGTTACCTACCTGGGGCAATACAGGGATAGCGAGGTTTTTGGTATTTTTTACAAAGTAATCTGCGGTAATGCTTAACCTTCTGTCCAATAATTCCAGGTCTGCGCCCACGTTCAGTTCTTCGTTAAATTCCCAGCTTAAGTTATCCTGGTAAGTTGAAAAATTAAAGCCGTCTACTTTTGTATCGTTAAATACACTCCACACAGCATTGGCGCTTTGCGCCCTTGCAGTTGGCACATTGCCATTGGCCAAACGGCCCCAACCTGCCCTGAGTTTCAAATAATTAATGGAAGACAGATTTTCCATGAAATCTTCACTGGATACGATCCACGCCAACCCTACGGAAGGCAAAGTAATACTCTTTTCCTGGTTGTACTTGTTAGCAGCCTCATTTCTCACTGTAGCATAGGCTATGTACTTGTTTTTGTATTTGTATTGCAACCGCCCGAAATAGGAACGGCTATATACCCTGGTTCCATCATCTGATGACACCCTTGAGCTTGCAGAGGTGTTTTCAATATACCAGGATTGCTTTACATCTCTTGAAAAAGGTCCTTCATAAAAATTTCCTGTAGTTGAAAAGAAGGTATACCTCTCGTCCCTGAAAGAAAATCCCCCCATTGCGGTAATATCGTGATCTCCAAATGCCTTAGTATAAGTTAACGTATTATCAAAAGTGTAATTTTCCTCCAGTGCATTAGACCTTGTAATGGATGATTGTACTAAACTTCTTTGATATGCATCGGCTATATAATAAGGCAAATTCATCAGCCTGTTATTATCATTTCTGTTATTATAAGAAAGGCTCGTTCTGAAGTTTAAGGTTTTTGGTAGAATATGAAAATCGCCAAACACATTGGCAGTGATCCTTCTTCTTTCTCCCAGGTTGTCTATATTTTCTATGTTGGGAAATGGGTTCTGATGATCCCTGTATCCTACATCCTTTGCTGAAGAATAAGGCTGGGAATATACCGTTTGTCCGGCATAGTTGGCATCCAGCACAGGTAATATAGGTACAGCATAATATATCTCTGCCCATGGGTTAATATTGCCGTAGCCGTATTGCTCACTTTTACTGTACACCATACCGGCTCCGACAGTTAACCAATCTTTGGCTTTTGCTTCTAATTTTGCCCTTAAATTGTACCGTTGATAACTACTGCTTTTTATATCTAATATCCCATCCTGAGTGAAATAACTAGCTCCTACAGAATAGGATATTTTTTGAGAACCTCCATCAACAGAAATATCATGATTCATAATGGGGGCGTTGCGCAGGGCCTCCTTATACCAATCGGTATTTGCATTAGGCAGGTTCGGGTTAACCCGGCTCCTTCCATACCTGGCAATAGCTGCCTGCACACTCGCTATTTCAACACTGGAACCTGATTCGTTGGCAAAGTTTACAAATTGCTCTGCATTAGCCATTTTTACTACATTAGCAGCTCTTTGTGTGCCATAATAACCGGAATAAGTAACGGTAGCATCTTTGTTATATTTGCCGCCCCTGGTGGTAATTAATACTACCCCGTTAGAAGCCTTATAACCATAGATAGCAGCAGACGAAGCATCTTTTAACACCTGGAAATCCTGGATATCATTGGGTGTTAAGAAATCAATATTGTCAACAAATACTCCATCCACTACATATAAAACACTTCCCCCGTATAAGGATTTGATCCCGCGGATATTAATTTCGGGTGCATCACCAGGGCCGCCCAGGCTACTGATTTGAACACCGGTTACGTTGCCCTGTACAGCATTAAGCAAAGCACCGCTCGGGGTTTTCTTCAGATCCTCCGGCTTAATTGTCGCAATCGAACTGGTTAAATCGCCTTTCTTTGCTGTACCATACCCAATTACCACTACTTCATTGAGTTGTTGTGAAACTGATGGCTCAAGGTATACGTCAATTTTTGTTTGATCGCTTATGGCAATCTCCTGTGTTTTATAACCAACTGAAGAGATAACCAATGTTCCGTTTTCCGGAGCAGAAATAGTGTAATCACCATTGGCATCTGTAGTTACACCTTTTGAAGTTCCTTTTATGGTTACTGAAGCCCCGGCTAAAGGATTGCCTGATGCATCATTTACTTTACCTGTAATGGTAATATCTTTTCTTAAAGCTTCATTTTCCATAACCACTATCAGGTTATCATCAAGCCTGTTGTAAGAAAGAACAGTACGTGTAAAGAGATTTTTAAGTACCTCATCAATGCTGGCATCTTTCGCATCAATGGATGTTTTTTGTTTCAGATCAATCAAACTGCTATTGTATACAAAACGGTAATAGCCTTGCTTTTCAATAGCGCTCAGCACCTGGCTGATGGATGCCTTGCTAAGGTTCAGGGTAATTTTTTCCTGGGCTTTTGCTTTTGCCATTACCTGGCAAACGCTAAGCACCAGCAATAAAACAGTAAGCTTCATAACTGTTAATACTTTAAAATAAGCAGTCGGTAAATGGCGATAATACCATAGCCGTTTTTTTTTCATATATTTATCATTAAGGGTTAATTAAACAAAACTTGCATTTAATATTACGTTTCAGGCAAGTTTTACACCTGGCGGGAAATGCTGGAACATTTCCCGTTTTTACGTTCAATGTTTTCTCATGATGTGTTAAGCATTGCCATAACAGAATTGGGTTAGTGAGAAATTATTACAGTGTCTTTCATAAGTGTATATGAAAATCTATTGGCTAGTTGCAGTGCTTTAAGAGCCTGCTCTATATTCTCATTCTTAAAATTGGCACTAAACATCAGCTGTTTGGCTTTGTCATTTTGAAAGCTGAAAGCAATGCCATATTTTCTTTCCATATCTGCGCTCAGCTCTACAAATGATTTATCCCGGAAAATAAGCCTGTCATCCATCCACGAAGTCTCTATTATTGTACTGTCAGAGGGTAAATAACTTATACTGCTTATTTTACTGCTGGTTGAAGTTGCTGCTGTATTACCGGTTTTTTCAGGTTCAGCCAGCCTGGCTGTATATCCTGTTACAATCAGCTTATCTTTCGGCTTCAAAATAATTTTTTCACCGGTTCCCTGGCGCAAAGTCACTTCAATTGATCCATGTATCAGGCTGGTTTCGGAACTTTTATCTTCGGGATAAGACTTTACATTAAAGGCCGTGCCCAGCACTTTAATGTCCATTTGATGCGTATGGATAATAAACGGCTTCAAGGCATTTTTAGCAACGTCAAAATAAGCTTCGCCCTTTAATTCAACTTCACGTGTTTCTCCCTTATTAAATGCTTTATCATAGGTTAGCCTGCTGCCACCGTTTAGCCATACCAGCGACCCGTCTGGCAAAATAATTTTTGAATGCGCACCTGTTTTTGTTGAAATTTCATTGATTGTATGTTCCTGTACTTTTGCGGTTATGCTTTTGGTTTTAGAGCTGGCTGGTGAGTAAAAAAAAAGAAAGTAAGAGAATATAGCTATAACAGAAGCCGTGGTAAAAGCATAAAAAATGTACTTACGTTTTTGGGATGACAGGGATTGAGCCGGCCGATCCTGCGCGGAGCCTTCTTCCATAATGATCTCGCCCCTGTTATCTGCAAGACGCATTAAATGATGCTGTAATGCATCAAAGGCTTCCTGCTTATCATATGGTTTGTCAAGCTTCCATATATCGGTAATGTTCTGAATGGGGTAATATAACTCCGGATGCTGGGCTAAAATTTGAGAAAGTTCTTTAAGCTCGTCATGGCTGGCTTCGCCATTAAGTTTTTTGCCTAAAATATACCATATTCTGTCAACTGTCATAAGCAAGCCGTCGTTTGGATAGTATTAAGACAATAGCACACAGTCTTTACCCCTAAGAAGAAATAAAATTTATAATAAAAAAGGACTTGCTTGTGGCAAGTCCTTAAAAAATAGTTGAGAAAGGGCTATTTATAGTATTATAAACTCATCATTTTCTCCATCCAGTTGTGTGTTGGTTATGGCACACAGGTTCTCCAAAACCCGGGCAACAGGAGTGTCTTTAGTAAAAGAAAAAGACACCCTCATGCGTTCAAATGCAGCATCAGACAGCGTTACATTTATGCCATATACTCTTTCGATATCTGCAATTATATCGATCAGAAACTCCTCTTCATATTTCATATTTCCCTCACGCCAGGAAGCTACATTTTCTGAAGAAACTGCTTTGCGGCTAATATTATCGTCATCTTTGTTCACCTTAAGTGATTGTCCTCCGGCCAACACACCCAATAAGTCTGATCCCCGGGTCACCCTAATTTTTCCGGAAACAGAACTTACAGACAATTGTTTGTCTTTAGGATAAGCTTTTATGTTAAAAGCACTGGAATGCGCTGTTATTGTTATTCTACCGCAATGTATAATAAGTGGGGCAGATGAAGACGATCTTGAGCTGAAGAAGGCTTCACCATTCAAGGTTATTTCGCGCTTGTCGTTAGAGAATTTATCAGGAATTTCTATTACACTGTTAGCATTTAACCAAACCTCTGTGCTGTCTGAAAGAGATAACCTTCCCTGCTGCACCTTTGTGCTGATTTTTTTTGAAGGGTTACTGGTAGTCGGTTTTTGAATATAATTTACAACAGAAAAATTTTTTCTTACAATCCAGATAAGCGTACAAAATCCTATTATACAGGAGACTGTTACTACAACCAGTAATTTCCATTTGGGCTTCCCTGAAACCAATGTTTTGTCGGAGAAAGCAGATTGATCGTCAGGCCCGGTCAGTACCAGCTTTCCATTTTCATCAACATAAGTAAAGGATGGGTGATTTTTTTTTATATCATCATAAATGTTCCTTACAGCTTGTTTCAGAGATTGGTCTCCTGCCCTTAATCCATTAATATATGAAAACAACTCTTCTAATTCCTCCCTGGAACAATTATTTTTTTCATATTGTCGAAGCAGATATTCTATTCTCTCTTCCATTGGCAAACAAGCTATGCTGTGTCAATTTTTAATAGCAGTAGTTAACACAGTAATATTTCAAAAAGAAATTTATTGAAATATATTTCTAATGGAATATATAACCTTAGTAAATTGATTTTTTAAAGTGCCTTTTGAAATTTTAAGATATTGAATAAATTCCTGGTAATTTAAGCTATCTGCATTTGAAAGCCTGTATATGCGCTTTCTTTGTGGAGGAAGTTGGTCAATTGCTTTATCAATAATACTTGTATACTCTTTTTCAGAAATTTTTTCTTCAATGGCTTCTATCGTCATATTGCGCATACTAATCCACAACGCATCCCTTAATTTTCTTTCAGCAGAAGTTTTATGCAAAAAATCTATTACTTTACTTTCTGTTAATTTATACAGCCATAACTCAACATTTACAATTGAATAAATGCCTGAACGTTGTAGCCAGAGCTTCATAAACACCTCATGAATTACATCCTTTGCATATTCATCAGATTTGGTAAGATGTAATACTAATGTATATAGCCTGTATTCATGGCGTTTAAATACATCCATGAAATATACTTCAAGTGCATTTTCTACTCCCTGCGTGGTCATGAATCTCCAATTTGTGGTTTAGTCAATGATATCCGATATTTAAAAATAACAAAAAAATAAAACAGAATTAACAAACTTCAAAAAATGATTTTTAAAAAGGAAAATAAATTAACTACTCCGGAAGTATGCAAATTTTTACTAATAAGCATTTTTCTCCCCCTTCATCACATTAAAAACGGTCATAAATACAATACGGGTATCAAGCCAAAGGCTCCAGTTTTCAAGATACCAGATATCATATTTTACCCGGTTTGCCATATCTTCTGTAGTTTTTGTTTCTCCTCTCAAGCCGTTTACCTGTGCCCACCCGGTTATCCCTGGTTTTAAAAAATGGCGGATCATAAACTGGTTAATCAATCTTGAATATTCTTCTGTGTGCTTTAGCATATGGGGGCGCGGCCCTACTACGCTCATATCACTCATTAATACATTAAAGAACTGGGGCAATTCATCAAGGCTCGTTTTTCGCATAAAGGCTCCCATTTTTGTAATCCTGCTGTCATTTTTTGTGGCCTGCCTGCTGTCTGAGTCCCTATTAACCGTCATACTTCTAAACTTCAGGCAATTAAATGGCCTGCCGTCTTTACCATTTCGCTTTTGAACAAAAAATACAGGACCCCTGGATTCAAGCTTGATAAGTATCGCAAGGATAGGAACAAGCCACGATAAAATAAATATTATAGCTATGCTGCTCACCACTATATCAAAAAACCGCTTTTTAATTCTGTTCCCTACATCATCCAAAGGTTCATGTCTTGGAGATAATACAGGCATATCATCTATATATTCAATATGTACCGGCCTTCTGATAAAATGATCAAGATCCGGCAATATCCTGAATTTAATACAAGCGTGGTCTGCCTGGTTCATAAGGGTGTATATGTATTTATCTTCTTCCGGGGAAATGGTAGAGAATATTTCCGTAACCTGTTCTTTCAGGGAATAGTTAATAATATTTCGCCTGTCAGAAATAATCGGATAATGTGTAAGCTCATGAATGTTGGTTTCATCTTCACAAAACCCAAGAATTTCGGTATATATCGGCTGCTGTTCCAGGTATTCCGCCAGTTTCTTTGCCCGTGTATTATATCCTATTATAACCACTTTCCGGGTTATGTATGCCTTGTTCCTGAAATAATGGTAGAGTCCCAAATGAATGATCCTGTCTACAATAAGCCCGAATGCAAACGAAATGAGCATACTGAGGAAAAACAATCTTGACACATCACTCTGCTTATTCAGAAAGAGGTAGAGCGTTACCAATGCGAGAAAATATCCATAAGCATGCATGGTATTACGCGAAAATTTTTCGAACGAAAAAATATCGCTGTTACGGTAGGTGTTGTTTGCCCAACTTACTATTATCCATGCAAAGTTGCACCATATCCATAAATATGAATATTGATTATTCAGTTCTGCAGGTATATAATTCGAAAAGAAAAATCTGCACCCATAATAAACTGTATTAAGAGCCAGTAAGTCCAGTAATAAAAAACCTATGCGAATAAGGTTTGAAAGATGCTGGTTCATAAAAGATTATTAATATTATTTTAATATTATTTACAGTTAGCAGCGATTTGTCCTGAGGGCAACCCACTGTTTAAGCATAGCTTTTAATAACAACCAGATAAAAATACTGTTGGTCACAAAATATCTTTTTGCTAAACGACGAGGTTCCTGCATAAATCTATATAACCATTCCAATCCACATTTTTGCATCCATTTCGGGGCTCTTTTTTGTTCCCCGATAAGTACAGGTAACGCTCCTCCTATCCCCACCATACATGCATTGATCTTACCCTTCATAGAAGCCATCCATTTTTCTTGTTTGGGGCACCCCAGAACAGCAAAAACAATTTTTGCGTTACTTCTGTTAATATTTCTTTCTATTTCTGTTTTTTCAGTATCAGTCATGGGTCTGAAGGGTGGGCTATAATATCCGGCAACAGTTAACTGAGGATATTTTACTTTCAAAAACTGCACTGTTTTTTTAATCATTTCTTCTGTACCTCCAAAAAAATATACCGGAATCTTATCCTGCTCTGATTGCTTTAAAAGGTCGGGCAGCAGATCCATTCCGGCAACCCTATCCTGGGTATGTTTGTGTAATAAGCGCAATGCCCAAACCAACGGCGTCCCATCTGGTGTAACTATATCTGCACTATTTACTATATCAGCAAAAGATTTGTTATTATGTGCCTCTACAAGCATATGTACATTAGCAACACATACATAAGAAGATTTATTTGAAAGTGCTAAATGTTTTATTTTGTCAATAAACTCACTATATCTTCCTGTTGTTACAGATAATCCTAGAACTTCCATTTCGTGACTGATTTCTTATTATTAAAGAAGATAAATCAAATTTGATATTGGCTGTATGTTATGCAACTATGTAAACAATAAAATACATAACAGAAAAAGCAATTAAGGCAATACGCCTGCAGGTATCTATTTTATCCGATACATAATGTTCAGCGCTCAAAAATATAAGCGCAAGTAATATACAGTTATCATAATACCGCTGAAAAATAGCATCGTTAGGAATTTCTGAAAGGAACAATCCAAGAAGAAACAATATATAAAATCGTGAACCTTTTTTTTGCCTGATTCCCAGTAAACAGATTATTCCTAAACCTTCCAGCATATAAAACAATATTGCTGAGTTGGCAACTTTTGAAAAAGGTTCTGCCATGTACCACAGAAATCCAAAATCCTTAGGGCCTTTTATCAGGGGAAAGAAAAAAGTAACGCCCCACACCAGTAAAAGCCCGCTAAAAATAATTAAAGCATTCTCTTTCCGGCAAAGGGAAGCAAAAATGTTTATGCCCGGAATAAAAATGCTATAGAACCCTACCGTACTTAATCCGTATAATATTGCCTTAGGACTTAGTGATGTTTTACGTGTATGCCATTCAGTAAAAGAGGGAGGTGTTAACCCTTGCCATAATACAAAGAAATACAAGGTTGGGGCAGCCGCTAAAAAAAGAAAAAAACAATGTCGTGCTTTCTGCTTAACTGATACATCTTCCTTTAATATGTCTGCTAAAATGGGCAGACATACAAACAGGTATGTTTGCCTTGTAAGCCCCATCAGCATAACAAACAGCAGCGAAATTAAAAACAGCCTTTCTTTGCCCTCCTGTTTGTATCTCAGGTAAAAATTAAAGAAACACAATAACCATAAAACAGGTAAATTATCAGTAAGCAGCACAAAAGCCTCTCTAAAATAATACGGAGACAATGCGAAAAGCAGGGCAAACAGAAATGAGCTTTGAACGGATAATCTAAAGCGCCGAATAAGTATATTAAAAAGCAAGACAACAGAAGCATAGGTTATGAAAAAATTGACAAGCCTTAAGGTTTCAATATCCGTTCCAATTACTTTGCTTATGGCTGCAACCAAAATATGAAAAAGGGGAGTGGTTGCAGAGCTATAATCTTTTAAATAAAGAAAGGGCATTTGCTTTGCGAATGCAAGGATAGTAGGATAATGATGAGTGGGCTCGTCAATTGAAAAAATGGGGTCAAGCCCTTTTGTAAGGCCTGTGGTAAAAATATAAACGGAAAGAAAAGGTACAAATAATAATACTCCTGCATATAAAGGCGTATAATTATTTTTAGTAAGCATGATGATCAGTCAATTTGTAATTAAACTTAAGCACTACTTTAAGTACGAGTATATTGTTTTAGTAACTGTATATGGTTATCCAATGCTGCCGTATCTTCAAAGCGATCCCTGATTTTTTTTGCAGGTATGCCTCCATATATAGTGTAAGGTTCCACGTCCTTAACAACTATCGAACCTGCTGCTATAATCGCTCCGTCACCAATTCTAACACCGCTCATAATTATTACACCATACCCAACCCAAACATCATTACCTATTATTACAGGTTTGGTTTCTGCCCCTTTCCAGTTATAGGATTTATCTCTTATTTGCATGGCATGCCTTACCGGAACACCGACCTGCTGAAAATTATGATCATATTTACCTACTATTGCTACTTTATTGCCAAATATTACGTAATCACCTATAACACAGTCCGATTCAATCTGCGAATCTCTTCCGATATAAAAATCTTTACCGATTTTAATTTTATTTTTTGCCCATAATCTCACCCTGGCTCCGGCATGAAACCCTTCACCTATATCATACTTCCGCCACTTTATTTTAACGAGATAGATATCCCTGATATTTTTTAAGATCCTAATCACGTTGTTCTTTTAAACATATTTAAAAAGATTGTATGTAATTTGGAGCGTACCCGGGCTGTTATGCCCATTTTCTGTAAAAACATCTTTTGAAAATAGTGTGTTGCTTCAATAGCATCAGGAAACACAAAAGAAGTTTTCCCATCTTTATCTAATGCAGGTACATATCTTTTTTCTGAACCTGTTGTATGTGTTGCAAATTCATCAAATCCGGAATTATATACTTTTGAATAAACAGGATAAAGTGTTACGCCACCTGTTTTGAATTGATGATAAAACCAACGGATAGCCCACGAATCAAGCCGTCCCTCCATTTGCTCCCGCAACATTTTGTTCAGATCAGACCCTCCCCGGGCAAAAGCCTGTTGAGCCTTTTTATCCGCAGTGAATTCAGCATACGTGCTAACATTCCAATCCACATTAATCCACCTGTCTCTCCATGTCGCCCAACCCCACGACCATCCTCTATTCAAAAAATAAGCATCCAATGAATAATTACTACAGTCTGCCTTAAGATCAAATGAATAACCGGAAATACTGAAAACTTTTTTATCGTCCTTATACCGTATTAAAGCCTCATTCATAAAAGCGAGGAAATTACTTGTGGTAAGGAGGTCATCTTCCATAACTATTACACTATCATGAGTTTCCAGCACCATTGATGTGCCCGAAATTATGGATTTTGCTAACCCGAAGTTTTGTTCACGTGCTATTATTCTGATTGATTTAAACCCATTGATGGTTTTTAAAAAATCCCGTACATCACTTACAGCCTGCTGATCCGGCTCTTTTTTAGCCGCGTCAGAGAACACATACAAGTCACTTTGCGCAGAAAGCGAATTTTTTTGCAGCGCGGCAACTGTTTGTTTAAGCGTATCTAACCTTTTATATGTAAACAAAAGTATTGGAGCTATATTCATTTTATCGGATAGTATTGTTCAACTATATTATTTATTTTCTTTTCCCATTTTTGTTGCCCCGCAAAATTATAGGCAGCAATGCTCATCGACCTTAATAATGCAGGATGTGTATATAATGTCAGGATGGCTTCTTTCAGGTTTCTAATTGCTGCCTCCGGAGTTTCGCATAAAACCCTGAACCCACGGCTATCGTCAACTATTAACGCTTGGCCATGCAGGTTAAGTGTAACAACCGGCATACCAAATGCCATTGCCTCAATTAATTGAGCAGGGCATGAATCCCTTAGGGATGTATAGAAAAAAACATCATGGTCAGCATAATATTGCCTTACCGCTTCAAAAGGCACTTTACCTTTCCAGAAAACCTTGCTTTCAAGCTTGTATTCCTTTAATTTGTCAAGAAAAACTTCTTTCATCTCCCCATCACCAATTACGGTAAGTGTAATGCCGGCATAGCTTTCCAATTCTTTCATCACGTCCAACAAGAGTAAAATCCCTTTCCGGGGCATGAAGCGTCCCACCCATAGTAATTTAAGTTGTTCATTTTCAGTTCGCTTTATAGTTTGTTGTTCAGGGAAAAAAGATGTTGGTAACGCGGCATCTAATGTGAACCTAACATTCCGCGCCCCATTTTCTTCGGCCATTTCAAGCGTATCCCTATTGGAAACCAGTACAACTGAAGCCTTTTGGAGCATTTTTTTGCAGGCAGGGTTATATTTAAGCATAAACCTGGTAACAGTTTCTCTTTTCTCTTCTGCATTCCAATGTTCGCTAAAATATTTTTTGAATGCTGCAGGCGCCACCTGCCCGCCACCTGCAGGTCCAAAAATAAACGGCACATTCAATTTGTACATAAAAGAGCCCATTTGTAAACTACCCCAGGTAACATGATGCGCTATCTCAAACTTAATCTGCTTATGCAAACGAAGCGCCATCTTGTAAGCATACCATTGCCATATAATGTAATAGAGATACATGGTAGGTTGTGATGCAGAATACAGTTTCTCCAGCCCTATTGGCAATTGTAGGTAATGAAAGTGAAGATTTACAGGTTTCTGTTTTGATTCAATGCCTTTACGTGAAACTTCCCTGGTTATGCAATGCACCTCAAAACCTTTATTAGCTAACCCAATTGCCCAGTTCCAACCATTTCCCGGCTCCGATCCTTTGGTAGGATCACAAGCAAAAGCAGATAGTAAAAGTCTTCTCATCTTATCTATTGATTCTTTTTCTTCCACTTCTGTATAGTCTTTATATAAACTTTATTTAAAGCGAATTGAACTATTGACTTCAGACCTTCAAGTGTTTTTAAAAGCCCAACCATCTTCAGCGAAAAAAACAAAGGATGCATTGTTTTTCCCGACAACTCTTTTAACTGGCCCAAAGAAAGGTTTAATACTACAGGAAGATTCGATTTCAAAAATGGCACGCCATGATTGCTTGTAATAAAACTGATCCTGTTAACAGGAATTTGTTTAACTAATTCGTTTTGCTCAATATCCCAGGTACTTTTATTTGAATGAAAATAATATACAGTTGATGGATTGGTAATAAAGTTTGCAGCGTTATAGTATGGCAACAGTACCTCATTATTCTTGTTCCGGAAAAGTATTGGATCTATCATTTCTGCATTACTTTCATTCAATAAAGAAAGTATTTCAAATTGTCCGTTAAAAGTATAAATCCTTTCAGCATTTATTAACTGGCCAAGTATGACAGAAATAAAACCTCCTGCCGAACTCCCCAGGAAAATAGTTTTATAGCCCATAGTTTCTTCCCTTAGAAAATCAAAAAGTGCCGCAGGGCAGTTGAGCGTTGCATTAATTCCGGTGAGGTACCATTGCTTCTTTATATCACGTAGAAAAATGTGTTTATACCCGTAGTTAATTCTGTTGCCATACCATTCAAACCTGTTTTTTTTTATCACACTTTCAGAAAAAGCTATTTCATTATTAGGATAATAAAGATCATTACTGGCAAAATATACAATACAATATTCCTTTACAGCATTTTCATTATATTCAATAAGATAATTTGGATGATTTTCGTAAACATCATTTACAATTTCAGCATCAGCCTGAAAAACAAAAGGTGGTTTTATTTCCATAATGCTGGTATTAAAACGCGTAAATGTATCGTAAAATAATGCTTGATGGCTGTCAACCACCCATAATACTTCCTTTCAAAAATAAAAAAGTAGTAAGGGTGACTGTTGCCTAAAGGAGAGTATAATGCTTCAAATCTTTCTTTAAGCGGGACATTGCTATAACACCATGCAGGTAGTTTAGCATTTCTCTCGCAATATCCTATATATTGACGGGTAGTTACAATTCTAAATCCTTTTTTTATTGCCCTGAGCCCGTATTCATAATCGCCTATTGCATGAGGATAAAGCGGATCTAATATTCCCGTGCTGTCGCAAATTAATTTGCTTACCAATACGCAATTGCCGTTAATAGTATAGCACTCCTGCAACGCTCCATCAGGATGAATTTCTTCGCCATTAGCTTTCCTGCCTCCGTAGGTAAATGTTTGATTTAACCTGGAACAAATTGCTCCACATATTATGGCATTGTTTTTAGTTGCAGCAGCGCACTCCAGCATTTCGATGATGGCATTGATTTTAATATCCGTATCATCATTCAGCCACAGGTAGTAATCAAAATCACACTCATTTTTAGCCGCCTCCCATGCCGTATGCATACCTCTGTTCCAATATAAATGTCCATTACCTTTAATTATCTGCACACCAGGAAAAAGTGCTGAAACAGCCTCCGGGGTACCGTCAGTAGAAGCATCATCAACCAGGAAAACCTTAACAGCATACCCTGTATTCATTTCCTCCTGGCAAAACAGGTTTTTAAGACACTGAACTGTTTTATCCCTGCGGTTAAAGCATGTCATTATAACGGCAATATGTGGAGTGTTATCTGTCACTTGTTATCAGGTATTATGCAAAAATATATTTAGCTGTCCAAATCTTGATTTGTTCATCACTCAGGTTGCGGAACTGGTTTGAAAAACATACGCCTACTGCTACCCATAAAAAATAAAAATTCATATCATATTTTGTAATATCCTCAATGAAAAAAAGTACCCACCTGAACGCAAGAAATACGGCAATTATCTTACAGAAAAAATTATTTGACTTACTCAGTCCCAGGTAAGCCGCATAAATAAGCACAAAAAAATACAGCAACACCCCTATCAACCCTGAATATAATAACGTATTTAAAAACCCTACTTCAGCACCATATCGTTCAGTCATATTGTCTGTTAAAACAAAGGTATCAGATTTATATTTTGCAGTTGCTCCTCCTCCAAATAGTAAAATATTATCAGCCACAACTGAGTTTAATACCTCCACATATAACCCGGTTCTTGTGTCTGCAACTAAATTGCTGCTTTCCTTTCCACCCTGGTCTATAACAAACACATCTTCTTCATCATCAAACGGTTGAAATACATTAAAAGTACCCGCAATGCCCAGATACAGTAATATAAAGGGGGCCAGAAAAAGCAAAAAACATGCTATTTTCAACCAGACCAGCCTTATTACACCCCTAAACATATTTAACCCAAACAGCAATACCGCTATAGCTACCCGTAAAAAATTAGCCCTTATTTCAAAAGCCGTAATCATGCTTAAAAAAGCTGTTATAAGAATTAATATCCTCCACTTATTTTTAATATATATACTAAGCATTACAAAAAACCATACGGAAATTACAGTACGGGCATACGCCAATAGGTGCAGAGCGCTTAATGGCAAGAGGAATAATGCATATGGATAAACCTTTGTAATTATAACTCTTAAAAGTGTCCCGTTAAATAGTATAGTAATCCCAATTATTGCAGACAACGGTATTAAAAAGTAAAACAGTGATGACAGAAAAAGAAATCTCCAGTCATAATACATATTTGCATTAAAAGCTCCACGAATAATCGTAATAATATTCCAAACAATTAAAACAGAAAGCAGTTTTACAGCATATTTTGGAACCTGCCTTTCCCAATTCGTATTTCTTACATAAACAATCAAACAATATACAGACACAAATCTTAATATTGCAGTGAAAATTGCGGGATTAAACGGCAAAACGCCTCCGCCGGCTATATATTCGAGTATATCCGGTATCAATATTGTTAAAAAGGAAATAACCGCTAACCTGCTTTGCTTGCTATTCATGGCAATGCTTTTATAAATTTAGCAGGATTCCCTCCCCAAATCTCATTGGATGGCACACTCCTTGTAACAACGGAACAGGCGCCGATAATAGCATTCTGCCCTATCGTTACCCCTTTCAAAATTGTTGAATGAGCACCTATAAAAACATTATCTTCAATAACCACAGGCTGCTTATTTGCCTGTGCTTTATCTGTATCTTTCATTGCCCTTTTTTCAGCATCCAGCGCATGAAAATCTGTATCATAAATACAAACGCCTCCACCTATCTTTACATTATTTCCAATGGTTATTGATGTATGTGCAACTATTGCAGCAGCGCTCATTCCAACATTATTCCCTATTAATATCTCTGCATTGCTGTCAACAAAAAAAACACACCGTTGGGGCCGCCCTATCGGGTTTCCTTTTAACCCGTTATTCATTGCCAGTCCGTTGCCAATAATACATCTTCCTCCTAATGCTACACTCACATAAGGAATTCCTTTTGTTACAAAACTTTTGCACTGCACGTTTTGTGCATAAAACAAGAACCGGCAATATAACCACTCAAACCCACCGGTAATAGCCAGGAATATTCTGCGAAGCCCTTTAAAAAACAATGAAACTAATTTCTGCATATTTTATTTTCCAATTATTTCATTATATATGCCAAGCTGGTTATTTACTATTTCATCAGGATTATTTCTTTTTATGCCTGTAGCCCGTGCCGCAACAGAAAGCTTCTCACACAGCGCTTTGTCTGTTAAAATCTTTTCTACCTGCCATGCGCAACTCATAAAATCACCCGTTGGAAAATATAGCACAGATTCGTTGTGCTTACCCAGTTCCGGCATTGCACCGGAATAGGATACAACAGATGGCACTCCTACAATCATTGCTTCTGCCAATGCCAGACAATATGTTTCTACCACCGAAGGTATTACTACTACAGACGCCTCTTGAAACTGCTGCACTATCTGGGCAGCATTTAGCGGGCCCAGCCATTCCACAGACTCATAAACTCCAAGCTTCTTTGCGAGCTTTATAAGCCAGATCGTGTACCCATCCTGTATTTTTTTTTGCTGGATAATTGTTCCTGCTATTTTAAGCTTTACCGAAGGGAATTTCTGCTTTATTACAGCCAAAGCCCTGAATAAAATATGAAGCCCTTTATACGATGTGGAACCGGAACTTGAGGTAAAGATCACAGGGCTTTTTGTTTCCGTATGCTGCCATGGAATGGCATTATAAAATTCTTTTCTTAAAATTATTCCTGTATGAAAAAGCCGGCAACCTGGGTTTTCAGAAAGAATATGTGCTTCTACCCACGCTGATTGCACAGAAATAAAGGAGGTGTTATGTATCACAAATTTTTCATGAATGCCTCTTCTTTCAAATTCTTTTTTCCGGAAATACAAATGTCTTACAGGTAATAACAATTCTTTTAATCCTGTTGTTTGTAATAATTCTTTTGTTGTTAACCCGCCAAAAAAAACTTTTGCATATGCATATAAAATGCCCTGCATATCCAGCAAAACAGGAGCGTTAAAGACTTTTTTGGCGCCCAGCATTCCCCAGAAACTTTCTGTTCCCCAGGTATGAATGAGGTCAGGGTTAATTTCCTCTTCAATTTTCTTAAAAAAGCTGATTGTCTCCAAAGCAGGCAATCCTTTACTGTTAATTTTTTGGCGCGGAATTATCCATTGCTGCACATCGCCCCAATCCTGCCTTGTAAATGTTTTCACCCCACCCTGTGTAACATTATATAGTTTTACCTGCCCCGTTTTCAGCAAAGCCTCCATCATAGCAAACAGCCATGTACCCGTTGCCGACATTCCGGTATTGCTTAACAGGCAATTGCTTAACCATAATATTTTCTTCATGTTCACTTAGATGTTAACCCAGTTTACAAACATATTATTACTGCTGCCGCTGAAACTTTTCCAAAACCGGGAACGGAGCTACGCTTATTAATTGTTCCTGAATTTTTCTTATATCAACTTTTGCATGATTAATATCATTATTAGCCAGCATCAGATCTTCTATTGCATGCAAATTGATACTCTTCTCCAACTCAAATGTAAAAGGCTTATACTCCGGAATGCCTACTGATGAAAAATAATCAAGGAATTTTACATTATTACCCGGAATAGGCTTGCTATTATAAGAAAACCAAAGCGATTTTATATTATATGCATGCGAAATAATAACCCCATGCAGGGATGTGGAAATAGTATACTCACAGGATACTATTTCATCTATCACTTTTTCTAAATCAAGATGATCAAGTTTAATAATCCTTATTTCAGGCGATGAAATTTTACTCCTGATTATTTCATAATGCGTGATATGAGGAATAATGCCAAGCTTATATTTCTTTTTTACATCAGGATTATATATCAATGGCGTTATTAATGCCGGGTCGCCAATAACCTCCGGCGCCGTATAACCCAATTCCTTTATTCGCGCCTGGGTATATTTTCCCCTTACCGCAAGAAAGGTAGAATTTTGTATATTGTCCTCCTGGTTAATAATGCCGGATCCCCATACAATACACCTTGATGAACCATACCACTGCAAAATGCTTCCTATTGATATTAAGTAATGCTTCGCAAAAAAACACCTGAAAAAATCACTGGTATATTTTAAGCTTAGCCTTCCTTTAAACGCTCCATGCAAAAATTGTTTGATACTATTCACCCTGGTATTAGCAAAGTGAAAATATCTAACCTCTTTTCCGGATAATTTATTAATGATATAAGGGCCTAAATCATCTCCAAAATTGAATTTTCCATCATCCTCACTTTTTGCCCATTTCAGGTTTATGTATCTCATCGTATTATATTACCTTTTCTAAAATCACCAATAACAATTATCCTCTACTTTTTCGGAGTCTTGTGGCTTTTCATTTTCATTAGCCCTTGTCCAGTGCTCATTAAATAAGCCCGGATAATTAAGCTTTGCTCCTGATGCATATTCCGGGTTCTCCCAACGCTTCCCTCTGATTCCAAACAACAACTGCAAACTCCCCCCTATATGAAATCCTTTTTTACCCATGCGCTTAACATGCGCGGCTAACGGTAATCCGTAAGCGCCTGCACCTATCAAACATATATCGTAGTCATGCTTATCTATCTCTCCTTTCATATAATCCAACGCTTCAAACCAATCTGAAAAACTGGTTCTATTGCCAGCAATACTTTGTATGGCTTTTATTGTTTTAAGTTCAAAGGAAGGTAATAAGTCATCTTTAAAAATTAGTGTTCGTTTCTTAAACTGAGACTGAATCGTTTCTGCAAACGGATGAACAACCAATACCTTCTTATCCTTTAAAGCCCTTGTCCATGGAAGTTTTGACCAAAAAGGATCAAGGTAAATAAAACGTACCTTTTTTGCATTTTGCAATTGCTGTTCCAGCAATCGCTCTTCCGGAAGCCAGGATCCTAAGACATCAATATCAGCAATGTCGTTCAGCATCAGTTCACAAAATTTTTCAATCTTCTCTTTTGTTGGAGGAAAAAAGCCACTCCAGTTCTGCATCTGCATAATTCTTCCTTCCTCCCACCACCATGGGTGTGCAGATCCTTTAATATAACCTAAAAGATTCTTCTTATTATGCACACCCAAATAATTGGATATACAAATCATTTCGGTGCTTCCTAATCTTGCAATCATTGCAGGAGCTTCTCCCGTAAGTGTATTATAAATTATTTCTGCACACACGTCCGGGTTTTGTTCGCTTTCAGGTTTAGAAATAGTATAAGAACCGAATGCTTTTGTATAAAGCTTCCTTGTTCCCTTAAGTAATAAAATCTTCAACTTATCCATTCCTTCAATTTAAAAATAAACGAGTTGTAAATACCAAGAATATCACTATTTGTATTTATAATTGTTTCCAGTTGATGCTTCCATCTTCTTCAGCAATCACAAAATCACCTGTATCCGGATATCCATGCCAAAAATTTTTCGGGCATATTTTCAATCCCCTGTTCAGTAATGCAGCTTTATATGAAAATGAGCTTTTACTTGTAATCAGGGCATCCGAATGTACCATATGGTTAAATGAGTTCATGGCATTCATTTCCAAACAAAACCGAATGTTAGGAAAATGACTAAAATCTGAAAAATCTTTGATCTCTCCCTGCGAAAACAGATAAATGGCAATTGGTTTATCAGTCTTAATTTTTTTAATGACGCTTTCCAGCACTTTCACGAAATAATCATTTCCCTGAAAACGCAACGATTTATTAGGAATTTTATTACTGCTTTCCGTAACAATATCTCCCCTTCTTACATGTATAGCTATATTATAATCTCCCGGCTTAAAAATTAGTACATCATTTTGCCTCGCCGGAGCTGAATAAAATTTATGTTGTATCTCTTTTATAACACCAAACTGCGCTTTATAAAATTGATCCTGTTCAGCAATAAATACTACCTTTTTATTACCATAAGACCGCATAATTTTTTTAATGCAGTTTACTTCCTTCTCATTGAACTCATGAAACAAAGGAAGCCTTACTCTTTGATACCCGCTCTTAAACAAGGTAGCGGCATCTGTTTCATTTTCTCCAAATCCTAAGAATGCTTCCCACATACCAGAAGAAAATGGAAAATAGGCAAACCTTAAACCAAACTTACGGGCGAACCAATAACCCGCAATCCAGTTTGCCAATTGATGACCTACCCCTGCTCCGGGATTGGGTTTTGCTGAAAAATAAAAATTTTGTTTGTCTAAGGTACCAGTACCTTTAAAAAACAGCGAGTGCCAGTATGAACGATAAATATATGGATATAAAAATGTTTGCCTCGTTTTTTTTACAAAAGCAGACCATAGTTTTCTTTTTATTTTGCCTGTAACGTCCATAATTTATTATCTAAGAAACCCTGGGATAGCCTCTGATGATCCACCTTAATTTAGTAATCATTATATATCCTTTCATTAAGGCATTTAACTTTTGTATTTGCATAGCCTTTTTTTCTGCTATGCTAAAAAAATGATCATATCCGTTATGTAAATTTGTTATAAACCTGTTTAATGATTCATAATCCTTACTGCTTAATTGAATACTCCAGATATGCCTTATTTCATACTTCATGAAAATTTTAAATGACTTATTTTTTTTGTGTGTATTTAACCATTCCTCCATTACCTTATTATGAAAAATAATCGAGTCATTTAGCTTAGTACTTTTACTTAAAGAGCCGGTTGCCTGCCCGTCAACAGCTCCATTATAAAATGCCAGGGGAAACCCGTTGTACACAACTTTTGTATGCAAGGCTGTTCTAAACAAAAACACAAAATCTTCATTCGACTTTTGCCCTGCAATAAAACTTCCCCAGGTTGTAAAATTTGGTAAAATCACATTCTTTTTTACAACAGTTGCACTAATATGTGCAAATACATGAGGATTATGAAAGAAGTCAATAAATCCCACATAACCAACATAGCTTTCAGGTACCTGATTATTAACTTTTTTAGTTTGAAAATTTTTAGAGGATCTACCATTAATAATCATACCGGCTTCTGAAAATCGCGCTATTGCATCTTGTGTGCTTTTCAGATATTCTTTATCCCATTCATCATCCGCATCTAAAAAAGCTATCCACTCGTTTTTAGCTTCTACAATACCCCGATTTCTGGCTGCGCTTACACCTTGATTGTGCTGGTTAATAATACGAACCCTGTCATCATTTGTAAATTTTTGTATCAATGCTACACCATCATCTGAAGATCCGTCGTTTATAATAACCACCTCAAAATCTGTATAAGTTTGATTTAATACCGTTTGCAAGGTATATATAATGGTATGCGCTTTATTATATAATGGAATAACAATTGAAAACATTTAAACCCTTTTTAAAGCTTTTGTATGCTTAGCTAATATTATCGCGAAAAAATTTGATTGATCTCTCTTTTTCCTCCCTAATAATATTATTAACCCGCTTCCAATCAATCGGATTGTTCCATATATCAGGATTGTAATCTTTTTCATCCAGTATCAGCCTGTCAATTAACCCCAATTTATTAAGTAATGATTGATACCGGGCAACACCTGTCTTCTTATTTCCCCAAATCAAAAAGGGTTTATTAAAAATTATTGAAAAAGCGCAACCATGAAAAGAATCTGTAAACACGTATTCAGCGTCTTTAAATCCTCTTAACCATTCGCTTACAGGTGGGTATACCTGGTCAACTTCTGTTCTGCCCACACTAAAAGAAACACAACTAAGATCCTGAATAATTTTATTACGAACAGCGCCAGCAACTTCAGATTTGCTGATCATATATATCAACAAATTACCATCAGATTGCCTTGCCTGCTCTTTTTCAATAATATTTTCATAGAACTTACGACTCATTAGTAAACTTGGATCAACTACTGCAATAGCATCTGTATCTAAATGTTTTTTACATAATTCCACACCGCTTTCCTCTCTTACGGAAACGGCTTTGAATCTTTTCAACAATTTTTTATATTGCTGCGTTTCCTCAAAAGTATAATCCCATTTATCAACTCCAAATGAAGCAGCATACGATAACTTTATGGTATTATCCGGAACAAAGTCAAGGAAAAAATCGGACTTGCGATCATCATTATATAGTTTTCTCCAAACCTGGTCACTGCCCACCACAACAGCGTCAAACCCGTATTTAGCTACAATTTTTTTCATTTGAACAGAATTGTCCACAATAGATGTGACAGGATTAAAATACTTATTTACAAATGCATCCATATGAACGCTTACCCTTTCCCTGTCATTATAACTAGTTGGTTTACCCCCTAATAATTTTTTTGCTGCCTGTCTGAGTTTAAATAATATAGATGCCCTGTTTGCAATTCTTTGTATCAAAAAAGCATTGTATCCACAGTCTTTCAAAAAATTTTGTAAGGCCAACCCCTGCAAAATGCCTCCGTAATTATTATTTCTTGGTAAAATAGTTAGTATCCCAATCTTCTTCATTCAATTTTTTTTAATACTTTCTGAAATAACATTCTGAAATAAAAAACGCTCTTCCAGTTTAAATTTATAAAACATACCACAAAAACCGTAAAATAGTAACAGCCGAGAAAGCGGTCAAAACTACATGCTTAAGAAAGTTTAAATATTTCCATAATCTGGTAATATTTTTTTAAAGTATTATGAGCTTTAAGCTTTGTGTAAACAATCGCGCTTGAATTTACTTTTGGAGCCTGCTCAAGTATGCTAAAAGAATCAACAGCCAGTTTTTTTACTTCATTCCATTTCTCTTGCCAGTAACTGATAGCATTCTCCTGTATTTGCTGTCTATTCTTTAAAGTCTTGAATTTATCCAGGATATCTCCTGCAGAATAATCAGTTTCCAAAATGCCGGGTATCGATCTTGTGTGAAGCCCGGGCTCTGAAAATATGGCGCACCCATTTAACGGAGCATGCCAGAACCTGCCGGAAAAAGTTAAAGCTCTCTGAAATGGATACATAAGTCCCAATGCACACTCAGATTGAGCATAAACGCTTGATACTTTGAATAGTCCAAGTTTGCCATGATATTTTTCTTCTTTTACGACATTGTTCCATCCCATTCCCCAAACATCAACTCCAAGTTCCGTAACACATTTATTAAATTTTTCTTTAAATGCATCAACATTATCTATAGGTTTATAATTGCCTATATGTATATATCTGAATTTTGAAGTTTTAATTTTCTTTGTCCATAATTTAACAGCCACTGGTGGGAAGGCTACGTGGATCTGATTTTCAGGAAATCCTAATTCTTCAATTATTGATTTACGTGCTGCCGGAGCTGTAGAAAATATTATTGTGTTTGAATACGGCAATGATTTGATTAAGCGGCCGTGTTTCCATCCACCGTAATCATAAAAATGTATCAGTCCAAAAGAATACGTACTCAGATCCATGGCACTGTCTCCTCCCCGTGTTATTACGAGCAGGTCTGCATTATATAGCTTATCGGAAAACACAGCGTTAAACCCTAACGACTTATAAAATTCCTTGAGATTAAATGCTACATCCATATCTAAACCGATATGACCATATATAAGGCAGGTTCTCATTGTTTAAATAGTATTAGTAATAATCTTTTTTTGTTTTTTGAAAAAGATTGAATTAAAATATTGTAACAAAGACACTTCAACCAGTTTATAATAAGTAACGCTAATTATAGTTCCCATTACAACAGCACAGATTACAAGAATATCCAAAGGAATAAACTTTACATAGTTGAAAAATTTATTCAAAAAGCTGATAAAGATGGTATGTATTAAATAAATGGAAAATGAAGCATCGCCCAGCAACAAGAATATTTTATTTTCACATGATATCTTCCCTTGTTGTTCCAGGAAAATCATTCCAAAAACAATCATTGCACTAGGCACCCCCCATACAAAAAACCGGTTCCAATAGTTAATAAGATTCAAACTTGTAGGAGTGGCATCATAAAAACCATATCCGTATATGATAATCATTACGTACCATATTAATCCTGTTACAATTGAAAATACAGGATAATAAATATTGATTTTTCCACCTGTTTTTATCAGTAGTGATGCAATGAAAACGCCAAGACAAAACTCCAGTACAAGCGGGTTTGCAATAAAATTATATTGAATATTAGCAAAAGGGAGAAAAATACCAGCTAATGATGTTATAAAAAAAATTATTATAAGCAATAATCTTTTCTGCCTTATTGAAACCGAAATTAATATGGCAAATACAAAATAAAATAACCATTCATATGCCAAAGTCCATCCAACATATAAAACAGGTTTCCATATACCCGTTTCAGGTATAAATAGAGGAACGATTGCTATAGACATCCATATTTCATCTATCGGCAAAGATTCATTTGGTTTGGATATTAGTCTTAAAATCAACGCCAGTAAGCTTGCTATATAATAATTAGGATTAATTCTGACAAACCGCTTTTTTATAAAAGTTAATGCATCCTGAACCCCATTCATTGTAACAGATACATAAGAGATGATGAATCCGGATATCACAAAGAATATGTCTACTCCTATAGCCCCAAAAGACTTTAGATGATAAAATGATGCCTGAAAGGATTTTCCGCTACCAACAAAACTCAAGCAATGGGTATATACCACCAAAATTGCCGCAATTGCACGTAAATATTGAAGGGAGTTGATCTTTTTTGTCATTGAGTTGCTATGCCCTTCTATTTTTTAACTTTTGAAATTTTTAATGCCTCGGCAATAACGTGATGCATATCCATATATTTATAAGTAGCCAAACGGCCTAGAAACGTAAATGTCTTAAGCTTATTTACCTCCTGCTGGTATAGTTCAAGCTTTTCTATATCATTCTTTAATCTTTTTGGATAATAAGGTATATCATTTTCTGTTGTTTCTTTGCTGAACTCTTGAAAATATACGGTTGTATCATGTTGTTCCCAGGGAGTAAAGTGCTTGTGCTCATGCACTCTTGTATATCTCACCTCCGGATCTGCATAATTAATTACAGCGTTTCCCTGGTAGTCGCCTGTAGTTTCATGCCTTTCAAAATATACTGTGCGATAGCTTAATCTGCCATATTTATAATCAAAAAACGCATCTATAGGCCCTGTATAATACACATGATCAAATGCTGAAACATCCATATGGGGGCTAAACTTTGCATTGAGTTTTACTTCTATATTTTGATGATTCAGCATTTTTTCAAATATAGCAGTGTAGCCATCCCTGGGTATTCCCTGCAATGGCATGTTATAATAATTATCGTTATAATTAAATCTAACCGGTAAACGTTTTAATATAGATGCAGGTAATTCAGCAGGCTCGCATCCCCATTGTTTTTTAGTATATCCATAAAAGAAAGCTTCATATAATTCCTTCCCAATAAATTTTAATGCCTGCTCTTCAAAATTTGCAGGGTCTTTAATTGTTTTATTTGCCTTTTCCTCGATAAATGATTTTGCTTCTTCTGGACTAAAAGATTTTTTAAAAAACTGATTTATAGTGTGCAGATTAACCGGCAAAGAATAAACCTCTCCCTTGTATACAGCTTTAACCCTGTTAACAAAAGGAACCATTTCACAAAACTGATTTATATAACTCCAAACTTCCTGGTCGTCAGTATTAAAAATATGTGGTCCATACTTATGCACCATTACATTAGTCGCAGCATCTCTTTCTGTATAGCAGTTGCCACCGATATGGGGCCTTTCATCCATTATCACAACCTTACAGTTCTCATTACTGCTAAAGCGTTCCGCCAGCACGGCCCCTGAAAATCCTGCTCCAACTATTAAATATCTTTTCATAACACCTTTTGACTTTTAATATAACTCTTCTGAAATACTTTATAGTACCCCAATTTTATAATATCCAAAATCATATTTTTCTCTGTCTTATTTAACCCGGTTATCCACAATGCAGAGATGAATCCGATAGTTGACATTATACAAACACATAAAAGCCTTAGCCAACTCTTTTCTAAAAAAATTAGTGGTATACTCGCAAAGCCTAATGTGATAATAAATACAACGGATACAATTAATACAACTTTTTTAAAAAAATCACTAACCGATAAGTTACAATACTTATTAGTATAATAAAGTCCGGAGCCAAATCTTACAAACGCAAAAAGTATAAAAATTATATAAAGCCAATAAGCGTCAAACCCCATTTTAAATAATATATATGATACTAATAACGGCAAAGCTGTTGTAAAGGTTATTGTCAATTGATAGTTTCGGATATTGCCTACAGCAGATATCGTTGCCCCAAACGTTACATACAGTTGTGCAATTAAATTCTGTATCAGGTATAACCGGCAAAAAATAATAGCATAATCCGGTGTTTTATCTAACCAGACGCTGAAGATAAAAGGGGTTTCAATCAGCACTGGTATAAAAAAAAACATTAATAGCAGGCTTGAAAATTTACTACCCATCATAGTAGCCCTAAGCATAGCTGACCTGTCTTTCGCTCCTTCGCTTTTTGCAATAACCGGGTTTAAGGCCTTCAACATCATACCAGCAAAAGCGCCAAGCTGACCACTGACCTGGTTGGTTATTGCCTGGGCCGCATTCACAACTGTACCAAAAAACATATTCATCACTATGCCTTGCCCATAGCTTGCTACGACAGCACTTGCTGATCCCATGAATGTCCAGCCGGCAAAACCCGTCATTTCCTTAAAAATGGTTTTACTATAATATTTTTTAATATTTACTTCACATTCGGCATATTTTTTATGACAATAAATTCGCTTTGCAATCAATAATAATATTGAAGAAGCAGCAGTAAGCAACCCATATATCACCAGTTTATCAAAAGACGTATAAGTTATATAAATTGCTATTCCCAACTTAAAAAAAGCTTCGGCAATACCCAATATCGCCACAAGCATCATATTTTCATGAGCATTTATCAAAGCGTCATATGGAACAGAGATGATGGTAAACAGCGTGCTTACTATCATAAACTGATAAATGAATTGAGTGGCACCAATTCTATTTCCCGGTATTTTTAAGTGTTGTAAGAGGAAGAACCCGCCTATTTCTAAGATCAATAAGACTGCGCCTGCTATAATCAGGTGCAGCACCACACTAACATTAAATACTTTTTTTACCTTTCCGATATCACCCGCGCCTTCGGCATAAGAAATAAAACGCTGCGAAGCTCCTGCCATGGCATTATTAAGGAACGTAAGCATAGCAATAGCACCAGCTACCAAATTGAAAATCCCAAAATCAGCAATGCCAAGAGCAGATAATATTATTCTGGTTGTATAAAGTGAAATAAACATGGTAACCAGCATTCTTATATATAGAATACCGGTATTTTTAATCACTCTTTTAGCTGTGCTCATCCCTAAGATTTAAAATCAAACCCCATATATTCAGCTCAGTATTTTTACGGCTTCCGGGGTTCCTGAAATAAGTTGTAAAAAAGATATAGAAATATGTAAGAAATTAATCAACAAATTTTGTCAACTGTTTACCAGGAAGATATTAGCCTACCAGATGTTCCCATTGCGAATTGAAATGGTGCCTTACTAATTCTACATCGGAGGTAATCATATCTTTAACCAACCCTTTCAAATCGTACTTAGGCTTCCATCCTAATTTGGTTTTGGCTTTGGTGGGATCTCCTATTAATAAATCTACTTCGGTTGGCCGATAATATTTGGGGTCTATCCTTAAAACAATTTTACCAATCTCAATTTGATATTCCGGGTTGTGGCACGCTATTACCTTTGCAGTTTCATTTTCCCCTTCTCCCTCAAATTGTAGTTCTATACCCAATTCCTCAAAACACATTTTCACAAAATCCCGTATACGGGTTGTTATGCCGGTTGCTATAACATAATCTTCCGGCTCGTTTTGTTGCAATATTCTCCACATAGCTTCCACGTAATCCTTGGCATGGCCCCAGTCTCTCTGTGAGTTGAGGTTGCCCAGATACAAACATTCCTGCCTTCCTAATGCAATGGCAGCAGTAGCCATTGTTATCTTTCTTGTAACAAAGGTTTCCCCTCTTCTTGGAGATTCATGATTAAACAAAATTCCGTTGCATGCAAACATTCCATAAGCCTCGCGGTAATTTTTTGTGATCCAGAAGCCATAAATTTTTGCTACTCCGTAAGGTGAGCGCGGGTAAAAAGGTGAGTTTTCATCATAAAACCCTTTCGCATTCTTATTCTCTTCCATACCTCCATAAAGCTCGGAAGTTGATGCCTGGTATATTCGGGTCTTATCATTTAGTCCGAGTATTCTTACTGCTTCCAATATTCTTAATGTGCCGATACCGTCTACGTTAGCCACATATTCAGGAGAATCAAATGAAACTTTTACATGAGACATAGCTCCCAGGTTGTATATTTCATCTGGTTGTATTTCTTGTATAATCCTGATCAGGTTAGTAGAATCAGTCAAATCTCCATAATGTAATTTAAAGTTAACATGTGCTTCATGCTGATCAACATACAAATGATCAATTCGTTGGGTATTAAATGAAGATGATCTTCTCTTTATACCGTGTACATTATATCCTTTTTCCAATAACAATTCAGCCAAATAGGATCCGTCCTGTCCGGTAATGCCTGTAATCAAAGCTGTTTTCATAATTTTTTTTTACTGCCACGAATGGCTTTTACTAAAAGATTTTATACTGAGGTTATATTTTACTGCCGAATCAATTCCTTTTTTAAAAAGTCCTCATATGCCAGCTCAATCCCTCTGTTTAAAGAAGTTACATGCTTCCATCCCAGGGAGCTTAACTTATTAACATCCATCAATTTTCTTGGAGTTCCATCGGGTTTGGATGAATCAAATACAAACCCCCCGTTATAACCCACAACAGCTTTCACCATATGGGCCAGTTCCTTAATACTTACATCTTCACCTACACCAACGTTAATAAGTGCTTTTTCATTATATGTCTGCATCAAAAAAACACAGGCATCAGCCAGGTCTTCAGAATAGAGAAACTCCCTGCGCGGAGTTCCGGTGCCCCATATAGTAACTTCCGGGATATTATTCTCCTTAGCCTCATGAATTCTGCGGATAAGTGCCGGTAAAACATGTGAATTTTGCGGATGATAATTATCGCCAATACCATAAAGATTGGTAGGCATTACACTAATAAAATTACAGCCATATTGATCGCGATATGCTTCGCAAAGCTTTATACCCGCAATTTTAGCTACGGCATATGGTTCATTTGTATATTCAAGCGTGCCTGTTAATAAATATTCTTCCTTTAAGGGTTGCGGCGCCATTTTAGGATAAATACAGCTACTGCCTAAAAACATTAACTTGCTTACATTATGCTCATATGCAGCATGAATAATATTCGCCTCTATCATTAGATTCTCATAAATAAAATCTGCTCTGAATGTATTGTTGGCAACGATACCACCCACTTTAGCGGCAGCTAAAAATACATAGGCGGGTTTTTCTTCTTCAAAAAAGTCATCTACCTGTTGCTGATTGCGTAAATCAAGCGATGAGGAATTATGGTAAATGAGATTGGAAAATCCATCTTTTTCTAACTTTCGTTTGATAGCTCCACCCACCATTCCCCGATGTCCTGCTATATAAATTTTGTCATTTAATTGCATCACTAATTATTCTATTAATTATTTATGAAAGCTACTCTCGTGAGGTGAGGGAAGCGAATCACAACTTCTTTCACCTCAACGAAATTAAACCGCTCACTCCATCTATGACCTGAATACTGTTTTTGAATAATCTGCAAACCTGCCATTGCTGATTGAAGACGAAGTAATCTCAATATGAAATTTACTTATTTGGGCCACCAAAGCATACCCTATAGAAGGCAATTCTATTTTTACAGAATTATTATTTACCTGTACAATTCTTCCTTCCCGGTGAATAAGGGGGCCTTGTGTAATCTTAACAGCGTCATTAACATTAACTACCGTTTTCTCCAGATGCACATTTTCATATTTCCCGAGAAATGATTCTATTGCTTCAATTTCCTCATTCCTTACAATAGCCGGTTTACCAAGCCAGTGAACAAAATTCACCACTCCGGAAATTGACTTTATATAACTCAATGATTGAGGATTGGTTTTAACAAATACATATGAACTAAATAAAGGCTCAAGAACAATCTTTTTCCGATCATGCCATTGCTTTTGAACTTTATTAAGGGGGCAATATTGTTCAAATCCTTTTTTTGTTAACGATTCCGCAACCTTTTTTTCCCATCTTGGCTTGGTATATAAAACATACCAAAGTGTTTTTAATTCATTGTTCATCAGATGTCCAGATTTACAAGTTTAATCGAATATTTATCTTTTCAAGGCAGAGCTTCGCTATTCCCAATAACACCGATTACCTGGATTTGTAAGCTTTCATTGGATCTGAATAATGATATTTTACCTGTTTAGCCAACCCATTATTAAACAATAACAGATCTTACAGATTTATTTAAGTTTCAGCTTCTTCCTTTTAGGTTCTTTATCTTCTGTATATCCATAACCGTACCCGTAACCATACCCGTAATTTCCGTATGCCCTGTTTTTAACGCCATTAAACACAATCGCCATATTCTTTAATTCACGGATCCTGTTTTGTTCGTCAAGCTTTTGTATATATATGCGTGGCGTATAGCCATGACGTATAACAAAAAGTGTGGCATCACACATAGGTGACATAATAAAAGCATCTGTTACAGGATTAACAGGAGCTGTATCTACTATTATATAATCAAAATGTAATTCCAGGTATGCAAGCAATTCCTGCATTCTGCCATTCAGGATCAATTCAGAAGGATTGGGAGGTATTGGCCCCGATGGAATTACAAATAAGTTATTTGTATCTGTCTTTTTTATTATCTCTTCGACCTCTGCATCTCCTATAAAATAATTTGAAATTCCCCGCGTTCTGCTTACACTAAAAGCATCGCTTAATTTTGGCTTCCTGAGGTCCAACTCAATTATCACAACTTTTTTTCCAATTAACGCCAGGCTTACTCCAAGATTAGCAGTAATAAAACTTTTGCCTTCTCCCGAAATAGAGGAAGTAATCATAATTTTTTTCTTACGATTATTAATTCCTAAATATCCAAGTGAGGTACGTAACTGCCTGAATTGCTCTGCAATAAAACTTCTTTTCCCCTCCGCAATAACCAATGCTTTTTCTGATTGATCGTGAGCTACCTCGCCTAAAATCGGCACTTTTGTATATTTTTCAATTTCGGAACGAAACATTATATTTCTGTTAAGGATCTCTCTTATTTCAACAAACGCTATGCCCAGGGCCAGCGCAACAGCTATAGCCATTCCAAATACATAAAGTACTTTCGGACTTACAGGTGAATAACTTGTTTCAGCAACATCAATTACCCGGCTATCAGCAACAGTAGAAAAGTATGACAACGCTGTTTCCTCTTTCTTTTGTAAGAGAAAAGTATATATACTGTTTTTTATAGATTGCTGCCTGCTGATATCAAGTAATTCACGTTCCTTGGCCGGAAGCGTACGTAAAAGAGAGCCATATTGATTGTTCGTATTCACTACATCATTTCTCCCCGCTTCAAGACTGCGAACCTGGCTGTTTATACTTTCGAGTATTTTTGGCTTGATATTGTTTATCTGATCTATAACTGAAATAAGCAACGGATTGTTCTCAGCAGTGGTTTTTTTCATTTTTTCGAGCTGGGTTTCCAACTGGTACAATTGGTCCAGCAAACTTGAAAGGGTTGGGTCTGTAATTCCTAATGTAGAAGGGACTATTGCACTTTTCCGGTCTTTGTTCCTAATATATTTATCAACCTCTTTTAATACCGCCAATTGCATACTTAATTCTCCAACCTTCTGATCATTCACACTTACATTTGTTAAAAACTGCCTGCCTTGTTCACCTATATCTACAAGGCGGTTTTTTGTTTTGAACCGTGTAAGGCTATGTTCTACAGAATCTAATTCATTGAATACATTTTTCAACCTTTCTTCAATGAATGCCAGGGTATTTGATGCAAGCTGATTTTTATCATAAACAGAAGCCCTGTTATATTCTGCAATAACTCCGTCAATGATATTCTCCGCTCTTTTTGGCTCATCATCTCTGTACTTAATGTTTATAACTGTAGATTGTTTACTGCTGGCTGAAACCTGCAACCTGCTTATCAGTTGGGAAGCTGCGGAACGGAGACTGATTAATGAAAAATAAAATGGCTTTTTCGCATCTCCCTGCCTGAAAACCGGGTTGGGTATAAACCTCAGTGTTCCATAGCGGGTTTCTATCCATTCAAATAGGGCATACCCTTTTTTATTAAACGTTATGGTGTCTGTTTCATCATTATAAGAGAATGGTACATGGGAAACAGCAATTAAAGAATCAGGGTTTTTTACTTCAACCCAAACAGGACATACTACATATCCTGAATTATTACGCACTCTCCCCTCCTGTATAATAGGAGCATACAAATAAAGCTTTTTAACTACCTCTTTTGCTATTGACCTGGATTTGATTACTTCAATTTCATTTTCAATTATCTTTTTTGAACCAAAAAGATTTAAAGACTCCATCAGGTTGGAATCATCTAAGCCCTTTTTCTGATCTTTAATTAACAGCGTTGCTTTTGACTCGTAAATGGGTGTGGCATACCTCAAATATACCCATGCAGAAGCCCATGCAATTGCAACTAATATTACAAAAAGCGGCCACCATGGCAAATATTTGCTTAGGATATCCTGAAGAATGTTACCATCCTTTTCAGTACTATATTTATCCGGGCTCAAATCTATCTGTTGCTGCATATTTGTTTTTAAAAAACTGTATTATCGTAAAATTAAACCTACAACTATGGCCACCACCGATATGCTGCTTAATACCATTGGCCACAACTGCATTGATCTTTCAGCACTGCCAAGCCTTGCCGCATTAGGTTCAACATATACCACATCATTTGATTTCAGATAATAATACGGTGAATTCAAAAGATCGGTTGAATTCAAATTAATCCGCCTGATAATTTTCTGATCATTTTCTTCCCTTATCAGTAATATATTTTCCCTCCTGGCAAATGGAGTAAGGTCGCCAGCCATTCCCAAAGCTTCAAGTAAAGAAAGCTTTTCACTCGGCACACTTACAACTGTTGGATTTTTTACCTCTCCCATTACGGTTACCCTAAAGTTGATGATACGTATACTGATTACAGGGTCTACTAATAGTTTTTTATTGATCAGTTCTTCCCTTATACGGTCTTTCAATTGATTTTTTGTCAATCCTGACACTTTAATATTACCTAAAATCGGGAACTGTATATTTCCTTCAGGATTAACAAGATACCCACTGGTTTGTGACCCTATCGTTCCGCCGCCGCCAGACCCGGAAGCAGTTCCCAATAAATTTGGCGCATTAAAAATTAGATCTGCCTCAGGATTAGGGCTGCTTACTGTAATAGTTAAAATATCATTCTGATATATAACAGGTTCCGGTACTTTAGCATATGCCGACCGGATAGTGGTATCATTAATACCATAAAAATATGCAGCGTTCTTTGTATTTACACATGCAGTTGAAAATGCAATAAATAGTAACAGTATATAAAAACGGAGTTGTAGAAACAAATCCTTTAAAATTTTATCCATACTTAAATATTACCATGTTTTGTTTTGATAAACCCAATCGTGTAGTTCAATCAACCTCTTCTTGAAAAATCATCAATTTCACTGGTCGAAAACAATCTAAAATTGTACAAAGTCTGGCAAGAAATACTGGAATTAAAACGGATTTTTATAGGAATCGACTAAATATGTTTCCTCTCATCCTAGGGTAGTTGGGAAAGGCAAAGATATACTTTTCAGCTGGAAAAAGAGAAATTTTCAAACAATAATTAGCATACATTAAATTTTATTCAATAGTGTTACAATATGCATTATAAATTTTTACAAAGCGAAATTTTTAACTTAAGTGCAATTACACTAATTCCATATCATAACGCTCAACAGCTTCAATGCCCGGCAGTTTTTTAAGGCGATTCACTAACTCGTCTAATTCTTCTTTATCATGCACAAAAAGCTTCACATTTCCTTCAAAAAGTCCTTCCCTGGCTTCAACCGTAAGCGCAGCTATATTCACTTTCATTTCGCCGGAAATAAGATTGGTTATTTTATGGATAACACCCACATCATCAAGCCCTAATATTTTTAAACCGGTTAAAAATGATATCTCTTTGTTTTTAGCCCATTTTGTTTTTACTACCCTGTGCCCGAAATTCGACATCAGCCTGGCTGCATTGGGGCAGTTAGTGCGGTGGATGATCAGCCCTTTTCCGGTGCTTACAAAGCCAAATACATCATCGCCAGGAATTGGTTTACAGCAGTTTGCAAGCGTATACACAATTTTATCGCTGCTTTCTCCAAAAATGATAAGCTCATTATCCTTTTTTTGCCCTGGTTTGGAATGATCGGCTTCTGTATGCTTCGTCTCCGGCTCCGGCTTAGCCTGTTTAATCAAAACAAGCTTGTCTCCCAAAACCTGGAACTCCTCTTTCAACTCCTTAAGGTCAATATTTTTAATAGCAATCTGATAGTATAGATCAAGCGGAGACAGCTGTTTATAAAATGCTGTTACTTCATCAATATTAGCCTGGCTTACCGCCGCTCCTATACCCTCCAGTTTTTTCTGCAATACATATTTGCCATCATCTGCTATTTTACGCTTTTCCTCTTTGAGGGCATCCTTTATTTTGGTTTTGGCTTTGGTGGTTACCACAAAACCCAACCAGTCTTCATTAGGCTTTTGCTTGTTACTGGTAATAATTTCAATTTGGTCGCCACTGCGGAGCTTGTGGCCCAGTGGTACTAATTTATGATTCACTTTAGCCCCTATACATTTAGAACCCACGGCGCTATGTACTGAAAAGGCAAAATCCAGGGCTGTGGCTCCAACCGGCAGCATTTTTACATCCCCTTTTGGAGTATAAACATATATTTCTTCAGCAAGAAAAGAGGTTTTAAAATCCTGTAAAAAGTCAATGGAGTTTACATCATGCGTCAACGCCTCACGTATTTGCATAAACCACTTGTCAAACCTGCTCTCATCAGAACTTCCTTCTTTATACTTCCAGTGTGCTGCTAATCCCTTTTCTGCAATTTCATTCATTCTTTTCGTACGTATCTGCACTTCAACCCATTTACCCTGCGAGCCCATAACCGTTGTATGCAAAGCTTCATAACCATTTGATTTTGGATTACTCAGCCAGTCTCTTAATCGCTCAGGTAATGGTATATACATATCCGTTATCATCGAATAAGCTTTCCAGCAATCCTGCTTTTCACTTTCAGGAGGAGAATCAAGTATTACCCTGATGGCAAACAAATCATATACCTCTTCAAAAGCCACTCCCTTCTTCTTCATTTTATTCCAGATAGAGTGGATTGATTTTGGCCGGCCATACACTTCTACATTCAATCCCGATTTTTCTAATCCTTCCTTAATTGGCCGTATGAAGTCATTAATATAACGTGTTCTTTCACGCCTGGTTTCCGCCAGTTTCCGGGCTATTTCCCTGTATGTATCCGGCTCCAGGTATTTCATGGAAAGGTCTTCCATTTCCGTTTTAATGGAGTATAATCCCATTCTATGTGCCAGCGGGGCATATACATAAACCGTTTCGCTGGAAATTTTCAGCTGTTTTTCACGCTTCATGCTATCCAGCGTGCGCATATTATGCAACCGGTCTGCCAGTTTAATCAATATAACCCGGGGATCATCTGTGAGTGTAAGGAGTATTTTTTTGAAATTTTCAGCCTGCTGGGTAGTATTGGTATCAACTACATTGGATATCTTGGTCAGTCCATCAATGATCCTGGCAATTTCGGCACCAAAAGCCCTTTCGACATCCTCCAGGGTAAGATCTGTATCTTCCACAGTATCATGTAGTAAGGCACAAATAGTGGAGCGAACACCCAGCCCTATTTCTTCAACACAAATCCTGGCTACAGCTATAGGGTGCAGGATGTATGGTTCACCGCTTTTACGGCGCATGGTTTTATGAGCATCGGCTGCCATTTCAAATGCCAGGCGCACCAATTCTTTATCTCCCTGTTTAAGCTTGGGCTTTAATAGCTTTAATAAAGCCCTGTACTGCCGTACGATTTCCTTTTTTTCTTCTTCTTCGCTTAGGTTATATACCGGCGTTTTAACATCAGCTGCCATATAAATCCAAATTTAAGTAAAATCTATTACCTTTGCCGTCCCCAAAAAATCAGCAGGCTGATTTCAGGGGATATTTGCGGGTGTGGCGAAATTGGCAGACGTACCAGACTTAGGATCTGGCGCCGCGAGGCATGGGGGTTCGAGTCCCTCCACCCGCACACTACATAGGCTAAGCAGCGAGGGAAACCTGTTAGTGGTTCACCGGAATTTAGCCTTACTTCAAACAATAACACAGGTAAAATAAATTTATGGCTACGGTTACAAGAGAAAATATCGGTTTACTAAACGATAAAATAACAGTTACAGTAAACAAAGACGACTATTTTCCTCCTTTTGAAAAGGCGCTTAAACAATATGCAAAATCAGCTAATATACCCGGCTTCCGCAAAGGAATGGTGCCTGCGGGTATTATTAAGAAAATGCACGGTCCGGCAGTATATACTGAAGAAGTGCTGAAAAGCATTGAAAAGAACCTGGTAGATTATCTGCAGCAGGAAAAGCTAGATATATTTGCCCAGCCCCTTCCTTCCGGCGAAAATGATGCCCGTAACCTGGATATGAATAATCCTACAGATTACTCCTTTAATTTTGAAGTAGGATTAAAACCATCTTTTGAACTCGCTGATCTTTCAAAAGCAAATCTTACACGATACAGTATTGAGGTAGATGATAAAATGATAGATGACGAAGTGGAGCGTTTAAAGCTGAGACATGGTAAAATGACAGATCCTGAGGCCATTACTACTGATGAAAATGTACTGAATGTAAAGTTTGAGGAGTCGGATGCTGACGGAAATGTAATTGAAGGCGGAATAAGCAAAGACAACTCGCTTTTGCTTAAATATTTCAGCGCTGATTTTAAACAAAACCTGCTGGGCAAAAAGCAAAACGATACCGTTGTATTACAGCTAAAATCTGCTTTTGACGATAAAGAAAGAGAATGGCTCATCAGCGATCTGGGGTTGAATAAAGAAGACGAAACTGCTCTCGACAAATACTTTAAACTCACTATTACTAAAGTAGGGCTGGTAGAAAAACGCGAATTGAATGAGGAGTTCTTTAAAGAAGTTTATCCCAACAAGGAAAATATTACTACCGAAGCTGATTTTCGTAATGAAATTAAAAATGAAATAAGCAAGGGTTTTGAGGCGCAAACACGCAATCACCTTCATCACCAGATCTACCATGCGTTAATTGATAACACCGGTGTTGAGTTTCCAGAAAGTTTCCTTAAAAAATGGATGGAGAATGGCGGAGAGCAGGCAAAAACCCCTGAGCAGATCGAAGAAGAATTCCCTTCATTCAAAGATCAGCTGAAATGGACACTGATCTCTGACAAAATTGTAATAGACAATAATATAGAGGTAACGCCTGACGAAATCCGGGATAGTGTGGCCAATGAAGTATTAAACTATTTTGGCGCCTCCGGCATGCAGGGAGATATGTCGTGGATTGGCACTTATGTTGATAGCCTTTTAAAAGATAAACAACAGGTTGAAAACACCTACCGGAAAATACTTTCCCAAAAGGTATTTGAAACAACTGAAAGCAAGACGGCTCCTGCAGAAAAAATAGTATCTCTTGACGAATTCAGAAAAATGCAGGAAGAACATCAGCATCACCACCATTAGAAACAGGACGGTTCAATTATAATAACGGCAAAGTGCATTGTTGGCGATTAAATCATTGAAACATGATAAATCCCTGATCATCAACATGGCATTTTGTCGTTTTTTTTGTCTTGCATGATATTTGGGTATAGAAATGCCATAAATTGCCGTTTCTAACATAATGAAATGAAGCATAAGAAAATGTTCATCTTGTTAATTTATAATTGAAGATTTTCTTATGTGGAATTACATGTTGCTAAGAACAATAATTAATATTCACATGAAATCAAATATCATATCATGAACATTGGAAAAGAATTTGAAAAATACGCAGTCAAGCATAAAGGTATTTCAAGCAATACATTAGACAGTTACACAAAGCATGTAGTAACCAACCTTACACCCAACATTATTGAAGAAAGGCCCATGAACATTGCCGTAATGGATGTTTACAGCCGGTTAATGATGGATCGTATCATTTTTATGGGTTATCCTATTTCTGATGAAGTTGGAAATATTGTGACAGCCCAGCTATTATTCCTCGAAAGCACCGACCGCACCCGCGACATACAAATGTATATCAACAGCCCCGGCGGCTCTGTATATGCCGGCATGGGCGTATATGATACCATGCAGTACATCAACCCGGATATTTCAACCATTTGCACGGGTATGGCTGCCAGCATGGGCGCTGTACTGATGTGTGCAGGCGCTAAAGGCAAACGCACGGCGTTGAAACACTCAAGAATAATGATGCACCAGCCAAGCGCAGGTGCAGGCGGACAGGCAAGCGATATACTGATCACCGTTAATGAAGTAAAGAAACTGAAGAAGGAATTGTATGAAGTAGTAGCTTACCACAGCGGCCAGGATGTTGAAAAAATTGCCAAAGATTTTGATCGTGATTACTGGATGACTGCGCCTGAAGCTAAAGAATACGGATTGGTGGATGAAGTGCTTCTTATCAATCCTAAAAAACAAAAAGACAAATAAATTTATCAATTCTAATTCACACAATCCATGTATATAAATAACAAGAAGAAATTTGTTTTAGACGATGAAGATGTACCGGAAACACCGGAAATGCCATCAATGGAAAAGATGATGAGCGGATGGCAGTTTGACAAAAAATTTATTGAACAGCGTAAAGTTTTCCTGTGGGGCGGAGTAGATGACAAAAGTGCAAAAGACATTACAAGCAGGCTTTTATACCTTGATGCAATAGACCCGGGCAAAGAAATAACATTTTATATAAACAGCCCCGGCGGCATCGTAACAAGTGGCATGGTTATTTATGATACTATGCAGATGATAAAATCCCCGGTGGCAACTGTTTGTATGGGAATGGCTGCATCTATGGGATCAATATTATTGAGCGGTGGAAAAAAGGGGAAACGTTATATATTTCCTCATGGTGAAGTAATGATCCACCAGCCAAGTGGTGGTGGACAGGGTACTTCTGCAGATTTGGAAATAATGGCAGCTCAAACCATAAAGGTAAAAGAGATGAGCGCCAGGATACTTGCGGAAAACTGCGGACAAACCTTTGAAAAGGTTATGGCGGATTTTGACAGGGATTATTGGATGGACGCTAAACAATCTGTGGCTTACGGTATAGTAGATAAAGTTATTGAAAAGATATAAGCATTTTAAAATCAGCTTATTGAAAGCCGCTTTCGATGAGCGGCTTTTTTCATGCAGCGGAATTTGACATATGTCTGCCTTATAAACTGGATATTTACAAAAAAGTTTCGGATTTTTGTTCTCCGCTCTAATTCGTATAAAAACACCAACATCCTCCATATCCTCTGTTAGCTGATTATTAATTGAACACAAACGTATAATGGCTAAATCAATATTACATTGCTCGTTTTGCGGACGAAGCCGCGATGAGGTTAAAATACTCATTGCCGGACAGGAAGGACATATTTGTGAAAACTGCGTTGATCACGCAAGAGATATCATTGAACAGGAATTGGTTTTAAAGCATGAATCATCTCATCCACAGTTTAAACTAACTGTAAAAAAACCAATAGAAATAAAGAAGTTTATTGATGAATATGTGATCGGGCAGGATGAGGCGAAGAAAGTGCTGGCGGTTGCAGTATATAATCATTACAAACGCTTACAGCAGAAAATTGGTGATAATGATGTAGAGATAGACAAGAGCAATATTATAATGGTGGGCGAAACAGGCACGGGTAAAACCCTGCTGGCAAAAACCATTGCCCGCATGCTGAATGTGCCTTTTGCTATTGTTGATGCTACCGTATTCACCGAATCAGGTTATGTGGGTGAAGATGTGGAAAGTATACTAACCCGTCTGTTGCAGGTTTGCAATTATGATGTTGCCGCTGCAGAAAAAGGTATAGTATATATAGATGAGATTGATAAAATTGCCCGTAAAGGCGATAATCCTTCTATAACCCGTGATGTAAGCGGCGAAGGCGTGCAACAGGGATTATTAAAATTGCTTGAAGGAACAGAAGTACTTGTTCCCCCGCAAGGGGGTAGAAAGCATCCTGAGCAAAAGCTGGTAAAAGTAAATACACAGAATATATTATTTATATGTGGCGGGGCATTTGATGGCATTGATAAGGTAATTGCCCGCAGGGTTAATACCAATGCTATTGGCTTTAATGTAAATAAAGACCAACAGGAAACCATGAAGAAAAACCTGTTGCAGTATGTGAATGCACAGGATATGAAGTCATTTGGGTTGATTCCCGAACTGTTGGGCCGTTTACCGGTAATCACATATCTCAATCCATTAGATGCAACAACATTGAGATCTATTCTTACCGAACCCAAAAATGCGCTTATCAAACAATATGTACGCCTTTTCGAAATGGAGGGTATCAAATTAAAGATTGATGATGCCGTTTTAGATTTTCTTGTTTCCAAAGCGCTTGAATATAAATTAGGTGCAAGAGGTTTGCGCAGCATTTGCGAAAATATTCTTACCGATGCTATGTTCGAAATGCCTACATCCGGAAACAAAGAGTTTCATCTTACACTGGATTATGCGGAGCATAAATTCAGCAACAGTAAGATGAGCATGCTGAAGGTGGCGTAAATACCAGGATCAGGTAAGCATGTTGTATTAACAATAATTCATCGCATTTCTTCGTAAAAGGAGAAGCCTACAGGCAGAAGCGACAGACATCAGATTCTTATATTTCTTGTCTGTCGTTTCTCGTTTAATATAGCACTAAGATGGTTTTTCACAGTAAAGGAATTGTTTTACGCACTGTACCATATGGTGAAACTTCCATCATTGCGCTAATCTATACAGAGCTTTTCGGGATACAGTCGTATCTTATTAACGGCGTTCGTACCAATAAAAAATCTGCCTTAAAAGGCAATCTTTTTCAGCCGGCTGCGCTGCTGGATATGGAAGTATATCATAATGAACTGAAAAACCTGCAGCGTATCAAGGAAGCTAAATGGCATTACCTGTATCAGCAGGTTTTCTTTAATATATATAAAAACGCGGTTGCTGTATTCATGACGGAACTACTGCAAAAAGTGCTGAAGCAACCCGAAACCAATGCAGACCTGTATAATTTTATAGAAGACGCTTATATACAGCTCGACCAGGCAGACGCTAAAACAACATCTAACTATCCTGCTTTCTTCGCGTTACACCTCACCGAGTTCCTTGGCTCAAGAATACAGGATAACTATACAGCGATAACCCCGATACTTGATTTACAGGAGGGCCGCTTTATACAAGAAACTCCTGCGCATTATTTTTATTCGGAGGGAGAAACGGCACATGCTATTTCCCTGTTACTGAAAGCCCTGCAACCGCACGAAGCCGGAGACATCATATTAAATAATATCACCAGGCGGCAGGTACTTGATGCCTTAATGCAATTTTATATCCTGCATGTAAATGATTTCGGCACCATGAGATCGTTGCCGGTTTTAAAGGAAGTATTGGCATAGATATGCCCTGTAACCCATACAACAATTTATCATTCGCTCACATAATCTGGCAATATTTCGCTATTTTTGGAAACAATTGTCCTGAAAAGGGATGCTATTATATATTGTTACAGGTTTTGTGGGTTGAATTTTGTGTGCAATGAACAGCAGTTTAGTTTAATTCAATATAGGTTATTCTGATTTCAGCCGTTATCATTTTTGCCCTACGGCTTTATAGATATACTGTCCGCCATCAGGCGGATATGCTTCACAGGATAATAGTGTGCTTTGCCATTTCTGTAACAATAGCATAGTTTCCTACCGGACGTTTATTAACTATTTAACGAAACTCATATATGGGTTGTAGTAGCTGTGGCACAAATACCGGCGGAAAACCTAATGGTTGTAAGAGTAATGGAGGATGCAGCACCGGCGGATGTAACCGGATGAATGTACATGATTGGTTAACCAATTTGCCTATATCCGATGCGGAATCCATATGCCGCGTTATTGAGGTCTCTTTTAATAAAGGGAGCAGGAAAGAATTTTACCGTAACAGTACTGTACATCTTTTTGAAAAAGGTGAACTGGTGACGCTTGAAGGCGTAAGCGGTTTTGATGTGGGGGAAGTAAGTATGACCGGAGAGTTGGTAAGGTTACAATTGAAGAAAAAAGGCGTTGAAGAAAATAATCCTGACATAAAGAAAGTGCTGCGCCGCGCCGGCGACCGCGACCTGGAGCAGATGCGCCAGAATAAAGAACGGGAACCTAAAGCGCTTATGCGGGCACGTTCAATTGCCCGGCAACTGAAGCTGGAAATGAAATTAAGCGAGGTAGAATTCCAGGCGGATGGCAGAAAGGCAACTTTTTTCTATACAGCTGATGGTCGTGTTGACTTCCGTGAACTGATCAAAGCCTATGCTTCTGAATTTAAGGTTAAGGTGGAAATGAAGCAGATCGGCTCCCGCCAGGAAGCGGCCAAAGTGGGCGGTATAGGAAGTTGCGGCCGTGAACTATGCTGCAGCACCTGGCTCACCAGCTTTAAGAGCGTAACTACCATTGCAGCCCGTTATCAAAACCTCAGTATTAATCAAACCAAATTAAGCGGGCAATGTGGCAGACTGAAATGCTGTCTCAACTATGAGTTAGACACCTACCTTGATGCATTGCAGGGTTTTCCTGAAAATGCGGACATGCTTGAGACCACAAAAGGTAATGCACTGCTCATCAAGAAAGATATTTTCCGGAACCTGATGTGGTATACTTTGCCTGAAAGCAGCAAGCAATACCCGCTATCCATAGATACCGTTCGGAAAATAAAAAGCATGAATGCTAAGGGCGTTAAACCCGAAACGCTCGAAACAGAAGAAGTTACCTCAAACAAACCAAAAGAAATTGAACCTGAATTTGTGGATGTGGTTGGACAGATAAGCCTGCGCAGCCTCGAAAAGGCTGACAGAAAAAAGAAGTTTAACAAAGGCAGGGATCATCACAAAGACCAACGCGACCAAAAGGGGCAAGATCAACCTCAACAACCGCCACAACAACGCGGACCGAGAAATAATAATCCCCGCGGTGGAAGCGGTAATACTAACCGTCCCAATTTTAAGGTAGAAAAGAATAAAGGAAATAATAACAAATAGCTGATTCTGCCAGGCAGACACGGGTAATTCGCTTGCATCGCTAAATATAGCGTTTATATGATCATAGTTTCACAAAAGGCATTCTCTTTACGGCTCCATTATTATTTCTTAATATAATGAAATAGGTGCCTGTTTGTAATGTCGTAACCGGGACAGATATCTTGATCTGATGCAGAGTTGCCAAATTCATGTGAAGCCTTACATTTCCGCCCATGTCAAATATATCAAGTGTCCGCCAGTTGTCTGAAATATTCAAACTGTCAAGCACAAGAAGGTTTCCAACAACGGGGTTAGGTGCAATACGTCCGGAGCCCGGTGTACCTGGTGTCAGAAAAAAGCTAATTGTATTGCTGGTAACGGTGGCAGGATCGCCGCAATCAGCATTACTGGTCATTGCCAAACGAATTTTATCACCCGTTTGCTTTGGTTGATAATTGAGTATCCCTGATGCAGCAGAAGGGATATTTTTCCAGCTATACGCCTGAGTGCTATCCTGCCACATGTATAAAGGCATATTACCCTCATTTTCCGGAGATGCGATTATTGATGTTGCTTGTCCCTGTATCAAATTTGCATTGCCGGATATTGATACTGCAGGAGTAAGCTTCGGATTAATTACTACATGTATGGTACTGCTTCTTGCATTAGTATACATAGGGCATGCTATATCACTAGTCATCATAACATATATACTGTCGCCAGCTTGTATTTCTGAAGGCGTATAAGACGGGCTATTGTTTCCGGTAATGACGCCATTTTTTCTCCACTCATACGATGGGAATTGCCCTCCATTCACCGGTATTGCGTTAAAGGTAACATGGGTATTAGGACAAATTACGCCGGGCTCCTGCTCTATTTTTACAGATGGCGCCAATACCAGATTAACCTTTACTTTAATAGTATTACTTTTAACTGTTTGGGGTAATGGGCATAAAGCACTGCTTGTCATAATTACATTTACCTCCGCATCATTGGCGAACGTTTCTGACGAAAAAGTATGGGTGTTAGTGCCGACATTTACACCATTCACCTGCCATTGGAAGGATGGAGTTTCTCCACCGTTAACAGGATATGCTGTAAACAAAACTTCGTTTCCCGGGCAAGTTACATCGGTGTTTGAAGTTATATTAACTACTGGTGTTACTAATGTATCAGTAATTGAAAGTCCGTAAACTTCGCTAAATTGATTGGCATTAATAACACACCGGTACTGGTAATTATTCCAGGATGCAGGCACATTAATAATTTGTAAAGTAGCAGTTTGTGTTCCTGAGAAATAAGCGTTTTCTGAAATGTTGACAAAAGTGCTGCCGCTATATTGCTGCCATTGATAACTATTGCCTTTTACAGCAGATGTAAAGCTTGTGGTCCCTTTAGGGCAAACTTTTACAGGAATAGCTTTGCCCGTTGTATTAAGCAAAAAACTTACGGTATTATAGGTAAAGACTGAAATGTCGGGCATGCCATCCCCGTCAATATCGGCAATTGAAGCACTGTATATTCTATCGTTGAATGCTATATCAATCTTTTTATCCAGGTTAATAGAGGCTGGCTCACTCATATTCCTTTGTATAGATATATTGTTGATGTCGAATGTACTTAGTTGCAATAAATCTGGTTTCCCGTCTCCGTCTAGATCTCCAACATCAGTAATACTTATACCTGTCCCTGTAAAAATGTCTTTTTTCTGTTCAAAAGTAATAGCTCCTGGCATACTAATATTCCGGTAGGCTAAAACACCTTTTTCATTAGATGATCCCATTAGCATATCTGGTTTTTCATCTCCGTCCATGTCAACTGCGTAAATGCTATTGGGCTGAGGCTGCCTGCCGTAATCTATTTTATTGGAAAAACTAATTTTTCCGGGAATACTGGTATTCAAAAAAACAGATCCGCCATTAGGAATCGACATGGCCAGTAAATCTGGTTTGTTATCTCCATCAATATCTCTTGTAGTGATTTTGGTTGAGTAGCTGAACATATTGTAATCTATCCTGGTGTCAAACACAATATTTCCGGGTTCACTCAGATTTCGGAATATTGTTATAGTTTGCGAAGAGTAATTAGCGATTACGATATCTGGTTTTCCATCTCCGTCGAGATCATGGATCAGCCCATCTGACGGCCAACTGGTAGATACACCAGTAAAGAAATTTGTGACATGCGTAATTGAAATATCGCCAACAGTGCTTGTATTTCTGAAAACAGCTATACCACTACCATCATAGCTAACAGAAACAATATCCGGTTTTCCATCTCCGTCTAAATCACCTGTTAAAGGTTTAAATAAAGGCATTGTTGTTGAAAAGCTCCGGTCTTCTGCAAACTGAATATTTCCCGGAGTACTCATGTTTCGTGCAATTATAATATCCTGGTTACCTGTAACCATATCAAGCTTTCCGTCGCCATCTATATCACAAAATGAAGCAAAGCGTCCCGCAGATCTTTGCAGCCTTGTGCCGGAGAAAGATTGAATCATTGATCCTGTACTTCCCGGGAAGCTAATGCTGAATGGTTTAGCTGAATATGCAGTTAAGCCGCGGGTTGAAACAGTTATTGGACTATACGATGCACCAGCCGGCACTATAACCGACAATGATGTTGTGGAGGCAGAGGTTACAGTTGCTCTCACTCCCCCAAAGTATACTATATTTCCAGAAGTTATCTCATTAAAATTATATCCGTTAATCACAACACTTGTGCCAACCCGAGCTGACGATGGCGCAAAAGATGTTATAACCGGGGGCGTACCTAATAAAAATCCGGTTTTTGTTGCCGTACCATAATCATTGGTAACAGCCACTTCTCCGGAAGACCCGGGACCAACAACGGCAGTGATGCTTGTGGAAGAATTTACTGTAAAGGATTGGGCAGGTATTCCTCCAAACGAAACAGCTGTAGCTCCGCTAAAATTTACGCCGGTAATATTAACTATAGTTCCCATTTCTCCTGTAGTAGGAGAAAATGATTGTATAAAAGGTTCAGGCTTTATTTTGTTAATATAAATTTTTAAAGCCGTATCTGATGGTGACGTGACCAAAACATCGTTTTTGCCATCCCCATTAAAATCAGCGATTGCTGTAAGATATTGGCCTGTAACCTGGATTGGCGAATAATCTGATTTTGGTGCCAGACTAATTATGCCGCTGGTGCTTAGATTCTTAAAAATGCCAAGATTTACATTCACAAGGCAAGCAGCTATATCTATTTTACCATCCCCGTCAATATCGCCCAATGACAAACCTCCGGGATTTCCTGTCGCATCAAACTGCACAGGATCCTCAAACTCTCCGTATCCGTTATTTCTTAAAACCGTCATTCTAGATCCTCTGTAATCACCTGATACCAAATCGGTAATTCCATCACCATCTATATCGCCTGCCGCCATGTATGAATGGGAATAGCCTGGGTACTTTACCGGCGACTTGAATATAATATTGCCTTTAGATGATGTATTATTAAGTACTAAAAATTCATGTGATGTAGCATTGGGGATAATAAGGTCTGGTTTTGCGTCTCTGTCAATATCTGCTAATAGCATGTTTCTACCTCCCGGAGTACTGGGTATAGATATAGCTTCGGCAAAAGAAAAAGATCCTGGTTCACTTGTATTGCGTAATATGATAGCTGATTCAGCAGGATAAAAAGATGCAGCAATATCGGATTTCCCATCACCATCAATATCGCCTATTGCTAAGCTCACAGGCGACCTCTGAACACTGGTTACAACTGATGGCACAATCAATATATTTCCCGGCGTTGAAATGTTCCTGAATGCAGAAATAGTTGTTTCACCACCAACTACAATATCCAGCTTCCCATCTCCGTCAAGATCACCCAATTCTAAGCTTACTGGAAAATAATCAGAACGTATGTAAACAGGAGTATCGAAAGCTACTGATGGCAATGTGCTAATATTTCTATATACAAACAGACCGCTATTGTCAGTTAGCCCTTGCACTTTTGCAATAATATCTGGCTTTCCGTCATTATCCATGTCACCTATTTTTATATCTGAAAGTCCGTTATTGGGACCTACATAGATGCCAACCGGAGGGGCAAATGAACTGGGAGTAATACTACCTCCATTCATAAATGTAACAAGAAACGGTTTTGCTGAATAACCAATCAGATTATTACTAACCACACTAATAGCTTCAAAGGTTGCGCCAGCCGGTACTTTTACGGTCAATGAACTGCTGGTTCCTGACATTACGGTAGCACGCACAGCGCCGAAATACACAATATTTTCTGATGGGGTAATATGAAAATTGGAACCGCTGATTGTGACAGTTGTGCCAATTGGTCCGTTTGTGGGACTAAATGAAGATATCGCAGGAGGTAAGAACCAATTAAATTGACCCATAGTTGAACTACCACCCGGCGCTGATACATTTACTGATCCCGAAGCTCCGGCACCAATTGTAGCTTTGATCCGGGTTGATGAAACAACAACGAATGATAAAACCTGCTCACCACCCACAGCAACCGCAGTAGTACCTGTAAGTGAGGTTCCTGTTATAGTCATAATCGTACCCTGCGTTCCTTTTAAAGGAGTAAATGATGTAATGGTTGGAATAGAAATAAATCCATGCAATGACGTATTGCCGCCGGAAGCCGTTACACTAACTGTTCCCGGTCCGGAAGAAGGGGCTGTGGCAGTAATCAATGTTGGAGAAACTACCGTAAACATAGCCGTTTCACCACCAAAAGTAACTTTGGTTACATCTGTAAAATTTGTTCCGGTTATAGTAATGAGCGTTCCGGCAGCTGCTGTGGCTGGCGAAAATGATACAATAGTTGGTGGAGGAAAATAAATAAATCCGGGTAATGTACTTGAGCCCGATGTAGTGCTAACAGTAACATCACCTGACGCCCCAGAGCCAACAAATGCTTTGATGACAGTAGGTGATTCAACGGTGAATGATGCAGCAGCACCGCCAATAGTTACTGACTTAACATTGTAAAAATTTGTTCCAGTAATAGTGATCTCAGTTCCTGTTTTACCTTGTGTTGGATTGAACGCAGTGATAGAGGCCCTTGAAGGGAGATAAATATATTTTGTAGCAGTATCGATAACGCTCCCGTTTGATACCACTAATTGAATAGTGTCCATATGCTCATTGAATGTCGCAGTATATGTTGACTCATAAGCATTACTAATAGGTTTACCATTAACTATCCATGTATAGCTGTAGCCGGCCCTCGAAAAGTTTTTCAGGTTAACTAAACCGGTGGCACCAAAGCTTGTTGTATCTGTTTTTAAATAAGCCTTTGGCAGGGGAGTTCCTCCACCGTTTATACCCAGTTCAAAAAAGCCAAGCCTTCCGCCTGCCCATAACTGGTTACTGTTAATAATGTAAAGATCATTATGTGTGTAACCAAGGTAAGCAAATGAATTATCCCTCGGCAACATCTCCCATATTTTACCGCCATCTACAGATTTAGCCACATTATTCTGCCCGGTCAATGCATAACCCGTATTATCATCAATAAATTTTATTTTGGCAGCATACATCGGTGTTGCGTCAGGGTCATTTAGCAGGTTCCAGGTTGTACCTCCATTCTCGGTTATATAAGTATAGAATCTGGAGTTTTCCTCATTACAGTTTAGCCAGCCCTTATACGGGTTGACAAAATATGCATATGACATTTTAACTCCGGTCTTGGGATATGCAATATTTTGCCAACTGTTACCTCCATTACTAGTTTTAATGAGCTGATTAGTTTGATAACGAGTACTTCCCGCATATACATTATTGTTATCAACAGCCTCAAGAAACTGCCATCCGGCGCCTTCTGTTATTTTTACTGTTTGCCAACTTATTCCCTGATCGGTTGTCTTCAATATCCTATCTGCATCTATCGCAAATCCTATATTATCGTTTTGGGGAAATATCATATCTGTAACTCCGCCGGATATTTGTAGCGGATTATATTGAGAATGGTATACCAGCTTAAAACTATTTCCACCATCTGTCGACCGAAGTATTGCAGGAACATATCCGTAATCTCCCCATACAATAATATTATTTTGATTAAAGGCTTTTACACCAGCTATACCAAAACCTAAAGTGAGATTTACTCCATAGCCATTAAAATCCACATTTGAAACAGTTATATATTTCTTTATAAAAGTGTGGCCGCTATCTATTGAATACCCAATCCAGTTTTTGAAAGCGACATACCCCGAAGACGGAGTGTAAAAGCTGATCTTGTATATCTCATTTTCCGGCCTACTATCATCGAGATATATTTGGCGCATCTGACCACTTAGGAAGGTGTTGTAGCCAAAAATTAAAAAAAATACAAGTACAAAGCTCTTAAAGGGTGGAATTAAAGGCATAAAGCAATGCATTTATCATCATGTATGCTGACTCTAGAAAACTGACGATCCTATGAATCAGGACTGCAGTGATATTTTAGAGCGAAGGTTGGTATCAAACAGAAATTCTAATTTGATATATAATAATTATGAAAAATTAATACGGTATATCCAGTATCAGACTTGAATAACGGTAACCCCGCAATAAGTATTGTAACTGAAGTGTTTTATTTATAAACAACAGCCTTTGAACGCATTGCTATATAGTTGAGATGCGCGATGGAATAAAACATTCTTGCTGGAGGCTTTATATCAAATAATATATATTTTCTTCTTCTTTGCTTTACTTATCTACAGGAAAAACAAACTGTAGCCATTATGCTGGGCTTCGTTTATTTTCTACTTTAAACCATAAATATATTTGCTTTTTTATCACTTTACCCTGTACCCCCGCCATCCATACCAGGCAACCACCACAAAACAAAGCAAAGGAACGATATAGGAATGTGCTGTACCCTTGTCAGCTAATAAACCCATTACAAAAGGCATTAAAGCGCCACCAACTATCGACATGATCTGGAAAGAAGATCCTCTTTTTGTATGATACCCAAGGTCTTTAACGCCTAATGCAAAAATGGTGGGGAACATAATGGATTCAAAAAAGAAAACAGCCATAAGGGAATATACAGAAAGCCAGTCGCTGCCCCATACCACTACAGCACAAAGTACAATATTAACCAAAGCGAAAATAGTTAGCAATATATTGGGAGCGATCTTCCTCATTAATGCGGTGCCCACAAAACGACCTGCCGTAAATAATGCAAGACTTATAGAAAGGAGATATGCCGCCTTGGCATTATCAATTTCGCTTTTTGCCTCCGTACAATAATTAATAAAAAGCGCTGCTACCCCTACCTGGGCAGCCACATAAAAAAATTGGGCAATTACGCCATATACAAAATGACTGTGCTGGAATAATGACTTCTGAGTACCGGTAGCAGCACCCGGCAAACTGTTTAACAGACTATCGCCCGTCTTTTCTTCTTTAATTTCAGGTAAATATGTTCTCCAGAATAAAAATGCCACAAACAAAACCACGATGGCAATAATTATATACACCATCTTTACTGAATCAAGATTGGTCGGGTCGTTGGCAGAGCTCTCTCCAAAAAAAACATGCGCTGCAATAATGGGACCTATAAACGAACCGACGCCATTAAAGCATTGCGACAAATTCAACCTGAATTCTGAAGTTTCCGGCTTGCCTAAAACCGTAACATAAGGATTGGCGGCGGTTTCCAAACAGGTTAATCCTGATGCCAATATAAAAAGCGCTACAAGAAAAAAATTAAAACTCGCCGTTTGAGCGGATGGATAAAAAAGAAATGCACCAAATGCATATAACAAAAGCCCGAGCAGTATTCCTTTTTTATATCCAAACTTATTCATAAACAAACCGGCTGGCAAGGCTATTAAAAAGTACGCACCGAAATATGCTGCCTGTAACAATGTTGATCTTGACTTGGTAATATTCAATGCTTCCTGGAAATGCTTGTTCAGCACATCCAATAATCCATAAGCCAGCCCCCACAATAAAAATAAGCTGGTTACCAGTATTAAGGGAAAGGTATAATTGTTTGAATCTTTCGAGCTTACAGTTGTTGTGGTTGAAGCGGGAGTTAATGCCATGCAATCAATTATTGAAGTTGAAATAATATTTACAGGGATCTGTCCAGATGCGTATATCCACCATCTACATAAATGATCTGCCCGGTAGTATGGCTTGATTTACTGCTCAATAAAAATATCGCCATACCAGCAATTTCCTCGGCGGTTGTCATCCTTTTTTCAAAAGGAATTTTAGATACAATTTGTTCCAGTTTCTCTTTAGGATTCGGCAAACTGTTGATCCAGTTTTCATATAATGGCGTCCATACTTCGGCAGGCAATACAGTATTCACGCGGACGGAATATGGCAACAGCTCAACTGCCCATTCCCTGGTAAGCGCATTTATTGCACCCTTGGAAGCAGCATAGCCTGATGTATTGCCCTGCCCGGTTGTGGCCACTTTGGAACCGATGTTCACAATATTTCCTTTGCTCTTTTTTAAATAAGGCAACGCATAATGTGCAAGGTTATAATAATGACTTAAATTTTTGTGCAGCGATTCAAAGAACCTTTCGGGTGATCCATTTTCTAATCCAACACCGTCATTAATACCCGCATTATTTATCAAGCCGTCAATCTGCCCATATTTTTCTGCTGTAAAATCTATTACCTCTTTGCAAGCCTGTGCCTGAGACAACTCAGCCGTTACATAACTCGCTTTACCTTTCGCCTTTACAATTTCATCTACTATTTTAATATTATCATCTTTACCACGTCCCACTACCACCACAATCCCACCTTCGCCGGCAATGCCTTTACTGATAGCCGCCCCAATACCTTTTGCACCACCTGTAACTATATATACCTTATTCGCAAGATTCAGATCCATATTTTCAATTTAAAATTTATTATGATCAGAGATTATAAAATTGAACAGCATTAGACCCGAATACTTTTTCACGGTCTTCTTCGCTATAATTTTCCATATATTTCTCCAGCAGGCTTTTCCATTGCACATACATTCCGGCAACCAATATTACCGGCCAGTCACTACCAAACATCAGTCTGTCTACACCAAACGCATCAAACACCACATCAAGATAGGGGTAGAAATCTGCCGCACTCCAATCCTTCCAGTTGGCTTCGGTAAATAATCCGCTCAGTTTGCAATATACATTGGGATGAAGAGCCATTTCTCTAATCAATATACTCCATTCCTTTATGTCTTTATTCCTGATACTGGGTTTACCGCAATGGTCAAGTACCAGTTTTTGCTCCGGAAACTTTGACACAAATTCCACTGCCGGTTTTAACTGGTGATGATATATCAACAAATCATAGGTATAACCATATTCTTTTAATGCAGCTACACCACTTTGAAATTTTTTACCTAACAAAAACTCATGAGGTTCGCTTTGCACAATATGGCGATACCCTTTAATGGAGGGATTTACCGCAAAATGCTGCAGGCGCTCGGCAACGTCATTTGCCTGGAAATCAATCCAGCCAACCACACCCTTAATAATATCGTGTGTTTTTGCCAGTTCTACCAGGAACCTTGTTTCCACCTCCGACGGATCTGCCTGCACCGCCACACATCCATCTATACCATTTCTTTTTAAAGTAGAAGCAATTGTTTCCGGAAGATAATCCTGCTGCAGTATCTTCATATCATCCATCCAGCCGTCACGCTTACGGTCATATTTCCAGAAATGAACATGAGTGTCGATAGTCATAAGTGGTAAGTAATAAGTGGTAAGTGATAAGTAAATCTAGACGTTTAATCTTTCATCAAAACGCCGCCTGGTTTACCCTTTTCAAATTTCCAAATTCACAAATCTCCAAATCAACTCACTTTATAAACGGCAAAAACTGATCTGCTAAAAACTTATTTCCTGTTCCATTCATATGCACACCATCTGTAGTTAAAATATCTTTTGCTTTATCTTCAGGATTATGGGTGTAGATATAAGCTACAGTTGCCTTGCGCAAATCGATTAATTCAACATTCTTGTTTTTTGCAATGCCTCTTATAATTTCTGCGTATTTATTCAGGTCTCCATCTAACTCATTCACATAATCTTTTTTCTCACCTACAACTGTTGGTGTGCAAATCACCACTTTTGCTCCCGCTGCCTGAATTTTATCAATCAGTTTATTATAGAACTTCTCAAACTTGTCAGCATCAGTGCCGGTGCCATGTGATCTTTTATGCCATACATCATTTATGCCAACATAAATAAATACAAGGTCAGGCTTTTTCGACAATACATCATCTTCCAGGCGCAGGTAAAGATCATATACCTTATTTCCCCCGATACCTGCACCAATCAGCTCAAAACTTTTATCTCTTCCATTGGCTGCAAGCAATTGCTGCAATACAGTGATATAGCCTGTCGGTCCAACGCCTGCCTGCGTAATAGAATCACCAAAGAAAATAACTTTCTTTTTTTGCTGGAATGAAAAAGCAGATATAACAGTAAGTATAATTACTAAAGAAAAAAATAGAAGTACCTGTTTCATTATTTCAAGCTTATTTAAGTTCAAAAATCTTTTCCATCAACACCCACTTTTCGCCCGGCTTAGCCCAGGGTAATGCCTGTTGAAATTTCCACATAAAATTTTCCCATTCCTGCACGCGGGGGTTACTGGTATCTGAATCTCCTTTCGCATCAAAAGAAAAGTCATCGGCCGTTTCCATAATCATGAACATACGATTTCCTGTAAGAAAAATATCCATTACAGTAATGCCGTCATCTTTTATTCGTTGGGCTATCTCCGGCCAAATATTGGTATGTATTTTTTTATACTCAGCAATAAGCTCAGGGTCATCTTTAAGATCGCATGCAAGGCAAAATCGTTTCATTAAAAAAGCATTAAATGAGTTATCATCAGTTACCAGTCCAGCTTACCAGGGTTTGCTTAGCTTGTCCCAATCCATCAATACCTAACTCCACAACATCTCCTGCCTTTAAATAAATGGGGGCAGGTTTTTGGCCTAATCCCACACCTGCCGGGGTTCCTGTAGTAATAATATCGCCCGGAAGCAGGGTCATAAACTGGCTTAAATAGGAGATAATAAAAGGTATTTTAAAGATGAGATTTTTACTATTGCCGTCCTGGTAAGTTTTACCATTAACGGTAAGCCATAAACGAAGATTATTTACATCTTTAATTTCATCCGGTGTTGCAAGCCATGGACCTATAGGCGCAAATGTATCACAGCTTTTTCCTTTCACCCATTGCCCGCTTCTTTCCAGTTGAAAAGCTCTTTCGCTGTAATCATTATGCAGCATATAACCGGCTATATAATTGTTTGCGTCTTTTTCTTCAATATAAGATGCTTTTTTACCTATTACTACGGCCAGCTCTACTTCCCAGTCTGTTTTCGTGCTGTTTTTAGGAATAACAATATCATCATCCGGACCGGTAATGGCGGTAGTAGATTTAAAAAATATGATTGGCTCAACCGGAAGCTGCATATTACTTTCAGCGGCATGATCGGAATAGTTGAGGCCTATGCAGATAAGTTTTGACGGACGAACAATCGGAGCACCCAGTCTTTCTGCGGCATCAACCACAAACGCTGATTGCTGATTATTTTTTAGCCATGCTGAAAGCCTGCTTATACCCTCTGTGGCAAAAAAATCTTCAGTATAATCTTCACCAAATGAAGATATATCAATACGCTGTCCATTCTCTAATTGAATGCCGGGCTTTTCTTTGCCTGCTTTTCCAAATCGAATCAGTTTCATGTTGATTTTCTTTTTTGAGTGGACTAAACTACTTCCATTTTTGCTGTAGGCCAAACCTATTTTGCGAATACGTTTGCACTAACATTAACCATATGATAAAGGTTTGCCGGGAGAGACAACTAATATCTGTTAGTTTTTTATATTAACTTTATTCTGCTTATACAATTGATTGCATGCCGCAGAAAATCCGCATAGTTACAGCCACCAGTTTATTTGATGGGCATGACGCTGCCATCAATATTATGCGGCGCATTTTGCAAAGCAAGGGTGCGGAGGTAATTCATCTCGGCCATAACCGTTCCGCACATGAAATTGTGGAATGCGCTATAGAAGAAGATGCTACAGCCGTTGCTATTACCAGTTACCAGGGCGGGCATATTGAGTTTTTCAAATACATTAAAGAGCTGCTGGACAAAAACGGAGCCAGCCATATCAAAATTTTTGGTGGCGGTGGGGGTACCATATTACCGAAGGAAATTGAGGAATTGCATAAATATGGTATTACAAGAATATACAGTCCTGATGATGGAAGAAAAATGGGGCTTGAAGGAATGATTGAGGATGTAATAATGCTTTGCGCAAATAGGCCTACACACAACGGGAAGATTAAAGAACCCGCAAATGGAAAATACCCGCTCGGTGAAGCCCATAATATAAAACATTTAGCGCAGGCTATAACATCAGCAGAAGGGAAATCGAATACTACAGATGACATTTCATCAAATACTGCCGGTAATAAGTCTGTTGTTATAGGCATAACAGGCACAGGAGGCGCAGGTAAATCATCCGTTACCGATGAAGTTGTACGCCGTTATCTTGCCGCATTTTCAGATAAAACAATTGCTGTTATTTCTGTTGATCCGAGCAAGAAAAAAACAGGAGGTGCATTACTGGGAGACCGGATACGGATGAATGCCATTTCCCATCCACGGGCTTATATGCGTTCGCTTGCCACGCGTGAAGATAATGCCGCCTTAAGCAGTGTAGCCAAGCACGCTATTGCACTTTGCAAGAATGAAGGATATGATTGCATCATTCTTGAAAGTGCCGGAGTTGGTCAAAGTGATGTTAGCATAGTTGATCATTGTGATGTTAATATATATGTAATGACGCCTGAATATGGTGCAGCCTCTCAACTGGAAAAAATAAATATGCTGGACTATGCTGATATCATAGTCATAAACAAGTTTGATAAGCCCGGTGCTGAAGATGCATTAATGGATGTAAGAAAGCAATACAAAAGAAATCATCAATTGTTTACAGCAAAAGATGAAGATCTGCCGGTATTGGGTGTATGTGCCAATAAATTTAATGATGAGGGGATTAACCATTTATTTGATTTATTATCAAACAAAATAAATGATAAACTGCAAATAGCATGTCCATCAAAAATTGCTGGGTCCGTTAAGAAAGAAGCTATTAAAAAGAGCGGTATTATTCCTGATAGCAGGATCCGGTATTTAAGTGAGATTAGCGAAACCATCCGTAATTATAATAATTGGGTGAATGAGCAAAGCACCATTGCCACTCAATTATATCAACTAAACGGTAGTATAACCATTCTGAATAAAACACCTGAAAAATGAAAAACACACCAAAAGAATATCGTCAATGGCTGGTAGAATTAAAAAAGAATATCAATCAGTCAACACTGCAAACCTCATTAAAGGTTAACCAAAATATGCTTGTTTTATATTGGTATATAGGCAGGCAAATAGTACAAAAAATTGATAAAGAAAAATGGGGTGCGAAAATAATTACACAACTATCAATCGATTTACAAAAAGGATTTCCTGACTTACTGGGTTTCTCTATGAGAAACCTGTTGTATATGAAGCAATTTGCTGAAGCATATCCTGAGTTTTTAATTACGCAGCAACTTGCTGCGCAATTAAAACAAAGTAATAAAAAGGCAGAAAAAAAGCAGGTTGCAAATAAAGTAAAACTCAACAAAAACAATAACTCAGTTTCTACCATAAGTGCAGAAAACCTAATTACGCAGCAAGCTGCTGCGCAATTTAATAATATGCAATGGTTCTTCTCAAATGAAGAGCTGGCCAGCATTCCATGGGGTCATCATATATATCTTCTTGATAAAATTACAGATGTTACCGAACGCAGTTGGTATATACGTAAAACCATTGAAAACAACTGGAGCAGGGCGGTATTACGATACCAGATAGATACTGATTTATACCAGCGGCAGGTAAAAGCAAAAAAAAGCACAAACTTTCATCTTACACTACCAAAAGCCCAAAGTGACTTAGCCAACCAAATTTTAAAAGATCCATACAAATTTGGCTTCTTACAAATGGGAGAGGAAATTACCGAATTCGAACTGGAGCTACAAATTATTCGTCACATTGAAGAGTTTCTTATTGAGTTAGGTGCTGGTTTTGCTTTTGTTGGCAGGCAGGTTGCGCTTAGAGTTGGAAGAAAAAACAGGAAGATTGATTTACTGTTTTACCATCTCCTCCTTCGCAGTTTTATTGTAATAGATTTAAAGATGGACGAATTTGAATGGGAAGACACCGGACAAATGAATGGCTACCTGAATGTGATCAATAAAAAATTCAGACAATCTACAGACAACCCTACAATTGGAATAATTCTTTGCGGAGCAAAAGATAATATTGACGTTGATTATGCATTACAAAACATCAACCATCCGATAGGGGTAAGTGAATATCAATATATTAAATCGCTACCTGCTTTATTAAAAGAAAAGTTGCCAACCCCAAAACAATTAAAAGACGAAGTAAAGAAAATAGTAAACAAGCGAATCAAACAATAAATATTCAACGTGAATATTGAGACTTTAAAAGATAAATACCTGGCACTTCAAAAAAAGTTGCATCCGGATATTCTGCATTTATTGCAGCAATGGAAAGCATTGCAGGAAAAATATGCAGCTCAATCTTTTGAATATAGTGTGAGAGGCAAAACAGTAAGGCAGGAACTTACAGGCATTTCATTAAGCGGCACAAAAATCCCCAAAGTGCTTTTACCCCAATATAAAGACTGGGGCGATATCGTAAAATGGCAGCTACAGGAAAATATACCGGGCTCGTTTCCATACACGGCCGGTGTATTTGAAATGAAACGGCAAAATGAAGACCCTACGAGGATGTTTGCGGGGGAAGGCAGCCCTGAAAGAACCAACAAACGCTTTCATTATGTATCTGCAGATCAACCTGCTAAAAGACTTTCTACTGCGTTTGATAGTGTAACATTATATGGCGAGGATCCGGATCGCCGGCCGGACATATACGGAAAGGTTGGTAATGCAGGCGTAAGTATCGCCACTGTTGATGATGCAAAAAAATTATACAGTGGTTTTGATCTTTGTAATCCTGCCACATCTGTAAGCATGACCATTAATGGCCCTGCTCCCATTATTCTCGCATTCTTCTTAAATACAGCTATTGATCAGCAATGTGAAAAATGGATAGCTGAAAACGATCAATCGCTATGGGAAAAAGTGGACAATATAAAGGCTCAAAAATACACACAACAACCTGCACCAATATATAATGGGGCATTACCTGCCGGCAATAATGGATTAGGGTTACGCTTGTTAGGATTAAGTGGCGATGAAGTTTTACCTCCTGACATCTATACAACCATTAAAGCAAATGTTTTACAGCAGGTGCGCGGTACCGTTCAGGCAGATATATTAAAAGAAGACCAGGCACAAAATACCTGCATTTTTTCGACGGAGTTTGCTTTAAAATTAATGGGAGATGTGCAGGAATACTTTATCAACAATAATATCCGCAATTTTTACAGTGTAAGTATCAGCGGCTATCATATAGCCGAAGCCGGCGCCAATCCTATCACACAGCTTGCGTTTACATTAGCCAATGGCTTTACTTATGTGGAATATTATTTAAGCCGCGGCATGCATATTGATGATTTTGCCCCAAATTTTTCTTTCTTTTTTAGCAATGGAATGGACCCTGAATACGCGGTAATTGGCAGGGTAGCGAGAAGAATATGGGCGAAGGCCATCAAGCATAAATACAAGGGCAATGAAAGATCACAAAAGCTCAAATACCATATTCAAACCAGCGGCCGCAGCCTGCATGCACAGGAAATTGATTTCAATGACATCAGAACAACATTACAGGCATTGTATGCCATATATGATAATTGCAATTCGCTTCATACCAACGCGTATGATGAAGCTATTACCACGCCTACCGAAGAAAGTGTAAGGCGTGCAATGGCAATACAATTAATTATCAACCGCGAATTGGGCACAGCCAAAACAGAAAATTTTATACAGGGAAGCTTTGCCATAGAAGCATTGACTGACCTGGTTGAAGAAGCGGTACTGATGGAATTTGACCGGTTGAATGACAGAGGCGGAGTATTAGGTGCAATGGAAAGGATGTACCAGCGTAATAAAATACAGGAAGAGAGCCTGCACTACGAAAGCCTTAAACATAGCGGCGAGTTGCCTGTGGTTGGCGTAAATACATTCCTGGCAAAAAGTGGTAGCCCTACTATTATTCCAGGGGAAGTGATCAGGAGCACTGCTGAAGAAAAAGAAGAACAGGTAAACAATATAACAGCCTTCCATAAACGAAACGAGGCAGTTGCAGCAAAAAAACTGAGCAGGCTTAAAGAGGTTGCTGCCAATAACGGAAATATATTTATGGAGCTGATGGAAACCGTTAAGTATTGCAGCCTTGGGCAAATAACACATGCATTATATGAAGCCGGCGGACAATACAGGAGAAATATGTAACAACCCTCAATATGGAAACATACGGTAAAATACTATTGGTTGCCATGCCCGTTTTCCTGGCGCTTGTATTGTTTGAAAAATGGTGGGGCTGGAAAAACGGGGAAGATACAGTCCGTAATATGGATATGATCAGCAGCCTGAGCAGCGGTGTTACCAACGTTACAAAAGATGTATTGGGATTAAGCCTTGCTATTATTTCTTACGGCTGGCTGGTAAAACAGGTAGCCATTATACAGGTTAACAATATATGGCTTGCTTATGTGATCGCTTTCCTCGCACTTGATTTTTCCGGCTATTGGATACACCGCATACAGCATGAATACAACTTCTTTTGGAACAATCATATCATTCACCATAGCAGTGAAGAGTTTAATCTTGCCTGTGCTTTAAGACAAAGTATAGCAGGCTTTGTAAAATTATTCGTTGTTTTTCTATTGCCCGCAGCCATACTCGGAGTGCCCGAAAAGGTAATTGCCATAGTTGCGCCTTTGCATTTGTTTGCGCAATTCTGGTATCATACGCAGCATATCAACAAAATGGGCTTTCTTGAAAAAATAATTGTTACACCATCACATCACCGGGTACATCACGCCATCAATAAAGAATACCTTGATAAAAATTACAGCCAGATATTTATCTGGTGGGATAAATGGTTTGGTACTTACCAGGAAGAACTAAAAGAGGTGAAACCCGTATATGGTATTACAAGACCCGCTCAAACCTGGAACCCCATTAAAATAAATTTTCAACACCTATGGCTATTAATCAAAGATGCATGGAGAACAAAGAGCTGGAAAGATAAATTGCGCATATGGCTCATGCCTACCGGCTGGCGGCCAAACGATGTGGAAGAAAAATATCCCGTGTATAAAATTGAAGATGTGTATCATTTTACAAAATATAATCCGGCCAATTCAAAAGCATTAATGGCTTGGAACTGGGTACAGTTAATCGCTTTACTTCTCTTTGTTTCATACCTGTTTGCCAATATCTCCTACATTGGCAGCCCTGGTATATTTTTATACGGACTTTTTGTTTTCCTGCATGTATATGCCTTTACCGATCTGGCAGACAGAAACGCTTCTGCAATTGTTTGGGAGCTTATAAAAGACATATATGCCATCGGCATTATTTACAAACAGCAGGATTGGTTTGGAGCAAGCAAGCTCTTTCAGGATATTGCCCAGGTAATGATCGCCTACTTTATTGTATCGGCTATTGTTACAGCGTGCTTTGTGGTTAAGCATAGAAAGGAAGGTATGACAATAGGGGCTGCCACACCTAATGTTGTTTGATGTTGCGCCTGGCGAAGATGTGAGACCAAAAACCGAATTCCATTTATTACATAAGATTTGCCAGAAGCTACTAAAATTAATTTTTGAATAACCACCATCCTATTGCATGCATCGCCCTGTTCTGTATAGAATAGCAATGGAATACACCGATAATACAGATACTTTCCGTGAATATCCGTCATATCTGTTTTATCCGTGTTGCATTTGCTGTAGCGGTTATGCTTAACGGGCTTTTGTTGTACAGCATCTTACAAATAAGCACAAATGTATTCATAATAATCCCTGTATCCCGGTACAGAAACAGCCCTACAGGCACTATGCAAAATTTATTAAATTATTTTCAAACAGCTTCCTGGCAGGAAAGCCTTTGCATATCTTTGCAGATATGCAAGCGGCAAAAAAGCAAAATATTCGTCATTTGAGTTTGGAGGAACTGCAGGAATATTTTGAAAAAAATGGAGATAAGAGGTTCAGAGCCAAACAAGTGTACGAATGGATCTGGCAAAAACATGCACATGGTTTTGACGCCATGACCAATCTTAGCAAAGAACTCAGGCAGAAACTCTCCGAAAATTTTGACTTGCCTGCACTATCTCTTGATGCTTCACAATATTCGGCAGATGGCACGGTTAAAAGCCGCTTCAGAACAATTGACGGACATTTAGTGGAAGGTGTATTGATACCGACGGAGTCCCGTCAAACAGCCTGTGTTTCTTCACAAATTGGATGCAGCCTGAGTTGCAAGTTTTGCGCCACCGGGTATATGGATAGAAAACGTAACCTCAATTACGATGAGATATATGATGAAGTGGTGTTCATTAATCAGCAGGCAGAAAACATATACCAGAAGAAATTAAGCAATATTGTTTTTATGGGTATGGGTGAACCATTGCTTAATTATAAAAATGTACTGAAAGCAATAGAGCGTATATCATCTCCTGATGGATTAGGGATGAGCCCGAGAAGAATAACCGTATCCACTGCCGGCGTAGCAAAAATGATCAGGCAACTGGGAGATGACCAGGTGAAGTTCAAACTGGCTCTGTCGCTGCATGCTGCTAATGATAAAAAACGCCATGAGATTATGCCTATCAACGATACCAACAATATTAAATCGCTGATAGAAGCACTCAATTATTTTTACAGGCAAACCGGCAACGAAATAACATTTGAATATATTCTCTTTAAAGACTTTAATGATTCGTTGCAGGATGCTGATGAGTTGGTAAAAATATACAGGCAGGTTCCTGCGGACCTCGTGAATATTATTGAGTACAACCCTATAGACCTTGCCACATTTTCAAAACCAGATGAAGCTGTTACAGAAAACTTCATGCAATACCTGGAGAAAAATAAAGTGAATGCACGGTTGAGGAGAAGCAGGGGTAAAGATATTGATGCCGCCTGCGGGCAGTTAGCGAATAAAGACAACTTTCAATAAATCTTTTACTTTAATACTACTGTTGTAAAACAGCAAATTATCTATGAGCAAAAAAGCATTTGATAAATTCATTAATAAAGCCGAAAGCGGCGCTAAGAAAAAAGAACGCATCCGCCAGGAAAAAAAACAGGTAAGGGCTGAAAAGAACGCTTATTTTGAAGAACAGAAAAGATTGGCAAAAGAGCGGAGGAAACAGCAGTCAGCTATCAGCTATCAGCAGCCAGCGGTCAGCGGCCAGCCATCAGCAAAAGGTAAACATCAATCAGGAGCCAGCGATCAACGGCCGGAAGCCGGAAAGCAAAAACAAGTGGTAAAACAGTTAAAAGCCAATGATAAAAGTCCGGCTTTTAAAAATCAAAGAGCAACAACTGAGGCAGCTTCCAAATCTCCAATCTCGAACCTGCCTGCCGGCAGGCAAGGTCAGAAATCTAAAATCTCCAATGATGAAATGCCGCTTAACAAATTTATCGCATGGAGCGGAGTTTGTGCAAGAAGAGAAGCGGCAGATATAGTAAAGGCAGGAAAAGTAACCGTGAATGGAAGATTAGTTACGGAACCGCCTTTCAGGGTCAGCCAGGCAGATACTATCAAAGTAAATGGCAAAAAAATTTCATTGCAAAAAAACCTGGTGTATATATTGCTGAACAAACCTAAAGATTATATTACCACAACAGATGACCCCGAAGGAAGAAAAACAGTAATGGACCTTGTGAAAGGCGCCACAACAGAAAGAGTTTTTCCTGTTGGTCGCTTAGATAGAAACACTACCGGTGTATTACTCCTAACAAATGACGGCGAAGTTGCGCAACGTTTAACGCATCCTAAGTACGAAGTGAAAAAGATATATGAAGTTCGGTTAGACAAGCCTGTTACCAAACAGCAATTAGATACTATTGCCAGCGGCATAACGCTGGAAGATGGATTTATTCAGCCCGACAGCGTAGCTTATGCAGATACAAAAGACAGAAGTGTTATTGGCATTGAAATACATAGTGGTAAAAACAGGATCGTGAGACGCATTTTTGAGCACCTTGGCTTTGATGTAAAGAATCTTGACAGGGTTATGTATGGCATATTTACCAAGAAAAATGTGGACCGTGGTAAGTGGCGCTTTCTTACTGAAAAAGAAATAAGACTGCTAAAACATTTGAACACTTCATTTTCCAACAAGAAATCTCAGCACCAGTGATTGTGAATAAATTAAAGCCTGAAGTAATTTTTGATAATGATCACTTTGTAGCAGTTAATAAGCCCTCCGGATTACTATCCATTCCCGACAGGGAAGGAAAAGAAATTTCTTTAAAAACTATTTTAAAAGAAAAGTACGGAGATATATTCACCGTACACCGGCTTGATAAAGATACCAGTGGTATAATTGTTTTTGCAAAAGATGAACAGACACATAAATACCTTTCCGGGCTTTTTGAAAATCGTGAAACAAAGAAATATTATACAGGCCTTGTACATGGTATTCCTTCACATACAAGCGGTTCAATAGACGCCGGCATAATGGAACACCCCGGCAAAAAGGGAGTAATGGTTACCAATAAAAAAGGCAAACCTGCGCTTACAGACTATAAAGTGCTCGAAACCTTTGGAAACTATTCCTTACTGCAATTTCGCATACATACCGGCAGAACACACCAGATACGTGTGCATATGAAACATATCGGACATCCAATTGTATGCGATGTTATTTACGGCACTGCTGATCCTGTGCTGCTCTCATCTATCAAAAAGAAATTCAATCTCTCCAAATATGAAGAAGAAGAGCGTCCTCTTTTCAATCGTTTAGCGCTTCACGCCGAAAAACTGGAGTTTACTGACGAACAAAAAAAAGAATATACACTTGAAGCCCCTCAGCCAAAAGACATGAGAGCATTGTTGCAGCAATTGAGAAAATGGAAGAAATAGCAAACAACTATTTAACCCTTAATAACAATCCAAATTCAACACGCTGCGAGTTCCATTTATACTTCGTGCTCACATTGTTAATGTCGGAAAGCCCCTGCGTAAATCTACCGAAAATCCCTACACTTCCAAGGTTTGCCTGTACGCCACCTACGATTCCAATATCTGTGCTTTTAAAACCGCTTACCCCGTCTTTTCTTAAATTCTCATCTTTAAAAACCGCAACTCCTATTTGCGGACCTGCTAACACACTAACCCAGGGAATTATATCATAACGTAGTAAAAGCGGCATATTTATATTTGCCAGTCTTATCTTTTCATTCGCTCCTACCCTCCCTACATCATTCTTATAATATTTATCAAAATCACCACTCTTTGTATAATTGTATTGCGCCAACGATAATTCAGGTTGAAATCTGATTTTTTTTGTAATGGCATAATTAGCCCAAATTCCTCCGCCATATCCAAGTGTCAATTTATTTTTTAAGCCATTGCCTTGTACTGTAGCATAATTAAGATCTACTTTTACACCGTATTGCCAGTTTTGTGCCTGAAGGGTTTGAAAAGAAAAAAAAATCAATGCGATAAATGCAGTAAGTTTTAGCGCCTGCTTCATATTAATTCAATTTTACGAAGCAATAATATTCAGTAAGGCTGTTAGGATATTGTTATTATGGCTTACTCATTTATCTTTCTATATCAACTTTATTTTTTCGCCTACAAATATTTTAGCGATATATAAAAAATTAAAAGAGCCCTGCAAAAGGGCTCTGGTATATTGATATACTGATTGATACTGTTTTGTGGATCACGATACTAGAAGCGCGCTGCACTCCTTTAATAATTTTCCTTTATCTATAGCTGCAGTTCCTACTTCTTCACAAACAAGCCCTCCGGCAATGTTAGCAATTTCAGCCATTAATTTTACATCCTTTGTAGCGGCATATACCAGTGAAGCAACAGCAATAACAGTATCTCCCGCACCACTTACATCAGCAATATTGCGTATATGCGAGGGGATAATAGCAGCATTTGTATACTGCTGATAAAACACACCTTTTTCGGAAAGTGTGATGAAAGAAATATCATGTTGTAATTTTTCGTGAAGCTGTTGATGGATTTCTTTCAGCAAACCTTCATTTATTTCTGTAGATATCAGGTTTAATCCCTCTACCGCTTCTTTAAAATTTGGTTTGAAAATATCTACATTCCTGTAATTAAAAAAGTTCTTTCGCTTTGGATCAACTGCAACAATAATATTATTATGGCGGCACAGGTCAATTACTTTTTGAATTACCAATTCAGTCAGTACCCCTTTATTATAATCCTCCAGTATTATAACCTGTGGCTTTTCCTGCGCTATATAATGCTGAACAGCCAATATCAGCCTGTTTTCATCTTCATATCCCAGGTCTGTGGTAAGTTCATTATCAAGCCGCATCATCTGCTGGTTACGGGCTATAACACGTATTTTATTTGTAGTGATACGTTTTGAGCTTTGCAAAAGGAAAGAAGTGTCAATGGCATTTTCATCAAACATTTTTTTCAATGCCATGCCATCATCGTCATTACCGGCAACAGCAATGATAGATGCTTTGGCGCCAAGCGCACAAATATTCAGTGCAACATTTCCGGCGCCGCCAATTCGTAATTCTTTTTTATTGATGGCAACAACAGGAACAGGAGCTTCCGGAGATATCCTGTCTACCCTTCCCCACATGTATGAATCCAGCATTACATCTCCAATAATACCAACCTTGATATCATCAAATGATTTAAATAATGCGTGTATATCCTTCATTCCTGTTGATTAAAGCAATAAAGTAAAGAAGGAATTTTTGATTGAAAAACTTTACCTCAAATATTTTGAAACTTATTTCTTTGTTTCAGTTTTAGGGTAAGCCGCATTTAAACCAATAATTACTTCATTGGTTACATCAAAAGCCGCATCCTGGTAAAGGAAAATATTAGCGTTGCGTGAATAAGAAAATATATAATTATACCCACGTTCTTTGCTGTAGCCTGTCAGGTAATCATTGATCTTTTTGAAGATATCATCACGCATGATCATGGCTTCCTGCTGCACTTCCTGCTCTATTTTTCTTCTTCTGTTCTCCAGTTCCTGCAATTGCTGATCATACTCACGTCTGAAAGATTCCGCTTCTGCCTGCGTAATGGCATTCCCTTTCTTTAAAAAATCAATCCTTCTGTTGTCAAGTTGCTGATATGCGCTGTTAAGCTGCCTGTCTAATCCTTCCTTCTTTTTTTCAAAGGCTTCTGTTTTCGACCGGTAAAAATCAAATTTGGCATCAATAGAATCAAGATCCACGTAGCCCACCTTAAGCGAAGAAGCACTTTTTAAAGAATCTTCAGCTGATGAAGATTTTACCATAGGGGTTTTAGCAGCAGTATTTCCGGTACTCACTTTATACAAAGCGATGCCGGCAAGAATAAGGGCGGCTGAACTAAGAACAACGGAAAGATATTTCATGTATTTGCTTTTAAAAAAAAGGAGCAGGAATATAAAACTCCTACTCCTTCAAACTTATATAATCAAACTATTCTTCATCATCAAAGCTCATTGCTTCGCGGGTTGTTTGAAGCAATTCGTATTCTTCTTTACTACCCACTACAATATTCTCAAACTCACGCAAACCAGTACCTGCAGGTATCGGGTGACCGGTGATAACATTCTCTTTCAAACCGAGCATATCATCTGTTTTACCCTGTATAGCCGCAGAACTCAACACTTTTGTAGTTTCCTGGAATGATGCAGCAGATATCCAGCTATGCGTACCTAATGATGCTTTTGTGATACCCAGCAACACCGGTTTAGAGGTAGCAGGATTTGCATCGCGGTATTCAGCCAGTTTTTTATCAGCACGGCGAAGAATTGAATTTTCTTCACGCAATTCACGCAGACTAACAATCTGACCTGCACGAAGTTTTGCAGAATCACCCGGATCAGTTACTACCTTCTTATCAAAGATCCAGTCATTCTCTTCAATAAACTCAAACCTGTCTTCCAGATCTTCTTCGAGGAATTTAGTATCTCCCGGTTCAACAATTTCAACCTTCTTCATCATCTGCCTTACAATTACTTCAATGTGCTTATCATTGATGCGCACACCCTGTAAGCGGTATACTTCCTGGATTTCGTTCACCACATATTCCTGTACCGCGTAAGGTCCTTTAATATTGAGGATGTCAGCAGGAGCAGTTTGTCCGTCAGACAATGATGTTCCGGCTCTTACAAAGTCACCATCCTGAACAAGGATTTGTCTTGTTAACGGAACGAGATATTTCTTAACCACACCATCTTTTGCTTCAATAATGATCTCACGGTTACCGCGTTTTACAGCACCAAAAGTTACCACACCATCAATTTCAGAAACAACAGCCGGGTTACCAGGATTACGTGCCTCAAACAATTCAGTTACACGTGGCAAACCACCCGTAATATCTCTTAATTTACCTAACACACGTGGGATTTTCACCAACACCTGTCCTGCACGTACTTCTTCTGCCTCATCAACCACAATGTGAGAGCCTACAGGTAAGTTGTATGTTTTGATTTCCTTTCCTTCCACCAACAGCATTGGTATCTTGGTCTTATCTTTTGTTTCGATAACCACTTTTTCACGGTGACCGGTTTGCTCATCCGCTTCTTCACGGTAAGTAAATCCTTCAATCACACTTTCAAACTTAATGCTACCAGCCTGCTCAGAAACGATTACGTTATTGAACGGATCCCATGTACAGATCACATCACCCTTATTGATGGTTTGCCCGTCTTTTACAAGCAATGTTGCACCGTAAGGAATATTGTTGGTGATCAGCAGGCGATCATTTTTCACATCTATAATTCTTACCTCACCTGTACGACCAATTACAATCTGTGTTTTTTCTCCCTGGTTGTTTTCAGCAGTTACCGAACGTAAACCGTCAAACTGGATAGTGCCGTCGAACTTAGCGGTTAACTGTGAGTCAACCGTTGCAGAACCCGCAACACCACCCACGTGGAATGTACGCAATGTTAACTGTGTGCCAGGCTCACCAATTGACTGTGCAGCGATAATACCTACAGCATCACCTTTCTGTGCTATATAACCGGTTGCAAGGTTAAGCCCGTAACATTTTACACAAACACCACGTTTGCTTTCGCAGGTCAATACTGAACGTATCTCTACTGTTTCAATACCGCTTTCTTCTATCTCTCTTGCAATATCTTCTGTGATCAATTCGCCTGCAGCGATGATCAGTTTATCTGTTTGCGGATGGTATACATCATGTACAGATGTACGTCCGAGTATACGATCGTATAAAGGCTCCACTATATCTTCATTATCTTTCAATGCACTGATTGCAATACCACGTAGTGTTCCGCAATCCTCATCGTTAATTACCACATCCTGCGCCACGTCAACCAAACGACGTGTTAAGTAACCTGCATCCGCTGTTTTCAACGCAGTATCTGCAAGACCCTTACGGGCACCGTGTGTAGAAATGAAGTATTCCAATACGTTCAATCCATCTTTAAAATTAGAAAGGATCGGGTTTTCGATAATTTCTGAACCTGTAGAACCACTCTTACGAGGCTTAGCCATCAATCCCCTGATACCAGCCAGCTGTTTTACCTGCTGCTTACTACCACGGGCTCCGGAATCAAGCATCATATAAACGGAGTTAAACCCTTGTTTATCTGTTGCCATTTCACGGATCAGCGTTTCAGTTACACGGGTGTCAACGCGTGACCATATATCAATGATCTGGTTATAACGCTCGTTATTGGTGATTAAACCCATGTTATAGTTTTCCCACACTTCTTTCACTTCTTCAGAAGCTGACTCAACCAACTCCTGTTTCATTTGTGGAATAACAAGGTCATTAATATTAAATGATAAGCCACCCCTGAACGCTGTGCGGAAACCCAATTGTTTGATATCGTCCAAAAACTTAGCGGTTTTCGGAACGTTGGTAATTTTAATAATATCACCAATGATCTCTCTCAATGACTTTTTAGTAAGCAGTGCATTTACAAAACCTACTTCTTCAGGAACAAACTGGTTGAATATTACACGACCTACAGTTGTTTCAATTAGTTTATTCACCAACTCACCATTGTCCTTACGAACATTGGCTTTAACTTTTATATGCGCATGTAAATCAACCTTGCCTTCATTGTAAGCAATGATCACTTCCTCTGCATTATAGAAAGCTTTGCCTTCGCCCTTGATCTTCTCTGTTTCAGTTGTTTTCTTTCCTTTAGAAATATAGTACAGGCCCAATACCATGTCCTGTGAAGGAAGGGTGATCGGCGTACCATTCTGCGGGTTAAGAATGTTGTGAGAAGAAAGCATGAGCAACTGCGCTTCAAGAATAGCTGCGCTGCTCAGTGGCACGTGAACCGCCATCTGGTCACCATCAAAGTCGGCGTTGAACGCAGAACATACGAGCGGGTGCAGCTGAATCGCTTTACCTTCTACCAATCTTGGCTGGAAGGCCTGGATTGACAAACGGTGCAGCGTTGGGGCACGGTTTAACATTACAGGATGTCCTTTCAATATATTTTCAAGAATATCCCAAACAATAGCTTCTTTACGGTCAACCAGCTTTCTTGCACTCTTCACTGTTTTTACAATCCCTCTTTCAATAAGCTTGCGGATGATAAACGGTTTAAACAATTCCGCAGCCATATCTTTCGGTAATCCGCACTCGTGCAATTTCAACTCAGGTCCAACCACAATTACAGAACGACCGGAATAGTCAACACGTTTACCCAACAGATTCTGACGGAAACGTCCCTGTTTACCTTTCAACACATCACTCAGTGATTTCAATGCACGTCCACCTTCTGCTTTAACCGCATTTGATTTACGTGAGTTATCAAAGAGTGAATCTATCGCTTCCTGCAGCATACGTTTTTCGTTACGTAAGATCACTTCAGGCGCTTTAATTTCCAGCAAACGTTTTAAACGGTTGTTGCGGATAATTACGCGACGATACAGATCGTTCAGATCTGAAGACGCGAAACGACCGCCATCCAATGGAACCAGCGGACGTAATTCCGGTGGAATTACAGGTATATATTGCATAACCATCCACTCAGGACGGTTTTCAATCCTGTGATTAGCATCCCGGAAAGATTCCACCACACTCAAACGTTTTAAAGCGTCTGCCTTACGTTGCTGTGAAGTTTCAGTTGCCGCAGCATTTCTTAAATCGTAGCTCAACTGGTCAAGATCAATTCTTGCCAACATTGCCTGTATAGCTTCAGCACCCATCTTAGCGATGAACTTTTGCGGATCATCATCAGGCAGGTACTGGTTATCTTTCGGAAGATTTTCCAGTATTTCAAGATATTCTTCTTCAGTAAGCAGGTCGCCCATTTTCAGGTTACGATCTTCACGTACGCCTGCCTGTATCACCACGTATCTTTCGTAGTATACAATCGTCTCCATTTTCTTGGAGCTTATACCAAGCAGGTAACCAATTTTATTAGGAAGACTTTTGAAATACCAGATATGCACAACCGGCACCACCAGTTTTATATGTCCCATGCGCTCACGACGCACTTTCTTTTCTGTTACTTCCACACCACAACGGTCGCAAACAATACCCTTATAACGGATACGTTTGTACTTACCGCAGGCGCATTCATAATCTTTTACCGGACCAAAAATCCTCTCGCAAAACAAACCATCTCTTTCAGGTTTGTATGTACGATAGTTGATGGTTTCAGGCTTCAAAACTTCACCATAAGATCTCTCCAAAATAGCATCCGGAGAAGCCAGGCTGATAGTGATCTTAGAAAAATTTGACCTTGGACGATTGTCTTTTTTGATAGCCATATTAATTTCTTAATTTATTATAACAGATATTATGTGAATAGACAATGGGCAATAGTGAATGGTGAATATTGCCCATTCACTATTCACCATTCACTACTTTATTCAAACTTCAACTCTAATCCCAAGCCTCTTAACTCATGCACCAATACGTTGAATGATTCTGGTAATCCGGCTCTTGGAATATTATCGCCTTTTACAATTGATTCATAAGTCTTGGCACGACCAATGATATCATCTGATTTAAGCGTTAACAACTCCTGCAGAATGTTTGACGCGCCATAAGCTTCCAGCGCCCAAACTTCCATTTCACCAAAACGCTGACCACCAAACTGTGCTTTACCACCCAATGGCTGTTGCGTGATCAAACTGTACGGCCCGATAGAACGTGCGTGCATCTTGTCATCAACCATGTGGTGCAGCTTAATCATATAAATGATACCAACTGTTGCTTTCTGGTCAAAGCGCTCGCCGGTTTCACCATCATGCAAATAGGTGTGACCGAATGAAGGCAACCCTGCTTTAGTAATATAATCAGCTATTTCTTCAGTAGATGCACCATCAAAAATTGGTGTAGCGAACTTAACACCCAATTTTTCAGCAGCCCAGCCTAATACAGTTTCGTAAATCTGTCCCAGGTTCATACGGCTTGGTACCCCCAGCGGGTTCAACACAATATCAACAGGTGTTCCATCTTCAAGGAAAGGCATGTCTTCTGCACGTACAATTCTTGCCACAATACCTTTATTTCCGTGACGACCCGCCATTTTATCACCCACTTTCAACTTACGTTTTACAGCGAGGTAAACTTTGGCGAGCTTCAATACACCTGCAGGTAATTCATCACCAATAGAAATATTGAATTTCTCTCTCTTATATCTTCCGAGCTCTTCGTTGAATTTGATATTATAGTTGTGCAACAGGATGTTGATCTGGTTGTCTATCTGGTCATCACCTGTCCAACCCAAAGGATTGATATTTTGATAATCTAAAGTAGCAAGATTCTTTGCGTTGAATTTTGCACTCTTACCAATCTGCATTTCACCAAAGTTGTTGGTTACACCAGCAGATGATTTATCTTTCAACAATACCTGCAGTTTGCTGATCAATACATCCAGCAGATCTTTTTCATTCTGCTCATGCACTTTTTCCAGTTTATCTATCGCTGCTTTTTCACGAACCTTAGCGTTCTTATCTTTCTTGGCACGCTGGAAAAGTTTTTTATCAATTACCACACCTTCGGTTCCGCTTGGTGCTTTTAAAGAAGCATCTTTTGCATCACCCGCTTTATCACCAAAGATGGCACGTAATAATTTTTCTTCAGGAGTAGGATCACTTTCTCCTTTTGGAGTGATCTTACCGATGATGATATCACCTTCTTTAACCTGCGCACCTATACGGATAATACCATTCTGATCAAGATCTTTGGTAGCATCTTCAGATACGTTAGGAATATCAGGTGTTAATTCTTCTTCACCCAGTTTTGTATCGCGTACTTCCAACTCATATTCAGAAATATGGATAGAAGTAAACAAATCTTCGCGGGCCACTTTCTCACTGATCACGATCGCATCCTCAAAGTTGTACCCTTTCCATGGCATGAACGCCACTTTAAGGTTACGGCCCAATGCCAGTTCACCATCTTTGGTAGCATATCCTTCTGTTAAGAAATCACCGTTTTTAATGCGCTGACCTTTTTTAACAGCAGGGCGGAGATTGATACAGGTTTCCTGGTTCGTTTTCATGAACTTGGTAAGCCTGTATATTTTTAAGTCATCTTCAAAACTTACCAACTTCTGCGCTTCATCTCTTTCGTAACGAACATGTATTTCGTTTGCATCCACAAACTCTACCACACCATTTCCATCAGCATGAATCTGGATTCTTGCATCACGGGCTGCTTTTCCTTCAAGTCCGGTTCCTACAAACGGAGCTTGTGGAACGATCAAAGGAACTGCCTGGCGTTGCATGTTTGATCCCATCAGCGCACGGTTGGCATCATCATGCTCAAGAAATGGGATAAGCGAAGCACTCAAACCAACAATCTGGTTTGGCGCAACGTCCATATATTCTACTTCTGTTCTTTCTAATATAGGGAAATCGCCTGTTTGACGTGACCTTACCTGATCTTCCACAAATGCGCCTTTTTCATCAAGTGGCGCGTTTGCCTGTGCAATTTTCGCTTCATCTTCTTCCTCTGCGCTCAGGTAAGATAGTTTTTTCATATCCACCTTGCCGTCATCCACTTTCCTGTAAGGCGTTTCAATAAAGCCCATTTCGTTGATCTTGGCGTGAACGCACAATGTAGAGATCAAACCGATGTTTGGACCTTCAGGTGTTTCAATAGTACACAAACGACCATAGTGAGAATAGTGTACGTCACGAACCTCGAAACCTGCACGCTCACGGCTTAAACCACCGGGTCCGAGTGCGGAAATACGACGTTTGTGCGTGATTTCACTCAATGGATTTGTCTGGTCAAGGAACTGAGACAACTGTGATGTTCCAAAGAAAGAGTTGATCACAGAAGACAATGTTCTTGCATTGATCAAATCAACCGGCGTAAACACCTCGTTATCACGTACGTTCATTCTTTCGCGGATGGTACGCGCCATACGCGCTAAACCAACACCAAACTGGGCAAACAACTGCTCACCCACCGTACGTACACGGCGGTTGCTCAGGTGATCAATATCATCAATTTCCGCTTTCGCGTTTGTCAGGCGAACGAGGTATTTAATGATCTCAATAATATCCTGCTTGGTTAATGTTTTTTGATCAAGCGGCTGGTTCAGGTTCAGCTTGCGGTTGATTTTATAACGACCTACTTCTCCTAAATCATAACGTTTATCAGAGAAGAACAACTTGTCGATAATACCACGGGCTGTTTCATTATCAGGAGCATCAGCACCACGCAACTGGCGATAGATATGCTGAACCGCTTCCAGTTCTGAGTTAGCGCTATCCTTGTTAAGTGTATTATATATAATAGCGTAGTCACCGCTCACTTCTTCTTTCTGGATAAATACACCCTTTACGTCCATATCAACGATCAGGTCAACTGCTTCCTGGTCAAGAACGGTATCACGCTCTAACACCACTTCATTTCTTTCAATTGATACAACCTCACCGGTATCTTCATCCACAAAATCTTCCACCCATGTTCTTAATACACGGGCTGCCAATCTCTTACCAATATATTTTTCGAGCGTTTTTTTATCAGTCTTTACTTCATCAGCCATTCCGAATAACTCCAGGATGTCCTTATCCGTTTCATAACCGATAGAACGCAACAGGGTAGTTACAGGGAATTTTTTCTTACGGTCAATGTAAGCATACATCACGTTATTGATGTCTGTAGCAAACTCCATCCATGCACCCTTGAAAGGAATAACCCTTGCAGAGTATATTTTAGTTCCGTTGGGGTGGAGCGACTGACCGAAGAATACGCCCGGAGAACGATGCAGCTGGGATACTACCACACGCTCAGCGCCGTTGATAACGAAAGTACCGCGGGGTGTCATGTAAGGGATATTACCCAAAAACACATCCTGAACGATAGTCTGGAAATCTACGTGCTCTTCATCATTACAGCTTAAGCGAAGCTTGGCTTTTAACGGAACAGCGTATGTTAATCCACGCTCCATACACTCCTCAATACTGTAGCGGGGCGGATCAATAAAATAATCTAAGAATTCAAGTACAAATATGTTGCGGGTATCTGTAATAGGGAAATTCTCTTTAAACACTTTAAAGAGACCTTCAATATTTCTTTTGTCAGGAGTAGTTTCCAACTGGAAAAATTCCTTGAAAGACTGGATCTGGATTTCCAATAAATCCGGCGTTTCCGCCAGGTGCTTGATCTTTCCGAAGTCGATCCTGCTGTTTGTAGCAACCTTTGTTGAAGACATAGTTTAAAAGCGCTTTTATTGTTTAATGACAAAATGCCAACATGCCTTGTTCTCCAAAAAACAAAACACATTGCAAATCAGTCATTTATAAATTCAATTGAAAAGTCAAATTGTATCAGGCCCAATTTAAGGAGTGCAAAGGTAAAGAATATAGCGTTCTGAACAAGTTTTTTTATTCAATAACTGCTTATTAATAACTTGTTGATAACTTTTCAGTTGTTGGTCTTAAATCCCCCAATCGCTGCCAAAACTTCAGGAACAGTGTAAGGTGGGCAGGCACCCGGCTTTGTGGCTATAAAAGCTCCCATACCTGCGGCAAAGGATACAGCATCATCCGGAGAAGCGCTTTCAATATACTTTGAAAGAAAAGCCGCCAGAAAAGAGTCTCCGCTGCCAATGGTATCAGCAACTTTAACTATATAACCCGGATGCTCATAAAATTTGCCATCCTCCAGCACAATGGCTCCTTTATCGCCGCGGGTGGTAAGGATAGTATTCAAATGAAACTTATCCTGTAATGCGGCAATAAATTCTTTTTCACTTCCCTTTAAACCATACCAATCACCCAACAATTGCAGTTCATCATTATTTAATTTTAATATATCAGCATGTTGAAGCAGGTAATCAAGGGTTTTCCTTTCGTAATGCGGCGCCCGGAGATTTATATCCAATATTTTAAAAGGAGCAATTTCCAGCAGTTCAAACAAAGTTCTCCTTGACGCTTCAGCCCTGGCACCCAGGCTGCCAAAAATGAAATATGCAGCGCCTGAAACCAGCTTTTCAAGCGACATATTATATTCTATAAAGTCCCATGCTACAGGCTTTACAATATCATAAGTAACGTGGTTGCCATCTACTTTTGCCAGCACACGGCTGGTTTCGTGCTCATTATCTTTTTGTATAAAATCGCCTGAAACTTTTTTAGAAGTGAAATAGTCAAATAACTCCTTACCGAGCTCGTCGTTGCCAATGCGGCTAATCATTGCCGTGGGTATGCCCAATTGGTTGAGATGGTATGCCGCATTCATTGGCGCGCCACCGGGTTGTTTGCTGCCATCAGGCAAAAAATCCCATAAAACTTCTCCAAAACAAACGGCAGTGTAATCGTTATTATTCATGTAGATGATTTTAGCGGCGGGCTGCGAGCTGTGGGCTATGGGCTTTCAGCTATCAGCTTCAAACTGCACAATTTAGGGAAAAGATAAGATTTTTCTACTGCGAAAAACGAATCTTATGTCTGTCAAATCTGTTCAGTATATTACTGTTAAACATGAAAACACTCCCCATGCTTCACATTCCACGTTTTACAAAATTTTTCAATCGAAGAATTATCCTGGCATGCAACGAAAAATGATTACTACCGCTCACTACCGGTAAAATGATGTGTTGAATTTTGTATGATGATAAACGCAAGACATGCGGGCCTTATGTTTACCATCTGACTTTTCTCCATTGACTTAACACTTGCAATGAAAACCAATATATACATTATCCTGCTGTTGATTGGCATATTTACTTCCTGCAAAAAACAAAGCGCGGTAAAGCTGCCGGGGTCATATCTTGAATACCTCGATGAAAAGCAGATACTGAGCATTACCGCTGCCGGTAACGAAGTTTGGGTATTATCTTCAACCGTGTGCAATACCTGCTCTGTGCCTGGCTATGTAAGTTCTGTTCCGCTTAACTATCAACTTACCAAAATAACAGGCAATAGCTATAAAGTAGATGAAAAAACCCGCGTTGGGAAGCCAGTTAGAGACAGGAATAATCATTTATACGCAAAAGGAATTGACTATAAAGGCATTTACAGGATCAACGATATTAATGATTATTCACTCATTGCGGAAACAAGCGATTTGATGGTCAACGATTTTGTTTTCGACAATAATAATCATATATGGATATGGGGCACAACAGGTATTGGCTATTGGGATGGCAGCCGTTTGGAGGTATATAACAGTTCAACTGCCGGCCTGCCTACTGATATTATACATGGCATAACCGTGGATGCCAATAATATTGTATGGGCACCTTTGGATTATGCGGGCAAGGGTGTTTTGAAGATTGATAACGGCAACCGGAGCATTGTGCCCATCACCAGCATACCCGGTCTCTCACCAGACAACTATCTTGCTAACCCGGTTGCCGATGATGCCGGTAATATATGGTTCAGCACCTACGCATTCGCCTCTCCAAAGATTGTTAAATACGATGGCAGTAGCTGGAAAATGCTACCTTCTGATTATGATGGATATATTATCGGCAGGGATCAAAAAGGAATCGTTTGGCAAACGAGAAATAACAGCAGCTCTTCCCAGGGGCCAACATCGCTGTACCATTTTACAAACAACGAATGGCAGCAGGTAAATACCAGCGAAAGCAAGGGTTATATTTATACTGTGGATGTAACAGATAACAATATTTTTATCGGTACTTCGAGGGGGTTACTGGTGAAGTAGAAAGGTTTAGTAGTATACTAATCAATTACCCAACTCCATCGCCAGTTACATAAGAAGATTATCAGCCTTCCTCTATCCTTACACGCTTACTCCAATATAATTTCCACAACAGGCATTATTCGTTATTTATTTTAATATGAAGCGGTCTTCTAAAGAATTATATATTCTGGTTGTCGGCGATAGGCAGCATTTACATAGGGTGCCCTGGCTTTATAAAGTACATAACTAAATAATTAGTTTAAAAACTAATTATTTAGTTATGTTTGCAAAATGATGCTATCGCTGAGAATTCTTATTCCACTTCTCGTTATCAATAATATCGTACTTGCCCAGACTGCAGGAGGTCATGTATCCGGATCAATAAATAAAGAACAGCTTCCGCTGGTTTCAGTTGTATTGCAAAAAGAAAACACTACCATTGCAACAACCATCACGGATAAAGAAGGCCTGTTTCGTTTTTATGTTTCATTAGTGCATCACCAAACATATATACTCCGGCTTTCCCTGATCGGTTATTATTCAAAAGAAGTTTCATTTATATACCCTGATACCAGTGTGCTCCATCAATTGGTATTAGAAGAAAGCAAAAAAACATTAGCTGAGGTAACTGTTACCGGCAAACCTCCGCTATTGATGCGAAAAAGTGATCGTACTATCATCAACATCGAAAACAGCGCACTTGCCAATGGCTTTTCTGCCAGTGAAGTATTACAGCGTTTGCCCGGCCTGTGGGTTGACAATATGGGCAACATACGTTTAAAAGGAAACCAGCCTGTTACCATAATGGTGAATGACGTTGTTCAGCGTTTAGACACAGAGGAACTTGCTGATTATCTACGTGCTCTTAAATCAGATGAAATCAGCCGGATTGAGATCATACCCAATCCGCCATCAGAATTTGAAGCTGGTGGCTCAGGTGGTATTATCCATATCATTCTAAAAAAAAGAAACAAGAATGGCTGGACAGGATCGTTCAATACAGAATACCGGCAACAGGCAGATAAGCCTTATTATACCACAGGCGCTATGCTCAATCATCAACTTAACAAGCTTTATATATCCGGCAGTATCACTTTTGTAAGAGATACCCGGAGCATTACTGAAAAAACTACCATAACTTATCCGGATCTGTCTTCATTTTATAATTTCACACATCGTGGTGAAAAAGTGCAAAGACAGCAATACCGTTTTGCTGCTGTATATGATCTCAGCAAATCGCAATCACTCAGTTTACAATCTTCATTTTCTAAAACAAATTGGAGGCAGCAATTTTTTAGTGATGAAATATATAAAGCATATCAATTGTCTTACGGAAAAGCAACATCCGCCAAACAACGCATACTTAATTTTACAGGCGCTACACTGAATTATTCATACAGGCCGGATACATTGGGCACTATACTGAAAGTTATTGCAGACTTTTCGAACAACACCAGGGATGATAACAGTGAATATAACAAGATCAATGAGGATCAGTATAAACAAAGACAATGGAGAGCACAGATACCGGTTAACACAAAAATATTCAGTCTACAATCAGATTACACCAAAATATTTACTCCAAAAACGCTTTTAAGATCAGGAATAAAATATGCATCCATATCCAGGGATAACAAAATGGTGACAGAAGATTTTGAAAATGCTTCATGGACATTAACCCCTGACCAAAACAATCATTTTCTGTATGCCGAAAATATCCTGATGCTCTATGTATCTGCAGAACAAAAATGGAGGAACACAACTGTTAATGCAGGACTAAGAGCCGAACAAACTTTTAGCAAAGGGAATGAAATAAGCTCATCTGTTACATTCTCACGAAAATATTTTGGTTTGTTTCCATCGGTATTTTTAATGCAATCACTAAATGCAGAAAAAGGAACAACGATCACTGCATCATATTCCCGACGTCTTACAAGACCGGCTTTGAACGAACTAAATCCCGCCCGTATAGAATTTGGCAGCTATACCTCTGTTTCGGGAAATCCAAATTTACAACCACAGTACAGCAATCATTTTTCGCTTGCATACCAGTTCATCAAAAACCATTCGCTGGAAGCATATTTTGTGCACACCAATAATTTTATTGCCTTATCTGCCAATACCGGGACTAACAATTCTATTGACTATCACACCGAAAATACCGGAACTACAAAGCAGTATGGCATTGAATACAGCAGCACTATCTCTCCTGTAAAATCCTGGACTATAAACACCAGCCTGTCTGCTTACCGTTCTGTATACAGCTTTAATGAAAAGCCTTACCGCCAGACAACTTTCTATACAAGTTCCATTCATACACTCTCATTTACGAATATCGCAGATATTGATGTTATGGCTGATTACCGGTCGCCCTATATTTATACTAACTTATATACCTATGGCAATTTTAATATTGACATGGGTTTCTCTAAAAAAATATTGAAAGCAAAAGCAAAACTGCGCTTAGCCTTTACTGATATATTCAACACTTCCCGCGAAAAAGAATGGACAGCAGAAAAAAACTACAGCATTGCATTTTACCGCAAACGACCAACACGTATAATAAGGATTTCTTTTACCTATCAATTCAGCTCAGGTAAAAAAATGCAGGCAAAAAATATTGATATAGGTGGGCAGGAAGAAAGAAGGCGGGCGGGGAATTGATGGAAAAAAGTACGGAATAGAATGAATAGGTTTTTCCCTAAAGCTTAAAGCAGGCATACCATGCGGAGCTATAATTCTTTTAAGTATATTAGCTATCATAAACCTAAAAAACACTATATGCAGATTATTCAATCCATTCAAAACAGGATTTACGAAATAAGAGGCGAGCGTGTAATACTTGACCGTGATTTAGCTACTCTTTACGAAGTAGAAACCCGGGTATTCAACCAGTCCGTTAAGCGGAATATAAAACGTTTCCCAAAAGATTTTATGTTTCAACTCTCCAGACAGGAGTGGGACGCTTTAAGATTAAACATTATTCCTGCCGCCATGTCATCACAAATTGTGATGACATACCCTGATAGGCGTCCTTTAAAATCCTTACCCTTCGCCTTTACAGAACAGGGTGTTGCCATGTTAAGCGGTATACTGAATAGCGACAGAGCGATCAAAATGAATATCGCCATTATGCGGGCATTTGTAGAAATCAGAAAAATATTATTACAGCAAACTGATATAAAGGAACAATTACGTTTAATACAAGAGCGCATTACCGAACACGATGTACAGCTCAGCCAGATTTATGACAGCATTGAAAACCTGCTGGATGAAAAAGCCGCTCAACGCAAATGGGATGAGCGGCAAAGAATAGGCTTTAAAAACTAATTTACCACTGTTCGTGGTATCCCTGACTGCCGTCAGGCAGGTTCGTCGGGAACCACCGTTGTACGAGGCGTCTTCGCCTTGTACAATTGTCCTGTCGCCTCCGGCGACATATTACTACCCTCTCAAATGATATGCCTTCGGCTGCACAAATGCTCTTATGCCATGATAAGATAATGTGGCACCCAGACCGGAGTTTTTACGACCAGACCACGGCAACGCCGCACTCACCCTGTCGCAACAGTTCCAGTATACGGTACCCGTATCCATCTGCTTCATTACTTTCTCAGCACGTTCAAGGCTTTTTGAATATACAGCGGCAGTTAATCCGTACGGCGTATCCTTCATTAATTCAACCGCTTCATTATCATCTTTTACTTTTTGTATACCTATTACCGGACCAAATGATTCTTCCGTCATCAGCTTCATACTATGATTTGCATCTACCACTACCGTGGGCTCAAAAAAGTAGCCTTTACCCGGCAATGAATTGCCTCCTGAAAGAATTTTTCCGCCCCTGGTCCGCGCATCTTCTACCTGCTCTTTTAAAAACGGAAGTTGCTCTTTGCGGCTTACCGGACCTATACTTGTTTCCCTGTTAAGCGGATTGCCTGTAATTAATTTTTTTGCTTCTGTAACAAAAGTATCAACAAATGCATCGTATATTTTCTCCTGTACGTATATACGCTCCACCGCGCAACAGCTCTGCCCTGTATTATATACCGCACCTTCAAGAGCGGCTTCAGCAACCGCTTTCACATCTTCAACATCATCCATCACATATAAAGGATCTTTACCACCCAGCTCTAACTGAACAGGCACCAGCTTTCCGGCAGTTTGTTCTGCTATGTATTTACCGGTGCGGTAGCTTCCGGTAAAGAAATATCCATCCAGCGGAAGATCGAGCAATGCCTGACCGGCAGCGCCCTTGCCTATAACAATACTGAATACATTTTCGGGTATGCCTGACAGGTATAATAAACGTTGTATATGCAGTCCTGTTAATGTAGAATATTCAGAAGGTTTATACAGCACGCCATTGCCGCCGATCAATGCCGGAATAAAAACGTTTACCCCTACGAGATAAGGATAATTCCATGCAGAAATATTAGCGATTATACCTAGCGGCTCATACACAATTTTTTCCCGCGTTGCATCTTCTTCGGTTATCCATTCTTCCGCCAGCCATTTGGCAGAATTTTTTATAAAATATTCAATGCGTTTTCTTGCACCATTTATTTCATTGTATGATTGCTGAACGGGTTTTCCAACCTCTTTGGTCAGTGTTTCTGCCAGCTCATCTTTGCGCTCATCAAGCAAAACATAAAATTTTTCAATCGCGCTGATGCGTTGAGCCAGTGGCACCGCCGCCCATTGCTTCTGGCCTTCTTTTAAAAACTGGTACTTCTCCTGTATGGTTTCAGGGGTGTCTTCTGCTACTTCCTGTATTACTTCTTCTGTTGCCGGGTTTATAATTTGCATGTGAGTTATTTTAAAGTAAAAGGTTTAGGGTGTAAGGCTTAAGGTTGTTACAGGTTACAAGTTTCAGGTTGTTGGTTACCGGTTGAAAATTCGCTACAGGCTTTTAGTTTAAATACCTGAAACCTGTAACCTGCAACTTGTAACTATCCTGCTGCTGCTTCAACGAAAGCCGCCCTGATATTTTTTACAAAGTTACTCTCCGGATCGTTCAATCGCTCAGGGTGCCATTGCACGAGGCATAAAAAGGATTTGCCTTTGGGATATCTTCTTTCCAGTGCTTCTACTACGCCATCTGGTGAAAGGGCAGAAACGACCAACCCTTCTCCAATGATATCTGCGCTCTGGTGGTGATTACTATTTACAGTTCCTTCCTGCTTATAAATAATAGTATACAACCAGGAAGAGGGATCAACTGTTATTTTATGATAGCGGTCTGAATCATCAGGTAACTTTGAATGATTGAATTTTCCCCAAATGGGTATATCCGGGATCAGTGTTCCGCCAAAAAAAACATTTGCTATCTGCAGCCCGCGGCAGATGCCCAGCACCGGTATGTTATTTGCCTCTGTATGTTGCAGCACTTTCAATTCAAATTCATCCCGGGCTTCATTAATATCTGTTTCATAGCAATACTTATATAGTTCCGGTTTGTTGTAAAATTTGGGGTGCACATCTTCACCACCGGTAAGTAATATGCCCTGGCACTTTTCTATATCTTCAAAGTTATTTGCCCAATGGCTTAGCTGTATCACTTCAACAGCCTCACTATGCCCCAAAATCCAGTTGCTGTATTTTAAATATTTGCTGCAGTCGGTAATACCAATTACAATCTTTTGCCGCATCACAAAGCTTTTAAATAAAGTTGTTTAAAGTCTTCCCTTGATACCGGCTTGGGATTATTGGGATGTGCAAAATCCGCGAATGCCAGGTCGGCAAGTGTTTCAATATGTTCCATCTTCACACCTATATCACGCAAATGGTGGGGTATATTTATTTTTGTATTAAGATCAAACAAATATTGCACTACCGCTTCTCCATTATCTTTTTCTAATTCTAATGTTCTTGCAATTGTTCTGAACTTATCTTCAAAACCCGCGATATTAAATTCCATACCATAAGGAATGTTAACCGCGTTTGCCAAACCATGATGTGTATCGAGCAATGAAGAAAGCGGGTGTGCTAAAGAATGCACTACACCCAATCCTTTCTGAAACGCAATTGCTCCCATTATTGAGCCCAGCAGCATTTTGCTCCTTGATTCAAGATCAGGCTTATTGGTAGCTGTTTCAAGCGATTCGTGTATCAGCTTCATACCCTGCAAAGCAATGCCATCACATATAGGATGATAATTTTTTGCAAGAAATGCTTCCATATTATGTGTAAGCGCATCCATGCCTGTGGCCGCGGTTATAGGCGCGGGAATATTCATGGTAAGCACAGGGTCCGCAAATACAATTTGCGCCAATAACTTGGGAGAGAACAATATTTTTTTCTGATGTGTTTCATCATCAGCTATTATAGCACTGCGGCCAACTTCACTGCCTGTACCGGAAGTGGTAGGTATAGTAATGAAATGCGGAACATCATTGGTAACATATATGTCTCCGCCTATAAGATCGTCATACTTAAACAGATCTTCCCGGTGGTTGATGCGCAGGAGTATGGCACGGGCAACATCCAGCCCTGCGCCGCCGCCAATACCAACCACGCTGTCACGGTTGGTGGCGTCCCACAGATCAACGCCTTTGTACACATCCGATTTTACCGGATTTTTATGTATATCGGAAAACACTTCTGCGCTGATATTGTTCTTCTGCAGGTCTGCCACAATTTCTTTAAAAAACGGCAGTTGCGCTACATTAGGATCGGTAACAATTAACGGTGCTTTTAAATTATTTGCTTTTAAATAGGCTGGTAATTCTTTTACCACATTTGCACCAAAACGTATAGTGGTAGGAAAATTAAACTGATGAATTTTTTCGAATGACATATAATGATTTTAAATTTTGAATAAGCTATCGGCTGTCAGCTATGGGCAATAAGCTGTCAGCCATCAGCCCATAGCTCAATGCCCACGGCTCATCGCCCTCTAAATAATCTCCAGATACCGCTTCAGCTCCCAATCCGTCACTACTTTTGAAAACTGGCGCCATTCCCATTCTCTTGTGGCTGTAAAATGTGCTACAAAAGTTTCGCCAAAAAGCTCTTTAGCCAGGCCGGAGTTTTTCATAGCCTGTGTAGCCTGCCATAAATTGGATGGCAACACACCGTTGGTTTTATTCGCATAGCCATTACCGATAGTAACAGGTGTTTCCAGTTTCAGTTTTTTCTTCACACCATATAATCCCGAAGCAAGGCAGGCAGCAATGGCGAGGTAGGGATTAGAATCAGAACCCACCACTCTTGTTTCCAGTCGCGCAGATTTTTCGCCAGCCGGCAATGCACGCAAAGCTGTTGTGCGGTTATCTACCGCCCAGGTCAGCGTTGTGGGCGCCCAGGCGCCTTCCACCAGCCTTTTATAACTGTTAACCGTAGGCGCAAACATGGGCAATATATAGGGAAGACAATATAATTGCCCTGCTATATAACTTTCCATTAACGCGCTGATATTATGTTTTTTCTTTTTGTCGTAAAACAGGTTCTGTTTCAGGTCAGCAGACCAGAGGCTCTGGTGCACATGCCCGCTGCAACCCGGCAGGTTTTCATTAAACTTTGCCATGAATGTAGGCAGCACACCGTGGCGGTAACCAATTTCCTTCACGCTGCTTTTAAACAATACAGCCCTGTCTGCAGCCTCCAGCGAATCCGAATAAGTAATAGCAGCTTCATACACGCCCGGTCCTGTTTCTGTATGTATTCCTTCAAGCGGCACGTCAAATTTTTTCAGCAGATCAAACAGGTCATTAAAAAACGCATTGCGCTGGGATGCTCTTAACACTGAATAACCAAACATGCCGTTGGTCATTGGTTTCAGGTCGCGGAATTTTCCTGCATATAATTCATCGGAATTATCAACCAGGTTAAACCACTCAAACTCCTGTGAGCAATAAGCGTGATAGCCTGCTTTCTTTACCTGCGCATTAACCTTTTTCAATAAATTCCTGGGGCATATTTCAGATGCAGCTCCTGCTGTATCAAAATCGGCAAGAAAAAAAGCGATATCATTATCCCAGGGAATATGCCGGCAGGTCTTTACATCAACTACCGCCATAGCATCCGGATAACCCGTATGCCAGCCGGTAATAGCGGCATTATCATAAGCCACATCACCCGCATCCCAGCCAAATACCACATCACAAAAACCAAAACCGCTTTCCGCGATAGATTTAAATTTTTCAAAGCTGATGACTTTACCGCGCAGCACGCCGTCAATATCTGTTACAGCTAATTTTACTTTCTGCGTTTTTTTATCGGCAAGCTGTTTAAGCAATGCTGAAGTTGATGTAACCGAAGGCATATTTTATTTTTTATGTAAAAATAACGGAAAAGCTAAAGATAGCTTATAATGAGTAGTTTACGAGGTGGGATGTCGTTGTCGGTAACGATTTAGTAATGGTGCTTATTGCATTCATTTTCTCTCAATTTCCTTGTAAATCAATAGCAAATATAAAAAATTTCACCTGACTTCGGTATATCTCATGGAATAAATTCATCGTTAAGGCTAACATTTGTATTTGGATAAATACAGCCTGATAAAACGAACGGAACTATGAGACATCCCTTACAAACCATCGTTGCCGAAATCCAAAAGCAGGAAAGAAAATTATCTGCCGAAGCATCCAGCTTTATTGATGAGGCATACAAAATGACAATCTATCTTCAGGAACTACTGCGTGCCGTAAAAGAAGATGTATTGAAAGAGGGCTTTGCCAGCAAAGCCGAAGAAATCCATTTTTTCAAATTGATTAAGCCGAACATTCTCGGAAAGCTGATTTACTATAACAAGGTTTATCGGATTGAAACGGCTTGCCCCGCAGATAATGGGAATTTGCACCAATGCTATTTTACTTTGCAGCTTCGGGAACTAAAACAGGAATATAAAGAGCATATCTGCAATTCGGATTTTTACAGGTATTATCGCTCCGGCAGGACTGACCGGGACGAAAACTATTATATGCTGGGAAACATCAATTACTATGATGGGTTAAACAGCTTTGTTTTTGAAATTGACCCGCAATTCTCGACCTACTTTGATTATAAAGTAGCAAAAATTTTAGCCAATGAACTCATTTATAATTACCTCACCACAAAACTAAGCCCGGAACAAAATCCCGATGAATTATTACAAAACAGTGATACCAAAGATATTTTTTGGACACAGACAAAGAATGCCCTAATTGAACTGATTTATGCGCTTCATGCCGCTGATGCTGTTTCACACGGTAAATTGGGCATTCGCAAAATCAGTATGGTGTTTCAAATCCTGTTTCGTATTTCGCTTAACGACATTCATAACAGCTTCCATCGTATGAAAACCCGTGCAGGTTCACGGACTTTATTTTTAGACCAACTGAAATACAATTTAGAGGAATACATGGACAAGGAAGATACAGCGTAATCTTCCTTTTTAGTTTAAGGAATAAAGGGCAGCATCACGGGTGCTGTCTTTTTTTTGCCCATCTGCCTATATGTGTGTATAGACAAATCTCCCCGTTGAAATACTCAACGCACATAGTAAAAAGCAAGAAACCGTTACACAGCAGCACTTTACAGCAAATACAAAAAAAATGAAAAAAGTGCTTTTTTGATAGACACGTATCGGAAGACAGCCCCAGCCAAACGCTCCAATTTTGTACAGTGAACATTAAGCAACTGTGCAATGAATATAATTACCATAGAAGAAGAAACGTGGAAGCAGCTTAACGAGCGCATCAAATCCATTAGCGAGTATATCCTGAAAATGGATAACACCAGCTACGATAGTCTTTGGCTCAATAACCACGAAGTCTGTCAATACCTCCACATCAGCGAAAAGACCCTTTGGCGTATGCGTACCAAAGGTGAAATAGCCTACTCCAAAATGTACGGGCAATACTACTATACCATAGGAGCCATAAAGGATATGCTCAATGCCCATGCTGTACAAACCAGTGAGAAATATATGCAGGAACTTATGGCAAAGGGCAAAAGCTACATCGAAAAAGGAAGAACGATAAAGTCGGGAAAATAATTAAAACGTACCAGTATGAACATAGACAGAATGGAATTTTTTGCGTGGATGGAGCGTATCATGGAACGTTTCGATGTTTTGAAACAACACATCATAGATATACAGAAGCAACGCAATACCATAGACGGCGAAGAACTTTTGGATAACCAAGACCTCTTGCAAATGCTGAAAATCAGCCACCGCTCCTTACAGCGTTACCGCTCATCCGGCAAGCTGCCATATTATACCATCAGCGGAAAATTGTACTACAAATTATCTGACGTGCACCAATTCATAAGGGATAGCGTGAATGCCCCCCTGCAACGCACAAAGGACAACGAGTGACAAACAGTGCCATACAAAGACAGGTACGGCGTAGCCGTACCCGCTTCAATTACTTTCGGACGGTAACATTTAAAATATCAATATTATGAGTGAGCAAATAACAGAACCAGCCGGGCAAGAGCCGCAGCAAAGCACACAAACCAATCCACAGCAGACCCCTGAACAGCTTTCGGATGTTTTGCTGGTGATGGACAAAGAAAAAAAGACCATCCAAGCGGTTACAGGTGTAGATGAAAACGGGGAATTGAAAACCGTTGATGCCAACAAGAAAAATCAAAACGCATTTATGCGGGTAGATAAGAGTGGCGATTTCTTTTCCAACTTCTTCTCCAACTTTTGGCGACAGCTCAAAGACCCTACCCGTTTTTCATTTTTCAAAGTTCCCGCACAGGATGCAGTTGAAACAGCACAGAAAATACAGCAACAGGTGAATGCCCCTACCAAAGAGGGTGAGGCAATCATGGCAAAGCACGACGTGAAAGAGCCAAAGGAACCACAGCAAGAAAACAAAAAAGATATGGAAACAACACAAGCACCACAGGCAAAGCCCGAAGCGACACAGGCAACGCCTCAAACAAACGACCATCGTTTTAAAGCAGATGATATTGATTGGAAAACATTGGCGCAAATCGGTATTACCAAAGAGCGTTTGGAAAAAGACAATACGCTGGAAATGCTGTTAAAGGGTTATAAGACCAATAAGGTATATCCTGTGAGCATCAATTTCGGTTCTGCCGTCATGCGTTCGGAAGCAAGGCTGGGACTTCAAAACGGAGAAAACGGGATGCCTGTATTTGTGATGTATGGTGTTCGCCACGAACCCAACCTGCAAACGCCTTTTTTCGGGCATGAATTTACCAAAGAGGATAAAGATAACCTGCTCAAAACCGGGAACATGGGACGTGTGGTGGAATTGACCTATCCCAAGACCGGAGAAAAAATACCCTCTATCATCAGCATTGATAAACTGACAAAGGAAGTAATCGCCTTGCGGCAGGATTGGATAAAAGTACCTGACGACATTGGAGGGGTAAAACTTAGTGCTGAACAAAAACAAACTTTATACGAGGGCAAATCCATTTACATAGAGGGCATGGTTTCGCAGAAAGGAAAAACGTTCAGCAGCGATATTCAATATAATGCCGACAAGCGTTTTCCTGAATACCTTTTTGAAAGAGGCGCAAATTATAAGCAATCCCAAAACCAGCAGCAGGCACAATCGCAGGACAATCCACGACTATACAGGGGCAAGGAATTTAACGATGAGCAGTACAAAAAGCTCACCGAGGGCAAGACGATTTATATTTCTGATTTCATTGATGGTAAAGGACAGCCTTACAAGGGCTACGTTACACTGAATGCCGAAACGGGCAAGTATGATTTCAATTTCAGAAACCCTGACAAACTAAAAGACAAGATTGTCCCCGCAGATACCCACAAAACGCAGGTAGCTGTTAATTCCGAGGGGAAAACCAACGAGGCTACCAAGAACATCAACGAGCCTTTAAAGTCCCAACAGAACGCTCCTATCAACAAACAGCAGCAGGAACAGCAGCAGCCACCGAAAGAAAATAAATCCAGAGGTGTAAGAAGGTAATCACTCAAAAGAAAAAGATATGAAAGCAATTATTGCAGAAAAACCAAGCGTAGCCCGTGAAATAGCCGCCTTGTTGGGAGCCACCGATAAAAAGGATGGCTACATAGCAGGTAACGGCTATCAGGTTACGTGGGCATTCGGGCATTTGGTCGGACTGGCAATGCCGGAAGATTATGGACTATCGGGCTTCCAAAGGGAAGCCCTGCCCATATTGCCCAATCCTTTTTTACTGACGGTACGGAAAGTAAGAAAGGAAAAGACATACGTTCCCGATAGCGGGGCGATAAAGCAGTTGAAAGTTATTGAACAGGTTATCGGTCGTTCGGATAGTATTATCGTTGCTACCGATGCCGGACGTGAGGGCGAACTCATCTTCAGGTACATTTATGAGTACCTGAAATGCAGCAAGCCCTTTCAACGTTTATGGATAAGTTCATTGACCGAAAAAGCCATTAAGCAGGGTTTCGATAACCTGAAATCCGGAAGCGATTTTGACGGGCTGTACCGTGCCGGACAAGGGCGAAGCCAAGCCGATTGGTTGGTGGGCATTAATGCTTCACAAGCATTGAGTATTGCCGGGCATGGTGTGTATTCGCTGGGGCGTGTGCAAACACCCACGCTTGCGCTTATCTGTAAACGTTATTTGGAAAACAAAAACTTTACTGTCAAAAAGTATTGGCAAATACAGTTAGAACACCGCAAAGAGTTTACAGACTTCAAGAGCCTTTCCAAAACCAAATGGGAAGATAAAAAGCTGGCAGATGATACGCTCAAATCCATAGAGCGTGCTGGAACTGCTACCGTTACCGCAGTAGAAACAAAAACCGTTACAGAGCAACCTCCGTTGCTTTTCGACTTAACGGGATTGCAAAAGGAAGCGAACAAAAGACTGTTCTTAACTGCCGAAGAAACGCTGAACATAGCCCAAAGCCTGTACGAAAAGAAATTGATTACCTACCCTCGTACCGGAAGCAAATACATACCCGAAGATATTTGGGCTGAAATCCCCGCTTTGGTAAGGTCATTGGAAGCAAGGGCATCCTGTAAAGAGGCGGTTGGTAAATTGAAATGGGGTCGTTTCAATAAACGTATCGTTAACGATGTAAAGGTAACAGACCATCACGGTCTGCTCATTACTGAAACAATCCCCTCAACATTGCCTTTGAATGAAGAAGCTATCTACGACATGATTGCACTGCGTTTGGTGGAAGCCTTATCGCAAGCCTGTACCAAAGAAATAACAGACGTTTCATTACAGGCGTTGCACTATGATTTTCTGGTGAAAGGCAGTAAAATCATTGAAGCAGGCTGGCGTGGTATCAAAAGAAACTTTAGTGATGAAGATAGCGAGCCAGTACAGGAGTTGCCGGAACTAAAAACAGGCGATGAACTGAAAATTAAAACTGCCGAAGTGTTGGAGAAAAAGACAAAATCGCCCGTACTCTATACGGAAGCGGATTTGTTGTCTGCAATGGAAAATGCAGGAAAGGAAATAGCGAACGAAGATGAGCGTAAAGCCCTGCAAGGTATCGGCATTGGTACACCAGCCACAAGAGCTGCCATTATAGAAACCCTTTTTAAAAGGGATTATATCAGGCGTGATAAAAAAACGCTCGTTCCCACAGAAAAGGGATTGCAGGTTTACGAAGCTGTAAAGGATAAAAGGATTGCCGATGTTGCTATGACTGCCGAATGGGAAATGACTTTACAAAAGATTGAGAATAACGAAGCCGATGCAATGGGCTTTCATCAATCAATGGAAGCCTATGCTTCATCCGTAACGCAGGAATTGTTGAGCATGAACATTGCAAGCCGCAATCACCCTGAACTGACCTGCCCCAAATGCAAAGCCCGTAAACTGCTCATCCGGGATAAGGTTGTCAAATGCCCCGATGAGGCTTGCAACTGGCTTCAATTCCGTAATGTGTGCGGTGTACAATTGAGCGTTGCCGAAATCGAAAACCTTGTGAACAAAGGAAAGACCAGCCTTATCAAAGGCATGAAAAGTAAGGCGGGTAAGAAATTCGATGCTTTTATCCTACTGAAAGATAACGGCGAAAGCTCTTTTGAATTTGATAATACCACAAGCAAAAAGAAATGAACAACGATATAATCATAAGCCAAAAGGATATAGAAAGCCTTATCTATGCGGTTCGGGGCAAACAGGTCATGTTTGACAAAGACCTGGCTCAATTGTATCAGGTAGAAACCAAAATACTGAACAAAGCCGTGAAAAGGAATATTGAGCGTTTTCCTGAAACATTCTGTTTTCAGTTGAGCGATGAGGAAAGCGAAACTTTGAGGTTCCAAATTGGAACCTCAAACTCCGGACGTGGCGGACGGCGTTATTTGCCCTACGTGTTTACCGAACAGGGTGTAGCCATGTTGTCGGCAGTGTTACGCAGCGATACAGCCGTAAAGGTGAGCATTGAGATAATGAATGCCTTTGTTGAAATGCGAAAACTATTACTGGATAATGCCGGGCTGTTTTCCCGCATGGATAAAATTGAACTGAAACAGGTTGAGGCAGACGGCAGGTTTGAGGAAATATTTAAAGCACTGGAAAGTGGGAAGCTACACAGCGAAAAAGGTGTTTTCTATGATGGGCAGATATTTGATGCCTATACCTTTGTTTCGGGCATTATCCGAAGCGCACAAAGGTCAATTATCCTTATTGACAATTATGTGGACGATACAGTACTTACGCTGCTGGGAAAGCGTGGGCAAACCGTATCTGCCACTATCTACACCAAAAGCATCAGTAGCCAACTACAACTCGATGTGCAACGATACAACAGTCAATACCCAGCTATATCCATTCATACATTTGCTCATGCTCACGACCGCTTTCTTATCATTGACAGTACAGAACTGTACCACATCGGGGCATCATTAAAAGATTTGGGTAAAAAATGGTTTGCCTTTTCCAAAATGAGCGCAGAAACAAGTAAAATGCTTAGTTTCCTGAACGCCATTTAAAACAGTTCCCACACTTATATAATTGACCGTCATCCGGTCAAGTCCTGCCACCCAAAGCCAACTACTACCGCTTTGGGTGTGGCAGTTTACTACCATAATACTTTAGCTACTCATGTAAAATTTTAAACAAAAATCAATATGAGTACACAGCAAAAAGACCTCTCTTACTTCACGTTAAGGTTACAGGAATTATTAAACACCAGCTTCCCCGAAAAAGCACACGACAAGAAATTTATCGAGCAACGCTCCAAGTGGGCAGCAAATGCTTACGAGGGTGCATTCCGTTCGGGCAACCCCATTGAGCAGTGCGACCATATCGCAGATTATATACTCTTTGAGGGGCTTCACTATTCCAAATTCGACACCGTTTTTCAAGTGGTGTGCAGTGAGTTTAACAGCATCATGCTGGACGAAGAACTGCGCCCGTTCGCATTAAAAATGCTGCCTGTCTGCGAACCCGTATTTGCAAAATATGTGCTGACGGATGAGTTCGCTTATACCACCGACCATGACCTGCTCTATACGGAAATCACGGGAACCATAGCAATTCATATCGAAGACTATGGCATTTAATCAACGTGAACACCTGAAGCAGAATATCGAGGCGTTACGGGTCATGTTCAGGTTAGAGAAAGAAAAACGCCAAGCTACCGAAGCCGAACGGCAGCAACTTTTACAGTACAGTGGTTTCGGAGGACTAAAATTCATTTTAAATCCCGCAGAGCATCCGACAGATATAAAGCAGTGGAAAGATTATGAGCGGACGTATTTTGAGGAAACGCAGGAACTACACAGGGTACTGAAAGAAAATGCCGCAGACGAAAGGCAGTATAAACACTTTGTGGACAGTATGCGCAGTTCGGTACTTACGGCGTTTTATACTCCGCCCGAAATCATCAATACATTATCCGATGTATTCAAAGAAAATGGCATAGCGATACAAAAATTTTTAGAGCCATCGGCAGGTGTCGGTGGTTTTATCCAGTCTTTTACAGATAAAAACGTGCCGCAGGTTACGGCTTATGAAAAAGACCTGCTAACGGGCAAAATCCTCAAACAGATTTACTCTGACAGAAATATCCGCATAAGCGGTTTTGAAGAAATACCCGAAAGGGAGCTGAACAGCTACGATGTAGTTGCCAGCAATATTCCATTTGGTACAAGTGCGGTATTTGACCTTTCGTATTCACGGGGCGATGACCCAGCAAGGGCGCAGGCAGCAAGGGGCATCCACAATTACTTTTTCCTAAAGGGAACGGACACGCTACGGGATGGCGGTGTTCTCGCTTTCATCACCTCGCAGGGTGTTTTGGATAGCCCAAGCAATAAGCCCATACGTGAGGCATTGATGGCAGCGCATAACCTTGTTTCGGTGGTACGGCTACCGAACAATCTTTTCATGGATTATGCCGGAACAGAAGTCGGCAGCGACCTTATCGTACTTCAAAAGAACATAGGTAAGCAAGGTTTTACGAAATTGGAAAAAGACTTTTGCGATACGCTGCTCACGAAGCACAACGACCACGTAAACGCTTTCGTTCATTATACCGCCCCCGTTGTATTTGATGAAATCATACAATCTACCGACCTCTACGGTAAACCTTATACCGTCTATACACATAGTGGCGGCGTAGCCGAAATTGCAAAGGAGGCAAAGAAAATATTGTCTTCGGATTTTAAAGACAATTTAAACCTGAACCTATACAAAGGGTTATCGCCCGATGAGCCTACGGTACAACCGGATATTACCCCGCCGCAAACACCGACACCCACGCAGCCGGCTACCGGCATAGAAAGGAGCCAAACACCACAGCCTACATTATTCAATTTTACCAATCTTGTGGCAGCAAAACCTGCTATGAGCCGTGCGCAGCAAAGCGTTACGGCTGTAGCCGATGCACCGCAAGTACGGGAAGAAGTGCAGCTAAGTTTGTTTGACCTCTTTAGCAGTGCGCCACAGGCTGCCGTTCTTGCTCCACCGAAAAGAGTTAGGAGAAGAACAACTGTTACCAAGAAAAAAGCGGGCAACCGTCCGCATCAGCCGGGGCTATTTGATTATATACCCCTGCGCCCGCCAAAAGAGGAAACGCAAAAGCCACCGACAACGCCACGAACAACCGGGCAATCAACTGGACAGGCTACCGGAATTGGCGATTTGTTTTCATCCATTGGTATCAACAGCCGTGGTGAAATAGAAAAAATATCCAAAGATAAACCTGCTGTTTCTGCCAATGACAAGGTACTTCCTGAACCTGCCCCGTACTCCGGTGAACTGCAATCATTCCACCGGGATGATTGCCTTGTGATGGATAATGGTTTTGTAGGGCATTTGAGGGAGGTGGATTTATCCAATGGTACGGCGGTCTTTCACCCGCTATCCTTGCCAGCCAATCAGAAAGCAAGAGCCGAAGCGTACATAGGGTTGCGGGATGTTTATCAGGAACTATACAATCAGGAAGCGCAGCACCATAGCGAATATAAACAGGAACGGGAAACGCTGAACCGCCTGTATGATGATTTTCTAAAGAAATACGGCAACCTGAACAGTGCCGACAATATCAAATTGATAAAGACCGACACCGCAGGAAAGGAAGTACCCTATTTGGAGCGTGTTGTGGGTGGTGTAGTGCATAAAGCTGATATATTCCACAAGCCTGTAAGTTTTTCAACGGCAACGCTTGCAACGGATAACCCGGACGAAGCGTTGGCGGCATCGCTCAACAAGTACGGCAGGGTTGACTTGGGCTATATGTCGGAGATTAGCGGGATGTCCGGCGAGGATTTAAAAGATGCGCTGCATGGCCGTATCTTTTACAATCCTGTACAAAAGGAATACGAGATTGCCGAAAAATGGGTTTCGGGCAACGTAGTTGAAAAAGCCGAAGATGTGCAGGCGTACCTTGCCGGGCACCCGGATGACAAGGAAGCTGCCGCAAGCCTTAAAGCCCTCGAAGAAGCAAAGCCCCGCAGGATTGAGTTTGAGGAACTCGATTTTAACCTCGGCGAACGCTGGATACCTACGGGTATCTACAACCGTTTCGCTTCACACCTGTTCGATACGGATATACGCATCAATTATTCTGAAAGTTCCGATGATTTTTCCATCCATTGCGACCGTAAGAATATCCATATTACCGAAAAGTACGCTATCAAGTCTGAAAGCCGGACGTTTGACGGCGTTACCCTGCTGAAACACGCCCTTGTCAACACTACGCCTGACATTACCAAAAAGGTAATCATAGATGACAGGGAAGTAAAGGTGCGGGACATGGAAGCCATACAAATGGCTAACAGCAAAATTGACGAGATACGCAGGGAGTTTTCGGACTGGCTCTTTGCGCAGAAGGATGAGTTTAAGCAAAGGTTAACCGACAAATACAACGATACCTTTAACTGTTTTGTACGCCCGCAGTATGACGGTAGCCATCAGGAGTTTCCGGGGCTTGACCGCAAGGCGTTAGGTATCGAAGACCTGTACCCCAGCCAAAAGGATGCCGTTTGGATGATTAAGATGAACGGCGGTGCTATCTGCGACCACGAAGTCGGTGCAGGTAAAACGCTCATCATGTGTACGGCAGCACAGGAAATGAAGCGTTTGGGGCTGGCACATAAACCGATTATTATCGGGTTAAAAGCCAATGTGCATGAGATAGCGGAAACCTACCGCAAAGCCTATCCCCACGCCAAAATATTATATCCCGGCAAGGAAGATTTTACCCCGCAGAAACGCCTGCGCATATTCGGGGATATTAAAAACAACGATTGGGATTGTATCATCTTAACGCACGACCAATTCGGGATGATACCGCAATCGCCCGAAATGCAAAAGCAGATTTTAGAAGCAGAACTGGAAAGCGTGGAAGATAATCTTGCCGCTTTGAAAGCGCAGGGAAAAGAGGTATCGAGGGGGATGCTCAAAGGGGTCATTATCCGTAAGGAAAATTTAGAGGTTAAATTAAAAACACTGGAGCATGACATCGAAAACCGTAAGGATGATGTTGTGGACTTTAAAATGATGGGCATTGACCACATTTTTGTGGACGAAAGCCACCGTTTTAAAAACCTCATGTTCAATACAAGGCATGAGCGTGTAGCGGGTTTGGGCAATATGGCTGGTAGCCAAAAGGCGTTAAACCTGCTGTTTGCCCTCCGCACCATTCAGGAGCGCACAGGCAAAGACCTGGGCGCAACGTTCCTTTCGGGTACGACTATCAGTAATTCGCTCACAGAACTGTATTTACTCTTTAAATACCTGCGCCCGCAAGCAATGGAAAAACAGGGCATCAACTGTTTTGATGCGTGGGCAGCCATATACGCACGTAAGACTACTGATTATGAATTTTCGGTAGCGAACAATATCGTATCAAAAGAGCGTTTCCGCTTCTTTATCAAAGTGCCGGAACTGGCGCAGTTCTATTCGGAAATTACGGACTACCGGACGGCAAAGGATATTGGTATAGACCGTCCCGAAAAAAACGAGATACTGTACCATATCCCACCCACGCCGGAGCAGGAGGTTTTCATTCAAAAGCTAATGGAGTTTGCCAAAACGGGCAATGCTGAACTTTTGGGCAGACCTCCGCTAAGTGAAAGCGAAGAAAAAGCGAAGATGCTGATTGCGACAGACTACGCCCGTAAGATGTCGCTGGATATGCGGATGATTAGCCGGGCTTATGAAGACCACCCGGACAATAAAGCCTCGCACTGTGCGGCTAATATTGCCCAATACTACAATAAATACAATGCGCAGAAAGGAACGCAGTTCGTTTTCTCCGACCTCGGTACTTACAAGCCGGGGGAATGGAATATATACTCGGAAATCAAGCGCAAGCTGGTGAAAGACCACGGCATCCCTGCGCACGAGATACGGTTTATTCAGGAGGCTAAGAATGAAAAGCAGCGCAAGGAACTTATCAGGGATGTTAACGAGGGAAAAATACGAGTGCTGTTCGGTTCTACCGAAATGCTCGGCACGGGCGTAAATGCACAAAAACGGGCGGTTGCCGTTCACCATTTGGATATACCGTGGCGACCGTCTGACCTTGCCCAACGGGACGGCAGGGCTATCCGCAAAGGCAATGAGATTGCCAAATTCTTTGCCGATAACAAAGTGGATATTTTCATCTACGCCGTAGAAAAATCGCTGGATAGCTACAAATTCAATACCCTGTACAATAAGCAGGTATTTATCGAACAATTAAAGAGCAACAGCCTTGGCAAACGTACCATTGATGAGGGTGGCATGGACGAAAAAACGGGCATGAACTTCTCGGAATATGTGGCGATACTATCAGGCAATACCGACCTTTTGGAAAAAGCGAAACTGGAAAAGCAGATTGCCGGGCTGGAAAGCGAACGGCAGGCCCACAACCGTTCCAAATCTACTTCCAAATACAAGCTGGAAGATACCATTGCCTCACTGGAAAGTACGCAGGCACGGTTTGACCGTATGAGCCTCGACTGGCAAAACCTGCAACAGCGCATACAGAAAAACAAAGACGGGGAAATACTCAACCCGGTGCAGCTTACAGGGCTGCCGCCCAATGCCGATGTAAAACAGATTGGGGCGAAACTCAACCAGCTTTCCGAAAAAGCCCGTACCGCAGGGCAGTATGAGGAAATCGGTACGCTGTACGGCTTTACGTTATTGGTCAAAACCGAACTTTCGGAAAAGGACAGCACTACGCTCGAAAGGGATAACCGTTTCTTTGTTCAGGGCGAGGGCAATATCAAATACACGTTCAATAACGGTAAGATGGCGACCGATGCAAAAACGGCATCGCTCAATTTTCTGAATGCGCTCCAAAAAATACCCGGCATCTTAGAGCAGGAACAAAAGAAACTTGACGGGCTGCAAAAAGACCTCCCTGTTCTTCAGGAGGTGGTAAACGGTACATGGAAGAAAGAGCAGGCTTTGAGCGACCTTAAAACGGAACTGGCGGCGGTTGAAAGGAAAATACAATTATCCATAAAGCCGGAAGCCGATACAGAAGCGGTACAGCCCGAAAAAGCCGAAAAACAAAGTCAGCATAATTCTGAAACAATTGTACGGGTTAAAGGTATTCATCTGCCAAGAGGGGTTTTATAATACGGATGGGATGGATAAAAAGCAAACGGGGATCTGCAAGTCCCCGTTTACTTTTTTATCTCTATTGGGTAATATTATTTCTCATCTTGTTCGTCCATCTTCTTTAAAAGTCCATCCCGTAATTCATCGAGAAATTTTGTACGGTTTATTTTTCGGGTTCTCAATTCCAAATAGGTTTGATAAAAATTACCTAACTCAACATCAAACGCACTTTCAAAATATTGGGCTATTATTCTTATATCGCTGTTCCCATTGTCAAAGACACCCTGATAATGCAGCGCATAGATTAGTTCAATCATTGCAACTTTACTACCTGTCCAATTCAATTTTTCTGTGGATGCCGAATTACTGTCTTGGGTTTTGCTGTACAGTTGACCTTCGATATAAACCTGTATCAAGTCGTTGGCAATTATCTTAGCAACCTTATAATCATGGGAAGTGGAAAAGGTTTGGTCTGATTGGAAGTAGTAGGTGTCCAGCCACAGTTTTATATCGTGCTTGCCACGTACAAAAAAATTTTCATCAAGAAAAGAATTATTGCTACGATAATACTTATAGAAATCAAGATTATTATCAAAGAACCTTTTGAGTTTTTTCAGTTCTTTGTTAAGGTATTTTCTTATCGGCTTTGCTCCGTAAGGTTTCCGTGCCTCAATTTTGTAGATAGCATTGTGGTAAATCAGCTTTGCTATAATGGCTGGTTTCTGATATTTGAAAAAGTGTATTTCTTCCTGCACATTTTTAAACCCCGTCTTCAATACATATTCTTTCAATTCAGAGGTCTTATGTAAAATAAGTTCAACTGCTTTTTCAGAGGAAGCTAAAACATTGCCTTGCTCGTATGTCAATTCTTTTATTTCTTCTTCTAACTCCTCCATGATTTTTGTATAAAATCCCGTCATTGACTTTCACTTTAGATATTAAGACTTAATTATTCTATATATGCGGTTCAAATTTTCAGTTATCCCATTGTACCTTTTTCACAGTTATTAGCTCCGGAAAGATTATTAGCTATCATTAAACATTTACACCAAACAGATGCCCCACCAATGCAGACAAGCCCATTGCAATTGTTCCCCAGATAGCAATTCTTACAATGGCTTTACCGATGCCCGCACCGCCTGTTTTTGCCGATACTATTCCCAACAAAATGAGAAAGACAAGCGTAAAACAGTAGAGCCAGTATTCCATCCCCACAATGGGAGCCAGCAGCGTTACTGCTAAAGGCAATATTCCGCCTGCCGTGAAAGATGCCCCTGAAGCCAGTGCCGCCTGCATGGGGTTTGCCTTGCTGATTTCGTTAATCCCCAACTCATCCCTAACATGGGCAGCCAAAGCATCTTTTTCCATCAGTTCCTTAGCTACCTGCATGGCGGTTTCTTTTTTCAGTCCACGCCTTTCATAGATTTCTGCCAATATGTTGCGTTCTGTTTCCGGCATATCACGGAGTTCTTTTGCTTCCCTTTCTATGTCTGCTTTTTCAATGTCAGTCTGTGAACTTACAGACACGTATTCGCCTGCCGCCATTGACAAGGCTCCGGCAACAAGCGAGGCAATAGTAGCCAGCAATACCGGTTCTCTTGTTGTGCTTGCTGCCGCTATTCCAATAGCCAGACTGGACACGGATATAATACCGTCATTGGCTCCCAGCACCGCGGCTCTAAGCCAGTTGCTACGATTGATGTAATGGTTGTTCCAATAGTTGTCAATCGTAATTTCATTTACCTCTTCCTTTTTGTTTTTCATCGCTTTTGAATTTTTGTCAATTACTATTTTCGTTTAAACAATTTATAAACCTCAAACCACAGAACGGAAACCGATGCAATAAGAGTAGCTATGCTCAATTCTTTTAGCCTCAAACCTGTAACCTTGAAGAAGTCGGACAACGGCGGGTAATACAGTATCGCTAAAAGAAGTACTAAGGTTGAGCCATTGATGACCACAAACAGGGCATTACGATTTTTGAAACTCTCAAACAGGCTGTAATAGAATGAACGGTTGGTCAAGCTCAACAGAATGTTTGCGAAAATCAACGTAGTAAAAACCATTGCCCTTGTCTGCTGCTCATCACCACCGGTCTGCACCGTATATCGGTACGTGAACAATATGCCTGCCGTTATTACCAGTCCCTGAACAATACTTATTCCAAGCTCTTTCCAGTTCAGGAATGTGTCAGTCATTTTTCTTGGTTTTTGCAACATTGCATTTTTTTCCATTGGCTCATTTTCATACACAATGGAACAGGTTGGTCCCATGACCAACTCTAAAAAGATAACGTGTACCGGCGTGAATATCTGTGGAAATGTCCAGCCCAAAAACAAGGGTAAAGACACTGTAAGGATAATGGGAATATGAATGGAAATGATGTACTGAACGGCTTTTTTGATATTAGTGTAAATTCTTCTTCCCGCCACTATTCCCGTAATCAGCTTGTCCAAATCATCGTTGATGATAACTAAAGAAGCAGCGGCTTTCGCAATCTCCGTTCCTTTGCTACCCATTGCCACACCAATATTTGCGGCTTTCAATGCCGGTGCATCGTTCACACCATCACCCACCATAGCTACAACTTCACCGTTTTGTTTTAAGGCATTTACCACAGTCAGTTTCACATCGGGGTACATTCTTGCAAAAAGCACTTTTTCCTCTACTGCTTCCAATAGTCGCTCCCCGGAATATGCCATAATTTCCGTTCCTTCCACGGCATTGTCGGCATTGACAATACCTGCCTGTACCGCAATACTTTTTGCAGTGTCGGCATTGTCGCCTGTAATTACCTTTACTTTAATCCCGGCATCGTATATATGCTGAAATACACAGCGAATGCCTTCTTTAGGTGGGTCATAAAATACTACCAAGCCCAAAAACTCAAACTGAAAATCCTGTTGTCTTTCAGGAAAGGTATTACCTTCAAAATGTGATTTTGCTACACCCAAAACACGAAATCCCTGTTCCCCAAACGCTGTTATCAACCCGCGAATTTTACTTTTTTCGTTTTCAGGAAGTGTGGACACCTGAAGAATGGCTTCCGGCGCACCTTTTGCCGCAACAATCCGGTGTTGCTTCGTATCTTGGAAAATATGCGTCATCATAGGCGGTTTGCCGTCCAAAGGATATTCGTGGAACAAGGTAAAGTAGCCTCTATGGTCGTCCTTTTGTGTCTGTCCATATATTTGGTGCAGGGTCTTCTCCATCGGGTCAAAGGGTACTGGCTCGCTGCTCCACATGGCATAGTTTATCAACTCCGAAAGTGAGGTATCGTTAAAGTCCTGCTCATCAAAAATTTTGTCCGAACGGTAATCATACAGATGTTTCAGGTGCATCGTGTTTTCTGTAATCGTCCCGGTTTTGTCGGTACAAATAACAGTCGTGCTACCGAGTGTTTCAACCACGCTGCTCCGTTTAACAATGATGCCCTCACGCATCAGCTTCCATGCGCCCAATGCCATAAATGTGGTAAACGCTACCGGGATTTCTTCAGGCAAGACAGACATTGCCAGAGTAAGCCCGTTAAGCAGACTTTCGAGCAGGTTTCGGGTATGGTAATAATTGACAACACAAACCAACAGGAAAATGACAATACCAATCACCGCCATTGTTTTGACAAACTTCCTGATTTGAAGCTGCAAAGGCGATGCAGCCTCTTTTATATCAGATAAAGACGTGCCTATTTTTCCAAGACGGGTTTCCCTGCCGATTTTTTCCACTTCAAAAACCGCCAGTCCCGACACTGCAACCGTTCCGCTGTACACTCTGTTATCATCGCTTTCGCCGCTTTTGAAAACCGACAGGCTTTCACCTGTCAGAGATGCCTCGTTCACCGAAAAATCATTGCTGTGGACTATCTTTCCGTCTGCATTAATCATTTTCCCTTCTTCCGTAATACACAGGTCGCCTACCGTAATTTCTTGGGTAGGGATTTGTACTACTTTGCCATTTCGGACAACAGTACTTAAAGGCTCGTTGAGCTTTTCCAACGCTTCCAATGCTTTTTTGCTCCGGTTGTCCTGATAGAATGAAACAGCCGAAACCGCAACGATGGCAACAAACATGAACAATGCCTCTCCATAATTGCCAATAATTAAGTAAATAACAGAAATGGCAAACAACAGGATAAGCATTGGTTCTTTCAGTATGTTCAAAAGCAGTTCCAGCCAATCGCTTTTGTGGGTGGTATCAATACGGTTGTAACCGTGCTTCTTTCTTGAAGCGGTAACTTCACTGTCGCTAAGACCTTTGAAATGGTAGGGAATATTATAGGACATAGTTAATTAAATATGGATTATAAATTATACTGATTATCTTCATTGCTATTGACGTAATCTTATCATTGAGCCTTTTGTCACATTCATCAATGTTATTTGAATTTTAAATTCAGTGAAATAATATTAGCGTTCATTTTTGTTGACCTGTAATAATGCCCGTAGCGCAGTTCAAGCGTGTTCAGTTGCTTGATACCAAATACGCCGCCCGGCGGTGTGAAATGAATACCTGCACCTATGAATTGACTGGTAAACTTTGACAGGTCATAATTGCTGGTATAATAGTCTTCGCCTGCCTGATGGGTTTGGTAGCCTGCAAAATATTTGGCGGCACTTTGTTGGTAATACCTGTAAAAAGGGCTTACGGAGAAGAAAGGCGATATTTTTACGGGGACTTCCAGTTCGGCGGTATGGGCATGGACACCCCAATTGTCCGTATAATAACGATAATAGCCACGCAGGATAAAACGGTCGCCTATAAAATAGCTTCCCCTAAAACCGATTGGCAGCTTAAACCTGTTACTTGGCAGTTGTTCCTGATGCACGCTGCCGTCCGTAAAATAGACCCGGTGGAAAGGCAGGCTCAAATAGCCGTGCTGCTGTACCACATCGGCAAGAAACATTACCTGCAACCGCTCATTGATAATCTGTGAATAGGAGAATGAACCAGCGAACGTGTTTCGTGATGTTGTCGGGTAATCGTCGTGTTCTCTGCCCGGCGATGCCCGTAGCTCTATGGGAGTTACCAAACTTACCTGGTCGAGATATACCTGCAACTTGGCGGTAAACTCGCCCATACGGTTTTTTGTTTTCTGTGCAAACAGAACATTGCCGCCAAGGGAAAGGTAGTCAAACTCTTTGGAGGCTGATACACCTGCTCCGATAGTTGAGCCTTTGGCTTCATTTTCCATTGTCCAGCTAAGCGAGGGGTAAATCCTTGTGTCGGCATGTGATGCGGAACTGTTGGCTTTCAGGTCAATCATATCCGATGATGCCGAGGTATAGTGGTCAATACCTACGTCCAGCAGGTAGCTGTGCTTGCGGTTTTTCCTGTCATGCCGGATGAGCTTCACGTCAATCGAGTTGGAAATGTCCGTCAGTTTCTCGGAGCCGATACCTCCTGTTACAGCGGCATTGTTCCCGTTTTGGTGGTAGTAGCTGGACACGAGGTTTACCTCCTCCACTTTTAGTTTACGGGCAGTGTAGCCAGTGTCGGGAAGACTGCTCTGTGCGTAGGAATGCAGCATTGCCATAAGTGCGGCTGCGGTGAGATATATTCTTTTCATTTTATTTCTTGTTTTGAATAATTAGTTACAGCCGCAGCCACCGCCGCTTTTTCCTGCATTTGCACCGGAAGCTCCTTCCCGGTAGGACTGGAAATTGAGTTCTGTTTTTTCGATTTTGCGGTTGCCCAACACCATTTCGGCATCGTTGAGCCTGTTTTTCTGGTATTCCTTTACCGTAGTGCAGGAAGAACACAGCGCAAGTGCCGACAGGCTTATGCCGCACAGGGACAGTTTGAGATTATGGAACTTTTTCATTTTAAATGTATGTTTTGGGATGAGTAAACTTTGTTGTTGTCGTCTATGATAATGCAGGCTAAGTTGTCTATCTGGTTGACCATATCCAGCCCAGCCCTGACACCCATAATCGTAACGGGAGTTGCCATTGCATCGGCTATTTCCGCATTGGGGCATATTATCGTTACGCTTTTGATACCTGTCACCGGAAGCCCGGTCTTGGGGTTGATGGTATGCGAATATTTTTTGTCCCCGATAATGACATATTTCTCGTAATTGCCTGATGTGGCAATGGCCATGTTACTGATGTTAAGGTAGGAAAATGGTCGCCCTGCGTGGTCGGGGTCGGCAATTCCAATCGTCCACGGTTTCCCGTCTGCCTGATTTCCCCAAGTGCTGATGTCACCGGAAGCGTTCACTACACCGTTTGCTACCCCTTGTTGCAGCAACAATCGTTTAGCCATTTCAGCGGCGTAGCCTTTGCCGATACCACCAAAGCCGATACGCATACCAACTTCCTTTAAAAACACGGTACATTCGTTGCCGTCCAGCAGCACGTTGCGGTAATTGATAAGCCGAACCATTTCTTTAGCTGTTTCTGCATCCGGCAGGCTGGTCATGTTCCGGTCAAAATTCCAGAGGCGTTTGTCCACCGAGCCGTAGGTAATATCAAAAGCACCGTCTGTAACGGCACTGATGCGCAGGCTACGCTCAATCAGCCCGAACGTTTCCCGGCTTACCTGTACAGGCTGTACACCCGCATTGGCATTGACACGGTTGGTTTCGCTGTCTTCACTGAAAGTTGTGAGCAGTTGTTCTATCCGTCTGATTTCGCCGATAGCAGCATCTATCCTTTCTTCTGCCCACAATTTATCTTCACCTACAACGGTAACTTCAAAAGCATTGCCCATCAGCTTTTCTCCTCTGCGAAATTCCTGTAATCTATTCATTCCGGTATTTTTTGTCGTAAACGGTAACGATTTCCTTTATCCAGTCCTCAACGGCTTCATCAGGCATACCGCTCCATATTTTGAGAGGCGTTCCGTTTTCATCCAGCAACAGGGTGTAAGGGAATGCCCCCTGCGGATTGTATTTGTCTGCCAGTGCCTCGTTTTGTTTTTTGATGTTGCCGTCCAATTGGTTTTTCCTGTTTCGGGGAAAATCGGCATTTACCAGTACCAATAGGCTGTCAGCGGTCTTTTTAAACTCCGGGTTTTCAAAAAAAGACTTGTGCATTCTAATACAGGGTACGCACCAGTCGGAACCCGAAAAGCTCAACAGGATGAGCTTGTGGGTTTGTTTCGCTTCGTTTTGCGCCTGCTGAAAAACGGTTTGCCCGTGTGCCATTGCCAGCGAAAAAAGCAGGACAGTGGAAAAAATTATCTTTTTCATTTTTTCTTGTTTAGTTAATTAATTTGTTACTGTGCTTTGGACAAGGCGGTAGCCCAGTCTATCAGTACCTTTTTGTTTTCTGTACTAAGGCGGGCATCGCCGTGGATTAAGGTATAGGAAGACAAAGGCATCTCGTCTTTTTCAACGGTCTTTGCTATCTCCTGTAATTTTTTGATTTTCTTTTCCGCAGGATAAGTGTCGAACTCGTCAAAATTCAAATGCCTTTTTCCATCATTGATGTGGCTGTTAAGCCAAAGAGCTACCGGCTGAATGTTATTGTACCACGGATATTTGGTATTATTGGAATGGCAGTCATAACAACTGGTTCTTAACAACGTACCAACATTCTGCGGTACGTTGTAATGGCGCTCAATTGCATTGGCTGACACTCCACCGGAAATGTTCTTTGCCGGGTGGTACAGTTGCATAAGCGCAAAAATGGCGACAAGCACAAACAGGACTTTCTTCATTGTTATTTTTTTTTGTTGTTTCATTGTTTAAAATGTTTTAATAATTGTTAGACCTATATTTTTTGACTGGTAAAAAGGAACTAAGGAAAATGCTCCTTTGTCTTTTTTTGAAGCAAACCATTTTGAGGTAACGGGAAACAGCCAGTAGGCGATTTCGGTGGACAGGATGCCTATTCCCGCTCCGGCAACTACGTCACCCACCCAATGCTTGTCGTTGAAAACCCTGTAAATGCCGGTCATTGCAGCAATGGGATAACCAGAAATGCTTAACCAGAAATTGCTGTCCTTGTACTCCCGGAACATAAACTGTGCGGACGAAAATGCCGTAGCCGTATGTCCTGACGGGAATGACAGGTTGTTAGAACCATCGGGACGTTCCTCGTGTACCAAATGCTTTGTCGGCAATACGATGGCTGCTAAAACTAATTGGGACGTGGCATATATAATGGTTCTGTCCTTAAAATTATGCTTTCCTTTTACTCCGGCAAGGTTAAGTCCATAGACCGCTATGGCTGGCACATACTGCATATAATTGTCAATTTTAGCTCCGGGCGTAATATGCTCGCTGCTTTCATAGCGGGTGGACTTGTTGAGCGATTTCAGACCGTCCACTGTCAAACTCAACACACCATAGGAAACCAGCACGGAGGGAACTATCAGCTTTTTTGCCGAAAATTTATACGCATTGTCATTAAGGTTCAACGTATCCATACTTTTGGTTTGGGCTTTTAAGCCCAACGAAAGCGTTAAGATTATAAATAGCAATACAGGTTTCATACTAATCATCTGCTGTATTTTTCAAAACCATTAAAAGATTATAAGCTCCTTTGGTAGCAAACATCTGTCCGGCGTGTTTTGCCCCGTCAATGATTTCCGTAAAACCGTTTTCGGAATTTCCAATTTGCACTTCGGTCATTTCAAACTGCCTGTTCCCTTTCTGCACGAAAGCATAGTTCTTGTTCTCAAAACGGACAATGGCATCATCGGGCAGTACAGCGGTATTAGCTCCCGAAATTTCCACGTCTGCGTTCATAAACATTCCGGGCAGCAAATTTTTGTCGTACTCCTCAAAATGACAATGGACTTGTGCGGCATTGTCGCCGGAAAGGTTCTTGCTGATTAAAATAACCTCGCAGGGGTATTTCTTTTCGGGATGCGTATTGGTATAAGCCAATAAATGCTGTCCTACTGCCAGCTTGTTCAGGTCTTTGTCAAAAACCGTTAATGCCAGATGAATGTCGTTCGGATTGACCAACTCAAACAGCACATCGCTCGGATTGACATATTTGCCGATGTTGACGTTTACCGCCGATACAAAACCGGAGATGGGAGAATAGATGTTGATACTTTTTGAAATATTGCCTGCGGTTACATTGGCAGGGTTCAAGCCTACCAGCCTTAGCTTCTGTTCCAGCGATTTTATCAGCACGTATTGGGTCTGGTAGGTTGCCTTTGCCTGTTCATATACTTTGTCGCTGGCGGCTTTACTTTCGTTCAGGTCTTTTTGCCTTTTGTATTCACTTTCGTTGAACGAAAGCTGCGCCTTTGCAGTAAGGTAGTCCTGCTGCAACTGTATATACTGCGGGTCTTCCATTATGGCCAGTACTTCGCCCTTGCTTACGTGTAAGCCGGGCAGTAATTTCGTGGACTTTAAATAGCCGCCCAAAGGAACGCTGACAGACACCATGTTTTGTGGCGGCACGTCTATCTTTCCGTTTAGTTTCAGTACCGATGAAATAGTTTTGTTTTCGATGTTGCCTGTTTCTATACCTGCGTTTTTATATTGGGCATCGGTAAGGGCAACTACATTTTCCACTTTGTTGACAGGCTGCTGCTCCTGCTGTTCATTGTTTTTCTTGCCGCCGCAAGAGGCAAGCAGCACCAATGCACTTATAAGGACAATTAATTTTTTCATTGATTTACTGTTATTATTTATTGAGATAAAAATTAAGTTCGGCAATAGCGCTGTTCCTGCTTTTTACCGCTTCTATGTAATCACTTTTGATGCTGACCGACTGACCTATAAGCAACGCCCATTCCAGATAATTGATGTCGCCGTTCAGAAACTGCTTGTTGGCGGTAGTGGTAATGGTTTCGGAATTTTTCAATGCGGTGTTCTCAAAATAAGCGACCGCTTCCTGATATTTCTGGTACTGCTTCAACGCCGAGGCAAAGGCGGCTTCAAAACTTTTCAGGTTGAGTTCGTAATCTTTTGCAGCTACTTCCTCGTTAATTTTTGCCGCATTGATTTTTGCTTTCTGACCACCCGTAAAAATCGGGATGCCCAAACCCACCTGCACCGCCTGAAAACGGGGTGTGCTGTTGTACACCTTATCGTCCGCACCCATTCCTTTCATCCCGGTAATATTGTAGCCCAAAGTCAGGTCAGGCGACAATTTGGAGCGTTCCATTTTTGTGGCAGCTTGCGCAATTTGCTGTTGCTGTTTCAAAAACTGCATAGCGGGATGTGCAGCCAGTGTCGCAGTATCTATACCTGCAATATTGTTTTCCAATATTGCATTTTCGGACGGGACAAAAACCGTTTCGGTATTCAACAGTAATTGGAACTGCAACTGCAAGATTTCTATATCTTTTTCCAATTGCGAAAGCTGCAACCTGATTTGTCCACGCTGGTTTTCGGCAGTGGTCTTTTCGAGTACGTTGCTCTCGCCCTTGTTGAAACGAAGTGTGGCTTTGTCGAGAAATTCTGCAAAAAGAGTATCGTTCTTTTGCAGCAACGCTTTTTTCTGTTGCAGGTACACGAGCGTGTAAAACACCTGTGCTACCTGCTTTTTAAGCTGCGCTTCCTGTACGCCCACGTTCAGCACGCTGCTTTTCCATTCCTCGTTCAGCAGTTCCTTTTGCCGTTTATAAACGGTCGGAAAATTGATGGTCTGCGAAATGCCCAGCCTTGTGTCTTTGTAAAAACTGTTGATTTGTCCATACTCACCGAAAACCTGCGTTGCCGGGATGCTTGTTCCCGACTGAATAAGTTTCTGACGGTATTCGGTTTTCAGCCTTTCGTTTTTTACAGAACGGTTATTCGTCAAAGCGGTGTCAATTGCCTGCTGTAATGTTATCGGGATTTGGGCATTTGCATTTGTTGCCATTAACAACAACAGAACGGAAACAACCCCTGTTGCTTTTTTAGAAATGGAAACACCTTTATTGAACATCATATACAAGATAGGCAGTACAAAAAGCGTCAGGAATGTGGCAATCAGTAAGCCTCCAATCACCACCGTTGCCAATGGTCTTTGCACTTCTGCACCTTCTCCGTGGCTTAGTGCCATCGGTAAAAATCCCAAAGAAGCCACAAAAGCCGTCATCAGCACAGGGCGCAAACGGGTTTTGGTTCCCATAATGACAATGCGTTTCAAATCGGTATACCCCTCTTTCTTCAGGCGGTTAAATTCGCCCAACAGTACGATGCCGTTCAGCACGGCTACACCGAACAGGGCGATAAAACCGATACCCGCACTCACGCTGAACGAAATACCTCTTATCGCCAAGGCAAAAATGCCACCAATGGCGGAAAGTGGTATGGAGGTGTAGATGAGCAAGCCTTGCTTAACAGAACGAAATGCAAAGAACAAGAGTAGGAAAATCAGTACCAGCGAAACCGGAACCGCCACATACAAACGCTGTTTGGCAGCTTCCAGATTTTCAAAAGCACCACCGTAAGTGATGTAATAACCCGGTGGCAGTTTTATCTGCTGCTGCACTTTCTGCTGCAATTCATGAACAGTGCTTTGGATGTCCCTGCCACGGACGTTGAAGCCCACAATAATCCGCCGTTGCGAATTTTCACGCTGTATCTGGTTCAACCCTTCTTCTATGTCCACGCTTGCCACGGTACTTAAAGGAATTTGCGTACCCTGCGGCGTTGCTACCAAAAGGTGCTGTACATCTTCCAGCTTCTTCCTTTTGTCTCCCGTAAGCCGCACCACGAGGTCAAACCGCTTTTCGCCCTCATACACCATACCGCTGCTTTCGCCCGCAAATGCGGCATTGACCACACGGTTGATGTCGCTGATGTTCATACCATATTGGGCAATGGCGGCGCGGTTGTATTTGACCACAATCTGTGGCATACCGGTTACAGCTTCCACATACAAGGCTTCGCTACCTTTTACCGTGTTACAGATTTTTCCCAACTTGTTGGCATAGCTTGCCAATGTATCTAAATTTTCACCGAAAATTTTACAAACAACATCCTGTCTTGCCCCCGAAATCAGTTCGTTGAAACGCATCGCCACAGGATATTGGAAGCCAAATGAAACACCCGGAACTGCTTCCAGTTCCTTTGAAATCTTTGCTTCCAGTTCGGGATAGGTTTGTGCGGAAGTCCATTCACTGCGAGGTTTCAGGATAATCATCATATCCGAGGCATCTACCGCCATCGGGTCAGTAGGTACTTCGCTGCTCCCGGTTTTACCTACTACTTTTTCCACTTCGGGAAATTTTTCGAGGATGATTTTGGAGGCTTTGGAAACTGCGTCAATGGACGTGTTCAGGTTGCTGCCCGGCAAAACTCTTGTATCTACCGCAAAATCGCCTTCGGGCAACGATGGGATAAACTCGCCGCCCAATGTAGTTAGCACAAAAGCTGCTGCCACAAACAAGCCCAACACGGTTGCAAGAACAGCTTTTTGATAACGCAAAAGTTTGGTCAGGTATTTTTGGAAAAAACGCTCCAAACGACCCATCATTCTGTCCGAAAACGTTTGTTTGTGCGTAATTTTCTTACTCAAAAACAAGGTACTCATCATCGGTATATAAGTGAGCGAAAGGATGAATGCACCGAGCAGGGCAAAGGCTACGGTCTGCGCCATTGGCTTGAACATTTTGCCCTCAATGCCCTCCAGCGTAAAAATGGGCAGGTAAACGATTAGAATAATGATTTGCCCGAAGACCGCACTGTTCATCATTCCCGAAGCGGAAGTTTGTACTTCCTTGTCCATTTCTGGCTGGGAAAGATTGTTTACATTCCTGAACCGCTTGCTGTGCGACAGTTTGTGCATGACCGCTTCCACGATAATTACCGCACCGTCCACAATCAAACCAAAGTCCAAAGCACCCAAACTCATCAGGTTGCCACTCACGCCAAAGGTGTTCATCAAGATAATGGCAAACAGCATAGACAGTGGGATAACCGAGGCTACGAGCAGTCCCGCACGGAGATTGCCGAGGAATAACACCAGTACAAAAATCACAATCAGCGCACCTTCCATCAGGTTTCTGGTAACGGTACTGATAGCATTGTTCACCATTTTGGTACGGTCAAGGAACGGGTCTATCGTAACTCCTTCGGGCAGCGTTTTTTCTATCTGCGCAATCCGCTGTTTGATGTTTTTAATGACTTCATTACTGTTTGCGCCTTTCAGCATCATCACTACCGCCCCCGAAACCTGCTGCTGACCGTTGTAGGTCATTGCTCCGTAGCGCGGTGCGTTCCCAAAGTGGACTTCCGCAATGTCACGGATTAAAAGCGGTGTGCCATCGGGCAGGTTTTTGACAACGATGTTCTGAATGTCATCCATATTGCCTACCAAACCCTCGCTGCGGATAAACAAAATGGTGGGGCCTTTTTCTATGTATGCACCACCTGTATTTTGGTTGTTCTTTTCGAGTGCGCTGAATACATCGCCAATGGTAATGTTGTAAGCCATCAGCTTTTCCGGCGTTACGGCAATCTCATATTGTTTGAGCAAGCCGCCAAAGCTGCTTACTTCGGCTACGCCTTTCACACCCAATAGTTGCCTGCGGACTATCCAGTCCTGAATGGTGCGCAGCTCCATAGCGTTGTATTTATTTTCATAGCCTTTTTTGGGACGGACAGAGTATTGGTAGATTTCGCCTAATCCTGTTGTAACAGGAGCAAGTACAGGTGTCCCAAATCCTTTCGGTATCTGTTCCTGCGCTTGTTGCAATCTTTCCGCAACCTGTTGCCTTGCCCAGTAAATATCAGTGTTGTCATCAAATACTATCGTAACCACCGATAGCCCGAAACGGGAAAAGCTGCGGAGTTCAAGCAGACCGGGGATATTATTGTTAACCTGTTCAATAGGGAACGTAATCAAACGTTCCACATCAGGGGCACCGAGTGCCGGAGCGGTGGTAATGACCTGCACCTGATTGTTGGTAATGTCAGGTACAGCATCAATGGGCAGACGTCGTACTTCATAAACGCCGTAACCGATAAGGGCAAGCATAAACAGCCCTATAATGAGTTTGTTCTTGATAGAGAACTCAATGATTTTATTCAGCATAATAATCTTTTACTTGTTAAATGGGAAAAAGGAAAGAGAATGCAATACCCTGCCGAATGCACGGGGCAGCCGCAACCACAACCACAATGGTCGAACATACGCCTGTCTTTATCGTTCGGGGCACTCCATTGTGATTGTCCATAAGAGGACATTTTTTGCAAACGGAGCAGCTCGGCAAACGGGAAAAACATTACGTTGGCGATACAGCAGTCATACAGCTATTGCACTATATCCCTTACCAGAAATATTGTCCAATAACATAACTGCCCGATGTACAGCATCGGGAATGGAAACGGAATTTCTCTTTCAGTGAAATTTTAACAAGCTCTGGGAGGCTGCCAGACAGAAGAATGGTAGTTGAAAGAATAACCTATGGTGTTGTAAATCAAGTGTTGCTTCTTTTCAACGTAAAAAACCTTTGGTACAGCTATGGAAATAGGTACAGGTGCTACATAACTGGCAATAGCGATTATTGGATGAGCACAGGTTTTAAAAGGTAACTGCATATCCCTGTCGTAATCGGCATCGTGGGGCGAACCGTGCATATAGTGCATATCCAGAAAAGCCAAAAAAGTCATATCCTTGTCCAACATCTTATGCTCATGGTAATGCTGAAAAACCACTGGCAATTTGAGCAATTCAACTGCCTCCGTTGTAGAGAACAGGTAAATTGTCAGGAAAAATATGGATATAAGATTTTTCACTTTACAAAAGTACAAAAAAAAGAAAAATGAACAATAAAATGCTGTAATTTAGATTGTTTCAAGATAGAAAGACCTGCCTTACTTTTCCTGTTGCACCAAATGCTGCAAATCCGGGTCGTTTTTGATACGTTCTATTTCGTTTTCAACAATGCTTACAACATCCAGCTTTATTTGTTTGTAGTTGCTATCAATTTCCTGCTTGATATTATCGGCTCCGGTTTCATCTGTAAACGATAGTATCTGCGGTATCTGTTTGTACGCTTCAGTTTCGGCGGCAACCTTTTCATTATCTACCACAATTTCGGCATGGAAAATTTTCTGCTCGATGCGCTCATCAAAGTTGTCCGATACCGCTCCTACAAACATCCCCTGTGTAAGCGTTGAGATTTTAGAGGCTGGTATCAGGCTATCCATTTGTGTAGATATGGACGTGGATTTATCATTACGGTTAATGGTCATGCTTTGGCGTTTCTGCAACACCTTACCGAAACGCTCCGAAAGGTTTTTGGAAGTTTCGCCAACCACTTGACCGGAGAAAATATTGCCCACTGTATTTTGGATTACCTTACTTTCTTTGTCGCCGTAATCTCTTGTCAATTGCGAATAATCCTGAAAGCCCAAACAGACTGCCACCTTATTACTACGTGCTGTTGCAATAAGATTGTCCAGTCCCCTGAAATAGATTGTCGGCAATTCATCTATGATAACGGAACTCTTTAATTGTCCCTTTTTATTGATGAGTTTTACAATGCGTGAATTGTATAAACCTAAAGCTGCGGAATAAATATTTTGTCGGTCGGGATTATTACCCACGCATAAAATCTTTGGCTCTTTTGGGTTATTAATATCGAGCGAAAAATCGTCCCCTGTCATCACCCAATACAATTGCGGGCTTATCATTCTTGACAAAGGAATTTTAGCGGATGCGATTTGTCCCTGTAATTGGTCTTGCGCCCCGCCTTGCCACGCATCCATGAACGGCGACAAATAATTTTCCAGTTCCGGGTATGAAGTCAATATGGTGAATACGTCTGCGTATTTTTTATTCAGCAGTTCTATCGCATGGGGGAATGTACAATATTTGCCATCTTGGTAAATTCTCAAATACCAAATGATGGCAGCTAATAAGATGATTGGGCTATCCACAAAGAAATCCCCTTGTTTCAAAATCCAGCTTTTGTTAAGGTTCAGCATGATGGTATAAGCCGCTTCGTAAGCATCGGATATGTCCGTCATGAAAGCAGGATTAAGCGGATTGCATCGGTGGCTCTTGCGTGGGTCGTCAAAGTTGATTACATAAAACTTAGGCTTTACCTTATATTTATCTGCGTGCTTTAGTAAATGGTTGTAGGCAATGGTAGAAAGGTCATCAAACTTGAAGTCGTAGATATACATGCTGAACCCTTTCTCGATATGCTGTTTAATGTAATTATTTACAATTGCATACGATTTTCCGCTGCCCGGAGTACCCAACACAATCGAGGCACGAAAAGGGTTAACTACGTTCACCCACCCGTCATTCCATTTTCCTTTATAGTAGAACTTGGTTGGCAGATTGACGGAGTATTCATTTTCCATCAACTTGGTTTCCTGCTGGAAACTTTCGTTTTCGTTATTAAATACATCGTCCATCAGGTTATTCCTCAATAACCTGCTCATCCATACACCTGCCATCATCAGGGCGATATAGCCTAAAGATGTAGTCAGGATGTACAGCGAAGTGGCAATACCTGTGGATAATTTTAAAAGCGGAGCGTTGAGGAAGAACAGGATAAAACCGATAACTAAAGCAGCATATATTTTGCCCCATGTTATCTTCTCATTCTTTACGCCCTTTGTTCCAAGACAGCTTAACGCCAACAGGACTAAAGCAAAAATTTTGGTGTACAGGGTGTTTGAAAACAGCCCGGCGGTGCGGTTGAAATTGATTAGTATTTTGGCTATAATTTCGAGTGTCCAGCCACGTTGGGCAAAGAACCCGAAGCAGAACCAATAGAAGTGTATCAACACCATGATGATGCTTACTGCCCTCATAAATGCCATTATTTTGGCAAGTCCTCTTAAATCGTCTTCTCCTTGCATAGTTCAAAAATTTGTTTTGATGCAAGTGTAGCCGCTATGGGGATGTGCTTATGGAAAGCGGTGTAAGATGGCTTTTAGTGGCACTATTTGGCATTAATTGTGAAACCCACAAAGACCAAGATGTTAATCCTGGTCTTTGTGGGTTAAGGGATATCTTATCGTTGTCTTCCCCGTCTTTTTTTCTTTTTCTTCATACGGTTGGCAAACGCCTGTTCCTCGTAATCCTCGCCCTGCGCTTCCGGCAGCAACCCGCCCAATCCGTCTATCAATCCAAAATCATCGGTAGGCTGCTCTTTATTCAGGAAGTCAAAAAGCCCGTGCGTTTCTTCTTTTTCATCAGCATTGTTTTTGCCTGCTGCTGGTAAATCGGTGGTGCTGTTTTGTTCTATAGTTTGGCGCCTGTCCACTGCTGCATCTTTCCACCAATCATTAAAGACATTCGCCGATAGGTTTTTATCCAAAGCTGAACCGTTCCAAACGGTGCGGCTTTCGTGGTCAACAAAAGTTATCCCGTAAATACGCCCCTCGTCATTGCGGCGTACTACGGTATTGATGCCCTGCTCAATCAGTTGCTTTTTAAAATCGGCTTCATTGGTGGCGGTGTGCATCGCTGCCTCAATGGTGTTTTTGAGGATAGCTCTTGCGGGCTCGGTCTTCATTTTTTTCTTGGCTTCTGCAAAGTGGTTTTGCAATTCCTCCAATCCTGCTTGTTTGCCGAATAGTGATGCCTTAAAAGGATTGCTGGCTTTTTCTCCCTGCTCATTCAGGGCAAAATATAACAGCCCGTTTTTGGGTTGCCCGTGCAGTTCGCCCTTTACTTCCTCTGCCGTAATATTGAACAGGGAAAGCAAGGCATTGTAAGCCCCGATGCTTTGATATTGGTAATACTTCGGCAGGTATCTTACCACCGATGCAATTTGGCTCTTAATGTCCCCGGCTCTGTAATCCACCGGACGGAATGCCTGCTCGTTTCCGGTGCGCTGCTTTTCGGTGGCGGGTATCAAATTGTACTTCTGTTCCAAATCCCTGCAAATTGCCATTGATTGCGGGTGGTCGTAGCTGTCGCTTATCTTCTTACCGTCTATGCCTACACAAACCGTTACGATATGGATATGGGTACGGCTGGTATCGGTATGCTTATATACAATATAGGGCTGCTTGCCATATCCCATACGCTCCATATATTCCTGTGCCATTTCCATAAACTGCGCATCGCTCACCTTGTCCTTTGGGTCAGGGTTTAGTGATATATGCCGAACAGGTTTTTCTGTTCTGATATTGGCAGACAAATAAGGTTCAAAACACTGGTGCAGATAATTAGCTGAATAGGTATTATCCAGTGTTTCGGGTATCTTGTTCAATAACAAAACCTGTCCGTTTTCGCTGTCAATCTTTTTCTGATTATAGGAAATTGCGCCGTACAAATTCTCACCTTTACCAATTTTCGCTATCATGTTATCTGTCTTTTTGCAGGTGTTCCTTTTCAAACTCTGCGGTTAATTCAATCACTTTGCGACACAGGGCAGCCATTTCTGCGGTCTGTTTTTCCAACTTAAAGAGATAAGCCGATGCTTTTTTCTCCGAGAAATTGCGGTATAATATTTTCACGATTTGATTATAGTTCACGCCAACGGCTCTGAACTGGCTGTAAAAATTGGTAAGCCTTGTATGAAAATCCACAGCATCCATATCAATTTTTACGGTCTTTATAGTTTTCTGAAAGATACAGGCGGTAATAAAATGTGCCATTACTTTCATACCCGATTGCTCAAACAACGTCAGGAATTGCGCATTTTCCGTGTCGTTTAAGCTAATCGAATAGCGGTGTGTCGCCGGGTCATTTTTAGGCTTGCGACCCACCTTGCTTATTTGATTTCTTTTGCTGTCTTCCATATCTCAATCCATTATAATTATCATAAACCACGACTTCGGAGTGCGTTTTCCAGCCCCCTGCTAAGGGCAAGTTGTTTTTAGCTGCGGAAAGTATTTCGAGCAGCTAAAAACATAACTTGCTCCTTTCCGGTGAAAGGAAAATCCGCCCTGCGGGACGGATTAGATAAAGCAGAAAAAAACGGCTTGTAGCCGTTCCACCTGTTGCCTTTTATCTGAAATGATTTCTCCATTCACTCTTTGTATTGAAGCCGATACAAAATAAGCGCAGCTTTCCCGAAGCATTGCAGTATAGCACACTGCCAAACCCTGCCACAGAACGCCAATACAGGACAGGTTTACTAAAGCAGGTATGTCCCTGCATTTCTTTGTGTAGGCATTTGCGATTGCCTGTGTAAGTATGTAACAACGTAGCTGCGTAGCTACGCAAATACACAGGCAGGCAATCAGGTAAATAATGTTGTATGCAAGTGGGCAAGCGTGTATAAAATGCAATAAGCAATCATGCAGATACACAAGTAAAAAAGTGCAATTGCATTTATCGCAATACAGTTAAAAATATCCGCATACAACAACCTGTAAATAACAATGTGCGAATGTGCTTTTGCACCATTGCACATAAATGAATAAACAGCTATACAGGTATAGCGATGTATAAATAGATAAGTAGATAATTAAAAACAGTTATGCACATGGACACAAAGAAACAACCATTGTTTATCGCCTTTTCCTCTCAAAAAGGAGGTGTAGGAAAAAGCACTTTCACCACGCTGGTAGCAAGTCTTCTTCATTATCGGCTGGGCTATAATGTTGCCGTCTTCGACTGCGACTTTCCGCAACACAGCCTTATGCAGATGAGGGCAAGAGATATGAGCAGCATTATGGGTAATGAGGTGTACAAAAAACTGGCTCATAAGCAATTTACAAGTATCAACAAAAAAGCCTATCCCGTTATGCAGCATCGGGCAGACGGTGTACTGGATAAAGTAGAGCAATTCCTGCAATCGACTACCGTTGCTGTGGACGTGGTTTTCTTCGACCTGCCCGGTACGGTTAATTCCGCAGGGATATTGAAAACGCTGGCTGGGATGCACCACATCTTTACACCAATCATTGCCGACCGTGTAGTGATGGAAAGCACATTGATTTTTACACAAGTCCTCAACGATGTGGTAAGGAAGCAGGGCGCAACGGCTATTCAAAGCATTAACCTGTTTTGGAACCAAGTGGACGGCAGGGAGAAAACCGCATTGTACAGCGTTTATGAGGACTTAATCAACAGCTTAGGCATTCACCTTATGCGCACCCGTATCACGGATAGCAAGCGTTTTCGCAAAGAAGGCGAAGCCGATGCAAAAACGGTCTTCCGTTCCACCTTGCTTCCTGCCGATGAACGATTGATGAATGCCTGCCGACTGGACTTGTTTATGGATGAGTTTTTAAGAACCGTGAAACTGTAAGCCCTATGGAAAATAAAAAGAAAAACCAACCGGAGATAGACGAAGAATTTTTGATGAACATTATCGCCGATGGTGTAAAAAAAGACGGTTTGAATGTAACGCCTGAACCGCCCCAAAAACAGGAACCGGAGAAAGAGCCGGACAAGCCCGTGAGCAGAGAAAAGACCCGTTCTAAAAAAGCCAGCGAAGCAGATTATGAAAAGCTGTTTTTCAAAAGAGCGGAAACGAATGCCCGCTACGGGAAGTCGGTGTATATACGTCCCGATTTTCACGAAAAGCTGACCCGTATCGTGCAGGTCATCGGTGAGGATAAGATAACAATATACGCCTATCTCGACAACCTGCTGGAATACCATTTTCAGGAATTTGGCGAAGACATTACCAAGAGTTTTAATGAAAAGTATAAACCTATTTTATAGTCATGGAAATTATAATTGTTATCTGTTTGCTCATCGTTATTGTGCTGCTGGCAAAAGACAAAATCATCATTAAAAAAGTGGTGAAAAACAAACAACAGCAACCTGCTACCAATCGGGAGTTACCGGAAATCATGGGTAAGCCAAAGCCCATAGAACGACACAGCGTGCCAACTGCTGCCACTCAACGCCAAAAAGAAAAACAGGAAGATATACCTGATAATTTTGAAACAGAAACCCACGAAACAGGTTTTGCGAGGGAAATTCCGCCGGAGGAATTGGATGATGTTTTTGGGAGTGAGCCTGTTTCCGATTTTGAGAATGAGGACGAGGAATGGGAAGAACAGGGATTGCCGAACAGCGACAATGGGTTTGCCACAGGGGTTACCTACGAGGAACTGACAACCGTGGGGGCATTGCTTCAGCAGGATGTGCTGGAAGCTGCCTCTCAACAAAAAGCGGTGGATATAGTTCAGCGAATGCAGGGAACCGAATTGTTTAGTCTGCTCGAAAACTCCATAGCAGGGGCTTCACGAAAGATTGCGGAGTTGTTGGATAGAAGCCTCCCTGCCGGAGCGGATTTCAGTTCTTCCGATGAGCGGAAAAGTAGTGTAGAGGGTTTCGACATTGGGGAGTTTGTCTGATAGGACAGCTTCCCTTTGTTTTTTTTAAACATGGTAAGAGAAACATTCATTTTAAAATATCGCAGCTATGATTAAATCAAAGAATGACCTCGATTATACATTCGAGGAATACAGGGGATATACAATCGCCAGCCACAAAAACAACGTTGCTGAAAAGGATATAAACAATCTCATTATTGTTTACCGTTCAAACGAATTTCCTAACTATGGATATATCGTTGGTCTTGATGATAGCAAATTATCAGGAGGTAGAAAATCCTTTCCGCACAACATGGAAGATGCAAAGTCTTATATTGACTGGGTAGTTAAAGTGCGTGCGGAAAAGGCTGCAAATGTGAAGCCTGAAATACCTAAACCGCAACAACGAAAAGGGCGAAAAATGTAGTACGTCAATCAAATTTATGGAACGTCAAAATGATTTTGTTTTGGCTTTTTTTTATGCCCTGAAACGAGGTTATAACGCCACTCACTGCCAAGTAATTCCACTGAAAGACACATCGTTATTGCGCCTTGTTTTTCCTGACACTTTTGTCCCGAAAGCCCGCAAGTGGCGGGAAAGTGTAACAAAATAATTCATTCAAATTATGGAAAAACAAAGCAAAAAAGTATTGCTGACAGGCATTGCGCTGCTGTCGGCATTTGGTGTGTTTGCACAAGGGAACGGCTCGGCTGGTATTCAGGAAGCCACACAAATGGTAACGTCTTATTTCGACCCTGCAACCAAACTGATTTATGCGATTGGGGCGGTGGTTGGGCTTATCGGAGGTGTGAAAGTTTACAACAAATTCAGCAGTGGCGACCCTGACACCTCGAAGACGGCGGCAAGCTGGTTCGGTGCGTGCATCTTCTTGATTGTAGCTGCAACCATTCTTCGTTCATTCTTCCTGTAAACCGATGCCCTATGAGTAATTACAACATTAACAAAGGTATCGGCAGGACAGTTGAGTTCAAAGGTTTGAAAGCACAGTACCTGTTCATTTTCGCAGGCGGCTTGCTCGGTGTACTCATCCTCGTGATGATTATGTACATGGCAGGTGCAAACTCATACCTGTGCCTGTTCATCGGCGCAGGTGGTGCATCGCTCATTGTGTGGCAAACATTCGCATTAAACGGTAAGTACGGTGAACACGGATTGATGAAGCTGGGTGCAAAGAAAAGGCATCCGAAATATATCATCTGCCGCAAGTCTGTACACCGCTATGTAAAGTTCACCCGTAAATCCGATGCCCTATGAGAAACACCGCAAAAGCCACAACGTTGGAAAGCAAGTTTCCCTTATTGTCGGTGGAACAAAACTGCATCGTTAGCAAAGATGCGGACATTACCGCCTGCTTTCGGGTTCACTTGCCGGAACTGTTCACGGTAGCATCGCCGGAGTACGATGCTATCCATTCAGCATGGCACAAGGCGATTAAGACCTTGCCGGATTACTCCATTATCCACAAACAGGATTGGTTTATCAAAGAAAGTTACGCACCTGATATTGCACAGGACGGATTGAGTTTTTTGGCGAAATCCTACCAACAGCATTTCAACGAACGCCCTTTTCTTAATCATTACTGTTACCTGTTCCTTACCAAGACCACCAAAGACCGGATGCGTATGCAAAGCAACTTCTCATCGCTTTGCAAAGGGGTGCTTATCCCGAAAGAAATAAGGGACAAAGAAACTGTTCGCAGGTTCATGGAAGCGGTGGCGCAGTTTGAGCGTATTATGAACGATAGCGGGTTTGTGAAGCTGGAACGCCTTACAGAAGATGACATCATCGGTACGGACAACACGCAGGGTTTGTTAGAGCAATATTTTACCCTGTCAAGGGAAGCCGCAACGCCCATGCAGGACATCGCTTTGGGAAGTGAGGATGTACGCATTGGTAACAAAAGACTGTGCCTGCATACACTTTCAGATACAGATGATTTGCCCGGAACGGTATCGGCAAACACGAGGTATGAAAAATTATCTACTGATAGAAGCGATTGCCTTTTGTCCTTTGCTGCTCCGGTGGGTCTGCTGCTCTCTTGCAATCACATCTACAACCAGTATTTGTTTTTGGACAACAGCGATGAGAACCTGCGCAAGTTTGAAAAGTCTGCCCGTAATATGCACTCGCTGGCAAGATACAGCAGGGCTAACCAAATCAATAAAGAGTGGATTGAAAAGTACCTGAACGAAGCGCACAGCTTCGGGCTTTCTTCTATCCGTGCGCACTTCAATATTATGGCATGGTCGGACGAGCCGAACGAACTCAAACAGCTAAAGAACGATACAGGTAGCGCACTGGCTTTGATGGAATGCAAGCCACGCCACAACACGGTGGACGTTGCCACGCTGTATTGGGCAGCTATGCCGGGCAATGCGGGCGACTTCCCGAGCGAAGAAAGTTTTTATACGTTCATAGAACCTGCTTTGTGCTTCTTCACCGAAGAAACCAATTACCAAAGCTCGCCATCGCCCTTTGGTATCAAGATGGCAGACAGGCTTACGGGCAAACCTATCCATTTGGATATTTCCGATTTGCCTATGAAAAAAGGCATCATCACGAACCGCAACAAATTCATTTTGGGGCCATCAGGTTCGGGTAAGTCTTTTTTCACTAACCACATGGTACGTCAGTATTATGAACAGGGCGCACACGTACTGCTGGTAGATACAGGTAACTCGTATCAGGGATTGTGTGAACTGATTAAGGGCAAGACCAGAGGCGAAGACGGCGTTTACTTCACTTACACAGAGGACAACCCGATTGCGTTCAATCCCTTTTATACCGATGACGGCGTGTTTGATATTGAAAAAAGGGAAAGTATTAAAACGCTTATCCTCACGCTTTGGAAACGCGACGATGAGCCGCCCAAACGTTCTGAAGAAGTAGCGTTGTCCAATGCTGTTTCGGGTTACATCGAACACATCAAACAGGATGATGCTTATCCCTCGTTCAATGGTTTTTATGAGTATGTAAAAGGCGACTACCGCAAGGTTCTCGAAGAAAAACAGGTAAGGGAAAAAGACTTTGACCTCGCCAACTTCCTGAACGTGCTGGAACCTTATTACAAGGGCGGAGAATATGATTACTTGCTGAACTCCGACAAGCAATTAGACCTGCTTTCCAAACGCTTTATCGTGTTTGAAATTGATGCGATAAAAGACCACAAGATACTGTTTCCCATTGTCACCATCATTATCATGGAGGTTTTCATCAACAAGATGCGCAGGCTCAAAGGTGTGCGTAAGCTGATACTGATTGAGGAAGCGTGGAAGGCGATAGCGAAAGAAGGCATGGCGGAATACATCAAGTATTTGTTCAAAACTGTCCGCAAGTTTTTTGGTGAGGCGATAGTCGTAACGCAGGAAGTGGACGACATCATCCAGTCGCCCATTGTGAAAGAAAGTATCATCAATAACTCCGACTGCAAAATCCTGCTTGACCAGCGTAAGTACATGAACAAGTTTGATGACATCCAAGCGATGCTGGGGCTTACGGACAAAGAGAAAGGGCAGGTACTTTCTATCAACATGAACAATGACCCAAGCCGCCTTTACAAAGAGGTTTGGATTGGGTTGGGTGGTACGCACTCCGCCGTATATGCCACAGAGGTATCGCTCGAAGAATACCTCGCATACACCACCGAAGAAACCGAAAAACTGGAAGTGATGCAGCTCGCTCATGAGCTGGGCGGCAATGTGGAGCAAGCCATTAAGCGCATTGCACTTCAAAGGCGTGAAAAAGCAAACAATTTCTAATCATTTTAAAAGCAAGACAAGTGGAAAAGGAGAAAATCACACTGCCCATTGGCAACAGCAAGGCTTTAGTATTTGAAGCCGACCCTGCTAACAAAGAAGAACAGGATTTTGCAAAACTATGTAAGGAAGTATCTGCAACACAGCCTCAAAGTTTGCAGGATTTTTTTACACGGCTTAACGACCTGCAACAGAAAAGAACGCCTGAACCCATAAGGAAGATGGGGCGCAAAATGTAAGACAGCCCACCCAAACAGGGCAAAGCAAGCAATTATTAATTTTTAAAAATCAGAAACAATGAAAAAAGCAATGTTACTGGTGTGTACGGCATTTATGCTTGCCGCTGCACCATCCGCTAAAGCACAGTTTGTAGTAACTGACCCCGGAAACCTTATTTCCGGCATCCTCAACAGTGCAAACGAAATCATACAGACTTCTTCAACCGTATCGAATGTGGTTAAGAATTTCAATGAGGTGAAAAAAGTGTATGACCAAGGCAAAGAGTATTACGACAAACTGAAAGCCGTCAACAACCTGGTTAAAGATGCCCGCAAGGTACAGCAAACGGTTTTGCTGGTGGGCGATGTGTCCGAAATGTATGTGAAGAACTTCGGAAAGATGATGAACGACCCCAATTTCACCCCACAGGAATTGACGGCAATCGCCAACGGTTACTCCACGCTCCTGAACGAAAGCACCGAGTTACTGAAAGAGTTGAAACAGATTGTTACCAACACCGGGCTATCCTTAAATGATAAGGAACGTATGGACATCATAGACAAGGTGTACAAAGAGGTTAAGGACTACCACAGCCTTGTACGCTATTACACCAATAAAAATATTTCTGTAAGCATTTTGAGGGCGAAGAAACAGAACAACACCAAACGGGTGCTGGAACTGTACGGAACCGCAGAACAAAAATATTGGTAAGCTATGGAATGGAATAATCTTCACGAAATGCTGCGCAGCCTGTATGATGAAATGATGCCATTAACGGCGGACATGGCTGCGATAGCAAAAGGCATCGCCGGATTGGGCGCACTCTTTTATGTTGCCCTGAAAGTCTGGCAGGCATTGAGCCGTGCAGAACCGATAGACGTGTTCCCTTTGCTCCGTCCGTTCGCCATAGGGCTTTGCATTATGTTTTTCCCCACGATGGTTTTGGGGACTATCAATGCGGTCATGTCGCCCGTGGTGAAAGGCACGCACTCTATGCTCGAAGGTCAGGTGCTTGACCTGAACAAGCTGCAACAGCAGAAAGACCAGTTGGAAAGGGAGGCAATGCTCCGCAATCCCGAAACCGCTTACCTCGTAAGCGATGAGGAATTTGATAAGAAGCTGGATGAATTGGGTTGGTCGCCGTCTGATTTGGCAACCATGACGGGAATGTATCTCGACAGGCAAGCCTATAAAATGGAGAAAGCCATTAAGGAGTGGTTTCGTGACCTGCTGGAAATACTCTTTCAGGCGGCGGCACTGGTCATAGATACGATACGAACGTTCTTCCTCATCGTGCTGTCCATATTGGGGCCGATAGCCTTTGCGATAAGCGTGTGGGACGGTTTTCAGTCCACGCTTACGCAATGGCTGACCCGATATATCAGTGTGTACCTGTGGCTGCCCATATCCGATATGTTCAGTTCCATACTGGCAAAAATACAGTCGCTCATACTGGAACGGGATATAGAAATGCTGGCAGACCCCACTTATATCCCCGATACCTCCAATACCGTGTATATCATTTTCATGCTGATTGGCATAGTGGGCTATTTCACTATTCCAACGGTAGCGGGCTGGGTAATTCAGGCGGGTGGCGCAGGAAACTTCATGCGCAATGTAAACTCTACGGCTGCGAAAACAGGAAACCTTGCCGGAGCTGGAACAGGAGCCGCAGTAGGCAATATCGGCGGCAGGTTATTGAACAAATAATTAATCATCATAAAAATGGAATTTAAAACATTAAGAAACATCGAAAACAGTTTTAGACAGATAAGACTGTATGCTATTGTTTTTGCCATTCTCTGCATCAGCGTGGTAGGATATGCCGTTTGGCAGTCCTACCGCTTTGCGGAGTTACAGCGGCAAAAGATTTATGTACTGGATAACGGCAAATCGTTGATGCTCGCTTTATCACAGGATGCCAGCATCAACCGACCAGTAGAAGCCCGTGAACACGTAAGGCGTTTTCATGAATTATTCTTTACGCTCGCACCGGATAAGAATGCTATCGAAAGCAATATGAAACGGGCGTTCAACCTCGCCGACAAAAGTGCCTTTGATTATTACAAAGACCTTTCGGAAAAGGGTTACTTCAACCGTATCATTTCGGGCAACGTACAGCAACGCATCGAAGTGGATAGCGTGGTCTGCAACTTCAACAACTATCCTTATGCCGTGCGTACCTACGCCAAACAATTCATCATCCGTTCGAGCAATGTTACCAAACGCAGCCTTGTGACCTCTTGCTACCTCGTGAACTCCGTCCGTTCAGACAACAACCCGCAGGGCTTCAACATTGAAAAATTCGCCGTGCTGGAAAATAAAGACATGGAGGTCATCGAACGCTAAAATCAATTCTATGGAAGTATTATCAGATTTAAACACGTTTGCCAAAATCCTTACCGACAAAGGATATAACGGCTATTTCCATACGCAGGGTGCGTATCCCGGAAAGCTGAAAGACAGCATAGGCGAATACCTCGAAAACTGCCGTAATGGTACGGAGGGAACACCTAAGCCTGTACTGCTGGTTACGGGCTACCTGCAATGGGCTGGTGAAGACAAACCCCATGTAGAATGCAGTATGTGGGTGAAATACCTGAACGGAAAATTCTTCCTCAATAAAATGGAGGTTAAAAGAAAAGACCAGTACGGGCATTTATTAAAGCAATCGGAACTCACCAATTTATCTGTGGTCAATGCGCCCAAAATAAGGGAGGCAATTGCGTTGGTCAGTGATGCACCGCAACAAAAGGTTGTCCCAAAAGGCAGGGGTTTCAGGCACTAAAACGGAAAAAAGTTCAGGCATGAAAAAGTTAAGAACAAAAATCAGCAAGTGGTTTGACAGGCTCGATGACAAGTGGCGTGAGCTGCCAGTAAAAAAGCAGCATCGCTATACACTGTTCCTTTTTGCAGGCTATCTGTTATTGTCCGTTATCGTCATAGCGAAAGTGTGCTATGATGTTGGCGCAAGCGATAGCAAACTAAAAATAGAGCATATCGAAAACCCACTTATCAAACAAAAAAAGTCCCCGGTATCATCGCAGGACAGTATTTCAAAAATTCTAAAAAATCAGTTGTATGAAAGATAATGAAAACAAAAGGGTGAGTATTCTGGTCGAAGATGACGACCCGAATAACCAAAAGGAAACACCGAAAGACGGTGCGCAGAACAAAGCCGAAAAGCTAAAGAAGCCAATCATTTTTGTGCTTATGGCGGTGGTATTTCTCGGCTGCATGTATCTAATCTTCAAACCGTCTTCCGACAAGAAAAAAGTTCAGGATATAGGTTTGAATGATGCCGTACCGCAGGCTACGGATGCAGGTTTGCAAGCGGATAAGCAAAAAGCCTATGAGCAGGAGATGCTGGAACAGAAAGAGCAGGAAAAGCGCAATGCGCTTACCTCCCTGTCCGACTACTGGAACGCAGACAGTACCACCGACAAGAAAGCAGCCAGTCCGGATGAGGGTAACGAAGACGGATCTGCTTTCGGAGGTGGTACACAGCGGAATGGCAACCCGGCTTTAAACAGTTATCGAAATGCCCAAAGTACGTTAGGCTCATTTTACGACAATAACGATTATCAAACGCAGGAACTCCGCAGGCAGGTGGAAGATTTGAAAGAAAAGCTGGCGGCAAAAGACGTACCGCCCACTACCACCGTGCAAGACCAAATGGCTTTGATGGAGAAGTCTTATCAAATGGCGGCAAAATACCTGCCCGCTGGTACGGCTTCACAACCGGGTAAGGTTGATACGGCTGTTCCGGCAAAAGGTGCTGCGCAAAAAGAACATTTTGTAGCGTTCTCGCCAGCAAGAAAAAATGCCGTATCTGCTTTGTATCGTGAGCCAACCGACAGTGCATTTTTGGCAAGTTGGAACGAAACCCGCAACAGGGGTTTTTATACTGCCGGAACCAATGAGCAGATTGTACAGCCCAAAAACAGCATCAAAGCGGTAGTACAGGAAACACAGACCGTAACGGATGAAAGCGGTGTGCGCCTGCGTTTGATAGAAACCGCAAAAACACCCAGCCGTACTATCCCAGCCGGAACGGTGTTAACCGCAAACGCCAAGTTCGCTGGCGGGAGGTTGCAATTGAAAGTAACCTCTATCGAATACGAGGGCAATATTATCCCTGTGGAAATAACAGTGTACGATTTGGACGGACAACAAGGTTTGTATGTGCCTTATTCGCCTGAAGTAAATGCCTTAACGGAAATCGCTTCCAACATGAGCCAAACCTCCGGTACGTCTATTATGATGACCCGCTCCGCAGGACAGCAAGCGGCTGGCGACCTTTCCCGTGGTGTGGTGCAGGGTATATCGGGCTACTTCGCCAAAAAAGTAAGAACACCGAAAGTTACCGTTAAAGCCGGTCATCAGCTATTCCTCGTTTCCAAAAACTAATGTTCAACACAAAAAATCAGAAATAAAATGAAAGCAATATTTAAAAGCCTTTTGGCAATGGTTTGTTTGATAGCCTTTAATGCCACTACAAATGCACAGCAGGTTGCATCCAATACAAGCAAATTAAGCATGGGTAAGGTAGAACCTTACGAAATGCAGGTAACGTACAATAAAACCTCCCATCTGATATTTCCGGCGGCTATCCGGTACGTGGATTTGGGCAGTGAATACCTTATAGCAGGCAAGGCAGAAGATGCCGAAAACGTGCTGCGTATAAAAGCCACCGTTAAGGACTTTACGGAAGAAACCAATTTCTCGGTGATTACCGATGATGGGCGTTTCTACAACTTCAACGTCTATTACAGCCCATATCCTACAACGCTGAATTACGATTTACTGACCATGCAGAAAGCATCGGACAGGGAAAACGGAAACGATGTGTTGTTTGAGGAATTGGGGAGCAACTCGCCATCGCTGGCCGGGTTGCTTATGGAAACCATTTACAAAAAAGATAAAAGGATTGTAAAGCACATCGCTTCTAAAAGCTACGGTATTCAGTTCTTATTGAAAGGCATCTATGTCCATAACGGCAAATTCTATTTCCATACGGAACTGCGCAATTCAAGCAATGTGCCGTTTAACATTGATTTTGTGAGTTTCAAAGTCGTGGATAAGAAAGTGGCAAAGCGTACCGTAGTGCAGGAAAAGCCGATGACACCGTTGCGTATGTATAAGCCACTTACGGAAATTGCTGGCAATGCGACTGACCAAAACGTGTTCCTGCTCGACCAATTTACCATTACCGATGATAAAGTGCTGGTCATTGAAATTTTTGAAAAGAACGGTGGCAGGCAACAGACCTTACAGGTGGAAAATTCCGACCTCGTACACGCAAAATTGGTGAATGGCATTCACCTAAAGATTAATTAACCAAAACGTAAAAGAACAATGATAAAATACATTTTTGCCGTGATGCTTGCGGTGTTGAGCATTACAGCTACACAGGCACAAAGAATGACACCCGGACAAAATGGGCTGGAAGTAAACGCAGGATTATTGTCTAAAGAAGTAAAGGATAATTACTTTCTGAATTTGACCATGACCGTAAACAGCAGGGGCGGTAATTATTGGATATGGGGCGCAGAATATACCCACCAGTTCGCCGATTACAGGACTGTACAGATACCCCTCGAAACCTACACGGGTGAAATGGGTTTCGCTCTGCAGCTTTTAGGTGATGCGAGAAAGACAATAACGCTAAATGCAGGGCTTAGTGCCGTTGCCGGGTATGAAACCATTAACCGGAACGAAGCAACGCTGTACGATGGCTCTAAAATCCTCGACAAAGACCATTTTGTTTACGGAGCCGGAGGGCGTTTATCCTTTGAAACCTATTTGTCTGACAGGTTTGTGCTGCTCCTGCAAGGTCGTACCAAAGTTTTATGGGGTACGGATTTAAAACAGCTCCGTCCATCGGCAGGCGTTGGGCTAAGGTTTAACTTTTAAAAAGAACAACAATGAAACGATTTTTGAATAGAAACAATTTTTTGTGGCTGCTTCTCCTGGTCATTACCAGTTGCACCATATTATCATCCTGCAATAAGGATGAACTCGACATACAGCAGAACTATCCGTTTGAGGTAAAAGTAATGCCCGTTCCGGGAGATATATCGAACGGACAGACCGTTGAAATAAGGGTTACGATTGAACGGAGCGGTAGTTTCAACGATGCAAAATACTTTATCCGCTATTTTCAATATGACGGGCAAGGCACATTGAGGTATTATAACGAACCGCCGTATATGCCGAATGATTTGTACCAGTTACCCGTTACACAGTTCCGGCTGTACTACACTTCACAGTCTGCCGTATCGCAGTCGTTTGATATTTGGATAAGCGACAATTTCGGGAATGAAAAGAAAGTGAGTTTTCAGTTTAACAATAAAGATTAGGAAGCGATTGTAGCAATCGAAAAATAGAAGTCGTCCGACCCCAAAAGTCGGGCGACTTTTGTTTTAAAATATTTGTCAACCTGATAAGTGGTTAGAGATGGGAGTAGCGAGCCCGAGAAATGTTATCTTTACTAACTATATGTTTTGTTATGATTAAGTACCAAATTGAAAACGATTTAGGCGTTGATGAGTTTATACAAGTCCTGAGAAATTCTACTTTAGGAGAGAGACGACCTATCCAAGAAATTGACCGAATTGCAAAAATGCTCGAACACGGAAATTTGATAGTTACCGCAAGAGATAATGGAAAATTAGTTGGTGTTGCACGGTCATTAACTGATTTTATTTATTGCACCTATCTTTCTGATTTAGCAGTTGATGAGAAGTATCAAAAGCAGGGAATAGGAAAAGAACTTATACGGCAGACCAAGTTAGAAACGCCAAGAGCAAAATTGATTTTACTTGCTGCTCCAAAAGCCATAGAATACTATCCCAAAATTGGCATGAAGCAATCCGACCGATGTTTTATCCTTGAAGATGTAAATGAAATAAAATAAAAAAAGGTCAACGGTTTGTCCAATTTATTGCAAGCTACATATTGCTAAAATATTCTGTTGCTATTCGGCTAATCCCTACGCTGAAATATTTTCTGCTTTCGCTCAACGTTCTTATGGCAGTTACTATTTCGTCAGGGTCGGAATATTTTAGCACATAGCCCGATATGCCTGTTTTCAACATCTCTGTAACACTGTTCTCATCATCATCTGTACTTGAAATTATTATCTTCAAATCGGGGTGGTTTTCGAGCAGCAATTTAGCCGCCGCAAAATCTTCCTCTACGATACAGACATCGGGCAGCTCCCCATCTTCCTCTATTTTTTTAAGTGCATTCTGCACATTGCCCACCTGAAATTGCACAATATAGCCGGACTTCTCAAGTTGGTTTACGGAATTATACCGAAGCTGTGTATTGTCATCTATTACAGCTATTCGCATTATATTATCACTATTCATAATTACAACCTATTTTAGTTTTTTGAATAACCCTTTCCAACCATTGCTTGAATTAGTAACGGATGGAGTTTCTTTTTTAGTTTCCTTCTTATGTATATCTCTTATGTTATGGATAATAAGCCAATGATAAAACTCCCCCAAGTCATCGGGAGTAAAACTTATCACAGTACCATTTTTGAGGGAAATAATAAAGCAGTCAATCGTAACTGCAAAAGCCGACAATTCGGAAGCAGGAAATGCTAAGGCGGGATAAGTATTGCTTACAGTGTCCATAATATCCGTTTTAGTAATGGAGCCTGCAAATAAAAAGAGGCGCAGGCAGCCACACTCATCGACATTAAGGCACTGGTACGCCTCTCTCCGAATAAGCGAGCGCCCACGCCATAGCATGAGCGTTCTTACTTATTGCCTCGGAGATGTAAAAATTACCAGTTTCTAATGTCGAGACTTAAAGCAAAAACACTTTAAGATTTTTATATGTTACATAGCAAAGATAACAATGTTGCCTCTTTTACACAACCAATCATTTACCTTTCTACTTGCTTATGATTTGTTTATGTAATTACGTTCCAATATTTCTAATATATCAGACTGTCTAAAGATGATTTTGCCACCAATCTGCACGTAAGGCAGGATATTATCATCCCTGTACTGCTGTAAGGTGCGCTTGCTAATATGTAACAGTTTGCATAAATCTTCCCCCGACAAATAAATTTCCCCATTCATTACGGGGCGGTAGTTGTTCAGTATGAGTTCCATCCGGGTGCGGAGTTCCTCAAACTTGCTTTTATAGTAGGCTATTTCCTCTGCATCACTATCAAAAAGTTCCATACTCATTTTCTTGGGTTTGTGCATCGGGAGCAAGCAAACGCTGTACATCCGACAATTTGTAATAATTTTTGCGGTTCAATTTTGAAAAAGGCAAAAGCCCCTTGTCTTTGTATGATTGCAAGGTGCGTTTGGTAATGCCCAGCATGAGGCATACCTCCTGATTATCGAGCCACCTCTCTCCGTTAAAAATCCCTACATACGCTTTGCTTGCATCGGTAGTAAGCTGTAACAGTTCGTCCAGCTCTGTGGTCAGTTCTTTAAGAACAGACTTCGGTATTGCTATCACTTCCATAATCCTTTCCTCTCATTTTCACGTCAGAAATGGAAATTAGGAAAGGTTGTAAAGCGTATTCTAAATGCGGGTGTGTTTGGCTTTGAATGGTACGGTTTGGCGCAAAAGAAAACGGTACAAGCCTGTAAAGACTTGTACCGTTATAAGATTGTGGGGGTTATTTATCGGGGCTTTTGCACCTCTATATTTTGGGATGTCTTTTCTTTTTTCTCTCTTGAATATACCCATAACGATAACAGCCCGAAAATAATCAAAGCATACGCTATCCATTTGCCGACACGTTCGATAAACTTAATGGCAACCGATTTTTCATAGCTGGAAAACCCTTCCGCTCCGGTGGGGCTTCGCCTGTAAAACTTCCTGCGGTTAATCCAATAACGCAACGCCAAACCCGCTACTAAAAATATTATTCCTATAACTAATGATGATACCATAATTCTACTTTTTAATTTAACAAAACCTATCCAATCCGTTATAAACAAAAATACAAAATATAAACGTGGGGGATTGCAAGAAACTACCTAAGTATTATGGGTGTGTTTTGCTTTTAATTCCAACAATTTCTCGTGCATATCTGCCCAATATGCCTGTCGTTCTTTATCGCTTTCTGTTGGCGGGTCGTGCTGATATTCTTTATACCAGCCTGCTTGCTGAATGGCTTTTTTAAGGTCTGTAACTTCAATCCATTCTCCTTTTTTATCTCTTATTTTCATTGTCTTTGATTTTAAAAGGCAACCACTTTTGCAGACGGTCGCCTGTGGTTATCGCTAATCGTTTAATGTAATCTGTAATAATTTTTCACTTCCGAAAAGCAGGTGTATCGCCCGTTTTAAATCAGTGTTACACTCTTTGTTGTCTGCATACTCGATAAGGCAGTGTACAGCAAACAATGAATTGTGTCCGTCAAAAAAATGGTCAGCAAACCAGTTTGGGCGTTTCCATAATTGGCGGTCGTTTTTTCCGATTGTCTTGTGTGCATTCTCTACAAGCCTGTACCAAAATTCTGCGGTAAAAAATCCCTTTTGATACCAACCCTCACGAAAGGCGGTTTCATTTTGCAGAAAGTAGTCACATTGCTTTTCTATTGCGTTTTGAATGTCCTGTAATTCTTCGGGGAACAGTTTGCTAAGTAGTGTTCCTTTATCCAAATTGTCCATTTTATTTAATGCTTTCATCGTATTGATTTTTTTGATTTATTCGGTATGGTGGGGAGGTGCTGTTTCGTTTCTTTACCATTTCCAATGCTTTTAATTTTCATGTCTGACATTTTTTTTATTCGTCTAAGGAGCCGGAGTATGCTATGTTTCGTTTCACGAGCATAAAAGGTTAGTGTTTAGGCGACACAAGGTTTTGGGAAAAAATACTACCCAAAGGGTGGAGATTTTTTTTCAAACTTGCATGACCTTTTGTCGCCGTTAAGAACACGGTCATACCTTTGCTCTTGAAACGTAAACAATAAGCATACAGGCTTCTTGGATAAAAAAACATGGGTGGAAGCAATGAAAATTGCATTGGCAAATGGTTCTAAATGGGATAGAAATTTTACTTCTAACTCACTGAATTTCTAAAAATCGTTTTTGATGTGTGGCTACGAAAGCCACATAAAGGGTATTGAAAAATGATTGTAAAGGATGTGGGCGGGCATTTTTTAATAGTCTTTATCAGCAGAGCCCGACAAAGCTCTTTTAAGGGCAGGATGTGCGCAGAGGGCATTAAATGTGCTTTGGGGTTAAGTATGGACACAAAAAAAGCAGGATATAAATCCTGCTATTGGTTTAGTGATATAGAAATGTCATGTAGCATATTCAAACTCCTGCTCATCAACAATGATTTTGACATTGGTTACTGTTTCCTCCTGCGTAGCAGCCTCCACCTGCATGGCAACAAATGCGTTTTCCATAGCTGCAAATTTTGGAGAAACCAAATCCATATCCTTGCTGATTTTTTGGCTGGTGATTTTAGCGTAAATCTGCGTAGTGGTGATATGCTTGTGTCCCATCATTTTGCTAAGGCTTTCAAGAGGTACACCCTCGGTTAAAAACATCGTGGCGAAAGTATGGCGGGCTGTGTGGAACGATATTTTTTGTTCAGTAACAATACCTGCTTCCTCCGTAAGTTTTCTTACATGGACATTACAGGTTGAGTTGGATGGAACTGGAAATATAAAATCGTTGCGGGTAACACACCTGTATTTTTCAATGATGCGCTTAGGGATTTCCATAAGCCGGACATTGGAAGCAACGTCTGATTTTTTCCTGCGGCTAATAATCCATTGATGCCCGTCAAAAAAGGACTGAATATTGCTCCACTTCAGCTTTTTAATATCAATATAGGAAAGCCCTGTAAAGCAACTGAAAATAAAGAGGTCTTTTACGAGTTCATACCTGCGTTTGGATGGCTTTAAAAGCATCAGTTTTTCTACATCCTCTTTTAAGAGATAGCTACGGTCGGTTTCCTCCATGCCGATTTCGTAATCCTCAAAAGGATTATCCCGTATCAACTTGCATTTGACCGCCAGTTTTGCCAATGCAATAACTGGCATTGTATAAACCCAAACCGTATTATGGGTACATTCCTTGTCAATCCTCAAAAAGAAATCAAACTCACGTATAAAATCCGACTTCAATTCCCGGAAAGCCATATCCTCCCTATGGTAGCGCAGTTTGATGAACTCCGCAAGGTGTTCGTAAACTTTTTTGTACTTGGCGTAGGTGCTTGCTGACCTTTCGCCTTTTGCTACCATTTTTTCAAAATCCTTATTCTCTTGTTTGAAGACCTTTAGGATAGCATCGTCCATTACCCCGACACCAAGAAACGATAGCTTTACCTTATCTGCGGTGGCAAAGCCCTCGTCTTTCATCATATCATCGTAAATCTTATCAATACGTGTCCGTATTTTGTCCAGCTTACCGTTAAGGGTTACAGCCTGATTGCTCTTGCCTGAAACACGTCCATACTTTAAATCCCAATTGTCGGGGTGAATTTCCAGCTTGGTGCTGAACGATGCGGGGCTCCCATCAATGGTGATGCGCCCCATAATTGCAACTGCGCCGTTCTTTTTTGGTTCGTTTTTCTTTAGATAGAAAAGCAGCTTAAACGTTGACCTTTTCGCCTGTTCCATAACTCGATTGTTTAATGTTTAAAATTAAATTTCAATGAGTTACAAGGAAAGATGAAAAGGAATGCAAAAGACTGAAATATAATCAGTTGCGAAATGGTGATTAGATTGTAACCAGTAACGATTTAGTAACCTAACCCTGTCTTTTCAAGCCCAAAAACTAAAGTACAGTGACTTCCAATTTTAGACCCATGTGTCATAAACTACTGTGTTTGAGCGGACTTCGCCGTTTTGCCTATTTTTGCTTTTTGCAGTTATTTTTTTACAAAAAAATGAAACCATATATAACCGGCAAGCAGGATACCAAAATAGATCATTGCAACGGTAAGGTTTAAGGTAGTCATTGCAATCAGCGAAATTATGGCAATTATCAAAGCAATGTAAGGGAAGTATGGGAAAAAAGGCACTTTAAAAGGGCGCTCAATATCCGGTTCTTTCTTCCGCAATACCAATACTGTTATCATCGAAAAAATATATAATGTAAGCGCACCAAAGCAGGCAATGGTTATAATTTCAGATGTTTTGCCGGTAAGCAAAGCAATGATGCCTACCACCATATTAATAAGCAAAGCATTGGCCGGTGTTTTGAATTTGCGGTGCACCTTGCCAATAGCCAGGGGAATATACCCAACTCTTCCAAATTCAAATGTTGCTCTGCCTGCAGCGAGTATAATGCCATGAAAGGACGCTACCAGTCCCATTAATCCAATTGTAATTAATAAATGATACAGCCATCCGCTGTTGCCGGTAATTTTTGCTAAGGCAAGCGGCAGAGGTGAGTCTGATGGCTCAGCTCCCGGTGACGGATACACGATAGCTTCCCAGCCTGCAACGCCTACAGATGATAGAAAAGTTAATATACAAAGGATGATAAGCGTCAGCAGAGCCGAACCAAAACCGATCAAAATATTTCTTTGTGGATTCACCGCTTCTTCCGCTACATTGGCCACACCTTCAATAGCAAGAAAAAACCAGATGGCAAATGGGATGGCAGCCCACGCGCCTTTAATACCATTGGGAAATGCATTTTCTGTTACATTTTTCCATTCAAAATGCGGAAGCGTAGCGCCTGCAAAAATGAGCAGCTCAACAACAGCAAGAATGGTAATGACCAACTCGAATGTGGCTGCTGCTTTTACGCCGTATATATTCAGGCTGGTAAAAATAATATATGCCACTATTGCAATAACGGTAACCGGTACCTGCGGAAAGAAAATATGAAAATATGCCCCGATAGCAGCAGCAATGGCAGGCGGGGCAAAAACAAATTCAATGATCTGTGCCATTCCCGCGATAAAGCCGGCATCTTTTCCTAACGCCCTTGTTGCATAGTCAAATACACCACCTGCTTTTGGAATGGCGCAGGCCAGCTCGGTATAAGAAAATGTAAAGGTGATGTATAAAATAATAATGAAGATGGTAGCTAGTCCCAAACCATAGGTTCCGCCTTCTGCAAGACCAAGGTTCCAGCCGAAGTACATGCCGGATATTACATACCCCACTCCAAGCCCCCATAACATAAGCGGGCCGAGTGTCCTGGATAAATGCGCGTTAGTTTTTGGTTCTCCTGAAGACATTAAATGAGTTATTAACAGGAACGACATTTAGTTCGTAAAAAATAATATCTGTTTTGAAAACCATTAAGAAGTTAAGGCATATTAAGGTGTTTTACTTAATTTTCTTAATTCCTTAATGGTTCATTATAAGAACGAATAGTGTTCCCGGGTAATAAGCGTTGAAGATAGATAAATAAGAGCAATTTTATTACCTTCAATACTATGAAAAACACCGCTGTACTATTGATGTGCATGATTTGCACAATACAAACGTTTGCACAACAACGATACGATATCGTGATTAGCGAAATAATGGCTAACCCCTCTTCTTCACCAGGGTTGCCGGAGGCAAAATATATTGAACTCCACAATGCTTCGTCCACGGCATTTAATCTTCGTAACTGTACAATCAGCGACAACAGCAGCACAGCAAAAATCAATACGGATTTTATGCTGCAGCCGGATAGTTTTATTGTAATAAGCTCTTCCTCAGGCAAAACCCTACTCTCAACTATTGCAAACGTTATAGGCGTTACCAATTTTCCAGCGCTGCGTATAAATGGAGATATGCTTATTTTACGATCTGCTTCAGCAGAACTGATACATGCCGTGGAATACGAGAGAAGCTGGTATGGCAATGAAGTTAAAGCTGACAAAGGATGGTCGCTTGAAATGATTGATGCAAAAAACCCATGCAGTGGAAAAAGCAATTGGAAGGCGAGTATCGACAGTAAAGGCGGAACGCCGGGATTACGAAACTCGATTGCAGGCAATAATCCCGATACAGACAGTCCCGCTATACTGCGTGTATTCACTACTGATAGCCTGCATGTTTCCATTAGCTTTTCCGAACGGGTTGACAGTACGATTTCATCCAATATCAATAACTACCAGTTAGATGGTAATACTATAGTTAAAGCTGAACCGCAGGCTCCGCTGTTTAATACCGTGTTGCTTACACTGTTGAACAAGCTATCTCCACAAAAAACATATAGCCTGACAGTAAAAAATATTACTGATTGCAGGCAAAATCTTACAGCAACTGGCACCGCAAATCTTGCGTTAACTACAATTGCCGGTACTAATGACATTATTATTAATGAAGTATTGTTTAATGCGCCGGATGACGGTGCGGAATATGTTGAGCTATATAACCACAGTCCTAATGCCATTAATATAAAAGAACTGTTTATCACTACAAGAAACAGCGCAGGCAACCTTAACGCACTGAAAAGGCTAAGCGAAGAAGATATGATATTCTTTCCGGGAACATACAAAGTATTGAGTGGCGATATTGAAGCTGTAAAGAAAAAATATATAATAAAAGATGAAAACGCATTGTTGCAGGTTGCTTCTATGCCTGCATTGCCCAACAGCGGTGGTGATATTGTTGTGTTAAATGTGCAGGGAGATATCATTGATGAACTGGTATATGCAGAAGACTGGCATTTTCCACTCATCAGTAATTATGGTGGCGTGGCATTGGAAAGAATAGACAATAAAGCATTAACCCAAAATAAAAACAACTGGCATTCTGCCGCGGCAAGTGCGGGTCATGGTACACCGGGTTACCAAAATTCACAGTTGATGCCGGCGGCAACAGTAAAAGGAGACATCAAAATTGACCCGCCTGTTTTTTCTCCGGACGGTGACGGGTATAATGATTTCCTGGTGATCAATTATGCATTTCCATCTCCCGGCTATATATGCAATATTACCGTGTTTGATGGTGCCGGAAGGGCGGTTAAATACATAGTGCGCAATGGACTATGCGGCATAAGCGGCTTTTTTAAGTGGGATGGGCTGGATGAAAAAAATCAAAGGTTAGGGATGGGTATTTACGTAGTATTGGTTGAAGTATATAATCTGCAGGGAAAGACGAAGCAATTTAAGCAGGCGGTTACACTGGCGAGAAAATTTAACTAGCAGGCTAATACATTATAAAATTCGTTTAATTCCTGGCTTTTCGCCTCATGCCGGTGTAAATACTGGCATAGAAATGTTATACATGGTGGAAGGGAGTTTCAATTTTTCGTATGATAAAATATGCCTTAGACCCCTCCTTAGGTCGGGGTGACAAGCTGTAGTACAATATTCAGCATCAGGATAAAGGTTCAACAATTATACTATGGCTCAGCATAAATCCCAAAGCTTGTCACCCCGACCTAAGGAGGGGTCTGCCTGATTACCTATGAGTAAGACTAATGCGTACGAAAACTTTGCCTGCAATCATAACTATGCGAAAATTTGGAAAACAACCGGTAAATGTTAAGACCCATTACTTATTCGATTAGTACCGATATTTGCGCTGCATGAACCAACGACAACTTTTTCTTCAACACGTAGCACAAACTTCTCCTGCACCATTAGCGCTTGAAATAGTAAAAGCAGAAGGGAGCATATTATGGGATGCCGAAGGTAAACAGCTCATTGATTTAATTGCAGGCATCAGTGTATGCAATATTGGTCACCGTCACACGAAAGTGGTGGAAGCCATAAAACATCAGACAGATCAATACCTGCATTTACTGGTATATGGAGAACTGGTTGAAACACCAGAAGTGCAATATGCGCTTTATCTGGCACAACATCTTCCTGCATCGCTTAATTCAGTATACTTTACTAACTCAGGTGCTGAGGCAGTTGAAGGCGCTATGAAGTTAGCCAAGCGGTATACTAACCGTACGCAAATCATCGCTTTTAAAAATTCTTATCACGGTTCTACCCAGGGCGCATTAAGTATCATGGGTGATGAATACTGGCGTAACGCCTATCGCCCTTTGTTGCCGGATGTTTTGCATCTTGATTATAATGTTTTCGATGATCTTACATTCATTACAGAAGATACGGCATGCGTAATTGCAGAAACTGCGCAGGCTGAAGCAGGTGTGATAGTACCGGATAAAAAATGGATGCAGGCATTGCGAAAAAAATGCACAGAAACCGGTACACTGCTTATACTCGATGAAATACAAACCGGCTTCGGCAGAACAGGATCATTATGGGGTTTTGAGCAATTTGAGATTGTGCCGGATATTGTATTGCTTGGCAAAGCTTTAGGCGGCGGCATGCCGCTCGGCGCTTTCATTGCAGATAAAAACATCATGTGGAGTTTGGCCAGTAATCCTGTGCTTGGCCACATCACTACCTTTGGTGGTCACCCCGTTTGCTGCGCAGCAGGGTTAGCTGCTATGAAAGTATTAGCAGAAGAAAATATTATTCCACCGGTAAAAGCAAAGGAGCAATTATTTCTATCACTTTTAAAGCATCCTAAAATAAAATCAATAAAGTCTGCCGGTTTATTAATTGCTGTTGAGTTTGATAGTTATGAAACCAATAAGCAGATCATTGATACCTGCATTGCCAACGGTGTACTTACAGACTGGTTTTTATTTGCTGCCAATTGTTTACGGATCGCGCCACCACTGAACATCAGTAATGAAGAGATTGAAAAAGCCTGCGCGGTTATTATTTCGGCTATTGAAGCAGGTTGATCCATTGTTGCTTATTTAACACATAGGCACAATAGGGACATAGTAAAGCATAGTATATTTAAAAACGCTATGTATCCCTATGTTTCTATACTCCTATGTGTTGAGCAATTTTACTTTTTCATCACCGGCAAAACAATATTACTGCTGTATGCTGCATTGTGATAAATACTGATAGTTGCTTTTTTAAAATCTTTCTTATCCATGCCGGGTATATAGCCAAATGTTTGCGGATTTCTGTCAACCAGCGGAAACCAGCTGCTTTGCACCTGCACCATAATCCGGTGTCCTTTCTTAAAAGTATGCGCTGCTTCATTTAAGTTAAAAGAAACTTTTTCAACTGTGCCTTTTTTAAAAGGAACAGGTCGCTCAAAACTTTCCCTGAATTTTCCCCTGAACACATCAGCCCTTACCATTTGCTGGTAGCCGCTCATTGATACAGGGTCTGTTGCCGAATCAGGTTTTGATAAATAAGCACCATCCGGCCATACATCAATAAGTTTTACAATAAAATCCGCATCGCTGCCGGTGGTTGATACAAACAGGTTAACACCAATTTCACCGGTTAATGTTATATCATCCTGCAAAGCTGCTGTTTCAAAATAAACTACATCAGCACGCCTGGCAGCAAAGCGCTGATCTTCTGCCATATATTTATTATTCCTGTCTTCCCAGATGCCATCAGTATATGGCACAGGATTATTGGGATCGCTCACATACGATGTTACGCCTTCTCCATTTACAGGTTTATCATTTGTAATTTGTTTGTTACTATTGAAATAATATACAACAGGGTCGCTTTGTTTAGGTGGCCAGGTATTATAAGTTTTCCATTCATTAGCACCTGTTTCAAAAACCATTACTTCCGGCTGTTGAAAATTGCCTTTATCTTTTAAATAATAATTAAAAAAAGGCGTTTCTACTTGCTGCTGGTAAAACGCATTCAGGTCTGAGCCAAAATGATAATCCGCAAAAGATTTCCATGAGGGAGCAGCCCAGCCGCCGTGCGTCCACGGGCCCATTACCAATCTTGCATCGTTTCCCGGAGATTGTTTTTCAATTGCAGCATACGTTTTTAACGCACCAAATAGATCTTCCGCATCAAACCACCCACCCACTACCAACACAGCAGGCTTGATATTTTTCAGGTGCCTGCGTATATTTCTCGATTGCCAGTACTCGTCATAAGTGTCGTGTTTCACTGTTTGTCTCCATGTGCTGTTGCTGTCATAAAAATATTTTGAGGTATTGGCGTTTTTCAACGGGCCAAGCTCAAGAAAAAACTTATAAGCATCTTTATAATCTGTTTCAAAGAATGGCTTATAGCTTTCTCCATTATTGATCCTGGGTCCATCAAAGCGGGAGTAAAACCCAAAATTATCCAGTAAAAAAAATGCGCCGTTGTGATTGCAGTCATCACCAATAAATTCATCAGACATAGGCGCCTGTGGAGAAACCGCTTTTAATGCAGAATGTGCGGCCGGCAACGCAGCGGAAGAATAAAACCCGGGAAATGAAATGCCATATATACCAACACGTCCGTTATTGCCGGTATGCTTCAACAACCATTCTATTGTATCATAAGTATCACTTGATTCATCTACATCTTTGTTTGACTGCTTGTTTTCAATGTACGGTGTCATCTCCCTGAAACTACCTTCACTCTTGTACCTGCCTCTTGCATCCTGGTACACGAAAATATATTTCTCCTTCATGAGATACACATTTGGACCAAGCCTTCTCCTGTAATTGTCTTTACCATAGGGGCGGCAGGAGTATGGCGTGCGCTGCATAAGCACCGGGTAGGTTTGTGTGGTATCTGTTGGCGTATACACTGCAGTATACAGCCTTATACCATCACGCATTGTTATATAATGCTCAGTCTTCGCATAATTTTCTCTTATCCATGCAGAATCCGCATCTTTCTGACCAAAGAGGTAAACAGGCAAAAACAAAACAAGCAGGTAAACAACAATACTTCTCATGTAATGTGTAGATTTGAAGACAAATATCACCCCTTTTGTTTTTATAATTTTTCTTTTTTATGCAGGATAACAAACTAATAATTGAACGGTTCTATACAGCATTTCAACAAAAAGATTCCGCCGGCATGAATGCCTGCTATAGTGATGATATTGTATTCAGCGATCCTGTATTTATGTTGCTGAAAGGTGACCAGGTAAAATGCATGTGGGAGATGCTTTGTAAAAACGCAAAGGGGTTTTCTTTAACCTTTTCGGATATAGCATTGCTGGATGAAGAATATGCCACCTGCAAATGGCAGGCAAGCTATATCTTTTCCAAAACCGGCAGAAAAGTGGTTAATAACGTTAAAGCCTACATGAAACTGAAAGATGGTAAAATCGTTGAGCACAGCGATGCTTTCCGTTTAAGCACATGGATTAGCCAGGCGCTGGGCTGGAAAGGCGTTTTATTTGGCTGGACAGGCTTTATGAAAAGAGCTGTGCAGAATAATGCAAGAAAGACGTTGCTGAAGTATATGGAAGGATAATTTGAAAATGTGAAAATGTGGAAGTCTGGGAATATGAGCCTGGTTTTATTTAAAACCGGTGTGGCAATTAATATAGTTTAGCGTTATTCTACAGCGCTGCTATTCTGCTTTACAAGAAGCCGCCCGGTGTCTACCTGTATACACAAATAACTACTTTTTAATATTGAATTATATCTCAGCGCAATTCAGGTGCAGCGCACCTTGATATTTGCAGTAAGCCAAAAACAATATATTAGAAAGCCGCAGAGCGGCGTAATATTAATCCGGAGCAATATAATGCCGGGTTCCGAACCGTTGCTATGGGCTTCGGCAATTATTTTATATAAGTATAACTAATGGTGTATTCCTTAATATCATTACCACTGTGAACTATTTTCGCTATCGTGCCATCCTCGTTATAGTAATATTGCGTAATGCGTTTAATATCCTTTTTATGCCTATTTACGAACTGTATGCCGGGCTTGTGTTTTACAAGATATTTGAATTGTATACATTGCCCTAGCGTATTATACTCCCAACTATATCTATCACCATCGGGCTTTCTTGTTTCAATAATTTTCCGATTGCCTTTTATTATTTTTTTAAATACATACCCTTGATTATCCCCTTCCGAGATACTATCTAAAAAACCATCAGCATCATAATAGTATCTGTTATTAAAAAGCACCCTGTCAGAATTTTCGCTTTTAAAATAAATTATTTGCCCTTTCTCATTATATTTTTCATGTTCAATTATGGAATCAGGCGCATTAGATTCAATTTGGCTCAACGTAATGTACTCCCATTCATATTCATTCATCGGCGTTCCTTTATACACTATAAAAGCATTTTTAAAAGTATGTTTCCTAAATATTATTCTACCATCGGCATTGTATATCACCGTATCACTATCACAAAATGCAACCTGGGTGGAGTTTTCTTTCCAAAAGCAGGTAACTGTTTTATTTACTTTCCCATTGGTATTTATAGTACGATTCTGAGTGTCAAAAGTTTTAACAATCCTCGAATTTGAATTTACAGTTTGTATTTCTTTTATGCCGGCTTTACGCAAAATTGCGCTGCTGTTAATTAAAGTATCATTTTCTATGCCGACTGGCATTACTCTTGGAAATCCTTGTGCTTTAGTTCCAAATGGCGAAAGCCATATTATTGTTAGCGTAACAATTAAATATTTCATAAGCAGCTATTAGTTGATAAAGATGATTCAATTACACGAATTATCAACTACAATCTTAATCCAAGCCTGATGCCTAAAACTATATTGCCAATTGTTCCGCTATTCTCCTGAAATGATGCGCCTTGTTTAATTCCGCTTATTGTAATATCTGAAGGCTGTTCTAACTCATCTGTGATATAATCATATTCCCGGAACCTGTTTTTAATTGTTCTGCTTAAGAGTCCGATGCCACCATAAAAGTTAGCCACAAACCTTTTCTTTGTTACCTGGATACCAAAAATGGCATTAATGCCCCAGGCTTTTTTGTATGCTGCAAAAGAATCATTATATAAAACAGCATCGTTGGGCTTATAATACTGAGCCGAAGAATTATACCTGTTTTGCCTGTAAAAAATATTCAATGAAAGATATTTTTCTGCCCATGCCCTGTTCGGCTTATCGTAATTCCTGTAATTCCTGAACAGTCCGTAATATCTCCCCTCAATACCAATACGGAAGCCATTCCATTTTACCATATTTGTGTCCAGCTTTGACAGCCTTTGCGCATAAGGCTGAATGCCTGCTTCGGGAGAGAGGGAAAAGTGTTTTGATAATCTTTTTTCTAATGAAAGCTGGGCGAGAGGAAACGTAAGATCATTGACCAGGGTAAGCATATCCAGCTTCAGGATCAAGGGCTTTTCATCAGTCGCATACTGGGCTTTAACCTCGCAGGAGATAATGAAAAAGAAAAGGAACAGGGATGTGCATTTCATATACAAGAGCGAAACTATAGTTGATGTATTACGGCGCTGACACAAGAAATTGCAGGAGTGTTGCTTTTCCTCATCATTTTTTCTTCCCTATTTTTGTTTTATGAAAATTACATTCTTTTCCACCCAACCATACGATAAGATCTTTTTCAATAAATATAATGCTGATCATGGCTTTGAGCTGGAGTTTTTCGAAACGCATCTCGGCCCGCATATTGTAAATGCTGTTGATAAAGCAGGTGCGGTGTGCGTTTTTGTAAACGACAGGGTGATTCCTGAAGTGATAAAGGTATTGGCTGAAAAGGGTGTTAAGATCATTGCCCTGCGCTGCGCCGGCTTTAATAATGTAGACCTGGAAGCCGCAAAACAATATGGGCTGAGGGTTTGCCGTGTTCCGGCATACTCACCCGAAGCGGTAGCCGAACATGCACTTGCCATGATCCTTACACTGAACAGGAAAACTCATAAGGCTTATAACAGGGTAAGAGAGCAGAACTTTTCGCTGAATGGACTGCTGGGTTTTAATCTTCACGGAAAAACAGTTGGCGTTGTTGGCACAGGCAATATAGGTAAAGCGTTTTGCAATATTATGCAGGGACTGGGTTGTAAGGTGCTGGCTTTTGATATTGCGCAGGATGAAACGCTTATTAAAGCAGGTGTCACTTATTTGCCGCTGGAAGAAGTTTTACAGCAGTCTGACATTATTTCATTGCATTGCCCGCTTAATGATAAAACCAAACACCTCATAAACGCTGCTTCCATCAGCAGCATGAAAAAGGGCGTTATGATCATTAATACCAGCAGAGGTAAGCTGATCAATACAGAAGATGCGATAGATGCGCTTAAATCAAGGCATATCGGTTATCTCGGCATAGATGTATATGAACAGGAAGAGAAATTGTTTTTTAAGGACCTGAGCGCAAGCATTATTGAAGACGATATTATACAGCGACTGATGAGCTTCCCTAATGTATTGGTAACTGCTCACCAGGCCTTCTTTACGGAAGAAGCGCTTAGCCAGATAGCGGTTAAAACGTTACAGAATATAAAAGAGCTGGCCACAGGCACAACAATACCCAATGACCCGGCAATAATGATCTAAAAAAACATGTGCGGCCATAAAGACTGCACATTCAGACACAACCAAACAAATACACCTTATATATAGCTATATTATCCTCTGCTGATCGTTCCGCCAATTTGTGTAACAACACTGTTGGTAGTAAAGCTTGCAGAAGATGTTCCCTTCGTATATGTTCCGCTGGTATACACACCGTGTGTTTCTTCGCCAGACGCTACGCTTCCACCGGTATATATCTTGTATGTAGTGCCTGCATTTAACTTAGTGCTGGCAAAAAGCATGGTTGTATATGTGGTAGGGCTTAAAAACGTAAGCACTTCTTTGCCAGATGCATCTTCTATGTGTATGATCTGGCTGGCATTGCCACCACCCATTATTACCGAATATGTTGTTGATACGCTTGCGCTTGGCGCACTGGTTGCGCCTCCGGTACCAATTACAAGCCCCCCGGTAATTTTAACTGTTCTTGCATCACAATCAATACCGGCTTCGGGAGACCTGGCGCCAATGGCAATTACCTTACCGCCTGTTACCGTGAATGTGCCGTTGGAATCCATCGCGTCATTACCTGTGCTGTATGCATACACTGTGCCTCCGTTAATATAAATCGCATCGCCTGCATTTAATCCGTCGTCTGCCGTTTGCACAGCTATATTGCCGTCATTTATGGTCAATACGCTTTTACTTTCAATGCCCTCTCCTTCGGTGGTTATAACTGTAATAGTGCCGCCATTTATCGTTACATAAGGTGTTATGGACGCATCGCCTTCTTCATAAGAAGCAGCAATACCATCATCTGCAACATCCAATGTAAATGTGCCGTCGTTGATGATAATAAACCCTTCTTCTGCTTCTATGCCATCGCTTGAAGCCTTAATAGATAAGGTTCCGCCATCTGCAATAAAGGCGTCATTCGTATGTATGCCATCTGTTGCAGCGCCGCTGATGGTAATATTACCAGAACGCACACGCACATAATCATCACTGCATATGGCATGCTTGTAGTTTCCTTTCACAGTAAGACTGCCTGCTCCACTGAATATGATCTGCCCTTCGCTGAACAGTGTACCTTTCATATCTTCCTCACCTGTAGCCGTAGCATATGTTGCACCATCGGTAAGCGAGCTGGAGGTATTGTCCGCAAGCACAATAAATGCTCTTTTTGATGATTGAATGTTTATCGCAGGGCCATCTGAATTGGTAATAGAAACACCATTCAATGTAAGCTTGAATTTATTATCACTATAAATTTTTACTGAACCGTCGGTAGTAGTTCCGCTCAACACATATTCCACTTCTTTAACGGTAGAAGTGATCACTACATCAGATCCTGTTTGCGTAACAGTAACACCTGAAGCAGAGAGCGGGTTCGTTATGGTTAACGTAGTTCCAAAATCAACAGATACGGTGCTGCTAAATGTGCTGTTCTCTACGAGGTCATCTTCATCTGTGCCGGTTTCTGTTGAGCCTTCTGCCGTGCCGGAAGTATAAGCCGTTTGATCAATGGCAACGGTACCGGAGCCGCTACCTGTATCATCATCTCCTGTAATGTCATTTTTTGAGCAACTGTATAAACCTGTAAACATCATGCCCGCAATTGCACAGGCGCAAATAAACTTTAATGATAGCATGTTTTTTAATTGCATATAAAGGGTATTTAAAAAATAGTGATGCGGCAACTATTAAAATCATCCGCTTTGAGAGACAAAAATTGCAAGAAAAATTATGCAGGAAAATTAATTGCGATTAACCACGGAATTTCTGCGGCAAACAGGTAAGCGCTTTAACAGGTTTTAACAAATGGCAGGTACTTGAAATGCAGGGAAGCTGGCTCAGATCAGTTTTAGCAATTATTTCCTCATCATTAATTTTTAAACCCGGATAAGGGTATCTATTCCTTCGCTTGTCATATAATAAAAGGTATTAACTGGAAGCGACTATCTTTGATACAGGATATAAGAAAGCAACGGTGAAACAAGCACAAACCGGGAGTAAGGATACTAAGTCTGCAGTAACAGCATCTTCTTTTGAAACAATCTTTAAAACTCTTTACAAAGAATTGTTTGGTTATGCGTGCACACTTATTAAACATGAGCCGGCTGCAGAAGGAATAGTGCAACAGGTGTTTTTAAACCTGTGGAGCAACAGAGATACGCTGGTAATAGATATTTCCATAAAAGCATACCTGTATAAATCGGTTTATAATTACTGTCTTAATTACCTGAAACATCAGCAGGTAAGATCCGCGCATGAAAAATATATTGCAAAACAATTGCCTGTTCATGCAGTTAATACCGAAGGCAAAGTGCTTGGCGAAGAATTACGATCGCATATACTTGAAGCATTGAATGCGTTGCCTGAGCAGTGCGGCATTGTTTTCAGGATGAGCAGATTTGAAGGACTGAAATACCAGGAAATAGCTGATAAACTTGGGCTTTCCGTTAAAACCATAGAGGTGCAGATGGGCAAAGCTTTGCGGCTGATGCGGGCAAGGCTTGCAGAATACCTGTCAATAACAATTGGGATAGTTATGCTTACCGGATAGTTTCCATCATTATTTGCATGATAGTATCTAGTTTATATACCATACAAACTTAAAAATTGAAGCAGGCCGAAAACGATAAAATGAATGAGCTGATGGCAAAATATCTTGCAGGAGAAGCTTCTCCTGCCGAGGTTACTGAAATGCTTTTATGGATAGACAGCAGCGAAGAGAACCGCAACTCTTTTGAACAACTCTCTGTTATATGGAACGAAAGCAATGTTGCCGGATATAACAGCATAGCAGTTAATGAAAATGCAGCATGGGATAAATTCCTGCACAGCATTCAGTCCTCTGCTCCTGTCCACATTATAAGGTTCCATTGGTGGAAGCTGGTTGCGGCCATGATCATAATAATCGCCGGAGCTTCAATAGTATACCTAATTAATAATGCAAAAAGCAGAAGTGGAGAAGAAATTGTAGTGAATGCTTTTAACCAGGTAATTACAGATACTCTGCCGGACAAATCGGTAATAACGCTTAATAAACAAGCGGAGCTTTCATACCCGGCAGTCTTTAACAAAAAACAAAGAAATGTCAGGTTAAAAGGTGAAGCCTTTTTTGATATAAGCGCAGACAAAAACAAACCTTTTATTATAGATGCCGGCAATGTAAAAGTTAAGGTAGTGGGCACTTCATTTAATATTAAAGCCGGCGATTCAACAGTGGAGGTGATTGTTCGTTCAGGTATAGTACAGGTTATTCGTGGTGAGGAAATAATAGCGCTAAAAAAAGGAGAACAAACAACCATAGCTGGAAACGCTGCCCCAATAGAAAAAAACAATAGCACCGACCAACTTTTTAATTACTATGTAAGTAACACTTTTGTTTGCGATAATACACCGCTGTGGAAACTGGTTGATAAACTGAATGAAGCATACGGCACCAATATCATTATAGAACGGAAGGCGTTAAGAAATATGCCGCTGAATGTTACTTTCAAAAACGAATCACTGGATACCATTTTTGAAGTGCTTTCTCAAACCCTGCTGCTAAAGGTTATAAAAAACGGAGACGATATTATTTTACAATAATTTTAAAGACGGGATATGAATATTAAAAGAAACAGGCGACACCTGTTATGGTGTATGTTATGCTTCATTGCATTCAATAGTTTCTCACAAAATATATTGAACAGGGAAATATACGCTAACATCAGGCAACAGCGACTGGATGATGCTTTAGCTATCATCAGCAACAGCGCTGAGTTTAATTTTTCCTATAGCAGTAATATTATTAAAAGAGATAGCCTTGTTAATCTTACAGCAGGGTATTATACCATCAGGGAAGCGCTGACGCAATTGCTGGGCAGCGGTTATGAATACAAGGAAAGCGGGAACTATATTATACTCAGGCTTGTAGCAATAAAGCTTACATCAATTGTGCAGCAAAGCCCTGGCACAGATAACAATATTGTTATTACCGGCTATATTGTTAACGGAGAAACAGGAGAAAAGATAAGCAACGCCAGCATCTATGAACCACTGCACCTTGTGTCTTCACTTAGCGATGCACAGGGAAAGTTTTCTATTAAACTTAAAAGCAGGCATCGTTCTGCTTCATTATCTGTAAGCAAAGATTTTTTTGAAGATACTACGGTAACCATCCGGCCGGCATATAATATGCAGCTTGAAATAGCGCTGATACCTGTTGTAAATGCTAACATTCAATCCACTTCCAGCATTTACCAAACTACAGGCGACGGCCTGGAAATTCCAAGGCTGGATACCGGTAATATACCCGATATTGAAAGGCAGCGGGCTGTTGAACAAACACGATTGGCCAGGCTTTTTTTAACAGCAAAGCAAAAAGCCCAAAGTCTGAATATCAGGGATTTTTTTACGGAGAAATCGATACAAGTGTCAATAGTGCCGGGATTAAGCACTAATGGAAATATGAGCAGCCAGGTGATCAGCAAATTTTCTTTCAATGTTTTGGGGGGATATACCGGCGGCGTGGAAGTAGCAGAGCTTGGAGGCATATTCAATATAAACAGGAAGAATACACAGTTTGTGCAGGCAGCCGGTGTATTTAACCTTACCGGTGGTAACGCAAAAGGAGTGCAGGTGGCAGGTGTGCACAATACCGTATTGCAGCAAATGAATGGCATACAGGTTGGCGGAGTATCCAATCATGTTAAAAGTAATGTTACCGGAGCACAGATAGCCGGCGTATCAAACATTACAGGCCATGATGTAAACGGCCTTCAACTGGCCGGAGTAAGCAATCATAATAAAGGCAGGTTAAAAGGCATGCAGTTATCAGGCGTCGGCAATTTCAACAAAAAAGAAGTGGATGGTATCCAGTTAAGCGGTATAGTAAATTATACAAGAAAGTTAAACGGTGTTCAGATTGGGTTGATAAATATTACAGACAGCTCTGATGGATATAGCATAGGATTGATCAATATTGTGCTTAAAGGCTATCACAAGCTCTCCATATATACCAATGAAACTACCAATATGAATATTGCTTTTAAAACAGGCAGCAGCAAATTATATAGCATTCTGCAGGCAGGAACAAATGCAGGTAACAAAAACGGGAAACTGTATACCGCAGGATATGGACTAGGCACTGACATAAAATTGCTGCCCTGGTTATCTGTAAGCCCGGAACTAAGCGCTTCGCTGGCATATCTTGGCGAATGGGAATACACCAACCTTTTAAACCGGTTTAATCTCCAGTTTAATGCGGGTATAGGGAAAAAGATATCACTTTTTGCCGGTCCGGCTTTTACATTATACTACAGTAATCAAACAGCAGCTGTTGATGGCTATAAAAATCCCGCTATATATAGTGCTGCCAAAAGAAATATGTTCAATAATAACAGGCTCAGCGGATGGATAGGATGGAATGCCGGAATTAATTTATTCTGATCCTTTCTACATTGTGATGGTCATTATTCTTTAACAAATTTTCACAAATGCCAGTAAGGGTATAATCATTTGTGATTGTCATAGCTTCAGCAAATCTATTTATTGAACAAAAAGAATAATCATGAAAAGAATCTTCCTGTTAGTGACGGCTTTTGTTTTGGTACTGGCTTCATGCGACAAAGAAAAAGTAGTATCATCTAATGATCTTCCTGCCACAAGCGCCAGCTATATACATACACATTTTGCAGGGCAGCAAATACTTCAGGCCGTTAAAGAAGTAGATGATTTGAAAACAACGTATAAAGTTTACCTCAGCAGCGGAACCAAACTTGAGTTTAACCGTAATGGCGAAATTTTTGATATTGAAAGTAATGACGCGTTGCCATCCAGCGTAATACCATCTTCTATCCAGGCGTATGTAACAACAAATTACCCCACATTACATATTAAGGAATGGGAACTTGATAAAACCACGCAGGAAGTAAAATTATCCAATGGATTGTCGCTCGTATTTGACAAAAACGGAACTTTTTTGAGGATAGATGATTAACAGAAAGATAATCTCAGCCAATAAAATAAGGGAGGTAACAGTTAAATCTTAACTTAAAAAATCATTTCTTACGCAGGCTCTCAAAATTAAAAATCAAAGCATAAAAAAAGCCTCAAATGTGTACTTATACTACATTTGAGGCTTTTGTGTTGGTGGTGTGGGGCGGGATCGAACCGCCGACACAAGGATTTTCAGTCCTTTGCTCTACCGACTGAGCTACCGCACCATCCTGCCCACTTTTTCAAGCGGGCAGCAAAAATAGGGGTTTTAACTTTATTGAGAAAGTTTTAAAGAACTATTTCTTCTTTTTCGGCGCTGTTTTTTTTGCAATTTTCTTCGCTACTTTTTTCTTAGGCGCAGCTTTCTTAACTGCTTTCTTTTTGGGTGCTGCTTTTTTCACCGCTTTTTTCACAGCCTTTTTCTTTGGTGCTGCTTTTTTCTTCGCAGCCGCTTTTTTCGCAGCAGTCTTTTCCGTAGCGCTTTTTTTCTTTAAATCTGCCCGGTGGGCTCTTTCAAAGGTTTGGATGTCTTTAAATCTTCCACTTGCGTCTCTTACAGCATATAACTTTTTGCCTGCAGAGCTGCGATGTGTAGTACGTCTTGCTTTAGCCATCGTTATTAAATTTAAATGGTTAGAAAGTAGAATTACCTGTACAAGTTACAGATTACATCCCGTACTCATTCAAAAATTTGATGCGCATAATTTTCAACTGCTCCCAGGTATAATTGCCATCGCTGAGTTCCTGCTGTGCTACCTGCAATGAAGATGTTTCACAGCTTTTAAAATAATCGAGAATATCATCCTGGTCGTATTCATCTACCATTTCATCAATGGCATAATCCAGGTTCAGCTTTGTACCACTTGCAGCTATGGTTTCCATTTCTTCCAGCAAGGCATCGAGGCGGAGATCTTTATTTTTTGCAATTGATTCCAGCGGGATTTTTTTATCTGTCTGCTGAATGATATATACTTTTAACCCGCTCTTGTTCACTACACTTTTCATTACAAAATCATCCGGGCGCTCTATACTATTTTCTTCCACATAACTGGCTATCAGCTCAACAAATGGTTTACCATAGCGCAGCGCTTTACCCTTACTAACACCCTGGCATTTTTCCAGTTCAGTTATTGTAGTTGGGTACATTGTAGCCATATCCTGTAAAGAAGTTTCCAGGAAAATCACAAATGGAGGCAGCCCTTTTTTCTTAGCTTCCTTCTGGCGAAGCTCTTTCAGCATTTCAAATAATTTATCGTCGGTACCGCCGCCTGTATTCGCTTCAGATGCACCTTCCTCATCGTCTTCATTCGCGTCTTCAAACTGGTTGTTCAATACTATCTTGAAAGAAACCGGCTTTTTGAAGAATTTTTCTCCTTTTGCACTTATTTTTAAAACACCGTATTCTTCTATATCTTTTTCCAGCAGCCCTTCCAGCAGCATCTGGCGAATTAATGAATTCCAGTAATGATCAGGCTGGTCATTGCCTGTCGCAAATTCAGGTAGGCCGCCATGGCGATACATATTGATCTGCGGCGTTAATCTTCCTGTAATGATGTTCACCACATAATCTGTTGCAAAACGTTCATCTAATTTCTTCACCACTTTTATTACTTTCACTACATCATCTTTTGCTTCTATTTTTTCTTTAGGGTGAAGACAATTATCACATTGTCCGCAATTTTCTTCTGTATACTCTTCACCAAAATAACTCATCAATACTTTTCTGCGACAAACACCTGCCTCTGCAAAAGCCACCGTTTCGCTGATCAACTGCGCGCCAACTTCTCTTTCGCTTAATGGCTTATCACGCATCAGGTGCTCCAGCTTGGCTACATCTTTATGTGAGTAGTATAGAATACATTTCCCTTCCAGTCCGTCGCGGCCCGCACGGCCGGTTTCCTGGTAATAATTTTCAATAGACTTAGGAATATTAAAGTGTATTACAAACCGGATATCCGGCTTATCAATACCCATACCAAATGCGATGGTGGCTACAATTACCTGTACATCTTCATTCAAAAATAAGTCCTGTCGCTCGGCTCTCAGCTTACCATCAAAACCAGCATGATAAGGAACAGCCTTAATACCATTTGCAACCAGGATGTCGGCCAACTCTTCTGTTGTTTTGCGGTTAAGGGTGTAAATGATCCCGCTCTTGCCCTTCATGCCCACAATAAACTTTACAATGCTTTTTATGGTTTGCTCTTTTTTAATCTTGGGCTGTATCTCGTAGTAAAGGTTGCTACGGTTAAAAGAAGAAATAAAAACCTTTGGATTACGCAGGTCAAGATTTTTAATAATATCGCTTTGTACTTTTGGGGTAGCCGTTGCCGTGAGTGCAATTACAGGTATATCCGGGTTTATTTCCGTCATCATTTCACGCAGGCGGCGGTACTCAGGACGAAAATCATGCCCCCATTCTGAAATGCAATGTGCTTCGTCAACAGCAAAAAAGGAAATATTAAGATTGCGGAAAAAATCCAGATTCTCCTGTTTGGTTAATGTTTCAGGCGCAACATATAAAAGTTTTGTTTTTCCACTCAGCAAATCATCCTGCACCTCTTTTATTTCTTTTTTATTCAGCGTAGAATTTAAAAAATGTGCCACATCATCATTACTGCTATAGCCGCGAACCAGGTCAACCTGGTTCTTCATAAGCGCAATAAGCGGAGAAACAATTATTGCACAACCAGGGCTTAACAATGCAGGCAACTGGTAACATAAACTTTTACCACCACCTGTTGGTTTTATTACAAAAGTATCATTGCCTGCAAGCAGGCTTTCTATTACGGCTTTTTGATTACCCTTAAAAGATTTAAACCCAAAATATTCCTGTAGTCCGGCTTCTAAATCAATTTTGCTTTTTTTAGCAGAATCTGCTTTTATAGTTCCGTTGGTTTTGGCAGGTGCTTTTGTTTTTGGAGTTGTTTTTTTTGTTCCTGTTGACATGTCATTTCTGTTTTCCGCACTTTGCACGACTGTTCATGCATTTTTAAAAAGTAGGCGAAGTTACTATAATATATGCTTTTTGCGAAGGCTAACAAGGCTTTATTGCAATACATTAACTGTTAATCAGATATATAGCATTCCACTATTAAGATATGAAAAAAAATTCATCTGATAAGCATCCCTGATATATAGGATGCATTCCAAATTGTCGTTGCAATTTTAATTACCCTCACCCTTTTATTCCCTCTCCGCGCAGCAGGAAAAGCGGTGCGACAATTTGGAATGCATCCTATATACCCTCATGTTTTGTGAACCATTATTTTTCAAGTAGGTTTGCGGAACTTTTTACATGAGCCTGATTGATATTCAAACAATAGCGAAGCGCACTATTCTACTTGAAGCGAAGTCGGTTGAGCACCTTACTCAATATATTGATGATCAATTTGAGGAAATTGTAAGACTGATGGCTGCATGCAAGGGCAAAATAGTTATAAGCGGCATCGGTAAAAGCGCATTGATTGCGCAAAAAATAGTGGCTACTTTAAATTCAACCGGCACGCCATCTGCTTTTTTGCATGCTGCAGAAGCTATCCATGGTGACCTTGGTATTGTACAGCCGGGCGATATTGTATTAATGATCAGCAAAAGCGGTGAAAGCCCGGAAATAAAATTATTACTCCCGTTAATCCGCAATTTTGGCAACACGGTAATTGCAATGACAGGCAATCTGCAATCTTTTCTTGCAACACATTCGGATCATATATTAAACACAAGTGTAGCACAGGAAGCCTGTCCTAATAATCTTGCACCAACTACCAGCACTACTGCCCAACTGGCTATGGGTGATGCTCTAGCAGTATGCCTGATTGAAAATAATGGGTTTACGAGTGACGACTTTGCAAAATTCCATCCCGGCGGCACATTAGGCAAAAGGCTTTACCTTAAGGTAAGCGATTTGCTTGCGCGTAATGTTTTACCCCGGGTAGAAATGGACGCCGACCTGAAAGACATTATTATAACCATTACCAAATTCCGCATGGGCGCAACTGCTGTAGTAAAGGATAATGCTATCTGCGGAATAATTACAGATGGAGATTTGCGACGGATGCTGCAAAAAGGGGAAAACCTTGCCGCTGTAAAAGCAGCAGATATTATGAGCAGAAACCCTAAATGCATAGAGGAAGATCAACTGGCGGTATCAGCGCTGGATTTAATGCGGAAAAATGATGTAAGTCAGTTATTGGTTACAAGAAATAAAGTATACATTGGTGTCTTACATTTGCATGATCTTGTAAGAGAAGGCATCATATAAATCAGAAATTATCGTTAGCAGATTATGAATAAGAATCATTACGTGGCAATTATGGCCGGAGGGATTGGGAGCAGGTTTTGGCCGATGAGCAGAACATCTTATCCCAAACAGTTTTTAGATATACTGGGAACGGGCAAAACGCTTATACAACAAACCTTTGATCGTTTTGCGGATTTTATTCCTGCAGAGAATATATATATAGTTACCTCAGAAGAATATATACCAATTGTAAAAAAACAGCTGCCTGGAGTACCTGAAAATAACATTATAGGAGAGCCTTCACGCAAAAATACTGCACCTTGTATAGCATATATTGCGCATAAGCTCAATAAAATAAATCCTGAAGGCTGCCTGATTTGCGCACCTGCTGACCATCTGGTGCTGGAGCAAATTGCCTTTAAAAAAGTATGTATTGAAGCGTTGAATTTTGTTCGTGTAAATAACGCATTGGTTACGCTTGGTATTAAGCCTACACATCCCAATACAGGTTATGGTTACATTCAGCATGAGCAATATGAGGTAAGTGATAATGTATACCAGGTTAAAACGTTTACCGAAAAACCCAACCTTGAAATAGCTAAAACATTCCTCGCAAGCGGAGATTTTTTATGGAATGCCGGCATATTTGTTTGGAAAGTGAAAAATATTTTGCAGGCCTTTGAAAAATATCTTCCTGAAATGAATGAGCTTTTTGTTGCAGAAGAAAGTAAACTGAACACAACAAATGAAAAGCAGGCTATAGAGAAGATATATCCGCTTTGCTCCAGCATTTCCATTGACTATGGTATTATGGAAAAGGCAGACAATGTTTACATCATTCCTTCAAGCTTTGGATGGAGCGACCTGGGAACATGGAATTCCGCCTATGAAAATATAGACAAGGATAATGCAGGCAATGCGGTTTCAGGTAAAAACACAATGCTTATAGATTCTTCAAACAATATGATCCATGTAGACCAGGAGAAATTGATTGTACTACAGGGAATGGATAATCATATTATAATTGATACAGGTGATGTACTGTTGATCTGCAGCCGTACTAAAGAGCAGGAAATAAAAGAATATGTTGCCGAAATAAAAAGAAGCAAAGGAGACAAGTTCCTTTAATAGGCTGATTACCTGTCTCCGGTTTAGTTTGCAAATTGGCGGCTGATTATTTCACCATTCTGTACTATCGTTAAAATTTGTATGCCTGGCGTATTGTTACGGTTAACCTGAATGGTTTGTACACCTTTTACCAGGTTTCTGTTTTGCTGAGTAATTATTTTACCATCCATGGTAAGCAACATAATCTTTGCATTACCATTTGAAGTTGTATTTACCCGGGCAATGATCTGCCCGCCTGTTGTGGTTATGTTATTTATAGTAAATCCTCCGTTATGCTGTACCTGTAATTTAAGTATATCAGAATAAGTGATGGTACCATTCAATTCTGTAGATTTTATACGATACCACACAAAAGATCCTGTTGTGGTTCTTGTATCGGTGAATGTATAATCAGCAGCTTCATGCCTGTAAACTTTATCTACTGTAAAAAAGCCTGTGCCATTATCAGAACGTTCAACTTCAAAATAATTTATAGTGCTGTATTGGTCAACCGACCAATATAATGAAGTATTATTCTCTGCATTTGATTTTCCTGTTAAAGCAGTAAAATGGATAGGTAACAACATCAATCCTTTTATTGCGATGTTATCATAAACAAAACGGTTTAATCCTCCCGGGTTGTTAAAAACATCATATCCATATAAGCGGAAGGTTACGGGCGCCATAAGATTCTGAAATGCCAATCCTAAGCTTATCGTTATTGCCGGAGTAGCATTAAGCGCTATCGTACCTGTTCCCAAATCAGTGGCATAACCATCCACACTTGAGCGTAAAGACCACTGGCGGGGACCCGCTCCTGACGGAGAACCGGTTGTGCTCCTGCGTATATTCAGTTCAACGGCTGTAAGGTTTAAAGTATATCCCGCATTAGGAGTAATCGTAAATTGCAGATACATGCTTGTATTTATTGCACCGGTTGGCCAACCATTTTCGCCATAATAAACGGTACCGCCGTTATACGCTCCCGAAGGAACAGAAGAGCTGAGCGAAGCTGCACTAACGGTGGTATTTGCTGCAGCAGTACCGTTAAGTGTATTATTAAAGTTCCAGTTACCAATAGTTTGAGACCAACCTGTTGAAGAAACCAGGCAGAAAACGATGGTCAAGAACCAGTCAGATACACCACGAAAAAAGATACGCATAAAAAGGGTATAAGGGTTTTTAAAACAGACCTGGCCTAAGCCAGGTCTGGCGCATGATAGTAAGTAGCAAAATGATAGGTGTATACTCTTACGGATAAATAAACGCCAAGCTTTATGGAAATAGTATAAACACTTAGCAGTAATTAAGTGTTTGGCAGGATTGTTTTAATTAATTGAGATTAATCAACAACGGGAAGTGCTATTGTATATAGATAGTATAGTGGTTTTACAAAAAAGCATTGCCGGAATCCGGCAACGCTTTTCAATTATAACACTAACTTTTTAAATACCGGCAATGCTTACTCCCAGTAATTTAAAGAATTCCTTTAAAATAGCAGGGTGCCCCGGCCATGCCGGTGAAGTGGTAAGGTTTCCTTCGGTAATCGCATCTGTAACAGGAATGTCTTTCCATGTGCCGCCGGCACGAACAATATCAGGACCTACTGCCGGGTATGCAGTTAATGTTCTGCCTTTTACCACATCCGCTGCCGTTAAAATTTGAATACCATGACAAATAGCTGCAACGGGTTTATTTTTTTCAAAAAAGTGCTGTGTATATGATATTACTTTAGCATTAAGACGGATGTACTCCGGCGCCCTGCCTCCGCAAATGTATAAACCATCATAATCTTCAGGATTAATCTTGTCAAAACTTGCATTCAGGGTAAAGTTATGTCCCCTTAATTCGGCATAGGTTTGAAAACCAATAAAATCATGAATTGCAGTAGCCACATTTTCACCTGATTTCTTATCAGGGCATACCGCATGTACCTCAAAGCCCACAGCCTGTAAAGCCTGAAACGGAACCATAACTTCATAGTCTTCCACAAAATCGCCAGCCAGCATTAAAATTTTTTTTGCCATATTATTGTTTTAATGATGAAAAATCAGGTTGTGTATTATAATGTCTATGCAAAATTACAACCACACATTTGTAATGCAACTTACATTATCGGGTTTTACGGTGATGCGTTGTAATGTATCTTTAACATTATTAAAATCAGTTGCTGCAACCTTATAGCGACAAAATTTTTTTAAATGCAGATGCGGCATTGTGCACTTCCACCATCCAGTCGCCGGCAGCCATTCCATCAGCACCATCTGAAATATATTTAAGGCACAGAAATGGTATTTCTTCTTTCATTGCTATATATGCCAACGGATATGCCTCCATATCTACCACATCATAATCATCGTTTGCGTGTGCCATTTCAAAACTGTCTCCCGTTCCGCAAACAGCCTGGCTTAAACCCTCCAGCGCCAGGCCATATTCCAGCAAAGGCAGTTGCCCGGAAAGAGGGGTTTCATAAAGTTGAAATCCAAGTCCCCTCACATCCATATCTCGTTGAATAAAGCCGGTGCAGCACACTACGCTTCCTTTGTTAAACTTTTTACTTCCTGCAGAACCAAGATTAATTATTAATGAAGGTTTGTGTTGAAAAATACTTTTAGAAAGCTGATACGCAGCATTCACTTTTCCAATGCCACATATTAATACGTTGTGATCATCAAACTCATGTGCAGCTTCTGAAGGAAGCGCAAAAACAAAAAGCGGATTCTGCTGTAAACGTTCGGCAATATTTGCGGTAATCATTATCAAAAATCAACGAAAATAGGAAATGCTAAATTTCTCGCAAAGAAGAAGTTATAGCGCCATCATAAAATTGATTTTACCTGGATACCGCAGGAGAAAACCATAGATATGAAACACTGCTTATCGATATTATTCTTCCGGAAATCGAAGCCTTTTCTTTCTTTATCGAATTAAGTTTCAGAACCCCGGCTGTTTAGCATCTTTGTATTGTCAATGACGATGACAATATCCAAATCCACTGAAAAACAAAAACCGGGAAAAACAGCCATAGCAATCCATATCTACCGAAAACCTTGCAACACCTAAAAAAAACCGAAAATCCAGATCCGGCGAAAAGCAAGATTCCCAATCCTTTAGATCACCAATCTTAATCCAATCCTGAAACAACCAGCAAAAACCTTGAAAACACGTTAAACCAATACCTGGGAAAAGCACAACCTCAAACCTTATAACCACTAACCTGTGAACCGGAAATCGTCAGTATCTTATTAAACCAAAGACATTATACCCCTGATACGATTTCAACATAATTAAGCCATGCTTGCCCAGCATGGCTTTTATTTCAGTTAAACGGAACCAGCAAATTATTGCATGGTGTGTTAATGATTATTTTATTCTTAATGCTTCATAGGCGTATCGCTTATTGCCATCAAAATATCGTGATTGGTTTCTTTGCCTTTGTCCTTGCTCAATTCAGTTATTAGCTGCTGAATAATGGCTTTTGATTCATCGGTATTCATGGCTTTAATTCTCATAGCGGTAAACTTAAGTGCATTTGGCAGGGCAGTTTGTTTAGCTATCTCCAGCGCTTTGGCAGCATTTGTTGGAACCAGGGGTTCAAATGCATACCATATCATCAACGGAAGGTTACTGTCATCCTTATCTTCGCTATGCTGGTAAAGCGATGCTACAACAGACCAGCGCTTTTCAGGCGGCGTGCGCTGCATTGCTGAAGCAAGATATAATCTTACCATTGCTGAAGTATCAAATTTTGCCATTGTTGCAAATCTTGCCAAAGCGGCATCAGAGGGATCACTGTCTTCAACCAGTAATTGTATTGCCCAGCTTCTCAGGTATTCGCTTTCGTGGTTAAGTAATTGTATTAAATCTTCTTCTTTCAAACCTTTGGTTACATGCAATGCCCATAAGGCACGAAGTTTTCTCGTTACATCAGGATGCTCACTCAATATTTTTTTTAGCGCTATATGCACCTGTTCGCTTGGACCGCGCTGCTCTAACAGCAGCCTTGACTGACGAACATACCAGTCATTCCTGTTGAGCTGATTTTCTACAAGCTCCAGGTCTGTTGCTTTTGATAAATCAACTTTTACAAATTTGTCTTTAGCGTTACTGATTTTAAAAATGCGGCCCAGGCTTTTATCATGCACATCAGGATTAGGGCTGTGGCATTGATTTTTGTCATACCAGTCAATAGCATATATTGAGCCTGATGCATCGTACCTGAAATTCAACCATTGCGACCAGGCATCATTTGTCAATAAAAAGTCTTTGCCGTGATGCCCAACATACCCGGAACCTTTTCTTACGATCTCATCAATATCTACCCTGCTGCCGTGTATGCTGTTCATGAAAATATCGTTACGGTATTGAGCAGGCCAATTATCTCCACCCAAATAAAACATAGCACCGGCATGCGCGTGCCCGCCACCTTTACTTGCTGATCTGCCATTGCCCGCATGTGGCCCCCTGTCGCCAACCCAGTGCACATGATCGGCGGTGTTTTGCAGATCACCATAGGTATATTCAGGATGTTTCCCTCCCTGGCGTATATATCTTCCTCCCTGTATCATGTGGTATAAATGCGGCACCACGCAGGCTGTAATAAATGCGTGCCCATAATCATTAAAGTCGACACCCCAGGGGTTGCTGGTGCCTTCGGCAAATACTTCAAATTTTTTGGTGATGGGATGTAAACGCCAGACACACGCATCGACTTTTACGCGTTCATTTGCAGGCGTGCCGGGCTTACCCACATTTGAATGTGTAAACACACCATGCGTTCCGTACAGCCAGCCATCAGGGCCCCATTGCAAACTATTAAGTGTTTCATGGGTGTCTTCGTATCCCCAGCCATCAAGCACAATTTCAGCAGGACCGGTTGGCCTATCGGTATCAATATCAAAAGGAATGAATAATAAATTTGGCGCGGCACCAACCCACACACCGCCCATGCCCACTTCAATACCGCTCACCAGGTTCATCGTATCTAAAAATATCTTCTTGCTGTCCAGCTTACCGTCACCATCGGTATCTTCAAAAATCGAAATAATATCTTTTCCCTGCCCCTGTGGTGCACGAACAGGGTAGGTGCGAGATTCCACCACCCATAAGCGGCCCTTCCAGTCAATGGTAAAAGCAATGGGCTTTATTACCTGTGGTTCTGAGGCGGCAAGCGTTACAGAAAATCCTTCAGGAAGCTCTATTGCCGCTGCAGCTTTTTCGCCCGACAATCCGGCATATTTGATTGGATCAAGCGGTGGTAGTACAACGATATCACTCGGTTTGAGCTCATTATCAAATTTTGGCCTTGTTGTATAAAATTCAAAATCATCAAAGTTGATATGCGACCATATATCTTCTCCAATATAAGGTATAGGAGAAATGCCGGTTTCGTTATCAACAAGCCGTATATATATTTCTTTATTCAATAGCTTACGCAGATCAACCACAACCGGGCGAAGGGTTGCCCTTCCGGTGCCTGGTATCTGGAAGAAAACACTGTCGTCATTTTTGCGTACCAGTTCTACTCTCGTATCCTGCAATGCGCCGCCTGAAACTTTAAATGCCGCGTAAGGTTGTGTTACTTTAAAAGCTACAGAAGTTAATGTGCCTGTTTTCGCATGTCCCGTCATACCGCCACTGCTTACAAAATACTTTCCTTCTTTATTTATAGGCAGGTATTTAGCCTGGATTTGCGAAGAGTCTACGGCAATAATGCCATTTGTAAACGCATCTCCTTCTGCTGTCCAGTCCTGTAATGTTCCTTTCTCAAAATTCAGGTTAAGCGGTTTGCCGTCTTTTACAGGAAGCCTGCCCTTAGGTGTTACCGCTGCAGCGGTAATATTACTGGTTATTACAATTTTACCAACCATACCGGCCACCCTATGTCCCGGGATAGAGCAGAAGTAGGTATCATTTTGGGTTGCTGTAAAAACAATAGCTGTTTTCGCTCCTTTTTCTATAATGGTTTTGGTTTTGATATTTAATTTCTCGATGGCAATATCATGGGTCATTAACTCCCCGTTTACAATAGTGATACGAACCCGCTCTCCTTTTTTAGCTCTCACTATGGGGTTGCGTGTTCCATCATTTGCCATATAGCCGGTCATTTTTGCTTCAAACGTATATTCACGGTCAACCTTACCCCTGGTTTGAGATTCAGGCTGCTCTTTAAGATCATGCTGCTGGGCATACAAATGGGCACAGGAAAATAATACGGCAAAACAAACGATATACTTTTTCATTTTTGAGGAACTTATGAATTGATCTGTATAAAATTTAAAATTTGCGGCAGCGAAAAAAGAAGTTTTACATAACAGAGATGCATAGTTGCTAAAGAATAAAGATAGGGAAACAAAATTTATTGCAAACAGGCATGATTGATCAGGGGATTTTGCTTTTAGAAAAAACCGTTTGCTGACATCATTTCGACCGAGCAACACGGGCATTATCCTTTGATCATTCTTACGCGAGGGAGAAAACTGCCGGGCATTTGTACTAATGTTCAACTTTTGCACTACTGCCCAACGGATTTCTCACCCGCCGCAAGTTACCTCTAATTCAATCTTCATGAGGCGGGATTCGAAAGGACGGGGAGGTTGTCCGTCATCTCGACCGAGCAACACGGGCTCAGTCCTTTAATCACACTTACGCGAGGGAGAGATATGCCGGGCAATGATACTGTTGCTCAACATATATACTATAGCTCAACAGTCACCGTTTGCATTTCACTCCCAGCACTTATACAAAGTGTATATCTATTTTCCCTTTAACAGCCTGGTAAGCTCTTCAAATTCAGTTTCAATCCGCTTTTGTTCGTCCCGCAGGTAATCCGCGGCAAAAGGGGCACCACAATCTTCATTATTTACCTGGTGAATTAGTTTATTATTGATAAAATAACTCCTGTCTTCTGTTATGGTTGATTTTTTAAAATCAAACGCTTCCGTATCATTGTTTTCCTTCATAACAGTTGAGTCGTAAAATATTGGCCTGTTATACCGGTATGTCTTTTCAAATACAAAGGATAGTTTATTATCCTGGAGATAATATTCCGCTAACTGCTGAAAAGTTTCGCCTAATTGGCGCACAACAATTTTTTCCAGCTTCCCGTCTTTGTAATAAAATTTTGCCTCACCACCTTCGCCGGCATCTATGTCTTTCGTATCAATAGTACTCCAGTTTGCAATGGTGCTTATGCGTTTGAGATTTTCCCTGACGGGTTTTAATGTATCTCTCAAAAAATCATTAGCCGGAATATCATCATCGTTAGCACCTTGTTTAAGAAGTGTTAGGGTATCTGCTTCCATGCTGTCAATGTCAACATTTGCAAGGCTGTCGTCTTTTTGATGAACGCTGTCTCCTATTCCGTTGCTACACCCGGCAAAAAATGCAAAAATGAGGATGTACCAAAATTTTTCAATGTGCATAAGGCAGGTTTGTAACGAGGCTTATTCAGGCACTTCCACCACCGTCCAGTTATTGCTTCTCCTGTTCCACAAAACAGCATAATCTTTACCGTGTTTGAGTTTAAACGTTCTGTATCCGTTAAAGTATTTAAGCCGTAGCCAGCCGTAGTTGTATATATCGAACTTGAATACGAATGCCTGCCCGGCAGGTATCTGCACCTGTTGAAAATTTCTGCCATCATCACTCAGTAATATGGTTTCTGTTTTATTGCTTTGAATAGTAAGTGCAATCCAGCTTGGGTCATTTTGAGGAGTGCTTGTGTTGCCTGAATTTGTAGGCGGCACAGGCGCCGGATAATTAGGCTGTGGTGTTGGCGCCGGTGCAGGGGAGGGGTTTGTATTTCCAGGAAATTTATCGGGTGTGTTAGTAACCGTTGCTTTAGCTGCATTCCACCCTTTTGTTATGGCGTTCACCCTGTCTGTTTTGCCCGGGTGAGAAGAGCTGCCCTGGTCTGTTGCAATGGCTTTCATGGCAGCAACAGACTGCTCAAGCGTTGCGCCAAGTTTTGCCATTACATAACCGGAAAAAGCATCTGCTTCAATTTCTTTAGGCGGAGTACTCCCACTACTGCTTACAACATGATTGTAATAATGATGCCCCATTTCGTGCGCCAGCACACTTATAGAAGCCCATTTGGTAGAGGTATATGCGTCAAGGTCTTCCAGGAAATCATTGTCATATACTATCCAGCGTGCATTATTAATGATAGTAGCGTAAGCATTGCGTATACCATTCTGTTCGCGGATATTGAAATTCTCTTTCCATTGTATGGTATCGAGCATATTTTTTAAAATATCTCTTGCTTCATATACCGATTGAAATTTTGAGGTGATCAAAGAACGGGGAGGAACTTTAAATCCGCAACCGGTAATTTTTTGAGCTGAACTTTGAGTCAGGGAAAACAATAAAACCAAAGCAAGCAGAAGGTTTCGCTTTTTCATGTTTACAAAGAGGGTCTTAATTTTTACAATTGATAATAAATATAATCATTTCCTGCCGGCAAAAACAAAGGCATGATTGTCGCGAAAGGATATTTATTTATTATACCTTCATTTTAAATAACCTACGCAGCATGAAAGAATTGATTGATCGTTTAACTTCTGAAGTTGGGCTTACCGAAGAGCAAGCTATAAAAGCAGTAACCATGATGAAAGATTTTGCAAAGGAAAAATTTCCATTGCTTTCCGGCGCTATTGAAAAAGTATTTACCAAGTATTCTTATAAAAAAGATGAGGATGATTTTCTTGCATAGTTTTTAAGTAACAGGTGTAAAAATTAAAGGCAGCCTTTTCAGACTGCCTTTCTTGTTCTCTCATGTTTTGCAAGCAATATTTTTATGCATTCAGCACTTCTCTCGCTATAACTATCTTTTGTATTTCACTCGTGCCCTCGCCAATGGTACACAACTTACTATCCCTGTAAAACTTTTCTACAGGAAAATCTTTTGTATATCCATAGCCGCCAAAAATCTGTACGGCATCGTTTGACACCCTCACCGCCACCTCGCTCGCATAATATTTTGCCATCGCGGCTTCTTTCGTCATGGGCAATCCTTTATTTTTTTTATCCGCGGCCTGGGAAACCAATAACTCCGCGGCCATAATTTCTGTTGCCATATCGGCTAACTTAAATGATATGGCCTGAAAGTTTGCAATAGGCTGATCAAACTGCTCACGCTCCTTTGAATATTTCAATGCGGCCTCATAAGCACCTTTGGCAATACCCAACGCAAGCGCTGCAATAGAAATTCTTCCACCATCCAATACTTTAAGCGACTGCTTAAATCCTTCTCCCACATTACCCATCCTGTTTGCGTCCGGGATCCGGCAATTATCAAATATCATTTCTGCGGTTTCGCTGGCACGCATCCCTAGCTTGTTTTCCTTTTTACCACCACTAAAGCCCGGTGTTCCTCTTTCTACAATAAAGGCTGTAGCATTGTTCTTTGCTCTTGGCTCTCCTGTTCTTGCAATTACTACCGCTATGTTGCCGGATATGCCATGTGTAATCCAGCATTTTGTTCCGTTCAATACCCAGTCATCGCCATCCCTCACCGCGGTAGTTTTCATATTGCCGGCGTCACTGCCGGTACCTGGCTCTGTTAATCCCCATGCACCGATATATTCCGCGGAAGCAAGCCCGGGAAGATATTTTTGTTTCTGCTCCTCATTACCAAATGCCAGTATATGACCGGTGCATAATGAGTTATGCGCTGCCAGGCTCAATCCCACTGAACCGCAAACCTTTGCCACTTCCTGTATAATGGTTGAATATTCGTGGTAGCCTAATCCGGCACCGCCATATTTTTCAGGAACCAGTACGCCCATTAAACCAAGCCCACCCATCTTCTTAAAAACTTCTATTGGAAACTCCTGTGTTTCATCCCATTGCATTACATATGGCTTAATATGCTGTAAAGCAAAATCGCGGGTTGTTTCTCCTATCTGCCTGGTGATCTCATCTGTTTCAAAATCCATAATCTTGTTTGAACAATGTAAAATAAGTTGTTTTAATCACACTAACAAACGTTAGCGAACAGTTATATATGGTTCTATCTTTGCAAAAATATCATCTGTTATCAGCTGAACCTGCCTCAACGCCCCTGCAAATGTATATTCACCATGCTGGTTGCGATACTGGATAACGGCATTGGCTACCTGATATTTTATATAAGGATGCGCTTTCAACTCATCGAGGGTAGCGGTGTTGATATTTATCTTATGTATATCTTTTGAATCACATACCAACTTAGGGCGTATCTTCTGAAAAGTGGAATCGGGTAAACCATATACTTCTGCCAGCTGGTCAACAGTGTAAAAACCTCCAAGCTTCTGCCTGAAGTTTATAATACGGTTAGCAAGTTTGCTGCCAATGCCCGGCAAAGCAATAAACATAATTGTATCGGCTTTATTAATATCAATTGCTTTAATGTGCTTCTGTTCGTGCTGCACCGGCATTTCAACAGGTAGTTTTCCTTCTCTGTGATAAATACCTTCAATCTTTACATAGGGCGCCAGCCTCTCATAATCTGTTTTTCTTAATCCATATATTTTTGAAAGCTCTTCGGGCTTTCTGAACTTACCGCCTTTATCCAGGTAATTTGCTATTGTGGCGATCGTTTTCTCTTGCAGTCCAAGCTTTTTCCACCCGGAAGCAGGAAGTGTATTAGGATCAAAATAAAACAATGATGCTGCGATAGTGTTACCTCTTTCAACATAAGCATCATTGGTGTTCAATCCGGCGACAGTATCTTTTACTTGTAAAGCTGCTATCTGTGCTTTAAATGCTTCGAGGTTTTGAATATCGGTTTGATCGTTGGGAGAGAATGCCGTGGGCAAAAACCAAATACCGGTTAAAATGAACAGCATGGTAATAATACCAATACGTTCCTTTTTAGTGAAGATAAAATACTCCTTCCATTGGTTAGCTTTCATACTGCAATAATGAGGTATGAAAGTTAATGATAACGGCGAATATCTGCAAAACCTAACCCTGCATTTCAAGCTCCAGTTTATCATAAGCCAGCGAAATACCAGGCGGAAGCATTTTGCTGACATCTTCATGCTTTCCCATCTGGTGGCTGAGGTGTGTGAGATATGCCTGCGGAATGTTCATTTCGCGTGTGATATTTATTGCTTCATCAAGGCTGAAATGTGAGATATGCTTTTCTTTCCGAAGTGCGTTTAATACGAGCACTTCGCTTCCCCTGATTAATTTCCTGCTCTCCTCATCAATCCGGTTTGCATCTGTTATATAGGTAAATTTTCCAAAGCGAAAACCCAGTACCGGCATGTGCATATGCCAAACCGGAACGGGTATTACAGATATATCACCTATCTGAAAGGGCTCATTACCGATGGTATTGATATTAATATCCGGAGCCCCGGGATATTTTTTCTCAGTAAAAGCATAAGGGAATTCGCGTATGATCACTTCAAGCGTCATGTCGTTGGCATATATCTGCATGGGTTTTTGCATGAAGTAATTAAAACCCCGTACATCATCAAGCCCGGCCACATGATCTTTATGCGGATGGGTAAAAACAATACCATCCAGCTTTTTTGTATTGGTGCGCAGCATCTGGTACCTGAAATCAGGACCGGCATCTACAGCAATGGTAGTAGTAGCTGATTGAACAAGTATGCTTGAACGAAGCCGTTTGTCTTTTTTATCAGCAGATGTGCAAACAGCACAATCGCACCCGATCATTGGAACGCCGCTGCTTGTGCCGGTACCGAGAAAAGTAATTTTTATATCAGGATAACTCACGCGCCAAAGCTAAAAGAAAATATAAAACGAGCAATCGTAAAATAGAAAGCGTTAAAATATAATGTACGGATTGCAAATATTATTCATGTGCAGGTTTCGACATGATCTCTTCGTATAACTTTTGTGACTCATGGGTGAGTGCGTCAAATGAAACTTCCAACTGGGGCATCAGGTCTGCCAGGGTATTGATACGGCCTTCAAGGTTTAAAAATTTATTCAATACAACAACCTTTTTTTGCTGCAGAATACAATAGCCGCTTTGAAAAGTGCCCCGCTCGTATCGAACAACATAACCGGCTTCTTCAAGTATCGCTTCAATTTTATTTAATACAGGCTGTGTGAATTTCATTAAAAATAATTCAGTTGTAAAATTACTGGATAACTGATGCTAAACATTTTATCTTTTTCCACAGTTGTGGATAGTTGAATTTTTACCACGTAGGCACAGTAGAATTATAGGCAAGCATAGCATTATATTAATTCTCTATTGTGAACCTATGCTTCTATGCTACTATGTTGTGAAATGCATTCTTATTTACTCAATACCTTTATCTCCACCCTCCTGTTTGCCAGTTGCTGCGCTTCATTGAGTTCTTCTACAAATAATTTTCTGCTTGACCCAAAACCGGTGTAATGCATTCTTTCGGCATTTACTCCATTACCTTTTAAATATTCATATACAAACTTGGCCCTTTGCACAGAGAGGTCGCGGGTGCCGGTATCTGTATCAATACCATCCCCTCCATTTACTTCGCAGCAGATATGCCCCTGTATTTCTATATTCAGGGTGGGCACATCACGCATTACCTGCAATAATTCTTCCAAAGCTTTAAAAGAAGCGTTTATAGGAAAATGGCGGCCGCCTATAAAGTTTAGATTTTTAAGTACAATATTATCGCCTGTTTTGGTGTCAGTGTCTTTCACAAAATCGTATATAGTCGCAAATTCTTTTGGCTTGGGTGGTGGTTTTGGAGCAATCGTTTTTTGCGTTTTTTTTGTGTCGGCTTGTTTTGCAGGCGGCGCGGTAGTTACCGCAGGCGTTGGCCTTACTTTTGGAATACTGGTTATTACAATTTCAACCCGTCGGTTAAGCCAGCGGTTTTCTTCTGTACTGTTATCAAATAAAGGTTTTCTTTTTCCCCAGCCGATTTGCTGGGTTATTAATTTATCGGTTGCACCTTTCGTGTACAGATAATCTTTTATAGCAAAAACCCGCATTACAGAAAGCGTATCGTTGTAACCTAAATTACCCACGCTGTCTGTATGTCCTGTAAGATGAATATTCTTAATAAAGCCGGCCTGCATTATTGCAGAAAAAAAACTATCAATAGATTGTTTTCCCCTTTCGGTTAAGACAGACTTATCAAAATCAAACTGCACATACAGGGTGTCGAGATTTTGAGCGCCTGCAACAGCACTGAAAAAAAGAAACAGGATCAGTAAGCATCCGGGTTTCGGGTAAAACGTTCTTTTTAAAGTTGTAATCATATCCGGGCAAATATTAATTACGAACTATGTTTATCTTTTAATACTTATTTGGTAATAAAGTTAAAAAATGATCAACATCTAATGGTTATAAAGCGCTTATAATTATTTCTGCCAATATGCAAATCGCACACTATTTATCACAGGGTATTAAAAGAGTTATCCCAACCTTATAACCTTAGTAATAAATCCGGATTGTTAACCTCAACCTTATTACATTATTTACGAGATAAGAAGGTCTTTGTTCTATTTCAGCTTTTTAATTCCATAGTATTCGTCAAGGTCTTTCATTTGTTTTTCGTCAGCTCTTTGGCTTAACAAATCTCTTATGTCAGTATAAATATCTTTTTTAATCCAATTCGTAAATTGTTTAAATGTTTCGGGGGTATCCATCAAATGTTCATAAAAACTAACCCCTATAGCATTCCATAGTTTTTGGTCGTTTTGTCTAAGACACCATTCCGCAAACAGATATATTTTGCTCAACCTGTCGTTGTCTTTGTCTATATGTGCTTGTCTAACAATAGGCAAAAGCTCCATAAAAACTACATAAGGTGTTAAATCTACTGCCTGAAACTCAGTTTTCAATTCAGGCGCACATTCTATTGCTTTTTGCCTCCAAACACTCATGTCTTGTTGATATTTTTCTTTAAATTCCAAACTGTCAATAGTGTCAAGAAAAGCAATAAAAAAGTAATTATTCCGTAAATATTTTTTGCTTGTTCGTGGTAAACGACTGATGAATTTTCATCAAAGTAATTTCCTTCAGAATTGTAGTCCAGTCTCAGGCGTTTGAAAAATTTACACCCAAGAAATATTGTCAAAAATGTAAGAATAGTTGTCAATATGATAAGAGTTCGTCTTTTCATTTATAGATTGAGGTCTGTGTTTTCACTCCTGCTTCAATATTGATGATATAATTGCTTAACCAGTGACCCGATTCCACAGTCTTCTCTCACTACTTATTCGTCATTCTCACCACCGGTACTATCATCTCCTCAATACTAACGCCGCCGTGCTGAAAAGTATTCTTATAATAGTTAGAATAATAACTGTAATTATTGGGATAGCAGAGATACCCGTCTTCCTTAGCAAATATGAAAGAAGAATTTACATTCGGCACAGGTAATCCCGCTTCTTTAGGATCGCGGAAGGCTAACACATCCTTTGGCTCATAATTCAGATTTCTGCCATGCTTATAGCGCAGGTTGGTAGTGGTTTGCTTATCACCTATTACTTTATATGGCGTTTTCACCCTTACACTACCATGATCGGTAGCCAGTATAACCGTGAGGTTTTTGTCCGCTATTTTTTTTAACGCCTGGTGCAAAGGAGAATGCTCAAACCAACTTGCGGTAATGCTCCTGTAGCTTGATTCATCACTTGCAAGCTCTTTCAGCACTTCCATTTCTGTGCGGGCATGGCTCAGCATATCAACAAAGTTATACACGATAATATTGATATCATTCTGCAGCAGGTTATGAATATTATCCACCAGCCTTTGTCCATCCTGGTGATTGACCACTTTAGTATATGAATACCTGATATCTCCTTTATATAGTCTTTTCAGCTGCGCTTTCAAAAATTCTTCTTCATGCAGGTTCTTTCCGCCCTCTTCATCATCATTTTTCCACTGCGTCGGAAAATGCTTTTCAATTTCCAGCGGCATCATACCTGCAAAAAGTGCATTGCGGCAATACTGTGTTGCTGTAGGTAAAATAGAATAAAATGTTTCTTCTTCCTGTATACGAAAACTCTCAGCAAAAATCGGCTGAATGCTTTTCCATTGATCAAACCGAAGGTTATCAATCAGCGTTACAAAAAGCGGCTTGCCTTTTTCTACATGCGGCAACACTTTATACCTGAAAAGTGTATGGCTCATGATAGGTGCATCCATACTTTTGGGGTTAACCCATGAGGCATAATTACGGCTGATGAATTTAAAAAACTCTGTGTTAGCTTCGTTTTTCTGCGTTTGAAAAACCTCCCGCATTTCAGGGCTGTCGCTTTTCTCCATTTCCAGTTCCCAGTATACAATTTTTTTATACAGATCCATCCACTCATTATAATTGAGATTGCTGTTCAGCGCCATAAAAAGATTGCGGAACTCCTGCTGGTAGGCGCTGGTAGTTTTTTCTGCAACCAGCCTGCGGTTATCAATGATCTTTTTAAGGCTCAGCAATACCTGGTTAGGATTAACAGGTTTTATAAGATAATCGCTGATCTGCGAACCGATGGCATCATCCATCAGGTTTTCAGTTTCATTTTTAGTGATAAGCACTACCGGCAACTGCTGGTTTATCTCTTTTATTTTTGATAAGGTTTCCAGCCCGGTTATCCCCGGCATGGTTTCATCAAGCAACACTACGTCTACAATATTATCTTTCACATAATCCAGTGCATCAAACCCGTTGGTAAGTGTTTTTACCTCATATCCTTTATTCTCCAGAAAAAGCTTCTGCGATTGCAGGCTCTCCATTTCATCGTCAACCCAAAGTATTTTAGCCAGCGCCATGAATTTTATATTTTTGTTTATCAGTTCAAATGTACTTATTCATTCATGGCTTTTTACCTTTGCCGCTGATCCTTTATTTATTTAACATTTTAGTGCATGCGGTTCAGAAAGATCATCAACGATCCTGTATACGGTTTTATCACTATAGACAAACCACTCATATTTGAAATTATTTCACATCCCTGGTATCAACGTTTACGCCGTATAAAGCAAATGGCCCTGGCACACCTGGTATATCCCGGTGCTGTGCATACGAGGCTGCATCACTCATTGGGTGCATACCATCTTATGGGTAATGCGCTCACAGAGCTGAAGAGTAAAGGCATTGAAATAAATGAAGAAGAAGAAACCGGAGCCAAAATAGCTATACTGCTGCATGATATAGGGCATGGGCCTTTTTCGCATGCGCTGGAGAGTGTGATCATGAAGGATATGCACCACGAGGAGTTGTCGCTTTTGCTGATGAAGCAGCTAAATGAGCAGTTTCGTGGTCAGTTGGAAACAGCTATTGATATTTTTACCAATGCTTATCCCAAAAAGTTTCTGCACCAGTTGGTGAGCGGGCAGCTGGATGTAGACAGGATGGATTACCTCACCCGCGATAGTTTTTTTACCGGTGTGAACGAAGGCGTTATTGGCTATGACCGTATCATAAAAATGCTTGCCGTATATAATGGAGAGCTGATGGTAGAGGAAAAAGCGATCTATTCTATAGAAAAATTTTTAGTGGCCCGCCGGCTGATGTACTGGCAGGTATATCTTCATAAAACCGTGCTTGGCGCTGAAATGATACTGGTGAAAATATTGGAAAGAGCGAGGCAACTTGGCTTACAGGATGAAAATAATATTGAAGACAGCGTACTGAAAAAATTCCTGCTCAATCAATATACCGGTAATATCTCCGCTAATCTTGACGCCTTTTGCAGTTTAGATGATACAGATGTGAGCTATGCTATAAAACAATGGAGCAATCATAAAGACAAAGTATTATCAACATTATGCACAGGAGTGATGGACAGAAAGCTGTTTAAAGTAAAAATTCAGAATGAGCCCATAGCGTTGGCTGATTTACAGGCAGCCCGTAAAAACGCGATGGAAAAACTTGGTATCAGCGAGGCAGACACTGCCTTTTTTGGCTTTACCGGCGAGGCCGAAAACCGGACATATAATCCGTATGATGAGAAAATCAATATCCTGTTTAAAGATGGAACGGTGAGGAATATATCGGAGGTAGATAATGCTTTGATACAAACCAACCTTTCCACGCCTGTTAAAAAATTCTACATTTGTTATCTTAAATAGAAATATCATATGATGTTTACAGCTGCTCAGATTGCTATGCTTATCAATGCAAAAATTGAAGGCGATGCGGAAGCCAGTGTAGGTTCTTTTAGTAAAATTGAAGAGGCCAAAGCAGGACAACTCGCTTTTTTGGCCAATCCCAAATACGAAGAATACCTTTACTCCACCGGCGCTTCCATCATAATAATAAACGAGTCGCTTGAACTGAAAGAAAAAGTAAAGGGCACATTATTGCGCGTGCCTGATGCATATACAGCCTTTGCGTCTTTACTGGCAAAATACCAGGAAATGATGGCACAGCAATTAACGGGCATTCAGCAACCATCTTACATAGCGCCCACGGCAAAAATTGGTGAAAATGTTTTTATAGGAGCATTTGCTTATGTAGGCGATAATGCAGTTATTGGTAATGGTGCAAAAATTTACCCCAATGCCTATATCGGCAACAATGTAAGTATAGGAGACAATACGGTTATACATCCTTCAGTTACCATATACCACCAATGCAGGGTTGGTAAAAGAGTAACTATACATGCAGGTAGTGTTATTGGCGGTGATGGTTTTGGTTTTGCCCCTCAACCGGATGGCAGTTTTGCAAAAGTGCCGCAGATAGGCAATGTAGAAATTGAAGACAATGTGGAAATAGGTGCAAACGCTACCATTGACCGTGCTACTATCGGTTCAACTATTATAAGAGCCGGTGCAAAACTTGATAACCTTATACAGGTAGCACATAATGTTGAAGTAGGCAATAATACCGTTATTGCGGCACAGGCAGGCGTGAGCGGCAGCACAAAGATTGGCAAAAACGTAATGATTGGTGGACAGGCAGGTATTGTTGGGCATATTGCTATTGCAGACGGCGCAAAGATCAATGCACAAAGCGGCGTAAGCAAATCCATCAAACAACCTAACTCAGCGGTAACCGGTTCGCCCGCCCATGATTATACCAGCACATTGCGCAGCCAGGCTATTACCCGGAAATTGCCGGAACTGGAAAAAAGAATTAAGGAAATGGAAGCTTTGATCAGGCAGTTGATGACAGAGAAGGTGTAATGTTATTAAGCAATAGCATTCTGAATATGCAGGTATCCTGTAATCAAGCGAATCAACTCTAAGTTTACCGGTAAAATCCTTTAGTCAGAGGGCTATTCCTCACGCCATTTGTTTGTAAAATTCAGTGTGAAGACCACCATTATCAACTATCTCTTATTCCCTATCTTTGCCGCTCATCAAAAAAGGGATATGGACGCTAAATTTAACCCGGATAAACAGCATACGCTTAAATCGGCTGTTGCTATTTCCGGCACAGGCCTGCACACCGGCATAAAGGTAGATATGGAACTGAAGCCCGCTAACGCCGGATTTGGCATACAATTCCAGCGGATTGATCTTCCCGGACAACCTATCATTAAAGCAGATTGCGACCTGGTGACAGACACATCAAGAGGTACAACACTCGAAGATAATGGCGCCAAAGTAAGTACGGTTGAACATATCCTGGCAGCGCTTGTAGGTATGGGCATTGATAACTGCCTGGTTGAGATCAATGGACCTGAAATTCCTATTATTGATGGCAGCTCTGCTCCTTTTGTAGAAATAATTGAAGAAGCCGGCGTGCTGGAGCAAGAGGCAGCCAAGCTCTGGTATACCCTTGATACCAATATTTCTTTTTACGACGAAGAGAAAAGAGTGGACATGGTAGCCATGCCTGCTATAGAATATAAGATCACTACGCTTATTGATTTTAACAGCCCGGTGCTTGGTACCCAGCATGCGGGGTTAAAAAACATGAGCGAATTTAAAAATGAAATAGCGCCCTGCCGTACATTTTGTTTTTTGCACGAGCTGGAAATGTTGCTGGATAATAACCTGATTAAAGGCGGCGATATTAATAATGCTATAGTGGTGGTGGATAAACCCGTTACGGAAGGCGAAATGGAACGCCTGGCAAAAGCTTTCGGCAGGCAAAAAATGGAGGTAAAAAGCGGTGGTTACCTTAATAACCTGGAACTCCGTTTTCCCAATGAACCAGCAAGGCATAAATTGCTGGATATTGTGGGAGATCTGGCATTGATAGGCACACCCATTAAAGCGCATATTATTGCCAACCGCCCCGGGCATGCCACCAATGTAAGCTTTGCTAAAAAGCTGAAGCAACATATCAGGAAGAATAAGCAGGCCATGAATGTGCCGGTATATGATCCTAACCAGGTGCCCATCTATACTACCCAGCAAATTGAAAAAACGCTTCCGCACCGCTACCCTTTTTTGCTGGTAGATAAAATTATTGAGCTTACCGATAAGCATATAGTAGGTATTAAAAATGTAACCTTTAATGAGCCTTTCTTTGTAGGCCATTTTCCCGGAAATCCTATTATGCCCGGTGTGCTGCAGATGGAAGCACTGGCACAAACAGGCGGCATTTTAGCCATTAATTCCCTGCCTCCCGGCGACTATGATACCTATTTTGTAAAAATGGATGATGCGAGATTCCGGCAGAAAGTAGTGCCCGGCGATACCATGATACTTAAAATGGAACTGCAGGCTCCTATACGCAGGGGTATGTGTGAAATGAGAGGAACCATATATGTAGGCAATAAAGTAGTTACCGAAGCTACACTGATGGCGCAGTTGGTGAAGAGATGATAGCGGTCAGCTTTGAGCCATCGCAATTCGGCTAAGAAGCTGTTTAAAAATAATGTAATACATTTTGTTAGGTTGGTTATTCAAAAATTAATTTTTAAACAGCTTCTAAGTGGGTCATTTTAATCCCAGCTTTTCCATTACTTTTTCTTTTTTTGCTTTGGAGATGCTTAACCTGGCATTGTTATCCATAATAATATACCCTCCATCGGTTCTTAAAAAATGAGTAATGTGCATAGTATTAACAAGCGTGGAATGATGAATACGAAGAAAGGGCTGCGGCGGCAGCATCTCTTCTATATCGCTTAAGGTTCTTGATATGAGTAACTTCCGGTTGTCTTTTTGTAAGATAAGTGCCGGCACCTTAATATCTTTAAGGTCGAGGCTTTCATCAATATCAAAAACAACCTTCAGCTTATCACCAAATCGCATTATTTCGAGGGTTGCATATAAACGGCAGGTCTCCAGTTCTTCATACAGGCTTATCTCACGTTTCCCCGAATTCTGAAACAGGGTTCTTATCAGCTTTAAGAATGTAGTGAGATAGTTTACTGCTTTTTCGTTTTCATTTTTATCAATGATGGATTTTATGGAATTAAGACTATTGAATACAAAGTGAGGATTCATTTGTGTACGCAATGCTTTTGCTTCCAGTTCAAGTAATTCTTTTTCGTACTTTGTTATTTGTTCTTCTTTTTTCTAATGCCTCTAATGCGCAGATGTGCCAGCTTAATAATTAAGCCTGTTGCAGTCAAGATAACAAGCAACCGAAAGATACTTGTTTGCCAGAAGGCCGGTATAATTTCAATAGAACCGGTAACCTCTTCTTTCCATAACAGCAATGAGCATATTACTTTAAACCAATTGCGGGAGGGCATTCAAGTATACGAAATCCTTCTACAGAGCTTGCTATTGAAATGACTAAAGGCAATATCGAAATAATGGCCAAACCAGATGGTATATTCATCAAATACAGCAATGAGATTTAAATTGGCAGATATAATTTAGCGGCAGGTAAAACAATCTTAGTAAACCTTTTGTTTTACATTTTTTGTGCTACACTTAAACCTGTAAACCCAGTATCTGCACCTGTTAGCCCTTTCCGGCTTTTAATCCTTTATCACATCAATGCTTTTTAATCCCTCAGGGTGTTCTCCGTACTTTATGATAAGTGTATGTAGTTATTTATCATTTAAAAAATAAAACAATGAAAACGAGAAGTATTCTTTTTGGTATTACGATGTTATTACTATCTGCATCCATATATGCACAGAAAATAAGGGTTGGAATTTCTGCCGGCCCCGTACTATCTAATATGTTCTCAAAGGTAGATGACGAAAAGGAAACGGTTGATATGAAAGCAGGTTTTGCGGCCGGGCTGGCAGTAAATGCTGCCATTACGGAGAATATTGACATCCAATCCGGATTAAATTTTGTTCAAAAAGGCGGAAAGGAAAAAGATGATGGATATAAGTTCACATTGTCGCTGAACTATGTTGAGCTTCCGGTAAACTTTGTTTATCACTTTGGAGAAAAACAAAATTCCTTTTTTGTTGGGTTAGGCCCAACGCTTGCTATGGGCATTTCAGGTAAAATGAAGGCTAAAATAGAAGGCTTCGGTACTGAATCTGAAAAAATAAAATTTGGGAACGATCCGGATAAGCATGATTTTAAGAGAATGGATGTTGGAGCAAATATACTGGCAGGATATCATGTTTCACCCAATCTCTTCATTTCTGCGCAATACAATCACGGCTTCAGTAACCTTTTTATTGATGACAGTGATGACGCCAAACTCAACAACAGGTATTGGGCGCTTAAGGTGGGTTGGCTGTTTGGCAACTGATGCGAAAAAGCGTGTATGCTATGTTAACTTTTCGTTTTTTACGCATCATTCCGGTCGGTGATAAACCGATCGGAACAGGGTAAGGTTTTAACGTTTCAATACGTTAACTACATGAAAAAAGTTTGCTGCATTATAATACTTATATTATCAAAAACACTTTGCCATGACACTGAAAAAAATAATGATCGTACCGCTCGTTCTTATTTCTTTATGCCTGCAGGCGCAAACAGACACCGCGTACCATTTATCCAAAGCTACATTGTTTGAAAAAAGCAGGCATCAAAAAAAGGTGGCTTTAACTTGTGTAATTATTGGCGGAGCAGCATATGTGGTGGGCATTGTAGGTATTCTGGCCAGTAACCGTTGGGTTGAAGCCGCAATTAGCGGAGTTGATGGAACTACGAAGACCTTTATCATTATTGGGTATGCCGGGGCTGCAGCTGCGCTTGCCGCTATCCCTTTTTCAATAGCAGCCAGGCGCAATAGAAAAAAGGCAGGAAGTATGACATCGGTAATGCTGAAAATGGAAAATGCATCAGCCTTATCAGGATTTGGTATACAAAATTGCAGTTATCCATCGCTGGGTTTGAATATCAATTTTTAGGCTGAAGCATATTGCCCTGGCGCGCTGCCAACTTCAGAATTCAGGCGATAGTGATTGGTTAGCGTTTTGTAAATGCCTTTGGGGAGTAATAGGTCGCCTTGGCAATGCATGATGGACTATTATAGAAAACAGATAGATGCACAATAGATTTTTTCAAATATATAGCAGCAATTAATGCATTAACGAAAATACAAATGTTGCCCCACTATATATTCTTTTTGTATTTGCAAAGTGATTTTTATAGTATAGCTATTGGAGAAACAACTGCTGCTCATAAAAGTATTTACAAAAGCAGGACTTACCATTGTAACATCAGGTATTGCTGGTATTATAGCTGTATTTTTTATTTTATAAAGAGTAATAATGTAAAATAAAACATTTTTATGCCCGTTGGTCATTGCCGGGCACATTTCAAATTTTCGCGTGTTGGGCAATCATGTGCAGATACCTCGTGCCTCGGCATAACAAACGGCAGAGATATGTTCAGCAGTAGAACAATCGTTCAGCATTTGTGCTACTGTTCATCATATATACATTCTTCCGCATATTTCAAATCACACTATATTTCTTTACAAGAATCAACCCTTATGACCTTAGTAAAAAACCATGAAGCTTAAACCTGACCTTATTACATTATTAAATCTCGTTTCAATGATTGACGGGCACAAACTTTAATCATTGCTCATCATTGAAGGTAATAAGGTTGTACAATTATTGACTATGTGTTACTAAGGTTTTAAGAGGCAAACCCGTTGTCTTTACAGGGCGGCATACTACATCCTTCAGCTATAGCAGGTATTGGGTAACCCGTGTTTTTGCGGCTATACCCCCGTTCGCACGTGATTGTTTTTTCTCGCGGTGCTCACAGCGATGCAGCGAATTTCATCTCCCGTTTCGGCGTTGCCCCTTAGCGTTCGCCGCGTGAAACCACATAAGCCGCAGTAAATGAGATATCCCACATCCCGCGGCAAACAATACTGCAAACGATAGCATTGTATATTATCTTTTCCTTACTTTTGCGTTCGTCAGGAGATAATGCCTGACGTTTTTGTATAAAAACAATACGTCCGGCATTTAAAACAAGATAAGTAACACTTCAATGATTCATCCTCATACTTACATTCATCCAAATGCCAAACTGGCCACCAATGTAAAAGTTGATCCGTTTACGGTTATTCACCATAATGTAGAAATTGGAGACGGCACCTGGATAGGCAGTAATGTAACCATTATGGAGGGTGCACGCATCGGCCGCAATTGCCGTATTTTTCCCGGCGCGGTTATTTCCGCTATCCCGCAGGATCTGAAGTTTGAAGGAGAAGAATCTCTTGTAGAAATAGGAGATAATACCACTATCCGTGAGTTTGTAACCGTAAACCGCGGCACCAAAGACCGGGGAAAAACAACTATTGGAAATAATTGCCTGCTACAGGCATATAGTCATATAGCGCACGATTGCAGCATTGGTAATAACTGTATTATTACCAATAATACCCAAATGGCAGGGCATGTGATGATGGGCGATTGGGCTATACTTGGGGGCATGTGCGCGGTACACCAGTTTGTAAAAATAGGCGCTCACGCCTATATCGGCGGCGGATCGCTGGTAGGCAAAGACGTTCCTCCCTATATAAAAGCAGCACGCCAGCCACTAAGCTATGCAGGTGTAAATTCCATAGGATTAAAAAGGAGAGGATTTACTGTTGATAAGATCAATCATATACTCGACATTTACAGAACCATTTATAATAAAGGATTAAATACATCCCAGGCGGTTGAAATACTCGAAGAAGAATTTCCTGCAACTGACGAAAGAGATGAAATCGTAACATTTATTCGTGAAAGCGGAAGGGGTATCATTAAACGCTACACCAAAAACAGTGTGGATGAAGATATCGCTGACTAATACCGGTAAACGTTTCAACAGGGATTGGATATTCCGCCATATTAATTTCCAGTTTGTTCCAGGCACGCATTATGCTATTACAGGGTCGAATGGCTCCGGTAAGTCAACTTTATTGCAGGTTATCAGCGGCGCTATTGCTGCGAGCGAGGGGGCGGTGGGGTATGAGCTATCAGCTATCGGCGGTCAGCGGGGAGCTACCGGCCATACCGGGGATGAGAATTACCGGTATATAAGTATCGCGGCTCCGTATCTTGAATTGGTGGAGGAAATGACCCTTAAGGAATTTTTACAGTTTCACAGTCGATTCAAACCATTACTGCCTTCAATGACTATTGATAATATAATACAAATCCTTACACTTGAAGCCGCAACAAATAAGCAGATCAGGTATTTCAGCAGCGGCATGAAGCAAAGGGTTAAGCTCGCACAGGCTTTTTTTTCAGATACCCCTGTTTTATTGCTTGATGAGCCCTGCACTAATTTAGATGCAGATGGCATTTCTTTATATCACCAGCTGGTTAATAACTATTGTCAAAACCGGTTGGTTATAGTAAGCAGCAACGATCAAGTGGAATATTCTTTTTGCCAAGAAATAATACGGATAGGGGACTTTAAAAAGTAGGGTATAGCATATATGCCGCTGGCCTTTTGCTATTCTTCACTAATGGCAGCGGTTTGTTCCTCCGCATCGGGGTAATAATCATACGGTAGAAAATCAGCCATTTTTTCCCAGGCCCAATAGCCCAGTGTTAATACGTCTTTCTGGTCGTAATAAAAACCGTTCTCTTCTATAATTATTCCGTCATCAATATCTAAAATAGATATCTGCAAAGGAGTTGAGGCAGGTAATTTATTAATGGAGAGATAAACAGGATCAGGTTTTTCTTTTGAGTATACTATACGCAGTTTTCCCGGGAAAAAAAGTTCCACCTTACCGGAGTCAATATTATAATAGGTAGTATCGTATGGATCCAAAACAGGGGATGCCTTACCTGTTTTATCATCAATAATTTCTATTTTATAACCATCGCCATTTAATGTACTGTCTTTATATGCACGCATAAATTGCAATACAGACCCTTCATATGCTTTCTTTCTGTTGACTTTCCATACCGCCATTTCTTCATCGGTTCCCTCCATCTGTTCATAAAACGGGTAACCGGCATATAAGGTTTTGCTTCCATTATACTCATGTATAAAAGAATCAAGCTGGTATTTGATAATATAGCCTAATGCTTTATTCTGGATAACAAGAACAGAATCTGTAATTACCTTCAGACGGTTTTTCTTTTTGCTGTAAAAAAAACGCAACACTTCGGGGTTTTCCAGTACGCATTGCCCGGCATTACCTGTTTTACCAATAAAATTCTCAGACATGAACTGTCCATATTTTTCCCAGCCATTTTTTACTTCCGTGGTAGCAACAATCGCTACTTCTTCAAGGTTTTTCTCTTTCTGCTTTAATTCTATTACAAGGTTTGTAATTTCAGGCATGGTGTTACTTATGCGTACGGATTGTGTTTCCAATCCCATAAATGAAACAACAAGATCATATCCCCCATTGCTTAAATTAAGACTGAAATCACCCTCCGCGTTACTCACTGTGCCAACAGTAGTATTTTGACAAAATACCGATGCTCCCTGCAAGGGCTGTTTGGTAACAGCATCAACAATTTTACCGGCAACACGAAAACTGCCCTGTGCAAATAACATAACAGGTAAAAATAACAGCGGTAATAATTTAAATACTTTCTGCATGAAATATGTTTTATTACAAAGGGTAAATATGAAAATTATTTTTTGAAATGACTGGTAAATTCTGTCCCATGCCATTAGCAAATGTCAAAACGCCTGCCATTTTAACTTTTTGATGGGACTATATAAAATATTAACGCGGGTTTAGCGCTGCAAGTGCATATACGCTTCACAGTATTCTTTAATTGTTTTTTGCAAAGATTTGTATTGAAAGCCGGGTAAAGATTTGAGCAGTTTGCTATTATTATAGTATGTTTTCCGCTGAGCACTGCCTGCTGTTTCTTTTGTAATCAACGGATCTTTTGATGAAAAAAGGCTTCGCAATTTTTCCAGGCGCCATAATAGTTTTATCATAAATGCAGGCGCTTTTTTATAGGGCGGCTTCCTGTTAAAAGCGCCAGCCATACTGGTAAAAACATCTTTAAAAGCAACATTCTCCGCACTTACTATAAATCGCTGACCGCTAATATCGCTTTCCATTAATTGTATCATGGCTTTGGCAACATCAGCAACATCAACAAACCCTGTAATGCCATCTGTATACCAGGGAAATTCTTCATAGGCTTTTTTAAAAATAGCGGCTGAACCATCTTTTTCCCACTTGCCTACACCGAGTATGGTAGACGGGTTAACAATTACGGCATTCAACCCTTCACTTACAGCACGCCAAACTTCCAGCTCAGCAAAGTATTTGCTTTTGCCATAGGCAGATTTGCTTTTTTCCTCATCCCATTTATCTTCTTCGCTTATCGGCGTGCCTGTTTCATTTCTGCCAAGTGCCGATACAGAGCTTACATGCACTAATTTTTCTACGCCGCCTGCAAGCGCAGCATTTACAACATTTGCCGTGCCCTCTGCATTAATCTTCAGCATCTCGTATTTTTTTGCAGGATTAAACGATACAACAGCAGCGCAGTGGTACACCTGCTTTACTTTTTGCATGATCTCTTCCAGCAAAACAATATCAAGGATATCTCCCTGTATCCAGTGTACGGCTTTCGCGTAAGGTTCATCAGGAATATTGCTGCGGTACAATGCGCATACTTCCTGCCCACGGGCTGCAAGATCGCGTAGAAGATAACTGCCTAATAAACCTGTGCCGCCCGTTACGAATATCATATTGAAGATTGCGATTAAAAAAGCACCTCACTCTCTTGTTCCCCTCCCTGCCGGACAGGCGGCAGGCTCACAGAGTGGGACGGTGCTGCAGAACAATGCTAAACATCATATCTTCCACATCATCCATAGAATATATCCAATCAAACGTTCCCTCATTTTCACATTCCCACACATTCACCCACATTTTCAAATTTTCAAATTTTTTCACACCACCCCCCTGAACTGCTTCAAAAACCTCACATCATTTTCACTGAAGAGGCGGATATCATTAATGCCATATTTCAACAAAGCAGGGCGTTCAACACCCATACCAAATGCGAAACCGGTATATACTTCAGGATCGATATTACATGCCTGCAATACTTTTGGATGAACCATGCCACAGCCCAGTATTTCGAGCCAGCCGGTATACTTACATACATTACAACCGGCGCCTTTGCAAAGCTGGCAGCTTATATCCATTTCAGCGCTTGGTTCTGTAAAAGGGAAATAGCTGGGGCGAAAGCGCACTTTCACATCATCACCATACATTTCCTGCACAAAAAAGTATAGGGTTTGTTTGAGATCGGCAAAGGAAACATTCTTATCAATATATAATCCCTCCACCTGGTGAAAAAAGCAATGACTTCTTGCACTGATGGTTTCATTACGATATACCCTGCCCGGGCAAATTATACGCAAAGGCAGCTTGCCTTTCTCCATTTCCCTTATCTGAATATTGCTGGTATGTGTTCGCAGCAACCAGGCAGGGTCGGTGGAAATATAAAATGTATCCTGCATATCCCTTGCAGGGTGATGCTCAGGGAGATTTAATGCTGTGAAGTTGTGCCAGTCATCTTCAATTTCCGGGCCCTCGGCCACGGAAAAGCCCAAACGCTGAAAGATGGAAACAATGCGGCTGCGCATCATGCTGATAGGGTGACGGCTGCCAAGCGGAAGTTCATCCGCCGGCAAACTAAGGTCTATATCCAGGGTGGCTGATGAACCGGACAAAGCATCAGCAGATGCTTTCAGACTGTTATATTTTGCTTCGGTAAACTGCTTAAAATCGTTGAGTATCTGCCCGAATTCTTTCTTGCGGTCAGCAGGTACGTTTTTCATTTCGCCCATCAGGTTTTTTACCAAACCCTTTGTGCCTAAATAAGTTATACGAAACTGCTCAGCGCCATCAGCGCCGGGAGCATTATACGCTTCTATTTCCTTGCGGTATGCTTCAAGCTGTTGTAACAATTGATCCATGCCGCGAAGATATGAAAGGAAAACTGTTAATACAGATCATCCAGCTTCATCTTGAGGTATTTGGTTACGCTGCGGTGTGTGCTGATAAAGGTGATAACAATACCGATGATAATAATGGCTAAAAACAACAATGCTAGCAGGGTATAATCGCGGAGCGCCTTAATTTCAGGCAGCCATTTTTCAACCCCGATAATAAATATCACCAATACCATAATGGCAATCAGGGCGCTTACCAGCCCGTTTGCTACGGCTTTTACATCAAAAGGCTTTGATATAAACCAGCGGGTAGCTCCCACCATCTGCATGGTTTTAATTAAAAACCGGTTGCTGAACATAGCCAGCTTTATGGTATTATCTATCAAAATCAATACAATAATACCAAGGATTGCGGCAGCCACCAGTAATACCAGCCCCACTTTACGAACAACGGTATTCAGGTTGCCCACTACTGCATCAGGATATTTTACTTCACTTACTATTATATTTTGGGAGAGGTCGGCTACTATATTGGTAAGTGTATCTTTATTTACATAGTCCGACTTAAGATTGAAGTCAATGCTTGCGGGAAGCGGGTTATAATTCAGCACCTTATCCCAGTCTTCGTTGCCATCATTCAAAAACCTTTCCTTCGCCATCTCTTTGGTAATATGCCTTGCAGAGTCAGCATATGGCTTTGCCTGCAGATAGGTCATTAATGAGTCAATATCTTTTTCAGGCGCATTTTCGCGCAGGTATACCTGCACCTGCACGCTGCCGCGGAAATATTTTTCCAGCTTGCTGCCGTTTATTACAAACCAACCCAATATACCCACCAATATCAATAAAGAAGCTACGCCCAGTATGCTGAAAAAATAAGAAGGCTTGCTTCTTCTCATAGAACTTTTGCTGACTTCATTCATGTAGTAAAACCGGTTTAATTCGTTTAAAACTGTATAACATGAAACAATAAATGGCAAGTGATATGTGTAAGCAGTAAGACAGACGAGCCTTAACCCCTATACCCTTCACCTTCCACCTCTTATCTGGCGTGCGCAAAAATAACGCTTTTATAAGTGCTTTCCGTAATTTTGCTGCCCTCTTAACGGTAGTTTCAGTTTGAATATTTTTCGTTGAGATATTTTCTTCAGACTATAAGATACATTTAACAATATGGAATATAATTTCAGGGGGATAGAAAAGCATTGGCAAAAAGAATGGAAAGATACAGAAGCGTATAAGGTAGAAAACAATTCTCCCAAACCAAAATATTATGTGCTGGATATGTTTCCCTATCCCAGCGGGGCAGGTCTGCATGTGGGGCACCCGTTAGGATATATAGCCAGCGATATTTTTGCACGGTACAAAAGGTTGAAGGGTTTTAATGTATTGCATCCTATGGGCTATGATGCATTTGGCCTGCCTGCTGAACAATACGCTATTGATCATGGCATTCACCCTGCTGTTTCAACAGATAACAATATCAATACCTTCAGAAAGCAGTTGGATAATATCGGCTTTTGCTACGACTGGAGCCGCGAGATACGCACCAGCGACCCTTCATATTACAAATGGACACAATGGATATTCCTGCAATTGTTTAAAAGTTGGTATAACCGCAAAACAAATAAAGCGGAAAGCATAGAAGGGTTGATTGAAGTTTTTGAAAAAGAGGGAAATATCAATCACTCCGTACCCAACAACAAATTTCAAATCTCCAGTTTCAAATCTCCGATATTCTCTGCTGCCGATTGGCTGTTGTTTGATGAGTTTACGCAACAATCTGTTTTAATGGAATACCGCTTGGCATATTGCGGCTATGGCGAAGTGAACTGGTGCGAAGCGCTGGGAACAGTACTGGCAAATGATGAAGTAATAAACGGAGTAAGCGAGCGTGGCGGATTTCCTGTAGTGAAAAAGAAATTGCGCCAATGGTACCTGCGCATCACAGAATATGCCGATCGCCTGCAGGGCGATCTTGATAACCTTGAGTGGAGCGATGCCATGAAGGAAATGCAGACGAACTGGATCGGAAAGAGCAGTGGGGCGGAGGTCAAATTTCCCCTCTCTATCTCTCCCCGCAGGGGAGAGGATATGGAGGAGAACGAAGCGGAGATTATAGAGAAGAAAAAAAATGCAATTCCCGGCTTTGGATATGCCAAGTATAAAGTGGATAGCGAGATGAGTTTTGAGAACACCAGGCGTATGCATAAAGAACCTACTGAAGCTGAAAAGATTTTGTGGGACAATCTTAAAGCTAAAGCTACAGGCTATAAGTTTAGAAGGCAACACCCCATTGAAAATAGTATTGCTGATTTTGTTTGTTTAGATACGTGGTTAATTGTAGAAATAGACGGAGGCTATCATGACAACACAGAACAACAAAAACTGGATAAGGAGCGTGATGCATTTTTGAAAGAGATTGGTTTTACTACTGTGCGCTTTACCAATGAGCAGGTAATAGACGATATTGAAAAAGTCGTTAAGACAATTAAAGATACCTGCGATGAAATAAAACGTACAGGCGCTCAACAAGGATCTGCTGCTGGCAGCCCCTCTCCCTTGCAGGGAGAGGCGGGGGTGAGGGTTTATACAACAAGACCCGACACCATCTTCGGCGTTGACTTTATGGTGCTTGCACCTGAGCATGAACTGGTTGAGCAAATTACCACAGCAGAACAAAAAGCCGCGGTGGATGAATATGTAGCCTATGTAAAAAGCCGCAGCGAACGGGAACGCATGGCCGAAAAGAAAATATCAGGTTGCTTTACCGGCGCTTATGCCATTAATCCTTTAACCGGGAAAGAAGTGCCTATCTGGATTAGTGAATATGTGCTGGCAGGTTATGGTACCGGTGCTATTATGGCGGTTCCGGCAGGAGATGAGAGAGACCATAAATTCGCCCAACATTTTAATATACCCATCACCAATATATTCGGCGATCTGTATACCGGTGAAGAAGCTATTGCCGACAAAAATGTTACCCTATACAACAGCGGCTTCATAACAGGTTTAAAAGTGAAAGAAGCTGCAGAGCAGGTTATTGACTGGCTGGAAGATAATGGCGATGGAGAGCGCAAGGTGAATTATAAAATGCGCGATGCGGCGTTTAGCCGTCAGCGTTATTGGGGTGAACCGTTTCCTATAATATGGAAAGATGGTATTGCCTACCCGTTAAAGGAAAGCGAGCTGCCATTGGAACTGCCGCATGTAGATTCATACAAGCCGGGACCGGAAGGTGAGGGTCCGTTGGCGAATATACCGGAGTGGACCCTCGTGGAGAGGGGGCAGGGGGTGAGGGAAACCAACACCATGCCCGGTTATGCCGGTAGCAGCTGGTATTTCCTGCGCTATATGGATCCGCATAACGACAAGGCTTTCTGCGACCGCAAAGTATCTGATTACTGGAACCAGGTGGATCTATACATTGGCGGAACAGAGCATGCCGTAGGGCATTTATTGTACAGCCGTATGTGGACGAAAGTGCTGTACGACTTAGACTGTATTGGTTTTAATGAACCGTTCAAGAGATTAGTGAACCAGGGAATGATTCAGGGAAGCAGCAGGTTTGTATATCGCATTGCAGGAACAACCAACCAGTTTGTATCTGCAGGTCAAAAAGAAGGATACAATGTACAACCATTACATGTGGATGTAAATATTGTGGACGGATATGAATTAGACATTGAAGCATTTAAGAAATGGAAGCCTGAATATGCAGACGCTGAGTTTGTTTTTGAAGATGGAACTGCTTCATTCAGTTGCAGCCTCGGCAATCAGGAATTGAAATACATCTGCGGCTCGGAAGTAGAAAAAATGTCCAAATCCAAATTCAATACGGTTAATCCGGATAATCTTGTTGACAAATACGGCGCCGACACTTTCCGCATGTATGAAATGTTCCTTGGACCGGTGGAGCAAAGCAAACCCTGGGATACAAAAGGCATTGAAGGCGTTCACCGCTTCTTAAAAAAATTATGGCGTTTGTTTTACGATGAACAAAAAGGCCAGGTATGGACAGATGAATCACCCAACCCGGAAGAACTGAAAGTACTGCACCGCACCATCAAAAAAATAGAAGAAGATACGGAACGCTTTTCATTCAATACGGCAGTTAGTGCATTTATGATAGCAGTAAATGAACTTACCGATTTAAAATGCAGCAAAAAAGCTATCCTCGAAAACATACTGGTATTGCTTACCCCTTATGCACCACATATCGCGGAAGAATTATGGCATAAGCTGGGCAACAACAGCAGCGTATTGAATGCGCCATACCCCGTATTTGAAGAAAAGTATGTAACCGAATATTCCAAATCCTACCCGGTAGCCATCAATGGCAAAACCCGCACAGAGATCAATATTGATCTTGAAGCTACACAGCAGCAGGTAGAAGCAATTGTGATGGCAAATGATATTGTGCAAAAATGGCTGGAAGGTAAACCACCAAAAAAAATCATTTATGTAAAAAACAGGATGATCAATGTGGTGATATAATATCATCTTTTAATGATAAACGCAATAAAAAAATGGGTGAGATATTAATTGTATCCTCACCCATTTTATTTATACCGCAATTATATTGCTATTTCTTCGGCACAAATATCTCCTTCAACTGCTCAATCAAAACCCCATTGCCACTTACGCTGATATTGCTGATCTTTTCCGCTATCTTTTCCACATACTCCATTTCCTTCAGCTTCCACAACATCGCATTTTCTTCCATCAGTTTGGCGGTGTTCAATAAGCTTCTGGTGCTTGCGGTTTCTTCACGGCGCATAATAGTATTTGCCTGCGCTTTTTTCTCCGCTACCAATACCTGGTTCATGATCTCTTTCACATCTCCGGGCAGTATGATATCGCGGATACCAAAACCTGTTACTTCCACACCCAACACGTCAGCTTTTGCTTTCACCTGCTGCAACACAAAAGGCACAAGGGTATCTTTCTTTTCCAGCAATTCATCAAAACCAAAACCTGCTATATACTCACGCAATACCAGTTGAAAAGTCACATACAATTGTTTTTCGTATTCTTTATTTTGCAACAAAGCCTTTTCAATATCAGCCACTTTATACTGCGCCCACGCGTTAATACGCAATGCCGCTTTATCACGTGTTAATATCTCCTGTCCGTTTATTTCCAATTGCTGCTGCCGGGTGTCAATTTTACCAACATGCACGGCAATAGCATTCTTCCACCAGTAATATACGCCCGGCTGCAATACCTGCACAAATTTTCCGTCGATAAACAGTACCGCTTTTTCAAAGCTTTCAACACTTGCGCTGCGCACAAATGGGGCCACCAGCCGGTGCAATAAAACATTTCTTTCAACCAGCTCAGTTATTTCCAGCTTGCCGGTATCTGCCTTTACAAATGCATAATTAACTGCTCCTTTCCAGAACGCGTAACGTCCGGCAGTAAACACCGCTTCAAGCAAGCCGTTCTTATATTGCAGTGCAATTTCATTGTCCTTTACTTCCAGCACAATCAACGCGTCTGCCAGGGCTGCATCCTGTAAAAGTATATTCAGCTCAACAGGGGCATTAAAAGCCTGGGTAATGTCATACAGTTTTACTACTTCATTGCCCCAAAACCAATAGCTGCCTTCGGTAAGCATACGTTGGTATGCTTCATTCTTAAAAACCAATCCACGCTGATAAGCGTTCACTTTTACATTTTTCATCTCTTTTTGTTTAATTGTTCATTAGTTATAAAATCCTTCCGCCTGCCACCTCCTATTACGGATGTAATGGTTGATCTGTTTCAGCAATACAGTTTTGTCAACCTTAGTATAACCATATCATTATACTGCCTTTAAAAAAGTGTATTGTTACCTCATCTCAAATGCATCACATGCTGGTAATAATCCGGTTGTGTATTTTATAAATACATTGATGTATAAAATCACGGGCAGCGCGGAAGCATTTTATATGTTCGCCATTTTAAGAAGCGGCGTACTTCCTTGCATCAAGCAGGAGCTTAAATCCTGAGCGTTTACCAGTTTCGCCATCACGCTTTTCAGCGTGAGCGGGACTCGAACCCGCAATTTCCTGTTGCTCTACCCTCTGAGCTATCCCGTCAACGACAGGAAGAGGACTCGAACCTCTGACACACAGATTATGGTGGAAACTTCATATTACCGCAACAGCATACAGCTGGTTACTACCGCTGCACTATGGCGCCTGTAAAGCACGCATCCGGTTTGCTGTTAACATGATAATCTCCATCTTGCCGTTAAGCAAGTCGTTTATTCCATTTGGAAAATATGTTTAAGCCGGCTACTGAATAACTGTGGAGCTTTTCTTGCGACGCTCCGTTCATCGTTCAGCACATTGGGCATCAATTTGCTGTCACTCCCATGGGATTCGAACCCATACTTTGCATCGCTGCAACAGACCGGCTGTAAATGCTTCCTGCTTTTTAAATAAAATTTCGGTGCTTCTGCAAATTCTGTCCATTCAAACGCATAGTCTGAACGGCATTATCCGGTCACTCCGCGGCTTCGTTAACTTTTGCCGCAGCACTTCCTTTTATGCTAAGGAGTGATGAATAAGAGCTGCTGTCGTTGACAGTACAAACCTCTCAACCACCTGTGCATTCTTTTTGCACAGTGAAAATATTTTTTAATCTTTTAAAAAGATGGCAAGCCTGGTACAGCATATCGGAATAAATCAAATAAAACCCATATTTGGTCGTTATTAGAGGCTCATTAATACATTTTACTCTATGAAAATCAATCAAAGTTTTAGATATGCATTGTTATTAACAGCATATGTAAGCTTGTTTGCGTGTAAAAAAAATGATTCGAAGCCAAAACCAATATCAGAACCAATTACGTTTTCTGAATCTATTGTGGGAAAATGGAAAATTGGCAGTGGCGCTTCCCTGGGTAGAAATATGAACGCTCATCATATTTCACCTAAAGTGCAGGAAAAAGCACAATTAATCTCTGTAGAATTTTTTAAAGACAGCTCATACATTGTGTTGCTTAATGATAATACTGCATTTACCGGAAAATACGGTATCATAGACTCTACTACAATTAACATTTATGGTATAGGGGATTTTAAAGACATAAAGATTGAAGGTGAGAAAATGAACTTCAAATTGTCAACAGAATCTGGCTTTATAATCATTACAGCAAATAAGGCAGCAGAAATTCCATCAAGTTCCGAAACAAACAAGATTTGCAAAAACTGGAAACTGTTACCAGGAACAGGCGGTCGAGCCAGTTATAATTTTTCAACGGGAGAGGGAACCAGGGCTGATATTCGCTTTTCCTCCTCAGGAACTTACATGCTGACTGTATATTACAATGATTCATTAGCCTATATTCGCACTGCTGAATGGAAATGGCACCCTGCTTTGTCCGACACGTATCAGTACTCCTGGGGTAATGGCACTTTAACTGATAACAGGCCTGTTACCATTAAAGCATTAGCCGACAACTCGCTTAAATTAGAAGAGACGTATTACGATTATCAATTTTACAACTACGCAGTTGATGGGACGCTTGAAGGGTACGGGGATTCGACATTAACAACAAGAATCTATGATCTTGTTCCTTCGGAATATTAATTTCTAAAAAATAAATGCTTAATAAAAAATGCCGGTTTAAAACTGGCATTTTATTTTACTTTGTATTGCTTGTTATTAAATCGCGGATAACCACCGAAGCGCAAACCGCGCCAAAAGTTGCAGGCAGGTAGGAGATAGTGCCATAAGCAGATTTTTTATAATTGCTTCCATCGGTATAAATCAGCGAATCTTTATCAGGAGCTTCCGGAGAATACACTGCTTTAATACCTTTATATACACCTTCCTTCTTCAGGTTTTTGCGTACCTGCTGCGCAAAAGGGCAAATGATCGTTTTTGAAATATCCGCTACTTTTAGCAAAGTGGGATCAAGCTTTCCTCCTGCCCCCATAGAACTTACTATGGGAACATTTCGTTTATGCGCACCTGTTAGAAATGTAACTTTGGGTGTAACGCTGTCAATAGCGTCAATAATATAATTGTATTGCGCGGCATCAAGAATGGCTTCTACCGCATCAGGCGTAACAAAAGATTTGATAATATGCAGAGTCAACTCAGGATTGATCGCTTTTAGCCGCTCCGCCATAATATCCGCCTTGTTTTGCCCATGGTTGGTGGCAAGTGCAGGTAATTGCCTGTTCCGGTTGGATGGGTCAACCACATCGCCATCAACGATCGTCATAGTACCTATGCCACTCCTGCAGATAAACTCCGCAGCAAAAGAACCTACCCCGCCCAAGCCAATGATTAATACATGTGCCCGGGTGAGTGTAAGTAATTTTTCTTCTCCAATCAATAAAGTTGTTCGCGAAAGCCAGCTAATATTCTGCATAATTAAAAACGGAATCGTAATTTTTTTGTAGCTGCAAAGCAATTTCATTTTCGGTAATATTCCTGATTTCAGCCGCGGATTTATATATTTCTCTTATAGAAACTCCGGTGTCATCTGTTTCCAAAAACAATTGATCGGCAGGAACGGCTTTTAACGTATGCATAATTGACGCGCCCGGATTTAATAATGCTTTTCCGAAAGAAAGATAATAACCTTGCGCTATCGCCGGCTGCACAAGAGATACAGGTGTTTTCAATGCTTATAATATTCTCTTCGGGTTTATAAATATGCGTGTGCACATCAATGTATTGCATCAAATCATATTTTTATTAAAATCATTTCAATTTGTTGCAGTTAAGCAAGATTGACACAAAGATGCACGAAGATTTGCACAAAGAACCACAAAGGGAACAGATTCACTCAACCAGTATTATGTCAAACGCAAAATGTGAGGTGTAAAAGCTTATCGCACATCTCACATTTACCGACAATATACCGACATTCTTTAGGTGACATGACACTATATAGCCGGCGATATTTTTTATGAGTTTTGTTTTACTATTCTTGTCATAGATTAAGTGCCCGTAAAAACCTGCCCGCTAACTTTGCATTATTAAAACATTATAGTATGGAATTAGGAATAGGTATGTTTGGCGACCTGGCGTTTGACCCGCAGACAAGGAGACCGGAGAATGCAGGCAAAAAATTGCAGGAGATTCTGGAAGAAATAAAGCTGGCTGATGAAGTTGGACTGGATGTGTTTGGACTGGGCGAGCATCATCGACCTGATTATGCCATATCAAGCCCGGAAATTGTATTGGCCGCCGCTGCCAGCATTACTAAAAATATAAAGCTAACAAGCACAGTTACGGTACTAAGCTCGGCTGAGCCCGTGAAAGTATACCAGGATTTTTCTACCATAGATTTAATTTCAAACGGACGCGCGGAAATAGGTGTGGGGCGCGGAAGCTTTATTGAATCCTTTCCTTTATTTGGTTATGATTTAAAAGACTATGATAAATTGTTTGAAGAGAAACTTGATCTTTTGCTCAATATCAATAACAATGAGATAGTAAACTGGAAAGGAACATTAAGAGCACCGGTGATTAATCAAACGGTTTATCCACGTGCAACAAACAATGGCAGATTACCAATATGGATTGCGGTTGGCGGCACTCCTCAATCTGTGGTTCGTGCAGCAAAGCTTGGCTTGCCGCTGATGGTGGCTATTATTGGAGGCATGCCGATCCAGTTTCAGCAATTGATGGATTTTTACAAACAGGAATGGGTACGATATGGACATGATCCCAAACAACTGCAACTGGGCATACACTCCCATACTTTTGTAAGTGACGATGCCGCTGTAACGGATGGTTATTACTTTAACTATGCCGCGCAGATGAATCGTATAGGAAGGGAAAGAGGCTGGGGTCCGTATTCAAAAGAACAATATAATGGCGGCAGGTCAAAAGAAGGAGCATTGTTTATCGGCGACCCTAATGAAGTGGCTGATAAAATACTATACATGCATGAGTTGTTTGGCATTACCCGTTTTATCGCGCATATGGATGTTGGCGCACCTACGCACGAACAGATGATGAAGTCTGTTGAATTGTTTGGAACAAAGGTTGCACCGGTTGTAAGAAAAGCTTTGGAAAGGTAGTCGTATATATAATTTTATTTTTAAGCGGGTGAGATTCATCCGCTTTATTTTATTGTACTATTTTCATTGCTGTCCTGCTGAGGTTTATTCTTTTTCGCATTGGCAAGCCTGATCTTTAGCTTCTTTGGTTTGGTTGATCCATCTTCTTCCCCTAACAAATAGCCCCAAACATTCAGTTCCTGTACCCTGTCGAATACAATTTTAATAATGGCAATAACAGGTATGGATAAAAACATACCTGAAATACCCCAAAGCAATTCCCCAATTACCAGTCCCAAAAGTGCTATTAATGAATTGATCTGCACTTTTGAACCCACAACTTTAGGCATAATAAAATTGCTGTCTATGAGATGTATAATAATAATGGCCATTATTACAAGCAATACATGAGAACCCGGAGCTGTAGCAAATGTAATAAGACAGGTAAGTATAGCCGATGAAGCTATGCCGATATAGGGAATAATATTAAAAATGCCGGTGATAAGCGCAAGCATTATAGCATATTTTATCCCGATTAAACTATACGCAGTAAATGCCATACCAGATACCAGCACAATCTGTATAAACAAACCGAGCATATATTTTTTTACGATAAACTGTATCTGCCTGAATACTTCCAGTACTACAGGCTTGTAATTTTCGTGAAAAAGGCGAACAAAGAAAATAGAAATATGGGTTCTATAGTAGAGCAGAAAAAAAGTATATAATAAAGTAAATACAAATAACAGAAGTGTAGATGAGATGGATAAAATGGTTTGTCCCAATACGCTTGTTCCTGCTCCAAGAGAATCCGACATTGCTTTATTGATATACGTTACCTGCTGCTTATACTTAATACCATAATTGGCAGATATCCATTTTTGCAAATCGTGTATGGAATCCTGCAGTTGTTGCTGAAAAGCCGGCCAATCCTCACTTAGCTTTGATAACTGGGAACCAAGTATAATGAACAGGAAAATAATAGAAAGTAAAAACAAAAGAATCGCGATAATGCAGGCTAAAGAACGCGGAAAATTTAACCTGTTTTCAAAGAATTTTGATAGTGGCAGCAAAATAGTTGAAACAAGCAGTGCAAACAATAGCGGTTCCAATACTGTTTGCCCTATAACAGCAATATATCCCAGGCAAATAAGGATTAGCAATACACTCAGCAACTTTAAATAAAAAGGTAGTACCAGTTTTCTTATCATACAGTGAATATTGATACTGTTATTGATGAAAAGCTAAATTAATTGATTTAAACAGAGTGTTCAAAGATTAATCAACCGGTTAAATGCTGCTGCAATTAGGCAATATAGATAACAGCGTCCCCGGATTTTATGAAAGAAATCAGTCAACACCCAATAAAAATATTTTCCGGGCAAAGCCCGCAACCTTTAAACGGTTGCAAACCTATAATGCAAAGCATTTGCACTGTTACCAATCTTTTCTATCTTTCAAAATAAAAAATGCCTGTTAACCGAAATGCGCTTATACGTTACCGTACTATTGATAAATGCCTGCAAAACCGCCGCCGCAAATGGACTATTGAAGATTTGATTAATGCCTGCTCAGAGGCATTATATGAATATGAAGGCATTGACAAACCAATAAGTATGCGTACCATACGGCTCGATCTGAACGCCATGCGCAGTGAACAACTGGGTTATAATGCGCCTATTATTGTAGTAGATAAAAAATATTATACGTATGAAGACGCAGACTATTCCATCACCAATATTCCTTTAACTACACAAGACCTGGGCATATTACAGGAAGTATCTCACCTGCTTCGCCAGTTTAAAGGCTTTAATCATTTTAATGAAGTAAGTGAAATGATCAATAAGCTGGAAGATAAGATTTATAGTGAGCAGCATCACCAGTCGCCGGTAATTGATTTTGAAAAAAATGAATTGCTTACCGGGCTGGAATGGCTGGATACTATATACAAGTGTATTATTGAAAAAACTACTACGGCTATTACTTATCAATCATTTAAGGCGCGGCAGGCGGGTGAGATAGTATTTTATCCTTACCTGTTAAAAGAATACCGCAACCGCTGGTTTGTATTGGGCATGCATAAAAAAGATAAGCAATTGCTTACGCTGGCGCTTGACAGGATACAAAATATTAAGCCGCTGCCTGTAGAACGATATAAAGAGCAACGTGATTTTAACGGCACTGACTATTTTAAAGACATCATTGGTGTATCGCGCAATAATCAGCCGCCGGTTACTGTAATGTTTTGGGCCGATCATCACCAGGCGCCCTATATTAAAACCAAGCCCTTGCATGAAAGCCAGCAGATAGTTGAAACAACAAAGGAGGGAATACTATTCAGCATAAAGGTAATCCCCAACCTTGAAATGGAACGTGAGCTGCTTGGTTTTGGAGAGGGACTAAGAGTAGTTGCTCCCAATAATTTGGTTAGAAAATTAAAGAAGCGAACTGAGAAAATGTTTGAGACGTACAGAGGCGGCGATAAATGATAATCGTTACTGCTTTAGTTGATATATTTACACCAACGGCGGAACTACTATCAGCATATCTTACCTGCCTACTACCCAATACACACATCTTCATTTATTCAGGCTGTGCTGTATACGAAAAGTTTAATGTCTGCAGCGCAGCAATAATATTTGTAATTCAATACAGGTATGGCATTTTCAGGTGCAGCGCACCGTAATAATACAATACAAACGCATCAAATTAATATTACGCCGCTCTGCGGCTCACTCTATGTTATTTTGCCGGCTACAAATATTTGGGTGCACTGCACCTGAACAGCACTGAATATTAAAAATATCTATTCGTGAGTGCAGGGTAGCTGTCCGGCAAGCAGACATCGCATACTGTAGTACTGTTATGAGCATTATGCCACAGCATTAACTGTCGTGAACACCTATTAATAACATTAATATGAAACAACCAATCGGCTTCTTTTACCGGCAGGAATAGTAATACGTTCTTTTACAGCATCCCAATGCTGCCAGGGCGCACCATTTAAAATAACGGATTTTATTGGTTTTTGAAAAGGGGCTCTTATAAACAATTGCACTGAAGGGCAATCTACTTTTGTCAGATCAATATCAGCTTCAATGGTTTCAGCTATTTTACCCGGCTGTATAGTATAATGCAATTGCCCGTATTCTGTAAAAGCATTGATCAGCTCTATATGTTGACCTGGCTCCAGCCATCTCCGGGGCGTGCCTGCAGCTAACAACAGTTCCTTTTCTTTTTCAAGCACCAGCATTTCTGATATCACCTGTATAGCTCTTGATTCATCAGGGATTTTATAAAAAGGCCCGCTTGCGTTTACCCATTTCCGGTATTCTTCCGTAAACACATTTACTTCGGGATACAGGCACGATACAAAATTGTTGTACACACCTCTTATTGCCGCAGGAATATCCTGTTTACTTAAATATACCGGTACCGGGTTTTGCAAATTTGCCTGGAAAACCATCCCGCCCCTGCTGAACCAGTATTCATCATCAACCCAGCCATGCGCATTTAAATTAAGAGATGTTGACATGGTGATATTATCTTCCCAATCGTTCAGTATCCAGTCTGCCATTGGCTCATCCGCCGAAATAATACCATTCTTAATTAATACGATTGGCCCGTATAATACTTCCCGTGTAGCAGATAAACGGAGCGTAGGATAAATATTTTTTTTGTAACGCTCATAATATGCCCTTTTCTTTACACCAAAGTACCTGAATCTTTGGTATGGCCTGATGGGCACATAAGGTACATATGTACCATTGCGCAATCGTATAACGGGACAATGCTCACTTGCAATTTCCACACTCCGCCTGATATCTTTATAAAATGCTGCTGCTTCATTTTTATAATGTGCTGCTTCGGGCAGCCCTGCCTGTTCGAATGCTTTTGCCATTGTTTTAATGGCTATATACCCGTAAGCGTTGGTGGTATACCAATGCTGCCAGTCTTCGGGGTCTTCCAGCACGCCGGCAGGCAATAAGCCATAGTGGCGCACAGGTTCATTGTTTTCATCCCTGGTCATACTATGGCTGCGTTGCTTTATCAACCAGTCGGCAGCGCGTTTCATGCTCGATGCATTCGCTTTCAGCCATTCATTATTTTTTGCATTCAGGTAATGACGTGACAATGCCCATAGTGTAACGCTATGATGCATATTGTACCCGTTAAATGTTTGGTCATACACACTATCTACCCGCACACCATAGTATACATCCTGCTGACTACCTGTAAAATCACCTGGCAAACTGCGGGTTCCCTGCAATTGCACAAATGTGTTTAAATAAGCCGCGGATGTATTAAAGTCGCCCATCCTGTCGAGTAAAAAAGTTTGGTAACAGGCTTCATTAGCATATACGCCATAACCCAGCGAAGATGCAGGTACCATAAACAAACCGCTTTTCGGATCTTTAGTAGCGCTCATCCTGATATGCGGAATAACCGCCTTCGCCATTTCATTGAATTTTCTTTCAGGCACATTGAACAGTAAATTTTTATTTACCACCTCTCTCCAATATGCCGCTACTTTATTCCTTTCTTTTTCATAATTAAGTGAGGCAATGGCAACCTGGTCTTTTTCTGTTAAATCGCCTACAAAAGGAAAATAAAAAAACACTTCCGTAGAAGAATTAGGAGCAAGCGATAATGATTGTTTTACTGTTCTGTTGCCGGAAACTTCATCAATACTGGCATTTCCGTTTGATGATTGTATGAAGCAGCGAACAAATTTTTGTCCGCCTATATCATCCATTAAGAAATTATGCTGGTTGCTTAACCCGGTTACTGCGCCATTAGCTTTTAACCAAATATTAGCCTGCTTTGCTATAGCTGTTGGATTAGAAACAACAAATTTTACCAGCAGCACTGCAGGTGTTTGTTCATCTCTTGCAGCATCAAACGGCGATAAAGGCCCGGAGAGCATTGTAGCTACAAACTCCTGGTTGTATATAAGACCGTCTTTTCTCCATACAGATCGTATAACAGGAATATAGTCATCTGAAAAAGACATCTGGCAATCCTGTTGATTACGTTCAAAGTCAGGAGTATTGCCTGCGCCGAATTTCCATGAGAGTATTGTGCCGTTCCAGTTGCAACGTGCCAGCTCTTTGCCCTGTGCTTTTGTTTCTCTTTTATTTAAAAAAATATCTCCCCCCCATTCCACCGCGAATTTCTGCCAGTTACCATCTGTAGCCAGCGGCAAATAAATTTTATTGCCATACTGGTTTTTCCATGGATCAAGATGAGGTATCTCATTCCTTGCCCTGTCGTACGATTGTTCCGGAACTTCGGGTATACGTTCCCGTATGGTTTTGCCTTTTACAATTCCGGGAGAAAAATGAGCAGGATCATCTGCTTTTGAAATATATACATTGTAATATGGAATATATACCGGCTCTTTTTCCAGGTCATCTATCGAAAAAGAATATGTGCCAGACAGGCTTCTCACAGTAACAATGGTTTCATCATTAGAGCCAGGCAGCAATTCTTTTGTGGCTGATATATCTGCAATAATCCCCTTGCTGTTGTTATTAAAATTTATCCTGAAGCTATTGCTGCCTGTTCTTTTATCTCCGCTGCCGGTATTCCAGCCTTTGATATTTTTCACATGCCCATTGAATACTTCTATACTAATGTCTCTGTTTTCTTTCAGTTTTTTATCAACGCCCATTTCAATGCGCACAAATTTATTAATCAGTTGCGACATCGAGAATATATTCATAGCAGTTATTGCTGTTGGCTTTTGAGGGTATATCAACCTTAGTTTAACAGCACGCCTGTAAGTAACCGGCTCAGGTAAAAAGTTTGCGTTTTTGTTTTCATCTTCAGTCATCGGCTTAAAATAATACACTATCTTATTGCCATTTACCTCTACCGCAGTTGCCGCGGTTATCCATTTACCTTTCCACGGATCATCATCCAGGTCGTCAATGGTTGGCATGTGTGGCGGCTCCTGCGGCCAGGTTTCCTGCCAGTACTGTAATTGAGCCTCTAAAGTTTTGGACGATGGTTTTTGTGCATATTGTATTTCCACACGCTGTATGTCTCTTGGCTCCCACCACATCATACCAATGTTAAAGGTATCCTGGTCTGCAAGATTATTGAAAGCTGCAAAGGTAACAGGAATGCCAACAGTATTATTTGCAGCATTCCAATAGCGGATTTTTCCAAATGCCGCTACATTAAAATCAGGCTTTACCTGCGCAGATAAATTAACAGATATAAGCATGAAGCAAAAAAGAAGCTGTTTGACAGAATGCATGGCAACCGGTTTTTTTCTTTATAATAAAGTGTATGGAAAAATAATGTAAATCCCTGGTAAAAGCAGGTGAAAAAAACCTTCTGCGGCAGGCATTATAAAATATAATAGCCCTCCTGCAATGCGGAGGGCTATTGTATCCTGGGGAATAAAACCAGGTTATCCGGCAATTAATTACTACAGTAATCAATATCCTGTATTCTGTTCCAGCTTACCATTTGCTGTAATTGCAGTTGTTGGTATGGGGAATAATCTGCGATAAGTATCTGTATTGGTTTTAAAGCCATATAAATTTTCATATTTTCCAAATCGTATCATATCGTTTCTGTGCAAACATTCCCATGCAAATTCACGGCATCTTTCTTCGTAAAGATCTTCCAGGTCAACAGAAGCCCACCCGGGAGATTTTGTTCTTTCTGCACGAACCATATTTACAAGCGACAAGGCTGTTTGTCCTGAGGTAGCAGCGCCGCCACGAAGAATGGCTTCTGCCTTCATCAATAAAACATCCGAATAGCGCGACACAGGGGCATCATTGTTTTGGTTCCTGGTGGTTGAACCTGCATCCGGGAAAAATTTAATATTCCGGGCGCCCTGGTTCCAGGCTATTTCATCATTACCGCAATCAAACAATGCAGGATTTTGTCTCAACTTAATAGAAGTATCTATGTTTAAATGATAAACATAGCTGCTGCCTCCATCTGATCCGGAATAAAACTGGTTATAACCCAGGTTGGTTGTTTTTACCATAATAGGGTTGCCATTATCCCAGTATTGCGGACCATAAAGCCATTGTTTAAGCCTGATATCATTCTCATCAGCTAAGAAATAGTCTAAAAAAGTTGACAGCGTAGCTCTTGGTCCGCTGGGCTTGCTGTTTACCAGCCCGTTCCCTGTAGTTTGATTAACAACAGGATCAACATTGGTTCCTACTGTTGCGCCTGAATATTTGTACTTCATTCCCAAATTCCTGTTTAAATCATAGCGCCCATAAAACAAATACCCGCTTGAGGTAGAAGGATCGTAAGGTATTGCGAAAATAAATTCCGACTGTGTTGTTGGTCCATTATCGGGATAAAACATTTTCAAATAGCTATCCCGGGACTGTACCGAATACTTACCGGAACTAATAATAGCATCACATGCCGCGATGCACTCATCGTTTTTGGCGCTGCCGGTATATACTTCCGCGTTAAGATACAATTTGGCCAAAAGCGAATATGCAAAATATTGGGTAGGCTTGCCATACGTTGAAGCATCGACCTCAGTTTTTAAGTATGGAATTACCGTCTTAAGTTCTGATTCTACAAAATTAAATATATCTGCACGGCTTGCTCTCGCCTGGAGCCCCGGGCTTGGATAAACGGTATCTAAGGGCACACCTCCGTAAAAGTCCATCAGCTCCCAATAAGCATAAGCCCTTATCATTCTCACTTCTGCCATACTGGTATTTTTAGCATCGCCTTCAGGAGCATTGTTTAAAATATACAGGGTTTGATTGCAGGTGCCTATCAGCCCCGTAACATCATTCCATGCTGTAGTTACCCAGTTATGGTCTGGCGTCCAGGCATGCCTGTGCAGGGCTTCGTAGCTGGCGCCATCATACCAGTTACCGCCAAATGCAGGGAGTATTGCCTCATCTGTTGAGCACTCCGTCATAAAGAAATAGGTTAGTGCAAAATGCCCGCGCAAGCTGGTGTATACCGGTCCTATCAGCGCCTGGAACTGTTCTTCTGTTTGCGGGAAAACATCTTCTGTATATAAAGACTTTGGTGTTACATCTATTTTATGGCAGGCGCCCATCGTCACAATAAATAAGACGGGTGATATATATTTAAAAAACTTTTTCATGCTTACTCTTTTTGGTAATTAAAAATTCATTTGCTTTTATCAGAACCCTACGTTTACGCCAAATACTACTGTGCGTGTTTTGGGGTAGAAGTTGTTCCCATCCACGCCAAGTCCAACACCGCCCTGGTTAATTTCCGGGTCAATACCCGTGTATTTGGTAATAACAAAAATATTATTAGAGGTAAGATAGAACCTGAGACCGCTAACGTAACCATCCTTCTTGACTGGCACACGGTAACTGAGAGTGGCATTGTCTAACCTTACGTATGAGCCGCTTTCGATATAGCGGTTAGAATAGGCATTGTTTTTTGCATCCGTCATTAAATCATCAGCGGCATGTGCACTGATATTATTTACGGCAGCGTTTACCGTATAAGAAAGATCAGCCCTTGTTACATTAAATATTTTACCACCGAACGAACCCCTGAAAAAGAAGTTGAGATCAAAGTTTTTATAGCTGATCGTATTGTTCCATCCCAGCAATAATTTAGGATAGGGGCTACCCGCGTAAATATAATCTGTACCAATAGCAGGAGACGTGGTTAATGTTTTGTCGCCTGCTAAAAACTGCGAGTTGCCGCTTGCATCTTTACCCTGGTAATTAAGGGTGAAAAATTCTCCGATGGAGTGCCCTGTTTTAAGAATTTGTAAAGTACTGTTTGTTTGTCCGGGACCATCGGGCTGCGTATAACGGATGGAATCAGAATTCACGCCGTATTTAGCGGGTCCGTTCATATCTAATATGAGGTTCTTATTGGTTGCAAGATTTACAGCAGTATTCCACGAAAAGTTTTTAGACTTTACGGGTGTTGCAGATAGGCTCAATTCAACCCCGCGGTTCCGCACTTTTCCGCCATTGCCCCACACAAATCCTCCCGGTACTATGGTGCTGCTTACGGTATATGCAAAGATCATGTTAGTGGTCATCCTTTCATACAGATCCAGCGAACCGGATACCTTACCATTAAACAAACCAAAATCAAGTCCCAGGTTGGCGGTAGAAGTTACTTCCCATTTTAAATCGGGGTTAGAGCCCTGTGTTACGCCAATAGCTGTTTCATACACGCCGTTGTTATAATACGTGCCGTAACTGCTGAATAACTGTTTGGCAGTATAGGCGCCAAATCCAAAAGCATTACCGGTTTGTCCGTAACTCACTCTTAGTTTCAAATCATTAATAAAGGAAGCATGCTGCATGAAGTTTTCCTGGTCTATTCTCCAGGCCAAACCAACCGCGGGAAAATAACCCCATTGATTATTGGCGCCGAATACGGAGCTGCCGTCCCTTCTTACAGATGCCTGCAGCATATATTTGCTGTCGTAGTTATAATTCACCCTGAAGAAGTCTGAAATAAACCTTGTGGTTTGATACACTGTGCCGCCAAAGTTTACCGTATAGCCATTTACAGTCTGGTAGTTGCCTAAGCCGAGATTGTAATACCCTGTATAATCAGACACAAAGTTTGTGTTGCTTGCCTGTAATCCATTTCCGGAATTATTTTCCTGCCATGAATAGCCCAGCACAGCGTTGATGGAATGTTTTTTAATATCCCTGTTCCAGGTGAGATATGACTCAATGGTGGTGGAATTATTTTCATAAGAGCTTCTGTAAGCGGCGCCATTCTCACCAAAAGTAATCAGGCCCTTATTGGTGAACCCGGGATCAGGATTACTATAGAAGCCTGATTTATAATTGTCGGAATAATAGCTGTTATAATATTCACCATGCAGGGATGTGTTTTTTTGATACGCAGTATTCAGATTGTATTTAAAGCCCCAGGGTAAAGTAGCTTCAATAGTAAAGTTACCCAGCAGCGTATTGTATTTGGTATCATCCTGCGCGTTATTAATCAAAGAAACGGGGTTGAAATAACCAGTAGTATTGAAGTTCTCAAAATACGTTCCATCACTATTATATACCGGGGAAACAGGCATGTGTTTAGCTGCCTGTTGGAGCACCACATTTCGCAGGGGAGTATTGGTAGCTTTGCTGTTTGAGTTCATAACGTTAAGCCCTAATTTCACTTTATCTTTCAATACTTTCTGCTCAAGGCTTAACCGGGCAATAACTCTTTTAAGATTACTTTTTAGTAAAATACCTTCTTTATCAAGATAGTTAAGACTGGCGCTGTAGGTGCTCTTTTCATTTCCCCCGCTAAAGGAAAGATTATGATTTTGAGATACTGCCTGAGATCGCTGTATAGCTTTCATCCAGTTAGTGTTGGCGCCAAGGTCATCAGCCGGTAATATGGAATTGCCATTCTTGCTTACATAATCTTTTATCTGGTCAGCGTTCATAACTTCCAGCGATCCTGAAACATTTTCAAGTCCTATATATCCGTCATAAGAAGCCTGGGGTCTTCCGGCTTTTCCTTTCTTGGTTGTAACAATAATAACGCCGTTAGATGCTTTATTACCATAGATAGCCGTTGCGGCAGCATCTTTCAATACATCAATAGAAGCTATATCGGCAGGAGCAATGGTGGAAATATCTGCACCGGGTATACCATCAATTACATAAAAGGGACCTTGCGGACTATTGATGGTAGAAGTGCCGCGCAACACCACAGCGGCAGAAGCATTAGGGTCGCCGCTTGAAGTAATATTAAGCCCCGGCACTTTGCCCTGCAATAGCTGACCGATATCCCCTGTTACGGTACGGTTTAAATCCTCTGGCCTTACGGAAGCGATAGCGCTTGATAATGTCTTTTTTGAATTGCGCCCATAACCAACTACTACGATATCAGTCAAACCGGTTTCAAGAGGCTGCATCACTACCTGTATAACAGATCGTCCGTTTACCGGTATTTCCCTGCTTTGATAACCTACAATAGAAACAACGAGCGTGGCATCGTTATCAACCCCTGTTAGCAGATAATTACCATTAGCATCGGTGGTAGTCCCGCGCTGTGTTCCCCTGATCACTATACTTACACCGGCAAGAGGCTCTTGTTTATCACCCACTATACGTCCCCGGATATCCACAGCAGCAGGTATCGTGCTGAGCGTATGCTCCGAGGTGTTATACGTTTGTTTTATAACAATTATTTTTCCCACAACCTGGTAAACAAGCGGTTGCCCTTTCAGGCACATTTCCATTACTTCTGTAAGAGGAGCATTGTTTACATTGATATCAACCGGTTTTGTATGCTTCAATGTGGGTTCATCCCATATAAATGAAAAACCGGTTTGCAATTTCACCTGGCTGAACACCTGCTCTAATGAAGCATTCTTAAGAGAAAGTGTTACTTTTTGGGCAAGGCCTTCTGCATTGGCACAGAAGCCGGCAATGATCAATAATACTGTTAATTTCATTGACAACAGCGTTTGTTTGGGGATCCGGACAGGCAAGCGCCCGGCATTACAAAGAGCTTTAAAATGCATAACTTTGTTTGGTTTGGTTAATGAATAAGCGATCTTACACGATTGTTATAATTGAATTAATCTGAACTCCGGCCAGAGGTGGTAGTGACACTTCTGGCTTTTTATTCAGATTACCTTGTTATTTATAAAACAATGATTTTACCATTCTCGAACCTGGAGTATATTCCATACTGCTCAAGCGCATTCAATACATCCAACAGGTTTACCTCGCGATTGATGAGCCCCCCGAACCTGCCCTCCGGTACCTTGTTTTTATAAACCACCTGCACATCATACCATCTTGCTATCTGGCGCATCAATGATGCCAGGTCAGTGCCTTTCATCCTGAAATATCCTTCTTTCCACGACATTACCTGTTCCAGGTTAACAGCATCTGCCATGTCTATCCCGCCTGACTTCACTATTGCCTGCTCTCCCGGCTTTACTGTAGCAGCCTGCTGATTATTGGTTACGCGGATAGCGCCCTGCAGGAGCGTGATCCTCATATCGGCTTCATCATCATAAGCATTTACGTTAAATCGTGTTCCCAATACTTTTATATCGGTGTTTTCTTTACTCACTATAAATGGTTTTGATGCGTTGTGCGCTACTTCAAAATATGCTTCCCCTTCTATTGAAACTTTTCTTTCGTTACCTGTAAAAGCAACAGGGTAGGTAAGGGAAGATCCGGCGTTCAGCCATACCCGGCTGCCATCAGCCAATGTGATATCAATTATTTTACTGCCGCGGGGATTTAAAAGTGTATTATAGCTTACCTCGCCAGATGAAGTGCCGGTTGCTTCATAAGCGATCTTACCATCTGCCAGCTTTACCAATTGTATACTTCCCTGCGTGGTTAGCGAGCCGTTGGCGGCACTATCTAAGTAAACCTTTTGCCCGTTCGCAAGCAGGATCATTGCACGGTTGGTTTCAGGAGCTTCTATATCACCAGCGTGTGAAGTCTTTACGATTTCCTGTGAAACAGGCTGTTTTTTATTAAACAGCAAAAGGTAACCGCTCAGACCAATTATGAATAATACAGCGGCGGCAACAGCCAACCGGCGCCGGGTAGATATCCCCGCACTCACCGGCAGGCGGCGTACCGGCACTTCTTTTTGTACTATCTGTTTAAAAATAAGATCAGCATCTTCTGCAGGCATGTCTTTATCCCGGGGTAACTCATCATAAAACTCATCAAGCGTCTGGGCTATCCTGCTTTTCAGCAAAGGGTCAAGCCAAAGCTGAAACAGCTCCGTTTCTTCAGCATCAGTCAGGCCTTGCTGCATATACCGCCGGAATAGTTCATCAAAGCGTTGCTCTTTCATACATTATCTGTCTAAAAACAGGCACACAAATTTGCCTGCCTGAATACTTTAGACAAATCAGGATGCATCCGGGGGCCATTGGTGAAAAATAAATTCAGGAAAAATAAATAACAAGCGCGAGCGAGATTGCGGCATCCATGCGATGCTCCAGGAATATCCGGATGGAACGAAGCGCCAGCTTCATATATTTTTTAGAGGTCAGTACAGATATATCTAGCTGTTCGGCAATAGCTTCGTGGCAAAGCCCCTGCTGACGGTGAAGCATATATACTTTTTGCTGCTGTGGCGGAAGCTGGTTCACAGCAGCCTGCAATAACACAGAATATTCCCGGTCGGCAGCATCATTTTCGGTAAAGCAATTATTGATTTCAGGTGTTGGCATATAGTTAATGCCCAATTTTTCCATTGCCCTGGCACGCATATAATTAATAGCGGTATTGCGGGCAATGGTGCGCAGCCACGAATTGAAATAATCAATCTTCCTCAGTTGCTCACGCTTCTCCCATATTTTCATAAACACATCCTGCACCAGCTCCTGTGCCAGGTTTTCGGATTTTGTAAGGAATAAACCTAAAGCGTATATTTTTTTGCGATAATGATCATACAATATTCTGAAAGCAATTTCATTGCCTTCTGCTACCCGGAGCAACAGGTCTTTCTCATTATGAAGGGATATCTGTTCCAAAGCACTCAATCGCTATGCAACAGTGAAATTATTAAAAAAAGATTGGAAATTGTCATTTTGCCATTTCAACCTGAGATCAACAGCCAATGGTAATTGGTCTGAATAATGCACCTCAGGCATTGATCTTTTTCCATGCATCGAAATATGTTTAGATTTATTAATATACAATCAATTTTCTTAACCGGCACATTATTTGGAAAAGTATGAACACCGGCAATATGGATTGGTCGCAAATACTGTTGCTGCCATTATATATACTTGTCTGTAACAAGCTGCTTTCTTATGTAAAAATCAAAGAAAATAACCCGGTTGTTCTTTCCTTTTAGTACCCTGTATCTACAGGCACCAAAATTATTTTCCGCAGATCCAGCAGCGCTTTTTTCGGATCAAAATTTTTACCGGGTTTAAATATAAGTTTTTGTTTACCGGGTTTTAATTCCAGGGTTCCTATTACTGCCGTGGTAAAAGTTTCCCAGGAGCCGCTTTTCCCCACACTGCCTGTTATTGTACAAGTATTGCTCTCAAGTATAAAAGGTTGCCCTGAATGATCGTCGGCTACAGACCACTCGAGGATCACCGTATATGTTTTTGCCGCATTGGTACTGATCTCCCATTCCACCTTATCTTTTTGCATAAACCATCCGAATGCGCTCCATTCCGGCATATACTTGATATCCCGGCCAATGGCTTTGCCTTTTTCCGCAGATAATATAAACACACCCGCTTCATCCGGTTCAACCAATATAGGTCTGTTTAGTGACGTACGCTCAGCAGACAGCTTATCTTTTAAATTGCCCTGCAGGTAATTTAACACTGCATGCTTTACATCCTGCTCTGCAGCCTGCGTATACGGGCAAACAATCTCCACTTCATAGCCGCCGTGTTTAAACTCATTGGCTGTAGGCAAATATCCCAGCCAGCCGTTCGTATAGCCGTAATAGAAAGTATAAGCATAGGGAGAGTGGTCGCGGATATCGTTGGATATCTCGCAGAATAATTCCACCGGCAGGCTCCAGATAGCAATATCATCATTGATCTTTAAAAACCGGGCAGGTAGTTTTATTAAATGTTTATCCTTACCAATACTGCGGGTATAATTTCCCAGGTCGGATGGCCAGTCCAGGTTTTCTTTTCTTGGAGTTTCGATGATCGTTTTACCCGCAAACAATCGTACCTTATCTGTAGTGGCAGTGATCTGCCTGTTAGCCTCCAGTATCTTATCGCCCAGCAATACCCTGAATTGTGACAAATGTGCCGAAGACGGATTGGGATAAGTGCTGTATATCGGGGCAAGGTTTCCTGCAGCTCCATTTATAAAAAGCATCGGTGCTCCTGTTTGTTCTTCAACATATTCCGATACGATCCCCGGCACATCTGCGCTGATCTGAAGGTTGGGAGCTCCTAGTGCAGTGCCGTGAATGGCGTAATTGGAAAGTAATACCAGCGGTGTTCCGTCTTCTTTATCTATCCTGATAATACCAATCCTCCTGTCAACCGGGCCATCGGGGTTCATACCCAAAGATGCCTTTCCGTTTACATCAATTCCCCGCCTGTTGATATTGGCATTGGAATGTCCCCAGCCCACGCCGAGTTTTGCCTTTACCAGTTGTTTTCTTGCCTGCTCAACTCCTTGTATCAATCGTTGCTCAACAAAAGAGGTATAGGCAGTGTCTACCGGGTGCTTATATCTTTCTCCCATAAATACTTCGGGTAAACCGGGTACGCCTACTTCGGGTGCGGAGTGAGTATGGGTAAGCGACCACCAGAAATTTTCAGAAGCAATACCAAACCTGCGTAGCAGCAGCGATGCAATATGATCGTATTCTGACGGAGAGGTCACGCAGATATCAGATGATACAAGCACGAACTGCGTGATGCCGTCATCCAACACCACGATGCGGTGGTAGATACGATCATGCACCCCGGTAGACTGCCGCGCATTATAGCCCAGCAGCATCTTAGGCTCATCAGGCGTAATATCAATTTTAACAACAACAGCACGAAAAATACCGCCGTGATTTAACCTGTGCGGGGTTTCCATTGAGTTTGCAAAGCCCTCAAAAACAACGAAACAAAATACAATGATCGTAACGATCATATACCTTATGCGAATAACCCTATTTGGGGTTGTTGCCTGATGATCAAAGTGATTTTCCGGTAATTTCATGCTTATTATTTGGTATTAAGGAATTTGTTTTTATCTGCCAACAAGGCAAAGTTTTGAGTTTGTAGTTTGTAATTACACTAAACCCGAAACAAAAAATCCGAAACCCGAAACTCTAACCTGTAACCTGAAATTTAATTCCGTTTCAAAAAAGCAATCAGGTCTGCCATTTGCTCCTTGCCGATATTTTTTTCCAAACCTCCGGGCATAGCCGAAATACTAAGCGATTTCAATGATTTAATATCCTGCCGGCTGATCGTCTTTTCAAAATTTCCCATGTTTTTAATAGTGATGGCCGAGGCGGTTTCCGCAGCAATGATACTTTGCAGCGATTCACCGTTGTTTAATATAATTTCCCAGAGATCATATCCCGCCATGATGGAAAGATTAGGATCAAGAATATTTGCCAGGATATCCTCCTTCTTCCAGTTATGAATGGTGCCAAGATCGGGGCCGAAGGCAACACCATATTGCCCTCTTACCTGGTGGCATACCGCGCAGCTCTGCATATATACAGCTTTCCCTTTTTCTGCATCTCCTTTTACATCAAGAGCTGCCTGGTACTCTTTAGCTATCCTTTTGGCTTCTTCCGCATTTTTGGAGAATACAGCTCTGGCACGCTCACGAAGTGTGTCATCGGCCACCTGCATCAGTGCAATGCCGGTCCAGAAGCTTACACTGTTGGTAGATATCTTATTTTGTTCCATTGCTGTAATCAATATATTCATCCTGTCAATATCACTCATGAATACGCGAACTGCCGCATCTCTTATTTCTTTGGTTAACCCCGGCCATTGTTCCACCAAAAATTCGCTTACAGCAGTAGAGGGTACCAGGTTCAGCACCCTGAGCGCCGCTAATTTTACAGATGGTTGTTCCTGTGGCGTAAGTAACCCCTGGAGCATGGCTTGGTATTCCGTTGGATTGCCAAATGAAAGGAAGTCAATGACATCAGCTCTTTTCATATCCGGGAGGGTGGTATCCAGCGCAATGGATGCCGCCCTGGTAACTGCCGATGAGCGTAATGCATCATCCGTAATTGTTGAGGCACGCAAAAATTGCAATACCGATTTTCGTAATTCGTCTGAAGGGCTGTCGAAAAAAGTTTTCAGCAAGAGCTGCTGATCAGCTCTGCTGATGGATAAATTATTTTTACGGTTGCGTAACCCCTGCGCCAGTCCTCTAAGCATTGATGTCTGCGATTGCCGTTCACCTGCTGACCGGGGCACAACAGCGTGCTGGATATGCTGATGAACCACTGCATCATCTGAGGTAGCGGCAATCATTTCCGCAAGCCGTTGTATCATTGAACCGTAGGCTGGCACACCGGCTTTGTATTTTGCCAGCACCAGATTAAGCAGCGCATTAGCATCCAGCGGGAAAGCAGAAAGGGCGGCAACCTGGAACCATTTGTTTTCCATGTTAGCGAACAACATGCGGTTACGCGCCTCAGATGCCTGTGCTGAACTTACAGATCCCAGGGTGAGCAGCAGTTGAAAACGCACTTTTATATCTTCATCATTTTGTAAAGCTGTTAGAGCAGTCCCCAATGCAGGATCATCCCTTAAATGCAGCTCAGCCAGTTTAACAGCATTCTCTCTTATCCCGGCAACACTGTCTTTTAATGCCTTTTTGATCAGTGAGGGTTGAAGTGCATTCATTCCCTCCAATGTCCACAAGGCATGCAGCCTGCCTATGACGTTGCTGCCGGAAGCCATCTCCTCTAATACAGGCACTGTATTTTTATCCGCCCTGTCCACCAATAATCTTTGCGCATTGATGCGCCACCAGCCATTCGGATTCGCCAATTCTTTTACGAGTTGATCGCCGGATGCATCACCTAATTTCAAACCTTTCATCCAGTCTGCTTTTTTACCGTCAACAGGTGTAATGCGATAGATGCGCCCCTTATCAATACCATCATATAAATTACCTGCATTAATGGCTTCTTCCGACATCCATTCAGGAGATTCGATCACCCTTCGGTAATAATCCAAAATATACAAAGCGCCGTCGGGACCTACATACATATTTACGGGACGCGACCAGGCATCGGTAGAACTAAAAAATTCTTTATTGGGAAACACACGGCCCGCAGCATAGCTCACGCCACTGTCTCTCAGCACATCCACATGCACCAGGTTGCTTACCGGCTCGGCAATAAAGGTGGCATTGTTATAGGGCGCCGGAAAATCATCCGCAAGATATGCGGTAAGCCCACTCCCGGAGGTCATTGTACCCATATCGGTAAATATCTGCCGGTCGGGGTTAGTGGTGGTAGGGAAAACTTCCGGGGCATCTAAATGATCAGACATAGAATGAATAGGATCTGTTGGAGGTAATTGCAGATTGCGGGTTAGATATCTTTCGGCTATAATTTCCTGGTAACCCTGGTTAGAATTATTACTGCCAAACCAGTGCCCCCATTTATCAAATGTATGTCCAAACTGGCATCTGTTAGCCAATTGTTCGAGCTTGAATTGATCGGGTCGGAAACGAACAGACCTACCACTGGCATTTTTCGGCAATCTTACAACATCGGGTTTTGAAGGATAATAAATTTCTGTGCCTTCGTCTCCAAACTCCTGCACATAATCTCTAGATTTAACAACACCTTCATGTGCCGCATATATCCAGTTGTCAAGCCCATACACCGGGTTGTTTAAATTATGCTGGGGATTGGTCAATGCAAAGCCTGTTAATACAGTATCCATAATATCCGCTTTACCATCGCCATCTGAATCTTCCAGGTAATAAATACCAGGGGAGTCAGTTACTAAAAAACCTTTCTTCCAGCGTAAAATCCCGGTAGGTAATATCAACCCTTCTTTAAACAGTATTCGCTTATCCATAATACCATCCCCGTTGGTATCGCTCAGCATTACAATATTACCGCTGCCGCTTTTATCCAGCGGGTAACCATGCATTTCAACTACGTACAACCTGCCATATTCATCTATCTCCATATCTACAGGAGAAGTGATCAGCGGCTCCGAAGCGATCATTTCTATCTTAAAACCCTCTGCCACCTGCATGGTTGCCAGTGCATCTTTAGCTGCTATACCACCACCGGATAAACCTGGCGATGATTTTTTTTGATTACAGCTTACTGCGGCCAGCATTAGTGCAGCAATAAAATAGCAGGTGTACGGTTTGAATAAATAAATCATAATCTAAATCCTAAAAATTAATTTGATGTTGCTCTTTGCTCCTTAACATACCGGGCAATTTCACCCATAGGTGCAATCCATATTCCATTTGCCGGATCCTGCGCATACGCAATCAGTTTTTTTAACATCTCCACCCTCGTAGTTTGATTACCGGACTCCCCGATTTCATGCCCGGCTAATATTATCCACGAACCACTTTTTTTGGAGTTCTCAATTAAGGGCAATAGCTGATCAAAGTCTTTTCCATCCATCTCCATTCCGGTTAGTTGAGCAAAATCACAGAAGGATGGATCATTAGGTGTTTCATTAAGCCAGCCCCGCCCGGCATCAAATAGTTTTGCGATCAGCGGAATATAACTCTTTGTTTTAACGCCCCTGCCAATATAAGTTGACCCGCAGGGATAGGCAAAAACTGTTGCCTTTACTCCCAGTAAATGCTCCAGTTGGCGGTTGGTCTCAACCAGTTCTTCCCGCATTTTTTTAAGGGTATAATTTTCCAGCGCATTTTGCTTTGACCAGGAAAAATTACCAGAGCAGGGATGATTTAAAGTATGATTACCGAGTTCATGCCCGTTGGCTGCAGCCTGTTTCCATTTATCTATTCTTTTTTCCACATTAGATGGCACCAGTACAAAAGTGGCTTTTATTCCATATTGATCAAGCAGCGGCGTACCAACATCCACCTGGCTCAAACGGGCATCGTCAAAGCTGAGTGATATTGCAGCTTTTATTCCTTTGGGCCATTGAAATGCGCTTTGCTGGGCATTAACTGCGGATACGCCCGGTAATAATGCACTCAAAATTATTAAGTGCTTAAATGATCTTTTAAGTATTGTAATCATAACAGGTAGTTTATATATTGATGTTCTGCTATTCTAAACTTTTACATTAGTTTAGTCAATATAAATAAAGACTGAAAATATTCCAATATACTGCCGGGCATATCTCTGATTTTATGCTACAGTTGTATGCAGAGAATTCCCTCCATACCTCCTCCAGGGGTTGTTTCGGCTATTTGGTACAAGGTTCGGATTTCTATCTATGGCTGATTGAGGAACCGGAAATACCCAATTTCTGTTGGCATGGCATGTTCTTTTCCATCAGAAGCAGGGATTATCTCATAAACTAATTTTATTTAACCCATTCAATGTTAATTTACCTGCAATGGTGCGTCATTGGCGCCATTGCAGGCACGTTATATGCCTTAAATCATCCATGGGGTCAATCTAAATATAATTCATATACAAGCTGCACATGTTTTATATATGATGTTTTAGCCTTTCTCATTTTAAAATAATTTGAGCGCAGAACGGTAAATGATCAGAATAATGTACCAGTGGCGCCGAAACTTTTTTCACCCGTTTCAATATCCCGGGGCTTACCAATATATAATCAATCTTTTTAACCGGTACATCATCCGGGAAAGTATGAACACCGGCTGTATCGGTTGTTTGCAGATGTTGCTGCAGTAACTGTATTTCCTCAGTATCCGGCGTGGCATTTAAGTCGCCGGTAAAAATTACCGGTAAATTATTTTCTGAAAGATAATGAAGTGTTTCATTTACCTGCGAAGCTCTTGTTGCCTTATCAAAGGCGGAAAAATGCGCTGTTGCAAAAAGTATATCTTTCTTTTTTATTTGTATAACGGCAAACAGCATGGAAACAGATTCTCCATTAGGCCCTTTTTTCAAAAGCTTTAATATTTTAGGTTCAACATTTTTTATCGGGTACTTTGAAAGTATCCCGACCCCGTAAGCACCACCCTGGTAAGCAAAGTGCCTTACAAAAGCATAATGCATACCTGTGATCTCCGCAAGCCTTTTCATCTGATCAACTTTTCCCGACCGGGTGCATACGCTGTCTACTTCCTGCAGCCCAACAATATCCGGACGCTGTTGCCTGATGAAATGACCCATTTCATCTAAAGTGTTTTTTTCATTTTTATCAGCCCCGTGGTGAATATTGTAAGACATGATGCGGAGCGTTTGCGATTGAGCATTTAAAAATGATAAGATGAATATTAATGCACAAAAGCCAAGTTTTCTTTTTTTAATCACTTTCTTCAATTAGTTTTTTGATTTTTTCCAGTTCAATAACATCTACCTGGTTTTAAGGCGGTTCACAGCTTTTTTATTAGCTATGAGTTGATTAATATGCAGGAAAGTAATCTTTACATCATCTATAGCTGCAATAGCTGCCATTTTCAGACTCTCATCAAAACTGTACGCTTCCAGCCCTTTCATATTATATCGAGGCGCAGCCCATTCAGCAAATGAAAATCAGTCCAACCCGGAATAAACTGTATTCTGTCTAACATAAAATAATCACCCATTCCTCAGTCTATAAATACAGCTCTCAATCTTTGCCGGTTTAGTGGTGTATCTTCAATCCAAATATCTATATCTCCGGTAAACCTTTGGTACCCATGTAAATTAGTGGCATATCCGCCTACCATTATATACCTGACTGCATTGTTCTGAAGTGCCCTCCAAAAATTCAATATTACTTCGTCAAAGATGTCCACAAAATTTATTTACTGATATACGGCTTATGTGTTATTACCGCTTTTTGTATCGTTAAATGTACCTTATATAAAGGGGTCGCCATTAAAAACCGCTCTTTATAAGAGCGTTTAAGTGCTTCTCTCAAAAGATTATCTCCTTCTTTTTCGTATCCTGATACAGGCTCATGTACAATATTTTTCTTATCAGGCATTCTTTGTTGATTTTACTGCAAATAGTACTTGCAATTTAATAAAAAGCAGGTAATTCTTTTTATACTATTTCATTTCTACCACAGCGCTAACAGGCAAATGATCTGAAAGATTCACTTTATAAGTAGTGGATTCAATACTCCTCCATTTATTTTGTGGATAACAAAAATATAATCAATAGTACTCCGTGGAGCATCAGCAGGCACAGTTGGCTCAAGATTGGACACTATTTTCCATGCGCTCATTCCCTTCGTTAAAAAGGGCTCCTGATAAACCGTCATAACATTATCAAAATATGAAACTCATTGAGAGGTACTAAACAAAATAAAAAAGGCCGGCATTATATAGTTGCCGGCCACATATCCTGTTTAGTTAGCTGAGTTTTGTTGTCTGAAGCCAATTGAATGAACACCTGTTTCCGGTGCATTTAAAATATGCTGATTCACTATTTCTGCAATAGTCATCGGCGCATAGATAGCCGTATCAAAACCTAAATGGTTCGATAACTGCTGTGCTTTTTGCATACTCAGCTTACCAAATTCGTACCTCGATATCATTCTTCCCTTACGCATCAAAGCATTATCAATCAGGTTCAGGTTACTGTTAAAGGTGCAAATGATCTGTACATTTAAACAGTCACTCAGCAAACCATCGCTCAGGTTAAGCAGGTTCGAAACAGAGGAGCCACTGTTTACTTTACGATCCATCATAATATTTTCCGCATCTTCTATCACCAGCACCGCGTTCGGATTATCAATCAGCAGATCAATAAATTCCGGGTTCATTAAATTACCTGCAACTGATGGCGATAAGAACAATACTTTTTTCTTCAGCGAACCTACGAGATGACGCAGGTATGTTGTTTTACCTGTGCCGGGCATACCATGCAAAAGAACAATCCCTTTATCGTTTTCTGTATTCAACCGCTCTCTTATCAGCGCGTCCACCGGAATAAAATCATCATTATAATATATACTCAAATCCAGCACGGTTGGTTTTAAAGGCAGTGGCTTCAGCTCCAATCCGCCATTGTTGAGTGTAATAATATTGATTTCAAAATCCTGTTGCTTGCCGGGCATTTTATATTCAGCAAGCACCTTCAGCAGGTTATCAGCAAAATGATATTTTTTATTTGTATGTAATATTTCCACGTATTGTCCGGCCAGTTCAATCAGCACTTTGTTGTTCAGCACAAAAATGGTTTTGTTAAACTGCTGCATATTTTCTGCCCGGTTAAAAAAGCAGCTTTGATAAATATCCACAATGCTAGCGCCCAGATTATCCTGTATGTAAGCATATGCCCTGTTAACATCTATTTCGTCAATATATGTTATGCTGGGCACGCGCCTGAACCTGAACATATAAAATGCTTTTGCTTCAAGATACTGGTGATCGAAAATTGAAACATTTCTTTTTCCAAAAAATCCGGCAAAAAAACTTTGCAGCCTGCATTTAAGAGTAGTATTGTTGAACAATACCACAAGCGTTATTACAATTAATATTGATAAAGTATTCATCTCTGTATTTTTAATCCATTTAAACCTTCCACCGCTGCGGAAGGTTTAAATGGGATATTATTGCACTATCTTGTTTGCGCAGCTTGAGCTGGCAAAAGCGTGAGGTTTTGCTTTAAAAGCGAACCCCATTCCCATAATATAGCCCATCGCTTCCTTCAAAGCGTCGTTGCTTTTAAAGTTGGGATTGGTATTGATGTCAACATGCACTTCCATATCTACACTGTATCTTGAAAAAATATTGCACAGTGCATAAGCCACGTCAATGCTTTTTCCCACTTCAACAAGCATTCTTTGTTTTATGCTCATTTTTTGCCGGGTAATTTCGTTGAGTATATACATAAATCCACCCTTGCCCTTGCGGATAAACACAATTACCGTTGCGAATTCGGTTATCTTTCCTTTAACCTGGCTATCAGTACCAATGCAAACCTTTAGTTCATGCCCAGCTTCACGCTCACGCATCAAAACATTGGTAACTTCCTGCTCAATAGGAATTTTAATTCGCTCACCATTTAATTTTCTCCATTGTTGTACCTGTTCCATTGGTCGCTGTTTTATATTTTCAATATGCACGGATTGCAGGATTCGAACCTGCAACAATGGTTTTGGAGACCATTATGTTGCCAATTACACCAAACCTGTATAGTGTGGACAAAGCAGGATTCGAACCTGCACACCCGGTTCTTCAAACCGGCGCTCTACCATTGGAGCTATTTGTCCGTTTGTTTGCAATGAACATTGACAGATCACTAATTCATCTTCATCGAATTCATTCATCACAAACTTTGCGGAGAGTAAAGGAGTCGAACCTTTGTATCGTTTCCGGTAGCCTGGGTTTAGCAAACCTGCACATTACCGCTCTGTCAACTCTCCGTTTTTTATGTTATCAACTGTATTGCTACTATCAGCTTCCGTTGCGTCGCACTCTTCTGCTTTCTGTTCGCTATGCAGCAAAGTGTAACCAGTAAATACTTTCGCGGAGAGAAAGAGATTCGAACTCTTGAGGCTTTTACACCCAGTCTGTTTTCAAGACAGCATCCATGACCAACCGGACTCTCTCCATTTGTTTTCGCTGTACGAAGTCTCCGACTTCGTACACTATATGTTCTCCGGAGATTATATCTCCTGTGTGAGAGGTAAGGTTCGAACTTACTCAGCTGTGAAGCAATGGTTTTACAGACCATCCTGGCTCTCCATCCCCGGCGTACTCACATATATTCAGCGGACGAAAAAAGGCTCGAACTTTCAACCCCCGGCTTAATCCTGCCAATGGCGGAACTCTGCCATTGAGCTATTCATCCAAATAGTTGTGCAGAAGAATCGAACTTCTTTCCACCGATTTGCTGTCGGGCGCTTACAGCCACGTCTGCCAGCACGATCTCTTGTTGGCCTGGTGAGACTCGAACTCACAACTCCCGGTGTAAAAGACCGGTACTCTGATCCAATTGAGTTACGAACCAATTTGGTTGCGACTGCTGGAATCGAACCAACAACTTCTACCTTGTAACGATAGATTTCTACCATTGAATTAAGCCGCATAGTAGTGATGACTGACAGAATCCCCGCCTGCCGGGCGGGCAGGGAACTATCAACCGCTATCGTATCAGGATAGTACTCTACCAATTGAGCTGAGTCATCTGCTGTTGCGGCTACAGGAGTCGAACCTGCAGCTATGGCTTATGAGACCATTGAGTTACCTTTACTCTAAACCGCAATTTTTGTTGACCCAACCGGACTCGAACCGGTAACCTTTAACGTATAAGGTTATTGCTCTTACCATTGAGCTATGGGTCAATATGGTTGGCTTAGAAATGTTCGAACGCTCATCTCTTCATCCGTAGTGAAGCATTCTTATCCCTGCCTGTCCGGCAGGCAGGCATTGAACTATAAACCAGTTTTTGTACGGCTTTCAGAATTGAACTGAAAACAATCACCCGCTACCTACCTTTCAGAAAGAAAGGGGAGTGAATATGTTGCCTTTACACCAAGCCGTATTGCTTTTAAGCAGATGAATAATGATTTACTGTACAGGTGTGCCCACTTTACGGGATAAACGCTGTAACAAAAGAGCATACCTGCTATTCTGTTTAGCTCATCATTATCTTCTCCATTGGTTGACTTTGAGACTCGAACTCTATTCTCCACATTCACAGTGTGGCGCTTTACCGGTTAAGCTAAAGCCAACATTATATATTGATACCAGGCCCGGATTTGAACTGAGAACATCAGGTTCAAACGCTGATGTGTTACCCATTACACCACCCGGTATTGTGCGGTTCGTACGGGAATCGAACCCATAGCAGCAGATCGACAATCTGTGATGTTAACCATTACACCAACGAACCTTTGTAATCTGTATGGGAGTTGAACCCATATTACAAGAATGAAAATCTTGCGTCCTGGACCGTTAGACGAACAGATCATTGTGGACAGCCAGGGAATCGAACCCTGCACAAAAGCACTGCAAATGCTTTTCGCCAGCCCTGGAACATGACTGCCCTTTATTACAAAGAACTAAAGCACATTTGGAAAAAGCATCCCCGTTGCGCATCTCATCCGCTTGCATCGGAACAAACGGGGAATACTTGTTTCCCTCCCTTTCTGCACCTAATATTTTTGTTTCCTCCTCACCTGTGGAAAGGAATTGGAGTGAGGTACAAAAAAGCCCGGTCGTTTTTTTCGACCGGGCTGCTGCATCACCTGCGTATACAGATCATGTATATTTACATTCCGGTCGTTGTTGGTTACCATCATATTCATTAGCTACAGCCACAATACGCTTTTTTTTCTGCGCATACCAATGGCATATTGCATACGATAGTATATTACTCAACATTGCATTTCTAAATCGTTTATGTCGTAATTGTTTTATCATTATAAAATTTTGCCTCACCCCAGCCCCTCTCCATGCTGTGGAGAAGGGAAATAAAAAACCCCGCGGTTCAGGCGGGGCTTATATCTGAGCGATTTTGTTTTTAAACTAATCAACAGCATTATATGCCCCGCAAACTGTATAATCCACCTCCGGACTAAAGCAGCCTATTGATTTATTATGTAGTAACATTGCGCGTTGCATATAATTTGTTTTGCGAGTGCAAAGGTTGAATGATTTTTTTTACAATGCAAATTTTTTGTCGAATTTTTTTTAGAAAAAGTTTATTGCAGTATATACACAAGGTTCCGAACCACTGTTGTCCGGTAAACTTTAGGAAGGGATCTAAAAAAGGAGGTCAATCGACCTCCGGTTATTGGTATTTTTGAGTTACCACACACAAGAATCCCAATGAACAAAAGTACTTTTTTTACCGGACAGCCTATCTTTACTCAGTTATTAAGATTTATCCCCCGTAATGTGGTTAGTCGTATTGCATTGGATAATAAGTCAGATCGTTATTGTAAGAGATTTAATACTTATGAGCACCTGGTTACAATGTTGTATGCAATATTGAATAACTGCCATTCTTTACGGGAAGTGATCACAGGTATGCTTGCTGCTGAACAACGGCTCTCACATCTGGCAGTCCGGTATCATCCCCGAAGAAGCACATTGTCCGATGCAAACAACCGCAGATCAGCCAAAGTGTTTGAAGATATTTATTATACGCTGTTTAACAGGTATGCCGGTTTTTTATCGGACAGCCGCAGGGGGATTTATATTTTTGACTCTACCACTATCAGTCTTTTTCAGGAAATACTTCGTACAGGTGGGATGGCTCCGGCCAACGGTAAAAGAAAAGGAGGCATTAAAGTGCATACGTTATTGAGAAGTGATCAGGATGTGCCTTGTATGATCAGGTTTAGCCAGGCTGCCGCCAGCGATTCTCCCTTCCTTAAGCATGTTCATTTACCAGCGGGCTCTATCATACTTTTTGATCGTGGGTATCACGATTTGTCAGGCTTTCAACAACTTACAGATAGTAAGGTCACTTGGATCACCCGAAGGCGTCAACCCTTTAAAATAACCGTATTGCACGATATTGCTGTTAAATCCTCACAAAAAGATATTATCAGTGATCAGAAGGTATCGGTGGGATTAAAAGCAGGTCATATTGTTCAGGCAAGATTAATTACCTATCGTAACAGCCTATCCGGTGAATGTTTTCAATTTCTTACCAATAACTTCCGGATGCTGCCATCTACTATTGCTGATTTATATCGAAAGCGTTGGCAGATAGAAATATTATTCAAAAGAATGAAACAAAATTACCCGCTTCGATACTTTTTGGGGGATACAGCAAATGCTATACAGATACAAATATGGTGTGCCCTGATTGCCGATTTTATCATTAACCTGATAAAGAAAACAATAGCGCACAAGTGGTCTTTTTCCAATCTATGTGCGATGGTCAGGTTACATCTTATGACCTACATTAATTTAAAGGTATTTTTAAAAGCACCCGAGAAAGCGCTCCTCAAAATGATTACACACCATAAATCAGACAACTTTAATCTGCTCCTGTTTAAAACATGACCCCCTGCTCATTAATATCTGTCAAATAATCTTAACAGGCGTAAGTATATTAAGGCGTATTTGGAGCACTCTGATTTTTACCGGACAACAGTGGTTCGGAACCCTTATCACCAGTTAATGACCCTATTGAAAACCGGGGGTATTATAACAGAACAATTAATAAAACCGATAAAAAATCTGCCCCACTATCTTAAAATACCTTTAAGCGTCCGTTCAATTGTTGAAAATGCGCTGGCTATGCCTGGAACATTTTTAAAAAGAATGAAATAAGTTGCGTTGCATTCCGAATCTTTCAAAAGTTCGTATACCTCACATATCGAATGTAGGGGATGTTCATCATTCCTATCCCGCCACTTGCTTAGGCCCCACAACTTCAATATTAAGGCTTTCCATTAATTGGATAATAGCAAGGTTTACCTCTTGCTTTACCTGGTTAAATGCTTCTGCCGGAATTGGAGCAGTATAATATTCTACGTGTACAAGATAGCCTCCCTGCTGCACAACATCTTCCAGAAACAATACCCTGTTTTCAATTTTGGGGTGTTGCAATATTGTTTTGATGCCATCTAGTAATTCCTGTACGCGCTGCGCATTTGTTGTAGACTTTAGTTCCAGCCTGAGATCGGCCCGCCGTTGTGTTCGCAAACTCAGGTTATCTACTATACTATCCACCATCTGCTTGTTCGGCACACTTACGTATGTTTTTTCGTTTGTGCGTATACGTGTGCTGCGTAAGCCAATTTTTTCAACTGTGCCGGTTATGTTTTGCACCTTAAGTGTATCCCCTACCGCAAAAGGCTTGTCAAAAAATATAATAAAGGAAGCTATCAGGTTTTCCAGGCTTTCTCTTGCAGAAAGCGCTAATGCCGCACCCACTATTCCGAGCCCGGTTAACAACTCCGATATCTGGTAGCGGAATGCGAATTTTATTACGGTAAAAATGCCTGCTATAAATACAATCGCTTTCAAAAAATCCTTAAAGAAGATCACCAACTGGTTTTCTTCCTGCCCGGCCTCTTCTCCGGCTTTCTTACTGATCACATAGGCCAGGTAATCTATCATTCTTATCAACAGCCTGAAAAAATAGATGATCACCAGGCTCAGCCCTATTCTTTCAAGAATGATTTGAGTATTAGTCCTGTAAAAGCTAAAAATAAATATCCGTGGAAATTTTAAAGAGATCAAAGCAATGAATGATGTAAAAACAATCAGGAACTGTTCCAGCGGTTTAAGGATAAGATCGTTAAATGCTTTTTTATCTATCTGCCGCCCCGCTAATCTTAAAAAAAATATGATCGCAGCAACCAGTGGTTTGCTGAAAAACTTTTTCAATATGTATATGCCCAAAATTACAACAGCAACCACCAGGTATTCCCGTATGCTGTTATCCAAAAATATTTTATCTAAAAAATTATTCATTACATGCTTTCTTTTTAGCGGTATTTAAACAAAGCTATGCCCCCGCTATTCCTTACATATATACCCAGTTGCATAATCCGGATGTCTTCCGCGTGCTTAATCATTTCTGGAAGCTCCACTTCCTGCATATCAAATGTGCCTAAGGTATACTTTACAAACTTATTATCTTTTCTCCCTAATACTGTTTTGTTGATCACCTGTAAACCTGTTAACCCCGTAATAGCAAGCTCGTTTTTTAACGCGCCGTAATAATCAAAAATATACAGTCCTTTATCCTTATCATACAGGTAAACAAACCCATCCCTGTCAATAATTTTATCAGGAGATGGTATAGCATTCAATACCTGCCGCAGATCAACGGTTTCGCTCAGCAACTTACTGTCGTCGCCAATTTTTTTAAGCTTTGCAGATTGCTCATCAAATACCCAGAGATTATTATCATAAGAAAGCGCTACAGCCTTCGCCTGGAAAATACCAGCTTTGCGGAGGTCAACAATATTGATCCTGTTTAAAAACCTGTCAAGCATTACTACCGTAGAAAAATCACGGTAATACAACAACACTTTCATGGGATTGGTTACATCCATTGCATATACTGAGCCGTAACGCCGCACGTCATTAAATACATTCAGCGAATCTCCCCTGTTATTATATTTCTTAAGCAATCCTTTTGAAGTCAGCATATAGAGGTTGCCAAGGTTGTCAACCGTAAAAGCCGCTGCATCCGGGGCTGGTACCCTGAGCACTTCTGTATCGCTTATACCCGATGAGCTTTCTAACCCAGCATTTTCCTGCGCTGCCCCGGTTAAAACATAGCAAACTAATATGGTAAAAAGGAATATTCTCAAGCTGTATAATATTTCAGGTAAACTTGCTGCCCGTCAAATTCAGCGTAACTATAATAACGTATCCAATCCCCCAGGTTGATATACCGGCTGTTATCTTTTAGCTGAAAATCTATAGGTAAATGCCGGTGCCCGAAAATAAAATAATCAAAGTGCTCTTTCTTCAAAATTTCTTTACAGTAAATGATGAGCCATTCATTTTCTTCTCCCAGAAATTTTGCATCATCATCGCCTGTGGCGGCACGGCTGCTTTTGCTGGAACGATGCGCAATGCCCATTCCTATATATGGAGGCAGTATACCAAACAGAGCCTGGCAAATTTTATTGCGGAAGATCTTTTTCATGAATTTATACCCATGATCGCCGGGACCTAAACCATCGCCATGACCAACAAGGAATTTTTTCCCATTAAACTCAAAGGTTTTCGGTTCGTGATATACCGGTATGTTCAGCTCCTTCTCAAAATAGCCGCTCATCCACATATCATGATTGCCAACAAAAAAATGCATTGGTATACCGCTGTCTGTTATTTCAGCCATTTTACCCAGTATGCGCACAAAACCCTTGGGAACAACCTTTTTATACTCGTACCAAAAATCAAACAGGTCACCCACAATAAAAATCACGGCAGCATCTGCTTTTGCTTCATCCAGGAACTTAACAATAAGCTTTTCCCTTTGCAGGCTCGATGCATGGTCGGGAACACCCAAATGAAAGTCAGAAAGAAAGTATATTTTTTTTCCTGCAGGAATTTGCATTGGCGGCTGAATAAATATCGGGCAAAGGTAACGGAAACTATGATTTTTATTACCCCCCGCTCTGAATGGCAGAGCAGGTAAGGGAAGGAATAAGTAAAGCCATTGAAGCCTATGTTGTAAGTGCCGGGGAAACGCCTGCTGTTATGATTTTGAAACCGGAAGTATATATACCCTTCTGCTAAATATTCCTAATGACGATGGCGGAGTTGCCAGGTATACTTTTAAGGCTGCTAAAGCAAGAGGGAAATATAATGTGCCGGTAACTATTGATTTTATTGACCCATCAACAGCAGAACCCAGGACTATTTCTAAAACCATCGCTAAAACAGTTCGCTAAAACCAGCTCAAAACTGAACGTAAAGTAATTTAATAGCTGTAAGCTATGCCAGCCTTTCTGAAAGCCGCTCATACCACCCGGTTTTTGAAAATACCATCTGTAAGCCCTCTTACTAATGCTTCTGCTGCCATAAACTGCAGTGTGGGAACGCTTTGTTCGCTATACCACGCGGTATGGGAAGTGAGTATAACGTTTTTGCATTTCATAAGAGGATGATCTGCCGGCAGGGGTTCTTTTTCAAATACATCTAACCCTGCAGCAATGGTTCCTTCATTCAGCTTTTCAGCCAGCGCCGCAGTATCTATCAATCCGCCGCGGGATGTATTTACCAGTATAGCGCCCTTTTTCATTGTATTCAACGTTGCTGCATTTATTAAATGATGGGTTTGCGCAGTAAGTGGTAAATGAAGGGAGATAATATCTGCCTCGCTGATAATGGTTTCAAAATTCTGAGATTGTACTCCTTCGGAATTTATAAGCACCGGGCTTACAAAAGGATCATAAGCCATTCTTCTGAAACCAAAAGGCGCTGCCCTTTTTAAAACTTCGCGGGCTATTCTACCAAAACCTATAGTAGCAAAATTCATTTCATAAAAAGGTAATGCCGGCTGCGGAGGAATAATTTTCCATTCACCGGAAATGGTGCGGTTATGTGTTGCCGTTAGCTGTCTCGCTAAAGACAGCGCTAAGGCTATCGTGTGGTCTGCTACTTCAGCAATACAGTAGTCCGGAACATTGCAAACCACAATACCTTTATTTTTAGCTGCCTGCAGATCAATATTATCTACACCAATACCATAGCGCACTATTAAACGGCAATGCGTTAATCCTTCAATTACTGCTGCTGTAACCGGTGCCCATTGTACCAGCAGCGCAACAGCGTCTTTACCGTGAGCCAAGATTTCTTCAGGTGTTTTACATTGAGCGGCTTGCAAGGCAAATCCTGCTTTGATTATCAGTTTTTCTTCCTGTTCAATATGCTTAAACCCGTAATCTGTGATCAATACTTTTTGCATCAGTAAAAATTTAATCGAATACTATAACTGATTTTATATGGGCATCTTTTGCTTCCATCATATCAAAAAATGCCTGCCGGCTGTTTTCGAGCGGATAATAATGCACCCATGAGCTTACATCAACTTTGCCTGTAGCTATTAATGAAAGGGCTACTTCCATATCCTGTTGTGTGGCGGCATAACTACCCATCACTGTTTTTTCTGAAAGCACTATATCGTAACTTAATAATGACTTGCTGTTATTGTACAGTCCAATAATTAAAATCACTCCTCCGGGTTTCACCATATCCAGCGCAAGCTTATTCGTATCAGGAGAGCCAACGGCATCAATAACCAGGTCTGGCGATGCGCCGTTTGTAATAATTTTTACAGCATCGGACACATCTTCTTTTAAAGGATTGATAATCCCTGTAGCGCCTATTGATTTTGCTACCTGGATTCTTTCTTCTCTAATATCTGCTACAATAGTATTTACATTACGCAAAGCAGTGAAGGCCTGTTGAGCCATTAAGCCAATTGGTCCGGCACCTATTATCAACACATTTTTAATAGCAATATGTTGCGTGAGCTTTACAAGGTGAACGCCATTAGCCAAAGGCTCTGTTGTGCAGGCGTGCCTGTGGTCTACACCTGAAGGCATATTTATTAAAGAAGCCGCAGGCACATTTACGTACATGCCAAAGGCTCCGTTGCGGTGCATGCCAAATACCTGGCGTTGGATACACAGATTTGTTTTTCCTTCTCTGCAACTGGCACACTCACCACATGACACAATGGAGTTGCTTACTACAGCATCACCTTTTGCAAATCCTCTTACGTCAGCTCCAATACTGTCTATTATTCCGCAGAATTCATGTCCCATTATCAACGGCGGCATCCTTCTCAGGCTTTTGCTTTTAAATGTCTCAAGCTCGCTGCCACATATGCCGCAGGCTTTTACCTGCACAAGCACTTCATTTGGCTGGTAAGCGGGCAGGGGCTGGTCTGCCAGAATTAATTCGCTATAAGCAGGGTAGTATAATGCCTTCATTATTTTGTATCACGTTTGGTATGGGTTTAATTTGGTTTTGCTATTTGCTTTTGCTGTCTTTTGCTGTCCAAAGCCTCCAACTTTGGGCTAACTATGTTCTTCATAGTCTCACAACTATGCCTTAAAATAATTGTATCTCATCACGGCTGCTATATCTCATAATGATGTATGAATATTGCTGAATAGTATTGCTGCCGTACAAGTGTGCGACGCAACAAAAGCTACATAGTAGCAATAGTGTTGGTTACAAAAAAAATATTCTTTCCTCCGAAACCCAACAACCTTTCAATTATATTTATTGATCACGGCATGCATGCCGTATCATAACCATTTATTCCACTAATGCAACAGCACGAATGGGAGAGCCGTCCCTGCCTTTAAAGTTTAGGGGGAATCCCATGAACGTAATATCATCCGGCACGCTGTTTAAATTGGCAAGGCTTTCTACCACTACAATTTCAGCCGGCAGTAAAATATGATGCAATTCATACCAGTCTTTGCCGGGTGTTGGCATATCCATTCCCAGTAACCTGATTTTCTTTTCGGCAAGGTATCTTGCAGCATCCTGTGTAAGCGAAGGGAAGTCAGCAAAGAAATAATCTTTACCGAAATGCTTATGCCAGCCGGTTTCAAAAATAATTTTAGCGCCGGGCTGTAATAGTTTTTCATAGGGAAGAAAATCCGCAACGGTAATTTCTTCGTTTGCTTTTTTGGGTATGCGCAATACATGTGCCTTGCCGTAAAACCAATCCAGTGGCATTTGGTCCAATGTTTTTCCATCATCTAAAAAATGGTACATAGCATCGAGGTGCGTGCCCTGGTGAGAGCCAATAGAAATCTGTGTTATGTTATATCTCAGCGTTTTGGTATTACCGTGAGGTATAATACTCAATTTAGGATCGCTGGGAAAAGTTTGTTGCCCGTGCTCAAGCGGGTGTGATAAATCTATAAGTTGCATAGTTATTTATTTTGCGAGATAACCTCCGTCTACCAATAAATCACTGCCGGTAATGAAAGAAGCATCATCACTTGCAAGAAAGGCAGCAGCTGCCGCTACTTCCGCAACCGTTCCCTGCCTGTTCAGCAAATGCATGGCAGATGCACGTTTGTTTTCTTCTTCAATATCAAGTCCCAGCTTCTCACAGGAATGGATAAACGCACTTGTATAAACATAGCCGGGGCATAATGTATTCACCCGTATTTTATCCGGCGCCAGGTCCTGCGCCCAACATTTGGTTAATCCTCTTATGGCGAATTTGGTAGCATTGTATGTTGCAAAATTTGCCTGGCCCACAAAACCGCTTACCGATGAAAAGTTGATAATGCTTCCGCCACCAATACTGCGCATTTGCGGTACAATGTATTTTGTGATCAACGAAGTGCCCCCGATATTTACTGCATTTATTTTAGCCCAGTCTTCTTCTGTTGCCTCTACGCCTTTAAATACAAAGTATGCTGCTGTATTTACAAGTATTTGCACATTACCAATTCTGACAGCAATTTCATCGCAGGCTTTTTTTACTTCAGCTTCCTTGCTTATATCAACCTGTATAAAATATGCGTTAATTAAACTTGCTTTTCCCATACTGTCCGGCTGAACGTCTGCTAAAATTATTTTACAACCTTCTTCGTTCAGCCGCTGCGCGGTGGCATAACCCAGGTCGCCCAGCCCTCCTGTTATCAATGCTATTTTGCCCGATAGTCCTCTCATACCATAAGTAATATTTATTCCGGCATGGTAAAAGTATACCTGCCTGATGCCAGTTTTAAAGTGGTTTTTCCTTCTTTCATTTTAACCTGTTTTATATACCTGCTGCCTGCTATTGGCTGATTGCCTTCCTTAATGCTTTTATCTGATGGTAATACCAGGGTGGCCGTTGTATTAGCAGGGATGTCAACTTCAACAGTTAGCATGCCCGCATCTTTTTTCCACGATACGGATAGTTTTCCGGTAATGGCTTTATAGCTTCCTTTTGCCCAGGTAAGCGTGCCGCCGGGCGTGGGCGTTAAAACAAAATGACGATACCCTGGTTGCGTTTCATCATAATTAATACCTATTATAGTATTGTGCATCCATTCGCCAACCGAGCCGATAGCATATTGATTAAAGGAGTTCATTTGCCAGCGCTGGAAGCCTCTGCCTTTTACATAGCCATCCCAACGCTCCCATATGGTGGTTGCTCCCTGGTCAATAGAATAAAGCCAGGAAGGAAATCTGTGGCTCTCCAATAAACGATAAGCTATATCACTATAATTATTCCGGCTCAACTGGTTCATCATCCGGGTAATGGTTTGAATGCCTGTTGACACACGGTAATCATATTCTGCTATAGCATCTATCATTAAGCTGGCTGCTTTTGCACGCAGGTGTTGGGGAACAAGATCAAACTCTAACGCCAATGCATAACCGGCCTGCGTACCTCCTTTTATTATGCCGTCTTCAGCAATAAATTCTTTTACAAAAACCGCCTTAATATTTTTAGCAAGATCATTATAGAATGTATACTCCTTATTTTTTCCCAAAACCTTTGAAGCATTGGCAAGTATCCGGGTAGAATATGCAAAAAAGGCAGTGGAGAACAAGTCCTTGGGAACGCTGCCTTTGTCTGTGGGATAGCCTTCGGCTTTAATAGTGTTGCCATTCACCCAATCACCATAATCCTGTCCTACGGCTTTCACTCTTATCAACCCGGGATTTTCCTGGTGTACATGATCAATAAATTTTTTCATTGATTCGTAATGCTGCTCCAGTATCCTCTTATCACCGTAATTAAGATATGCTTTCCAGGGAATAATGATGCCGGCGTCTGTCCAGCCCGGGGCATCATAAAATACCATACCTACCTGCGGCGCGTAATTTGGATATCGCCCTTCAGGCGTTTGGCGGTCGCGGATATCTTTAAACCATTTTGTATAAAAGGCGCCCAGGTCCATATTATAGATAGCCGTCTGGCAAAATATCTGCGCATCGCCCATCCAGCCGCAGCGTTCATCACGTTGCGGGCAATCTTCGGGTATACCGTGAATATTGCTGATCTGCGTCCATAAAATATTTTGCCATAGCTGGTTTACATCTTTATGCGAGGAGCTGAAATCAGATACCAGCGGAGCTGCAGAAGCTACTACCTTACCTGTAATATTGTCAAGGGTGGGAGGTTGCGTAAGGCCTGATACTTCCACAAACCTGAAACCATGATAAGTAAAGCGAGGCTCATAGTCAATCGTTGTTTCACGTGCCGGAATATAGATGTCGGTTTGCTTTGCGGTGCGGAGGTTTTGGGTGTACAGTGTACTATCTTCCATTAATATTTCGGCATGCCGCATAATGATTTTTTTGCCGGGATTATACGGCAGTTTTATATGTACCCACCCGGCCATATTCTGCCCCATATCAAAAATATAATTACCATTGGGCGCCCTAAAAACATTTATCGGCTTAATTTCTTTTACAATACTGATGGGTTCGTTGGTTTGCGCATTGAGCGCTATAGTCACGGTATTATCAACAGTAATATTATCCCATCTTTGTGTATCGAATCCAGGCTTCATCCAGTTGGCAGGAATATACCTGGCATCAAATACTTCCCCATCAAAAATAGAAGCTTCCTTCATTGGCCCATCCTGCAGTATTTTCCAGCTTTCATCTGTTGCTATAATGTCTGTTGAGCCATCTGTAAATTCAATTTCAAGCTGCGCGAGCAACCTCCTGTCAAATCCATAATTACCCCTTTGCGGCTTACCGTGTGTAAATAATACGCCGGCATACCACCCGTCGGCCAGCATGGCGCCCAGCACATTATCTCCTGACACAAGCATATCCGTAACATCGTAGGTTTGGTATTGCATCCTTGTAAAATAATCAGTCCATTCCGGGGCAAGTATCCTGTTGCCTATCTTTTTACCATTCAGGTACATTTCATAAACACCCAATGCAGTTGCATACAACCTTGCTTTTTTAACCTGTTTTTTTGCAGAAAATGCTTTGCGCAGCAGAGGAGAAGGAGGTATAATATTTTCGTCCTGCGTGGTTACAGGCTGCACAGACGGAGCGCCGATCCATTTTGCTTTCCAGTCGTTCTTATTCAACAGTCCCATGGAAAAGTGCTGTGTTTCACTCCATAGTGAAGCAATATTCTGTTCATCCCATATTTTTAATTTCCAGAAATAATCTTTGCCTGATGAAAGAGGCTTTCCGTTAAAGCTGATATGAAAGCTTTCTGCAGACGAAACTTTGCCCGAATTCCAGACATTGCCTTCATTTCTGCCAAGCGCATCCTCGCTATCCGCTACAATTATTTGCCAGGCTTTTTGATTTTTGCCTTTTTCGCCTGAAGTCATTTCCCAGCTGAAGCGGGGATGTGGCGCGTCAAGCCCAAGCGGGTTTGTAAGATATTCACAGCGGAGATTAACAATCTGAAAAGATGGTTCAGGGTCTGGTTTTTCGAATGACATTATACCGACACATATCATCAATAAAAATCCGGATAATAATAATTTAGCAGTCAACTTCATTATGGCGTAGTTAAGCAATTAAACCAGGATGCACAATTTATACAATTTTATTGCAGGTGCTCTGTCACCGGTCGCATTTCAAATTTTCGCTTGTTTAAGATTGTGTGCAAAGCTATCTAAGCATTCACCGTTACTCATTGGTAATCAGCCACACCCCTCCTTTGGTCGGGGTGACAGGCTATAGTACAATGTTCAGCATTGGGATAAAAGTTCAATAAGTATACTATGGCTCCGCATAAATCCCACGGCTTGTCACCCCGACCAAAGGAGGGGTCTATGCCTTATGCAAAAACATATTTTACCATACAAAAATTGAAGCACACACTTACAACCTGCTTATGCAATCGTTATAAAACTACTGATGCTGTTCCTGTAATGAAATTAGAGGGTAGATTTTATTTAAACATACTGTTACATATCAAAAAAATATGCTTTTATAACAATACTATAAAAATTACTGAACAGCATGCAAGCCCTGGTATTTTTTGGGAGTAAGGCTGGTGATTGTTTTAAACTGCTGGTTAAAGTTCGACAAATTCTGAAAACCGCTTTTATAACACGCTTCGGCCACCGACATTTTTTCATTGATCAGCAGTTTACACGCATAGCCGATTTTCAATTCAATTACAAACTGCGTATATGATTTACGCGTTCTTACTTTAAAATAACGGCTGAATGCGGTCGGGCTCATATTGGCAACCGAAGCAGCTTTGGATAGCGATACATCTTCCTGAAAATTGTTCATTATATACTGGTATACCCGTTTCAGGCGGTCTGCATCAGTGTAATTGATCGAATTGGTAAACCCTTCAGAACATAATTCCTCAACATATTCATCTGACTCAGATAATATGTGCAAAATATTGAGCAGTAAAATTACCCTTTCAGCGCCCTGCGTAACTTCAATCTCTTTCATTAAAGGAACGATTTTTTTTGCAGCAGGTTCCTTTATCTTCAATCCACGCCTGGAGCGCTCCATCAGGCTTTTTATTTTATACATTTCAGGAAGCATTAAAAAATGACTGCCTAAAAAATCTTCTAAAAAATGAATCACTAAAGCCTCTGAAATGCCGGTTGACTCCTGTGTATCATTACGCCAGGTATGCGGCAGATTTTTCCCTATAAAAACAAGGTCGCCTGCTTTAAACCTTTCAATATGGTCGCCAACCATCCTGCTTCCCTTGCTTTTCACAATCAGGGTTAATTCGTATTCTTCATGAAAATGCCATAATCCGGGAAACTGATCATTGTACGAATAGCGGTTAATGCTAAACGAAGACTTCTGCGGTACGTTAACTTTTATAAGAAGCGGTTGCATGCAAAAAATTCAACTTCAATATAAATCAATAATTGAAAGTGAGGAAGAATCTGTAATGAATATCTTCAAAAAAATATTATCATATTCCATAAAAAATGTGCGGACATATTGAAGCCCGCACATAATTAAAATATAATCCAGTATCCGCGCCTATATCTTTACCCTTATTCCCCCGGTGAAATTAAATCCTAATGTACTATACCCATATACTTCCGTATACTTTGCATTGGTGATATTTTTTACATCAGCAAAAAATTTCACCCTGCTCTTTGCTACAGCATATTCTGCATAAGCGTTCCACATTGTATAGGCTGACAGCGTAACCGCCTGCTGTGAATATGTGCTCATATCATAATAGAGATCACTTCTTTTTGCATAGCTGTTAACTTGTGTGCTGATAAAAAACTGCGGCGTAACCTGGTATCCTATATTAGCGCCAAAGCTGTGTTTAGGCCTGCGGATTAGATTGGAGAATGTGGAATCTTTATCATTTGACTTTGTGGTAACTTCTCCATCAACATAGGCATAAAACATTTTTATGCGCAACTTTTTCCCAATGTATAATGTTGGCTCAATTTCAAATCCGTTATCATTTTGTTTGTCGAGATTGATAAGCTGGAAAGAAGGACCATAAATAATAACATTTTCAATCTTACGCTTAAAGTAAACAGCCCTTACATCCAATACTTCAGAAAGCAGTGTTGCCTGCACGCCGCCTTCAATTGTAGAAGACGTTTCCGGTGTAAGATCAGGATTTGCGCTGTACGGCCCGTATAATGCAGATAATGATGGTGCTTTAAATGCAGTAGCATAATTGGCAAATAGTTTTACTTTGTCGTTAATGGTGAATGAAGGATTGATGCTGTACGTAAAGTTGTCGCCGTATTTTGAATGTTTATTATAGCGGCCGCCAAGCTCAAGATTAAACCCTCTCAAATCTTTTAAGAAAAAAGAAAGATAAGGACTTGTCAGTTCTGCCGTAGGGTTTTTCGGGTTTGCCGTTTCATCATTCAGCTTTTGTTTGTTGTAGTGAATGCCTGCCAATAACTGCATATGCCTGCTAAAAGAATAGTTACCAAAAAATTCAAGCGTTTTTTTATTGCCTGCATAAGGAGAAGTTCCCCAGGAGTCGGTGAACATGCGGTTCACTTCATCATAATCGTAAAAGGCCGTTAATGCGCCTTTGCCAAAGTTATATTCAGCCTGCGAGCCAGTAGTAAACATCTGCGCTTTATATGTTGCGTCGGCATCAGTAAAAGAGCCGCCATCGTAACCGCCTTTAAAATAAGTATACCTGAAATATGGCTTTATATACAATCCTTTTGCCACCCTCACATTAAAGTCGGCATTAAACGCATTTTGATTAAACCCATCTTTATCAAAACTTTTTGCCGCAGTGGTATCTTCCGCCTCAGAAATGCCTTTGGTTTGATAATGTGTAAATCCAATATTATAAGAAGCGCCTTCGGCAGAACCACTGATGCCGGCATTAGCTCTTATGGTGTTATATGAGCCTGCTGAAAAACCCGCATAGCCCTGCGCCGGCTTATCTGCTCCTTTCTTTGTAATGATGTTAATTACGCCCGCAATAGCATCAGAGCCATATAAGGTAGATTGCGCGCCTTTTAAAATTTCGATGCGCTCAATCTGCTCTGGCGTAAACATTCTTACATCAAATGCCCCTCCTGTGCCCGAAGGGTCACTTACCGGAACACCATTTAGCAGGATAACGGTATAGTCTGTTTTTGCACCACGCAGGTAAAAACTTTTGTCTTTGCCGGGGTTGCTATATGCGCCATTGATGATCAGTCCTGCTTCATCATTTAATATCTGCGAAAGATCTTTGCCATTGCTTCTTTCTATATCTTCTTTTGTGATAACGGAAATCACTTTGCCTGTTTCACTTACCTTTTTCGGAAACCTTGTGGCTGTTATTACTACTTCGTTTAATGAAGTTCCTTTTGTGCTGTCTTGCTGTGCTGCGGCTGAAACAGATGAAAGTAAAAATGCTGCCAGTAAAAAATGTTTGCTGTTCATTTTGGTTAAATTAATTAATGCGGCAAACTGGTGCAGTGGAAATTATGCGCATAAGCTATACTTATGCGGCATTCATCTCCGGCCCTTCACCCGAAAGCCTTTTGATTGTAAAGAATTATACCCGGCAGGTCTTCTGGCTTGGTTTTGTGCTGGTGCCTTCCCATCTTGCTTAAAGCGAGACAGTGGCAGAAGCTTCAGCAAATGAATAGTGAAAGTTAGCAGCAATACAAGCTCAATTCTATATTGCCTTTTGCTCATTCTCTATTCACAACCTTACAGCTACGGGGATAGCGCCGGATTTACACCGGACTTCCCTTTTAATGGCGCCTGCGGCGCCAACCAAATATTTTGCAAAGATGATGGGGGGAGATGAGAATACCAAAATAGAATAATTAACAAATGCAGCAAACCCCATAGTTCAAGTCTGCAAATTAAATACGGTTAACTTATCCACCGCTTCCTTTGCCCGCTCAAACCGCTCCTCATAATCACCATTAATGTCTACCCAGGGCACATCCTGGTTTATCATGATGTCTTTGTAAATATTATACAGCCTTTCTCTTGTCTCAAGATCAGGATACTCACGCAACTCATCTTTTACCCAGGGCAGATCAGTATTGCAAAGCAGGTATAAATCGTATTTGCGATGTATGATCTGCTCAATGATCCACTCATGGCAATTATTGAAAACAAATTCACACCACACTTTCATTACATACATGTTCGTATCAATAAATAATAAAGAAGCGGCATTACTATCTTCTTCTTTCATACCGTTGACATTTCCTGCAGCAATGTCTTCCAACCTTAGCTGTCCTTTTGCGATGGTGAGCAAATCATCATAGCTATAGTCTGTTCCGTGTTCCAGCAAATATTCCCTTGCATATTCCCTGCACCAAATGGTATCATAATGCTCTGCAAGTTTATCGCATAATGAACTTTTGCCGGTAGATTCCGGGCCGATAATGACGATCTTTTTTATAAGTGAATTTGTGTTGGGCAATGGCGAAAAGTGTATGGGTGAATATAGGCAAAAAAGAAAAGGCGCTCAATAGCAGCACCTTTTAATTTTTATTTTAAATGATTTTAAGATTATTCCGCTTCAGCCACCACTTCTCTTACCTCTGGTATCATTCGCTTCATCATGCCTTCAATGCCACTTTTCAAAGTGATCATAGATGAAGGACAACCGGAGCATGAGCCCTGCAGCATCAGGTTTACCACGCCCTCATTGTAGCTTCTGAATTGTATAGCGCCGCCATCCATTTCCACCGCGGGCTTCACGTAATTATCCAGTATTTCTTTAATGCGCTTTACCACATCGTCATCATCTGCGCTTACAGCGTTGGATGGTTCAGATTTCAGCACCACAACCTCATCTTCATTAATAACCGTTTTCCCTTCTTCCAGGTATTCTTTTAAAAACTGCCTGATATTGGGAATCACATCCTGCCAGTCGGTTTCGCCGGTTTTGGTAAGTGTTACAAAATTACTGGCTATAAAAACCGCTTTAATAAAAGGAAATCCGAAAAGCTCCTGTGCAAGCGGTGAAGGTTTTGCTGAATCCACGTCCGGGAAGTCAATGCTCTTACCCGGGTATAATAATTTGTTTGCCACAAATTTCATCGTTTCCGGGTTGGGAGTCATTTCGGTATATATGCTTATTACCGGGTTGCCTGTCCTGATCATACACTGCTGAATTTTAAGTGTACAAAGATAAACAATAATTCAGTTTGAGGTTGATGGTTTATTATTTTAAGTGGTTACACTACCCTAAAAATGTTATATCCGGATAATATTAACAACAGGTTGCAAAACAGGAGATTAGGTAAACAAATCCTGATTATGTACTTTCGGGTTTCCGGAAATAATTTTTATCTTTCTGTATATTAAATATTGTTCACAACAAAATCTCACAAATATGATATCTCCAAAAATTGAAAAGGCACTTAACCAGCAGGTACAATTGGAAGCGGAATCATCACAGATTTATCTTGCAATGGCAAGTTGGGCTGAAGTGGAAGGATATAACGGTGTTTCTGATTTTTTATATAAACACTCTGATGAAGAGCGCATACACATGCTGAAGCTCGTAAAGTTTATCAATGAGCGTGGCGGACACGGCGTAATTCCAAAACTGGAACAACCTTCCATGAAATATAAAGGCGTAAGACCTTTATTTGAACAAGTGTTGAACCATGAGATTCACGTAAGTGAAGAAATCAATAAACTGGTAGACATTTGCCTGAAAGAAAAAGACTATACCACACATAACTTTTTACAGTGGTATGTAAGCGAACAGATTGAAGAAGAAGCGTTGGCAAGAAGGGTAATAGATAAATTAAAACTGATCGGCGATGACAAAGGCGGATTCTATTTATTCGACAGGGATATTCTTACGCTTGAAGCTGCTGTAAGCGCAGGCAAAGGTAAATAATGATGTAACGCCATAATTAATTCCCCCGATGATAAAAAATAAATACCTGCGATATATACCGCTGGCTCAGCCTTTGGCCGCATTATTTGGTACGCAGCGTACGAGGGAATTATTCAAGGTAAATCCTACTATTCTCCCTCAAAGGGAGGAGGCGAAGGATGTAAAAATTTATGTTTTTGATTACGATGCCAATATTGTAAATGAAATAAAGCTGGAGCATATCAATGATTGCTCCGGCTTTAAAAATAACGGGCACATTACGTGGATCAATATTGATGGTTTGCGTAAGTCAGACGTTGAAAATGTATGTACACAATTTGGCATTCACCAACTGCTTATTGAAGATATTCTTAGTATAGGGCAGCGTCCTAAAATGGATGATGTTGAAGGCGTTCTTTTTTGCCTGCTGAATATGCTCTATTTTAATGATGCAACAAAAACAGTTGAAACAGAACAGATCAGCATTGCGCTTGGTAATGACTTTGTCATTTCTTTTCAGGAAGACAGCTCAAGGGATGTGTTTGATCTCCTGCGCTCAAAGCTTAAACTCTCTGCCAGCAAAATACGGCAGCGCGGTGCGGATTATCTTTGCTATACCATGCTCGATATGATAGTTGACAACTATTTTGTTGTGATGGAAAAGCTGGGAGAAGAAATTGAATTACTGGAAGAAGAAGTCATCCGCCGCAGCAATACCCGCTCACTGGCAAGGATCAATCAATTGCGTAAAGAGTTGATCGTTCTCAAAAGAAATATCGCGCCTGTTCGCGAACTGGTGAACGGTTTCATCCGCAGCGAAAGTGACCTGCTCGAAGACAGAACTACAAAATATTTCAAAGACGTATACGATCATATTGTACAGGCTTACGATTTTACCGAGAACTACCGCGATATGATGATGAGCATGCAGGATATTTATATCAATAATGTAAATCTGCGCATGAATGAAGTAATGAAGGTGATGGCGATCGTAACCTGTTTAATGGCGCCGGCAACTGTTATTGGTGGTATTTTCGGAATGAACTTTGAAGCTATTCCCCTGTTGCATAACAAATGGGGGTTTTATATTTCCGTAGCCGGTATGTTATTTATACCATTGATAATGCTGTATATTTTTAGAAAGAGAGGCTGGTATTGATCAGGCATCCTGTAACCTAAACCAATGCCCATCCGTTCATCCTGTTTTATTTACCTTCCTGTATTATAACAATCGTCCAATATTTTACGCAATTACCTTGCCCTGCTTTTTGTGAATTATTTCCAATACAAAGAAACACACGAAATGAGCCATAAGGCAGCCAATAAAGGCTGATTGGCGAATTCCATGTGGCAAACAAATCAATTAAAAACAGACACATGAAAAAGCTTTGCTTTTACCTGCTTTTTACAGGAATGTATGTAAGTAACGCGAATGCACAAACAGATGCGGGATTATTTCGTTTCCCGGATGTTTCCAAAACACAAATCGTTTTTTCTTATGCCAATGACTTATGGGTTGCGTCAAAAGATGGCGGCAATGCAGTAAGGCTGAGCTCTCCTGCCGGCGTGGAGATATACCCGAAATTTTCGCCTGACGGGTCTGTCATTGCGTTTACCGGTAATTACGATGGCAACAGGGATGTATATACAATCCCTGTATCCGGCGGCGTGCCACAGCGCATTACTTCGTATAGCGGCAACGACAGGATAGTTGACTGGACAAATGATGGCAAAAACGTACTGTTTGCTTCAATAAGGGAAAGTGGCAAATACCGTTTCAATCAATTCTATACAGTGCCTGCCTCAGGCGGACCTGCTGTAAAGCTGCCATTGGCATACGCGGAGTATGGCGCTTATTCGCCTGATGGCAAACAGATGGCGCTGAACTTCCGCTCACAGGTTGGGCGCAACTGGAAACGCTATCGCGGCGGCTGGAATGCAGACATACATATTTTTAATTTCGAAACGCAGGCTTCAGAAAATATTTCTGCTAACAGCGATGGAGCAGATGAATTTCCAATGTGGCACGGCAACTTTATTTATTTCCTCACAGATCGCGGGCCTGAGCAGCGCATGAATTTATGGAGATACGATATCAGCAAAAAATCATTTGAGCAGCTAACAAAATTTACGGATTACGATGCGCATTACCCTTCTATGGGTCCGGATGATATTGTGTTTGAACAGGCAGGTAAATTATATCTCTTTTCTTTAAGTACGCTTCAATATAAGCCCATCAATATAAATGTGGTAATGGATAGAACGGCACTGAAGTCACGCCTGGAAAAAGCGGATAAATACATCCAGCATGTAAACATCAGCCCAGATGGTAACCGTGTGCTGGCTGAAGCAAGAGGAGAAATTTTCTCGCTGCCTGCAGAAGACGGGTTTGTTAAAAACCTGACGATGAGTACCGGTGTTGCAGAACGTTATCCATCCTGGAGCCCTGATGGTAAAAGTATTGCATACTGGAGCGATAAAAGCGGAGAGTATGAATTGTGGTTGATGGAAGCCGGTAAAGAAAGCAGTGCAAAAAAATTAACCAGCTACGGCGCAGGCTTCCGCTATCATTTATTCTGGAGTCCCGATAGTAAAAAGCTCGCCTACTTAGATAAAGCGAATAAAATAAAAGTATATGATATTGCTGCAAATCAAACCTACGATGTAGATGCGGCAATGCGGTATAGTTATGGTGAACAGGAAAACTTTTCGTTCAGCTGGTCACCAGACAGCAGGTGGCTGGCCTATAGCAGGGACCTGGAAAACTGGCACAACGCTGTATTCATTTATGATACAAAAAATAAAACAAAATACCAGGTAACCAGCGGCTATTATAATTGCACCAAACCAACTTTTGATACAGAAGGAAAATATTTATTCCTGGTTACCTCGCAAAAATTCCTGCCCTATTACGGCGACTTCGACAATTCATTTATTTACGCTAATTCCACGCAGCTCGCTGCTATTGCATTAAAAGCAGACACGCCCTCTGTTCTTGCCGCCAAAAACGATACCGTGTCACTTAAAGCAGATGAAGAGAAAACAGAAAAAGTGCCGGCAAAAGACGACAGGAAAAAGGGGAAAGACAGCAAACCATCAACAGAAGATAAAAAAGAAAAAGATAAACCGGTTGATATTGATTTTGACAATATTGAGCAAAGGCTGGTTATTCTTCCACCTTCATCCGGCAACCTTGGTAATATAAGTACGGTTAAAGGCAAGGTGATTTATGTGCGACACAATAATACCGGCGCCCCGGAAGGACAACCCTCTGTAAAATTTTATGACATTGAAAAGCGCGATGAAAAAACCATACTTGATGGAGCTGGTAACTACTGGCTTTCTGCCGACAAACAAAAAATGCTGGTATCGCGGGCCGGCGCCTATGCGGTAATTAAACCAGAGGAAAATCAAAAATTTGAAAAACCTCTTCGCGTGGCAGAAATGATGATGACTGTTGATCCGATGCAGGAGTGGAAACAGCTATTTACTGACGCATGGCGTTTGGAAAGAGATTATTTCTATGACCCCAACATGCACGGGATTGACTGGAATCTTGTAAAGGAAAGGTATATGAAAATGCTGAATGACGCTTTAACAAGAGAAGATGTTGATTTTATTCTTGGTGAGATGATTGGCGAGTTAAATGCCTCCCACACCTATCATGGAGGCGGCGACGGTGAAACGGAGAAAAGAGAATCCTGCGGGTATCTTGGTGTTGACTGGCAGGCTGATGGAAAATATTACAGGATCAAAAAAATCCTGAAACCCGCCTCATGGGATGCCGAAGAGCGCTCACCGCTAGCCGAATCAGGTATAAAAATAAAAGAAGGCGATTATATACTGGCAGTAAATGGGGTGCCGCTTACCACATCGCAGGAGCCCTACCTTGCTTTTATTGGATTAGCTAATAAAACCATTGAGCTTACCTACAATAGCACAGCATCTTTTACAGGTGCAAGAACAGCCGTGGTAAAAACGATGGATGATGAATACCGCCTTCGCAATCTCGCATGGATTGAAGGTATGCGCAAGCATGTAGAAGAAGCCACTAATGGAGAGGTAGGTTATATTTACGTGCCAAGCACAGGCATTGATGGACAGACAGAGCTGTTGCGTCAACTGAATGCACAAACAGATAAGAAGGCATTGATTATTGATGAGCGCTTTAATGATGGAGGGCAGATACCTGATCGTTTTATTGAAATGCTGGATCGCCCGCCGGTTGCGTATTGGGCAATACGTGATGGAAAAGATTGGCCCTGGCCACCGCAATCCAACTTTGGACCCAAGGTAATGCTGATGAACGGGTGGAGCGGATCCGGTGGTGATGCTTTCCCTGACTTTTTCAGGAAAAGGGGATTAGGCCCATTGATAGGCACAAGAACATGGGGAGGCTTAATTGGCATCAGTGGCTGCCCGGACCTGATTGACGGAGGAGGAATAACTGTTCCTACTTTCCGTATGTATAATGTTGATGGCACATGGTTTAAAGAAGGGCATGGCGTTGACCCTGATATTGAAGTGCCGGAAGACCTGACGGCAATGGCTAAGGGCATTGATCCGCAACTGGAACGTGCCATCACGGAAATAAAGAACCTGATGAAAACGAAAGGCTATACTCCACCTAAGGTGCCGGCGTATGAAAAGAGATAGGGAACGGTAGAGGGTGGAAGGAAGGAAGAGTGGTAAGATTTGAACGCGTCAGGCCGCCACCGCGAACTGTCATGCCGAGTACCAAACCTGATTCAGGAAAAATATAAGGAGGACATTTGCTTTCTTTCAACAAACAGTTGGCCGCTATGCGGCAGGATGCCGGTTACAGCTTATAAGTTCCCGGCTTACCGGTTGCATTATTCACTGGTTATTTCACAGAGGTACACGAAGGCTACACAAAGAGCCACAAAGAATAATAAACCGCTCTGTGTAACTTTGTGTATGCTTTGTGGCTCTTTGTGTAGCAAATCCTGTTTCGCCGATGCGAACACCGGAATTCGTGGCAGGAAATATATCAAGGGTTATTTAAAAATAACTTCGGGCATGCCCAATACGCAGAATGGAACACGGATAAAACGGATATGGCGGATATTTACGGAATGTATCGGTGTTTATCAGTATCATCAGTGTATTCCGTGTGCTATTCTATAAAAAGTATTTGTTGTAATGCTAAATCATTATACACACGGTGCAACGCAGGAAACCTGATTTTCAATTCATCCATAATGATGTTATTATAAGGCACGAGACATCTGCCATAAGTAGCAGTAGTACCTACGTTCGGAAAATTGGAATACTTCTTCTTAAGGAAATGATATTGAATAGTGAATTTAAAAAAGCCATGTCATAATCGACATGGCTTTAATATTTTTGAAATCTCAGAGGTTAGATGTCTTACGGTTAATAAGGGAGCTGATGATTTCCGGTTCTAACGGGTTGGTTGTTCAGGATTTGGAGGGGTGCTTCCAGGTATTGGTTTACTGTTTTTTAAGGATGATGGATTGGTTTTAAGCCATTGGGTTGATACATGGTAATTGCATGGAACTGGATTTGATTTTCAGCGGATCGGGATTTATTGCGATAGCTTTTTCAGGATTTGGATGGATTGTGCTTTTCTAACGGCTACCGGCTTTCAGAGGATGTGGATGCTGTATCGCTGTTTGACAATACAAAGATGTAAAGGAAATAGCGGCTTTAAAACTTATTTCGGTAAAGGTGAATAATGCTTCGATTTTCGGGAGAAAAGCCCCGATGAAGAAAATAATCGTGACAAAAAAATAGGGAGTACTGTTAACTCCCTATAATCCGTTAAACCTCATATCTCAGGTAAAATGGCCGATTGTTGAGGGCAATTAGCTGAAACGCATCACACCACCCTCCCCATATAAGGATCTGTAATGCTTTCCTTACCTGTTTCAACCCGGCCTGCAAATCTTTTTTCAAAATTATCAGCGCCTGATACTTTTACCGTAAAATCATACCAACCACTGCTTTTACCAAGGTTAAGCACAATATTTTCTGTGGCAGACTTTGCTATAGTCCGCTTTACAGTTTTGTTTTTATATGCATTGTCAATAACCTCAACATGTAAAGAACCCCGGGCGCTTTTGTTTGTAAGTTTTAACTCGATATTGCCGGATATATTTTTTGTTGCAGAGGATTCGTATTTACAAAGAATGTCAATAAGAGGATCATTCTTATCTCCTTTAAACTCCCTGAAAAAACCATTAGGGCCATAAGCACATAAATGATATTTACCGGCTTCAAATGCATCAACCGGCCATTCGTATATCAGGCTATCGCCTGCTACAACTGCAAACGCCCAGTTTTTTCCATTTTCAGTTTTGCCTTTTTCATCTGTAAACGCTCCCGGGGCATATATGCTGAATGGTGATCCGCAGGATTGATTTCCGAAAACTGCGTTACCTGCTGTCAGCTTAATTTCAATGTTTTTTCTATCACTGCTTAACCGGCTATCAGCATATAATTCATAAGATAAAGGAGTGGCTTTTCTTGTTCCTTTTTCCTGTGATGACATCAATCCTGATAAATCGGCTTTCTTTACTGATTGTTCGATTTCCCGGGTCGAAATATTTTTATAGCCGGTTGGCGCATCCTTAAACTTAGCGTTATAAATATCTTCTACAAATTCATCTCTCTGCAAAAAAGGAACTTTCTGTACAGGAGTGCCGTCAAAAGGACTGAATGCCGCGGTAAGATCACCGCAAATGGTTCTCCGCCACTTGCTGATATTATCTAAATGAATACGTTTACTGAATTTTTTATTGATGAAAGTTTCAAGAAACTGCAGGGTGGATGTGTGATCAAATACTTCTGAACATACCTTACCGCCTCTGCTCCACGGTGATGCAATGATCATCGGCACCCGGAACCCTAACCCAACCGGAGCTTCTCTCGCCTGCTTTTCAGGAATGCCATGTTTAAGTTCATGCTCAAGCCGTACATGCTCTATTTCCGTATCAATGCCTGCTGAGCATTTGCCGGTTTCAGGTTTATTATTATCCGGAATAGAGAAAGGAGGGATATGATCATAATAGCCATCGTTCTCATCATACGTTAAAATCAAAATTGTTTTCTTCCACACTTCCGGATTTTTTGTAAGTATATCCAACACTTCAGAAACATACCATGCTCCATACCATGGCGCACTTGGGTGATCAGAAAAGTTTTGCGGGCCGGCAAACCATGATACGGCTGGAAGCTTTCCTTCATTCACATCTTTACGAAATTGATGCAGTATATCTCCTGCAGGCACGGTTACAGTTCTTTCCTCGTTACCATCCCTGTACTTTAGCTGTGTAATACTGCGATAGTTCGGATCGCCTTCATTTACAACAAAGGCGTTGCGATAAAGGTTTTTTTCCTTTTCAGGCAGCTTTTCAAATGTTGCCTTATTCCACTTCTTTAATTCTTCCAGGGCATTACCAAGCACCTCCTGTTTTTTCGCGATTTCAGTTTGTATTTTTTTTGCGGCATCTTCACTGGATGGGCTTTCTTCCTGCAGTTTCGTTATTTGCCCGGGCAACTCATCGGCGAGTTTTTGCAAGTTTTGAATATAGCGGGGGGAAAATTTTACATTGTACGCCGCAAAAAATTCCAGCAGGTTACAGCCAAAGTTTGCCAGCCATGATCGCTCTTCTCCCTGGAAGCCACCACCGCAGCTTATCTCATTCTGATAAAACTTCCACGATATATCATTCTCCTGCAATAGCTCAGGAAATGTTTGCCACTGCATTTTGCCATAGCTGTAATTATCATTACGAATATTAGCTTTAGGAATTCCGTTTTCTATATTGGTTATTTTACCCGTCCAGAAAAAAGAGCGGTTGGGCGTTGTGCTCGTCATTGCTGAGCAAAAATTCTGATCGCAAACGGTGAAAGCGTCCGCCATGCCAAAATTAAATGGCAGGTCAGCTCTTGTATAATGCCCCATGGTTAAAGGCATATCTGAGTAGTTTTTATTGCCCGATTTTTTTGCCTGCAACCACTTATCGTATTTCCCCCCGTTATGCGCATCTACCTGGCTTGGCCGGGAGTGGGGGAGATCTCCCATCCAGGTCACTTTAGTGTCTTTTATATCAAGCCTGAACGGTGCATAAGTTTCTCCCTTATCATTGGTTTGAAACCAAACAGGTTTTTTATCCGGTAACAAAATGGCTCTCGGGTCATTAAAGCCTCTTACGCCCTGCAACGTTCCAAAACAATGATCAAAAGACCTGTTCTCCTGCATCATTATTACAATATGTTCCGCATCCATAAATGTGCTGCCCGGGGCAGGATCAATAGCGAATGCTTTTTGGATAGATTCAGGAACAAAAGAGGAAAGACCGGCAGCGCCTGACAGCAGCATTGATTTGCGAAGGAATTCTCTTCGGGTATCCATAACAGATTTATTGAATTAATATGAGCAATAGCAATCCTTTCAAATATCGTACATTATACCTAATAGCTATTATTATTTTTATTGGTTTATCAATGTCATAATAAAATTTTCCAAACACTTGTATTAAGGATAACCTGTGTTGTAACTTTATGAACATAAAATAACTTTTATGAAACAGCATAATAAATTTCGCCTTATTGCTCCATGTGTCGCGTTATTTTTTTGCCTGTATTTTTTTGCTTCCTGCTCTACCACAAAACAACCTGTTGAAGTAGTGGGTGCGTCTGAGGCAGAGATGGCGCAGGCGATTGCATCAGGTAAATGGATATTTGTTGCCAACCAGGTTATGCCTCAACGTGGCCGCTCACGAACGCTTACCTCACGCTACACTGTTATTTTAAATAATGATACACTTACATCAGCGCTTCCTTATTTTGGACGTGCTTATACCGCCCCAATAGGCGAAACAACAAGCCCGTTAGATTTCAGCTCAACAAATTTTACCCTGAACAAGAATGAATCAGGTACAGGAAGATGGAACATCAATATCAGGGCAAATGATGTTCGCGAAGTGCAGGTATATAATTTTACTTTATTTACCAATGGCTCGGCTCAGTTAAATGTGCAGCTTACCAACAGGAGCCCTGTCAGCTTCAGTGGCAGGGTAATGCCGGTAAAATAATTGGTCGGCCGCCTGTTATATTTAAACGATGGATATTGCATTTTGCGAATCGTAATATCCATCGTTTTATAAGCTAAAACAGATTTTCTTCCTAAGCTGGCTTCTAACATGCATGTATACAATACGTAACCACGCCCCACACGGCAAAATCTGCTCCCGATACATCAACGTCGATCGGTGAAAGATTTTTGCATTCAGGAATAAGCCTTGTTTTGTTAAAAGTTTTTTCTAACCGCCGTATCAACATTTCGCCATTGAGCACAGCAATCACAATTTTACCATTGGCTGCCTTCACCGACCGGTCTACTATTACAATATCACCATTGGAAATACCTGCATCAATCATAGCGTCGCCGCCTACACGCATTATAAATGTAGCGGGTTTATTTCTCATCAATTCTTCGTTCAAATCAATACTGCGTTCCATATAATCATCTGCAGCAGCTCCGAATCCTGTAGCATCCGAATGCTCCACATCCCACTGGCTGAATTTTTTTGTTCCGTTATAACCGGATTTATAAAAAACTTTCTCCTCCATATACTTAAAAATTTGTTTTACTAAATTATTTAGTAAATTTATGCTAAATAATTGACCCTTCAAAATCATCGTTATGCAAAAAATAATTCAGGCATTACCCGGGTATAATGTAAACGAATACCTGCTGGGGCTAAGCCCTCCGGAAGAGCTGTGGCACAAGATCATGAAGATAAAAGAAGATTTTGCCAACACCTACAAAACAGATACTGCCAGGTGGGGCAAACCGCATATCTCCCTGGTAAACTTTGTGCAGTATGAAATGATGGAATCAAGAATCATACACCGGTTGAAAACAGTGGCAATGGGTTCGCCGGCATTTAAGCTGGAGCTGAAAGATTACGGAAGTTTTCCTTCGCACACCATATATATAAATGTGCTATCAAAAATACCGGTGCAGAACCTGGTTAAGGAAATCCGTACAGAAACACAGCGGCTCATGAAATTAGATGATGATAATAAGCCGCATTTTATGCTGGAGCCACATCTTACTATTGCACGCAAACTGGCACCCTGGCAATATGAAAAAGGCTGGCAGGAATACAGTCACCGGCATTTTACCGGGCGTTTTATTGCAGATAGCATGCTGCTGCTGAAAAGGCGTGTTGGCGAAAAAGCATACCAGATAGCGGAGCGGTTTGTATTTCAGAATTTGCCGGTGATGACGAGGCAGGGTGAGTTGTTCTGATTGGATAATCACGGAGACACTGGGACACTGAGTTTCACAGAGAATTTTTAATTACTGAAAATTATGGAACAATATATAGCACAGCTGTATAAACGCTTTCTGAAAAAGAAAAGCAGTCAGCATCTCAAATGATGGATACAGCTACACACTTCTTATGAAAGAAGGAATTAAAAGAATGATTTTATAATTTATCACGCTATGCAGATATGAATACATGACCCGCGTGGCTCACTGTATTCTCACTGCTTCTGTGATGCAACAAAATTATATGTCCAACAAACTACAACAAGATCACTATAAAGTATCTGCTAGGGATAAAGAAGAAGCCGAGCAATACCTGCATGGCAGGGGCGCCCAGTTTAATACCAAAAACAAATTCTTAAAAGACGAAATTACCCGCGAACATATTGAAGGGATTGATGACTGGACAGACCCTAATGTTCCCACCCAATATATAGAACAGCAAAGCAAAACCATTGTGAATAAAGTGGATAGTCCTGATGTTGGAATGGCTTACAGCATGAATGCCTATGCAGGCTGCGAACACGGCTGTATATACTGTTATGCCCGCAATGTGCATGAATACTGGGGCTACAGTGCGGGACTTGATTTTGAAAGAAAGATCATCGTAAAAATGAACGCACCTCAATTGCTGCGCAAGCAGCTTATGCATCCCAAATGGGAAGTAATGCCGATAATGGTTAGTGGTAATACAGATTGCTACCAACCGGCGGAACAGAAGTATCGCCTGACGCGGGGACTATTGCAGGTGTGCAATGAATTTAATCACCCGGTAGGTATACTCACCAAAAACGCATGGATCATAAAAGATAAAGATGTGTTGCAGGAGCTTGCACAAAAAAAACTGGTAACAGCAATGGTTTCCATTACCTCTTTTAATGAAGAGCTGCGCCGCGTAATGGAGCCGCGAACAGCTACCGCGGTTCAGCGATTGAGAGTAATTGAAGAACTAAGCAATGCAGGTATAAAAATGGGCATTATGATGGGTCCGATGATACCCGGGCTTAATGACCATGAAATGCAGCGCATCATGAAGTCGGCGGCAGATGCAGGTGCAACGTTTACGGCGTATACATTTATCCGTTTGAATGGCGCCATCAAATTTTTGTTTCACGACTGGCTGTATAAAAACTTCCCCGACCGGGCGGATAAGGTTTGGCACATGATAGAACAAAGTCATGATGGTAAGGTAAATGATACCCGCTGGGGCCTGCGTATGCGCGGCGAAGGCGCAATAGCGCAGATCATTGCACAGCAGTATAAAAAATATGGCAAGCTGTATCACATGAATGAAGGACGGCAGGGGCTGGATACAACGATTTTCAGAAGACCAGGGGAACAAGGGAAATTATTTTAATATATTATTATCCCAATTCATTAAACCGATGAGCAAAAAGAAATCTCAACTAACGCTGAAATGCCTGGAGCCCTGCAACAGGCTGTAACAAAATATCTGCCGTACGTAAATATTGTTATGCAGAAATAATGGTTAAAAGATTACAGGCTATGGGTATTGACAAGTATATAAGAAGGGATTAAACCTCAGCATGCGTGAAGAAGCGTTAATATTCCTTATACATGGAAAAATCAAAAATAGTATTTGTAAATTTCTCTTGAATATTTATTATTGTTTTTTAGCCAGGAGCCTGCCTGTCCGGTAGCTATACCTTACCTAAATTTTGAGATGGTAGAAATATTGAAGTTCTTTGACATAAACATTTGTAATGCACAGGATAACTGTCAAGGATTTTCCACACTTAAACTTCGGAGATACCCGTAGAGATGA